>ERZ507559.159-NODE-159-length-23562-cov-5.88761_pt1 | contig 23562 bp, 20 predicted proteins | sample MGYA00248640_ERZ507559 | MGnify/ENA primary metagenome ERZ507559 (study PRJEB26165, sample SAMN02676194) | human gut metagenome | isolation source: stool | host: Homo sapiens | place: USA | study: EMG produced TPA metagenomics assembly of the C.diff FMT (human gut... | reverse complement strand
GTTCAGACGTGTGCTCTTCCGATCTGGGTCGCTTCCCACGATTTCATGGAAATACTCTGAAAGCTCAAAGTGTTCCAGGATGCGTTTTACCATGCCGTCCGGCTTAGAGGATGCCACGCCCAGTATAAATCCTCTGGCTCTCAGCGTCTCCAGCATCTCCCTGACGCCGTCATAGGGACTGTTTTCAAACAGGCCGGTCACATTGTACCGTTCCCGGTAGAAACGGACAGCCTGCACCGCCTCCTCCTCTGACATGCCGCAGTATCGCATAAACTGCTCCAGAAGCGGAGGGCCCACAAACACCTCCAGCGCCTTCAAATCCTCCGCCTCTCTCCCCATCTTATGCAGGGCGTACTGAACGGACTTGGTTATCCCTTCCCCGGATGCGGTCAGTGTGCCGTCCAGGTCAAATAGCAATACTCGATACATGGCTTCTCTCTCCCTTATATAAATTCACATTATTTTTTCCATTATAGACAAAAACCCTCTTAAAAACAAGAACAAGTCAAAATATTATAGATTTTTCACCAATTATTGTATGACATTTCCGGGAAAATCTATTATACTAGAGGATAGACTGCAAAAATACTATTTGGATCAGGAGAGGTTCTACATAATGGAAATCGCTGCAACAAGACAATCCACCTTTTACAAAGATATGTTCCGGCTGGCACTGCCCATTGTCATCCAGAATCTGATCACCACCGCGGTAAGCTCCGCTGATGTGATCATGCTGGGCTGGGTCAGCCAGACCGCCCTGTCTGCCGGTTCCCTGGCAAGCCAGATCATGTTCATCCTGAATCTGGTCTACTCCGGCATAGCATCCGGTGTCATCATGCTGGCTGCACAATACTGGGGCAAACAGGATACTGAGACCATTGAGCGGATCATGGGAATCGGCATGCGCCTGTCGATCCTCATATCCTCCCTGTTCTTTGTACTGGCCTGTTTCTTCCCCAGACTGCTCATGGTGATCTTCACCTCTGACCAGGAGCTGATCACCGCAGGTATCCCCTATCTCAGGATCGTGGGTATCTCTTACCTGTTCATGAGCATCTCACAGGTCTATCTGTGCACCATGCGCTCCATAGAGCGGGTGATCTTCGCCACAGCCACCAATGCATCTGCGCTGGGGCTGAATATTGTTCTGAATGCTGTTTTTATTTTCGGACTGTTCGGGCTTCCCAAAATGGGCATTGTGGGAGTCGCTATGGCAACCACCATTGCAAGGGGCGTGGAGCTTGCCATCTGTCTGCTGGATGCCTGCCGTTTTAAGACCATACGGTTCCGGCCAAAAACCATTATTGAGCGCCACAAGCTGCTGTTTCAGGATTTTATACGCTACTCCCTGCCGGCCTTCGGAAATGAGGTCTCCTGGGGTGTGGCCTTCTCCATGTACTCTGTGATCATGGGACACCTGGGAAGTGACATGGTGGCCGCCAACGCCGTGGTGATCGTAGCCAGGAATCTGGGCACAGTGGTATGCTTCGGCCTTGCCAACGCAGGCGCCATCCTTCTGGGCAAATCCATTGGCGCCGGGTTTATGGACACGGTGAAGGAGGATTCCACACGGTTCTGCAAGATCACATTTTTAAGCGGAATCGCGGGGGGAATCATTATTTTCCTTCTGCGCCCCCTGTTTATGAACATGGCTGACCTGACCCCAACGGCGCAGGGATATCTGAGCACCATGCTCTATATCAATATGTACTATGTACTGGGACAGGCCATGAATACCACCGTGATCTGCGGTATCTTCCGCTCCGGCGGGGATTCCAGGTGGGGATTCCTCTGTGACTTTATTGATATGTGGCTGTTCGCTGTTCCCCTGGGCTTTATCAGCGCCTTCCTGCTGAAGCTTCCCCCTATGTGGGTCTATTTCCTCATCTGCCTGGATGAATTTGTGAAAATGCCCTTTATTTACCGGCATTACAAGAGCTACAAATGGCTGCAGAATATTACCAGGGATTTCTGACACGCAGTAACCCCCTTATCCCTTTGCCGGGATTCGGGGGCTTTCTTTTATCACATTATTTTAAAAAGACCAGCTCATTCTCTGTGGAACGGCCCTCGTCGTATCCATAAGACAAACCGCTAAACGCTTTGATCTCTTCCGGCTCCGTGATATTCTTTTCTGAGAGCCAGCGCACCATCTCACCCCTGGCCATCTTCGCCATAGTTCCCTTTACCTTCACCTTCCCGTCCAGAAGCTCTCCGAAGATACAGGTGACAAAGCGCGTTTCTCTGCCTGCGTATTTTTCTGCTGCCCTGCTGTATTCTTTTGAGGCCAGGTTCAGTATAAAATCCTCTCCTTTCGACAGCTCCCTGTAAATCCTGTCGCTCCAGAAGGCATACAGGTCTTTTGCATCCCCTGTCCTTAATTTTGCCTGCATTTCCAGGCGGTAAGGAATCACGCCATCCATGGGCTTCAGCACACCGTAAAGTCCTGACAGGATCCTCAGGTGCTCTTTTACATACGCCCACTGTCTCTCTGAAAACACCTGAGGTGCCATATACTGATACTGGATGCCCTCATAGGACAGCACAGCCGGTGTCAAATGCGTATCCAGCTCCAGCTCCTTTAGCCTCATAAAATTTTCTTCTGCAATTTTGTCATTGCACTGCCACAGCTTTTTCAGTTCCCCATACTCCATTTCCCGCAGTCTTCCTCTCAGGACCCGGGCATCCTTTAAAAAGACAGGCGTGGTGGTCTCAAAGGGTTCATCTGTATTTATATTCATTTTCTTAGCCGGTGAAATTATGATCTTCATATGTAATCGAATCTCCTCTCCCGAAAAGTTTAGCATATTCCCGGATTCTATGCTATAATGGATTTGCTTTTTTGTCTGAGAAAATTTTACAGGAGATATGGAAAATGAAAATAAACGCAGTGATTTTTGATATGGACGGTCTGATGTTCGACACAGAGCGCCTGATGAAGGCAGGCTGGGAAAAAGCCAGCCGGGAAATGGGCTTTACCCTGACAGAATACCATCTGAGCCAGATGCGGGGAGGCACAAGGGAACGAAGCAGCAAACTTTTTGAAAAGTGGTTTGACGGAGCTGTGGACTATGACCGGGGCCGTGCCATCCGGACACAGTATCAGAGAGAATATATAGAAAAGCATGGGGTTCCCCTCAAGAAAGGACTGATGGAGCTTCTTACATATCTGAAGGATCACAGGATCCCGGCTGCAGTTGCCACCTCCACTGCCAGAAGTGAGGCTTCCCGTTACTGGGACATGGCAGGTGTCACACCTTATATCACCGCCTCGGTCTGCGGAGATGAGGTGACAAAGGGAAAACCGGACCCGGAGATCTTTCTGACTGCCGCAGAAAAACTACAGACACCGCCCAAGCAGTGCCTGATTCTGGAGGACAGTCTAAACGGCATCCGTGCCGCCAAAGCCGCAGGTGCCTGGTCCTGTATGGTACCGGACCTGACACCTGCTGTGGATGAGATCCGTCCCTTTTGTGATCTCATATGTGAAGATTTGTCACGGGTCATTCCTTATCTGGATTCCTGCGGTTCTTCTTTGCAATCTCCATGATCTCATTGTATTTGCCTGTGATGTACCCAAAATTGTCCCGCTTGTGGGGAAGGCCGCATTTGCTGCAGTCTTTTATGCCCTCTTTTGTATAGCGGAAATTTCCGCCGCACTGGTCGCCCAGGGCATACAGAGGACAGTAGCAGAACAGGCAGTTGAAATTTTCCGGGTCATTTGTCTTATGGCAGGGGAAGTATTCGCAGTCCTTATGGCTGAAAAATGCGTACTGCTTTCCCTCCCAGTATTTTTCTTCGCTCATCATTCTTACCCTTTCTATAAATTTAACAGAAAAGGAGCGGGACAGCCTGAAGCCTCCCGCCCCCTATGTTTTTTACAGCCTCTCCGGATTGGAGCGCATAAATTTGTATTCAGCCACGGAGCGGTCAAATCCCTTGATATGGTCATATAACCAGTCCACAACATTTTTTTCCACCTGTTTTACAAAGTTCTCTGTGGGACCTTCCTCTTCCTCCAGCATCTCCTGGAGCTCTTTCACTGCCTGGCGGAATTCGTTATGTTTTTCCCTGTGCTTTTCCAGTCCCGGATATTCAATCTCCTCCTGGAGCTTTTCCTCTGCACTGAAATGAAATTCTGTGTAGTCAAGCAGGTAATCCAGCATCTTAACTGCCTTTACCTTCCCCTGTCCATCCTCACAGCTCTCCAGAAGCTGGTTGATCTTGCCGATCAGCTCCTTGTGCTGGGAATCGATCATGTCATTGCCGGTTACCAGTGTCTCATCAAATTCTGCTCTCATAAATCAATACCTCCTGTACAATTATATTAACCATTATCTGCCCGGCAGATAAGAGTTACCAAAATAAAAGGGTCAATTCCTGCTGCCTATGACTCTCAGCAGCGTCTGCATCAGTTCCTTAAAGTCAATGGGCTTTGCCAGATGGCCGTTCATACCGCTCTCAATGGACTTTTTCATATCCTCATCAAACGCATTGGCCGTCATGGCAATGATCGGGATGGTCCTGGCATCTTCTCTGGGCAGCTTCCGTATCTCCTTAGTGGCCTCCAAACCGTCCATGACCGGCATGCGGATATCCATGAGAATCGCGTCGTAATATCCCGGCTCCTTCTCAGAAAATGCCTTCACGCCCAAAAGCCCGTTGACCGCCCGCTCTGCCTCAATGCCGTGAAGGTTCAGAATAGAACCGGCAATCTCCGCGTTCAGTTCATTGTCCTCCACCACCAGGATCCGTCTGCCCTGCAGGGCATCCAGCTCTCCGGGAACCGCCTCTTCCTCCGCCTGCTTTGTGCCGTCCTTCAGGACAATGGCAAAGGAGAATCTGCTGCCCTTGTCAGGCTCACTTTCCAGACTGATCTCCCCATCCATCATCTGCACAAGCTGGCTGCTGATGGCAAGCCCCAGGCCGGTTCCGCCAAACTTGCGGGCCGTGCTCTCGCCTGCCTGTTCAAAGGAATGGAAAATGCGTTTCTGGTCCTCCGCTTCGATTCCGATTCCGGTATCTTCCACAGAGAAGGAAATCTCTGTCCTGTCCGGTGCCGTCCGGCGCTGGCTTACAACAAAGAGGATATGTCCGTCTTTTCCTGTAAACTTCAGGGCATTTCCCAGAAGATTGATCAGCACCTGTTTCAGATGCATGGCATCTCCCATCACCCACTTCTGTATCAAATGGGTCTTCGTTGTATAGAAGATTCCCTTCTGCGCAGCCTGCGGCCCGATCAGATCATCTATGTTCCTCACCCACTGCTCCAGGTCAAAATCCAGCATCTCCAGCTTCATCTTGCCGCTCTCAATCTTGGACATATCCAGTATATCATTAATCAGCGAAAGAAGATAGTCTGAAGAGCTGCTGATTTTTTCCAGATAGGTCTGTACCTTTGGCGGCACCTCCTTATCCTGCATGGCGATTTCCGTCATACCTATGATCGCGTTCATAGGGGTCCGGATCTCATGGGACATTCTGGATAGGAATTCGCTCTTGGCCCTGCTCGCCTGGTCGTAACGTACTTTGTTCAGATTGTTCTCAATGATCTTGGCAGCCTCCTGGATATTGCTCTGCTCTTTTTTATCCCACAGAACCGCGTCTGCCTCTGCTGTCAGCGTGATGGAACCTATATATTTTCCTCCGTCTGTCATGGGAACACTGAATCCCCGTTTCGTCTTTGGCATCATAAGGAATTTCCGCTGGCGCTCCGTCATTTTTCTTCCGTCCAGCAGGAAAGGTTCAGAGCCATACTGCTCCGTCAGCGCTTTAAACTCCTCTGCCGTAAAACGCTTCATGTCCTTTTCCTGATGATCCGACGGGTCTCTGTGCCACTGGTGGGAAATATACGCGGTATGGAAATCCCGGTCCACGGAAGTCATGAGAATATCCGTTGCCCCGTAATAGCGGCCCATCTTCACAAAAAGCACAGCCAGAATGGATGCCATGTCTCCCCCCTTATCAAAGAAATTCAGGGTAAGAGAAACCATATTGAGCTGAGGTCCGCTGGTGATGCTGGCTATATCGTTGATCTCCGTCAGGATATTCTCTTTGGTCTGGCTTGGAATCTCCCGGTAGAAATACACCTTTCCGTCTTTTTTCTGCTTGGCAAAGGTCAGCGCACAGCGCACCCTGCGAAGAAGCTGGACATATCCCAGATTGGAGTTATTCCTCATACAGGCACCGATTGATACATGGACGCGGAATTCCGCTCCCTGGTAAAGCTGTGAGATTTCTTCCCTCACTTCCTCCATAAACTGCACGGTCTGTTCCCCGGTAAAATCCGGAAGCCAGATAAGGATCTCATCCCCGCCCTGGCGCACCAGCAGGATTTCCTGCTCCCGGGTCTGCATGAACCGCTCCTTTTTAGCAAGCAGCAGCGTGCCGATTTCCTCCAGGATCACATCCCCGAAGATAAGGCCGTAGGTCTCATTGAGAATGCGGAATCCATCCAGATCCAGAAGCACCATGCAGCCGCTGTCGCCCCGTGTGAGTACCTCCGTCAGATACCGGCGTCCCTCTCTCTGGGTATGCAGCTTTGTTATGGGGTCACGCTTCGCAGACTCAATCTCCCTGAGTTCCTGTATCTTCTGTTCGTGGATATCACGGATACTGCCGATGATCTTAGTCTTCCTGCCATTTTCGTCCTTGATCACCTCACCCTTTAACAGCCTCCAGCGGTAATCCTCCGTGCTGTCGCGTTTTCCCCGGAACTCCACATAGATCACATCCTCATCTCCCGAGAATGCCTGTTCCAGCTTCCTGCTGTCCTCCGGATATGTACGGGTTTCCAGCCGATCCATTTCTTCTGTTATTCTGTATCTGACTGCCTGCCCGTCCCGTTCGGGGTAGTTGAACAGCTCAATCTCCCCTCCGCTCAGATCATAAGTAAAGAAAATATCATCACTGCTCTGCAGGGCGATCCGGTAGCGCTCCTTCTCCTCTGTAAGCCCCCTCTCAGCCTGCTCCTGCCGGCTGGTCAGGTTTTTCACCACATCGTAAAGCTCATCCACCTCGGATACTCCGGAGGTCTTAAACTGCTCCAGGTTCTTACCGGCGCTGCTGCGTATACATTCTGCCAGGCGCCGGATGGGGTCTGTCACGTGGCTTGCCACCAGATATGTACAGATTATGCCGAATACCAGGGCCACCAGAATAGCTGCCAGCACCTTCCACAGAATCTGCCGTCCGATCCCGAATATGGCATCATCCTTCTGCACGCCTACCAGAAACCATTCCTCATCCTCAAAGGGGGTGTTTGTGTTATAGAGATGCAGCTTTTTGGCTGACGCGTAGAGTTCCCCGTCGGCCTTATCCTCATTGAGGACATAGACCTGATCAAACTTACTCTCCTCCACACGCAGGACCGTTCCCGCTGCTTTGAGCCGTTCCCCCAGAATACCGGAAGCCACAAGGGGCGCCCACCGGTCCTTCTCGGTGCTCTTTACCAGCATATAGCCGCTCTGTTCATTTTTATTCAGTTCACTGGACGGCAGCATATCCTGAATATGGCTGGCGGATATCTCCACTCCCATAACCCCGTACACCACACCGTCACTGATCAGGGGCACGGAATACGTGACAGCCGGGTATTCTCCGCCGCTCTTTCCCTCATTTAAGGAAAAAGGGTCGCTCCAGTATCCAAGATTAGCATAGCTGGCATCCGGATTTTTCTCTGCCGCTTCAAAGGGCTTATAAAAAAAATCATCCCTGGAGTTCTGCCCTGAGGGTCCAAATGTAAAATCTGTAGTCCAGTAGCTGTCCAGAGCAACCCCGGTCTGATGGACAATATCCCTGCCTCCCCGCTCAATGAGCACATCAGAGTAATCCAGAGAATTTGCAGATGGGTCAGCATCCCTGAAATAATAGCCCTTACAGGTCATGCTGCCCTCCTCATTTATCCCGTCCTTATTTGCCAGGATCATAAAACTGCCTGTCACCTCATTTTTCCTGAGCTGGTACAGGCTGGACATGGCTGTATTCTGCAGAAGCTTTTTCTGGAGGACACTGTCCCCCAGAAAGTCTTCCACGGAAGTCCTGTTGGATGAGAGCAGACTGTTAAGCTCTCTGGTGATCTTCTCTTCAAATTCACTGACTTCCATCCAGTGCTGGACCATATTGTTTTCCAAGGTGATCTTCCTGTTCTCCACTGTCTGCTCCATCATTCCCACAGCATAGGAGTCCAGCAGCCGCATGGTACCGCCGATCAGGACTGTTCCGTATGAAAGAAGGCTTTGTATCACAAGTACCGCAATCAGAGGGATACAAAACAGAGCCAATATCGTCCACTTTCTTTTCCTCATTATCTATTCCGCCTCATTCTGCTTTATTCATGGTATTCTGCAAAGCTGCCACAAAGTCGTTATACCAGTTCTGGAAGGATTCCTCCGATATATATGAGGCACAGGCTTCCTCAAGCGTCTGCCCCTGGGCGATCAGCTCCTGTACAGCTGCTCTGTCCTCTGCCGCCTTGTCAGCCAGATTGTATTCCAGAACTTTCCTGGCCTCGGTTCCGTGCTCAAACGCCTTGGTGGTATAAGGCACTGCTGTCTCAAGCGTGCCGAACAGGCTATCCAGGACATCATAGGTCTTATCCGGGATTTCCAGTCCCTGTTCTTTCACTACCTTGTCAACCGCCCCCAGACTGTTTGCCTCTTTCTTCACCGGAAGATAGCCGGAAGCGCAGCTGAAACGGATGTTGTTCTCTGACTCTGTGAACCATTTTAAAAACAATACGGAGGCGTATTCCTCTTCCTTTGTGGTCTCTGTGACCACCATTCCGGCTCCCTGCTGCACAATATAATTCTCTCCCTCTGCAAAGGAGGGCGCAGGCAGGACCACATAATCTATAGGGTAGGCACTGTCTTCCTGCTCCACCTCGTCCGGAAAATACATGGACGCCGTGGAGGAGCCTGTAAATGCCAGGATCTCGCCGATCTTCACATCGTCTGAACGGAATTTTCCGTACGCCGTAAAATATCCCTTCACAAAGGGCACATAGAAGTTATCCCAGATTCTTTTCATGGTTTCCCGGTCCGCCGAAACGGAAGCTTTGCCGTCCTCCACCCGGAAGATATCCTGGCCGAACTGCTTGGAACCGATGACAAAGAGGTTGGCAACCGAATCCCTTCCATAGAAAGCCTTGCCGTCCTCCGGCACGTCAGGGGTCAGGGAATCTGTCCACTCGTAATATTTCTGCGCCGTCTCCGTCACCCCTTCCAGGGTGGAGAGGTCATCCAGGGAGGCGCCGGATGCCTCCGCAAATTTGTCCCAGTCTGTCTTATTCATCATAAAGATCTCACTGGATTTCGCTGTGGGGAAAATGCGGAGCGTATTGCCTTTCCCGATTCTTCCCTCCTCTATATAAGAATCCACATAGGAATCCAGCTCCTCCTCTGACATGTAGGCTGAGATATCCGCAAGCTTTCCCCTTTTGTCCACCGTATAGGCGGCATCCGCATAGGCTGAGAAAATATTGGGCATTTCCTCAGACCCCACCTCCTCGTTCATGGAGGCCATCACTGCGTCTTCCAGTTCATTCACATTTCCCTGGCTGTAGCCTTTCACAAAAATGCCCTTTTCTTTTCCAACCGTCTCGTTGAATTCATTGACAAGCTCGTCAAACGCCACCTGCTGGGCACCGTTATAATAATGCCAGATCGTGATGGAGAGCGGTTTGTCGGGATTCAGCTTCACTGCATCCTCTTGCTCCCCTTCTCCGGTTTTCTCCTGGCTGTCCTGTTCCTTTTCTTTTGTCTGCGCTTTATCCTCTGTTGTGCTTTTATCCTTCGTACCGGCCGTATCATTTCCGCATCCTGCCAGAAGTCCGGCAGTCAAGGAAGCTGCCAGCATCAGGCAGCAGATATATCTCATTCTCTTTTTCATATGTATTTCCCCCCTGTGTTATCTGCAATTTTATTCCTTTTTATCATATCATTCGCACCCGAGAATGTAAATCTTTTTCCTGCTTTCTTGCGTCTTTCCAAACTTTCGTATAAAATAAACAGAGAATTTCACAAAACCAATATTTGGAGGGAGCTATATGATTCAGTTATTATCACGTCTGTTTATCAAGGATTATAAAAACACTGCCATGCCCCGGGTGCGCCAGGCATATGGTATTTTAAGCGGTGCGGTGGGGATTTTTCTCAACCTTGTACTGTTTGCCGGAAAATTTGCAGCCGGTATGCTCAGCGGTTCCATTGCCATCACGGCCGATGCCTTCAACAACCTCTCGGACGCCGGTTCCTCTGTCATCACCCTGATTGGTTTTAAGATGTCAGGCCAGAAGCCGGACCCGGAACACCCCTTCGGACACGGCAGGATTGAGTATATATCCGGCCTTTTTGTGTCAATCGCTGTGCTGATCATGGCCTTTGAGCTGGTGAAGTCATCCTTTGAGAAGCTCAGAAACCCCGCCCCGGTGGACAGCAGTCCTCTGGTCCTTGCCATCCTCTGCGCCTCTATCCTGGTAAAAATGTACATGGCATACTATAATAAGGCCCTGAGCAGAAAACTGGACAGCGCGGCCATGTCCGCCACGGCTGCGGATTCCCTCAGTGATACCGTATCCACGGCCGTTGTCCTGGCAGCCACACTGGTGGGGCGGTATACGGGTATCCTCATTGACGGATGGTGCGGTATTCTGGTTGGACTCTTTATCTTCTACACCGGCATCCAGGCTCTGAGAGAGACCATGAACCCGCTTCTGGGACAACCGCCCAAGGAAGACTTTGTAAAAAGCATAGAATCTCTTGTCACAGCCCATCCCACAGTCCAGGGCATCCATGACCTGATCGTCCACGACTACGGACCGGGCAGACTGATGATATCCCTGCACGCGGAGGTGCCCGCAAGCGGTGACATTTTACAGATTCACGACGAGATAGACAACATTGAGAAGGAGCTTCAGGAAAAGCTGCACTGTTCCGCCACCATACATATGGACCCGGTAGTCACAGACAATGTCCATATCAATCAACTGAAGGCGGAGGTGAACCGCATCCTCGCCGAAATCTCACCCCGGCTGAATATGCATGATTTCCGTGTGGTGGAAGGCCCCACCCATTCCAATCTGATCTTCGACCTGGTCATTCCCCATGATTTCTCAATGACTGAAGTGGACGTGGTAAACAAGGTCAAAGACCAGATCCGCGGGCTCCGGGGCTGCTACTACGCAGTGATCCAGGTGGACCACAGTTACAGCTGAAAAAAGGAGGAAAGCTGCACACAGCCTTCCTCCTTTTTTCATCCCGGTAAATATCTGCACACAGCCAGCAGGTAAACCGCGCTGTAATACAAAACCAGAAGTATTTTATCTAATTTTCTGCTGTTCTTTTCCCCTATGAGATTCACAGCCAGTATGGTATCCGATGCGACAAACGCGGCCCCGCCAAGAGCCGCAGCCCCGCCGGACAGCCCCGGATCTTCAAAAAACACAGTCCCCGCCATGGAAAACATGGCACAGAGAAACGCCACATACAGCGCCCCCAAAACCGCCAGCTTCCCAAGTTTTCTGATATACGGCCTGAGTATGGCAAAGAGTACTGCGTACACACAGGCAAACAATACCAGCGTAAACAGGCCCGGTGATACCAGGCACAGCATCCCTGCGATAAAGAACAGATGAGCCGCAGCAAACACGGCGGCACCTGTCACAAACTGTACCTCCAAAAGCGCATCGGCAGCCATGCAGCAGAGCGTTCCCGCTGCTATGAGCAGGGAGACTCGGTTCTGCTCCCGAATTGCCAGGTAAAGCGCCGGAAGCACAGCCATCAGTGTGGCAGAGACTTTGTATCCAATCTCCTTTCTGCCTGTTTCATGTTTTTTTCTCACATATGTGGTTCCCAAAAAAACCATCAGCACTGCCGCTGCCGGCAGAAGAAGCATTTCCCATCCCTTCAAGCACGCACCGCCTTCCCCGGTCTCTTCACGGACTCCGGAATTTTCGTATCTTCATTATACTATATTCGCGTATCCGCGTCCATCATTCCCGCTCAGGGAAGGTAGTGATATACGGATCTTTTTTTAACGGTATAGAACACAGCCAGGGCAAATGCCATAAGCTCTGCCGCCACGGACGCACTCCAGACTCCGCTCACACCGAACAGTACGGAAAATCCGATCAAAAAGATGACAAGAAACACCAGCGTCCGCATAAAAGACAGGACTGCCGAAACCTTCCCATCCCCAAAGGCGGTAAACATAGCTGAGCTGAAGATATTAAATCCCTTGAACAGATACCCAAACGCATAAACCAAAAGTCCCGCAGTGGCAAGTTCATAGACCTGACTGCCGCGCCGGGCAAAAACAGCGGCCAGATTTCCGGAAAACAGCAGGGTTCCCACTGTCATCACCGCACCCACACCCATACAGAATCCGATGCTGATCTTATATAATTTTCGTAGTTTCGCCACATTTCCCCCGCCGTAATTATAACTGAACAGCGGTGCCACTCCCATGGAATACCCAAGGCTTATGGCGATCAGCACAAAGTCCAGATACAGCAGAATGGATATTGCCGCGACACCTTCATTTCCCACAAGACGCATCATGATTATGTTGAACAGGAAGGTTGTGATACTTCCTGACAGATTGCTCACCATCTCTGAGGAGCCGTTTGTCATGGATGTAAGCAGTACCCTCCAGTCTGCCTTTGGCTTTACAAAATGAAGCTGCGCCTTCCGGTTAAATGTAAAGTAAAAAACACTGAAAAATGCAGGAATGCAGTAGCCGATTCCCGTAGCCACCGCTGCACCGGCAATTCCCATGTGGAACACACCGATGAAGACATAATCCAGTATCACATTGGCCAGTCCGCCCGCCACTGTGACGGTAAGGCCGATATGTGGTTTTCCGTTTGCCACAAAGAGGCTCTGGAACTCCAGCTGCAGTATATTGGCCGGCTGAAAGAAAAGCAGGGGAAAGGCATAGGCATAGCAGTATGCGTAGATATCCTCATCCGCACCCAGCATGTAAATGAGCCTTTCCAGGAATATAAAGGAGAGAACCGTGATCACAATGCCCAGCCCCACGGCAAACAGAGTGATAAACGTTACGTTTTCATTGGCCTCCCGCTGCTTTCCCTCTCCCAGCTTTCTTGACACAATGGCAGTGATGCCGGTGCCGAACATGGTCCCCAGAGCGATCACAAAGCTGAGCAGAGGATATACGATATTCACGGCAGAGAAAGCGTCCGTGCCCACAAGCCTTGACACAAACATACCGTCCACCACGGTATACAGGGACATAACGACCATCATGACCATGGAGGGAAGAGCGAATTTCAGGATAGAGGGAACCGTTATTTTTCTTTCCAGTCCCTGATCAATCATCCTGCATATCCCTCCACTGGTATCCGCTGATGGTCTTCAGCACATCCCCGAACATCTCTAACTGCTCCTGCGGATATTTCTCTTTTAATTCCCTCTCTATTTTATAAAATACCTGGTCATATACTCCCACGATCTGCTCCATATGGGGGCTTAACTCCAGAAAATAGACCCGCTTGTCTTTTTCGCTCTGTTTTTTTACCACCACGCCCTGTTTTACCAGTTCATTGATCTTCAGGGTCACGGCGGATTTTGTGATCTTCAGCACATCGGCCATCTTGCTGACTGTGCACTCCTCCATCTGTTCCATCACATTGATGTACAAAAGGCTGTTGTAGGAAAGCCCGTTATAATAATCATTTCCATTCATCACCTGCAGCTCGTACAGAGCCATGTGATAGTAGAAATCATTGATTTCTTTTACAAGATCCATATGCATCCTCCCGCTTATTAGTTTTGCTAATTTAATTAAATTTACTTAACTATATTAACAGGAGCAATTGGCTTTGTCAACCGAAACAACAAATGTTTGGATTTCCGTGTAAATAATCAACCTTAAATGAATCGAAAAGAACATATTTTTGATTTGTGAAAAACTGTGTCCCGCCATATTTTACCATTTACAGGGACAGACCGCTTTTAATTTTACTTTTTTAAAAAATAACTCTGGATTTTTTTGTCACTTTGTGAGAAAATGAATTGGAATAGGACGTTAAATTTCTAACGCACTTGAAGTAAATATATTCTTGAAAGGAGTTTTAAAATGATTTATTCACACGAAGTAGAAACAATGTGTCAGGTACATCAGGGTGTTAACCACGGCGCAGCTCCAATCCCGGAAGAAGCAAAATGGGTACAGGCAAAAGAAATTAAGGACATCTCCGGTTTAACACACGGTATTGGCTGGTGTGCACCGCAGCAGGGTACCTGTAAATTAACATTGAATGTAAAGGATGGTGTAATCCAGGAGGCACTGGTTGAGACGATCGGATGTTCCGGAATGACTCACTCTGCAGCTATGGCATCTGAGATTTTACCAGGAAGAACCATTTTGGAAGCTCTGAATACTGACCTTGTATGTGATGCTATCAATACTGCTATGAGAGAATTATTCTTACAGATTGTATACGGAAGAACCCAGAGTGCATTCTCTGAAGACGGACTTCCTATCGGTGCAGGTCTGGAGGATTTAGGAAAAGGTCTTCGTTCTCAGATCGGTACTATGTACGGTACCCTGAAAAAAGGACCTCGTTATCTGGAAATGACAGACGGTTACGTTACTGGTATCGCTTTAAATGAAGAGGATGAGATCATCGGCTACAAATTCATCAGCTTCGGAAAAATGATGGACTTCATCAAAGCAGGCGATGATGTAAACACAGCATATGAAAAAGCTCAGGGACAGTACGGCCGCGTTGACGATGCAGTGAAGATCATTGACCCGAGAAAAGAATAATTATACATACACTGCAACATCTGTCATAGAAAGAATAGGAGGATAAATTAATGGCTTTATTTGAATCATATGAAAGAAGAGAAAAACAAGTTCTTGCTGCTCTGAATAAATACGGCATTAACACCATCGAAGAAGCTGCAGAAGTAACAAAAGCTGCAGGTCTCGATGTTTACAAAATGGTAGAAGGCATCCAGCCGATCTGCTTTGAGAATGCAAAATGGGCATACACCGTAGGTGCTGCCATTGCGATCAAAAAAGGCTGCAAAAAAGCTTCTGACGCTGCTGCTGCTATCGGTGAAGGACTTCAGGCTTTCTGTATCCCGGGTTCTGTTGCTGACCAGCGTAAAGTAGGTCTCGGACACGGAAACTTAGGAAAAATGCTTCTGGAAGAGGATACTCAGTGCTTCGCATTCCTGGCCGGCCACGAATCCTTTGCTGCTGCTGAGGGTGCTATCGGTATCGCTGAGAAAGCAAACAAAGTCCGCAAAGAGCCTCTGCGCGTTATCTTAAACGGTCTTGGAAAAGACGCTGCACAGATCATCGCACGTATCAACGGATTTACATATGTAGAGACAGAATACGACTATGCTACAGGCGAATTAAAAGAAGTATTCAGAAAATCTTACTCTGAGGGACTTCGTGCAAAAGTTAACTGCTACGGCGCTAACGATGTACGTGAAGGTGTTGCTATCATGTGGAAGGAAGACGTTGACGTTTCCATCACAGGTAACTCCACCAACCCGACCAGATTCCAGCACCCGGTTGCAGGTACCTACAAAAAAGAGCGTATCGAAGCCGGCAAAAAATACTTCTCCGTTGCTTCCGGCGGCGGTACAGGACGTACCCTGCATCCGGACAACATGGCAGCAGGTCCTGCATCTTACGGCATGACTGATACTTTAGGACGTATGCACTCTGACGCACAGTTCGCCGGTTCTTCTTCTGTTCCGGCTCACGTTGAGATGATGGGCCTGATCGGCGCAGGTAACAACCCGATGGTTGGTATGACTGTGGCTGTGGCTGTGGCTGTTGAGGAAGCGGCTAAAGAAGGTAAATTCTAAGAAAACCTTTATAAGCAAGATTTTGCAAAGTCAAACCCCATTTTATGGTTTTGCCAAAAAACATTATATGTATTTCTTGACATTTAAGTTATTCTAGTTTAATATAAAAATAACAGAAAATGAATCTATGTGTGTTATGTCACAAAAGCGAAACCCCAGGAAGCGCTATCTTCCTGGGGTTTCTTTTTCCTTTATAGGGTAGGATAACCCAGGCTAGCTGTTGTTATTTTTTTTCTGTCTAACCATTTACTAATATAGTAACAAACTATACCCGCCATGACAAAAATAAAAAATGAATCTATGTAGTGCATTATGCCACCTCCTTCCTGCTGGAAAGAGTCAACAGCAATCTAATTATATCTTCTTAACAACTTGCTGTCCACCGTTTCTCACCCCATTCCTGAAAATTCAGCAATATTACATATGGCAAAATAATATTTATTGTATATTTCCATTAAAAAAAGACCCCCGGCTGCCAGCCGGGGGTCTACAGTATGAAAGGCCTGCATATGCAAGCCTTTTCTCTTTTACAATCCCAATTTGCTCATAATATCCATGGCCTTACCATCAATTACAAGATCGGCTGCCGTATCCGCATAGTGATCCTGGTCGTTGATGAGGATTACCTTATCCCCCTCAAAATATTTTACATATGTCTTTGCAAGCTGCGAATGCATGCTGCATCCCAGAAGCAGCAGGGTATCTGCCATTCCCACCTCGTCAACCGCACGGGTCAGAAGTGCGTTATTCACCATTTCTCCCCGCAGGCATACCTCCGGGCGGATGGTTGTGCCGCATTTGGTACATTTGGGAGTTCCTGCACACTCTGCCACTGCTTTCATGGGGTATTTCGTTCTGCATTTCGGACATACATTCCGGTAAATGCTTCCGTGGATCTCCAGGACCTTTTTGCATCCTGCCCTTTTCGGCAGGGAGTAGATATCACGGGTAATGACAGCCTGCAGGATTCCCCTGTCCTCCAAACGCTTCAGAATCTTCATACCTTCATTGATTCTTCCTCTTTTGCTGAGGATTTCCCGTTTGTAAAAGTCATAAAACTGCGTCACTCTCGTATTATAGAACTCAGCACTGAACATTTCCTCAGGGGAACATCCGTATCTGGTTTCAATATCATACGCATCCTGGTCTGATCTCCAGTTTGTGCATCCGCACTGGCTGCTCACCCGCATTCCCAGCAGACATACCAGATACCTGCTGTTTTCAATCACTTTTTTTGCCCGCAGCAGCTTTTCTTCCTGTGACATTTTCCCACTCTCCGTACTTTTACTTATCCAGTTTTTTACACTAAGAATAATGTATCACTGTATAATTTTAAAGTCAAGAAAACAATTATCACGTCTGTATGACAATGCAGGGCAAACCAGGTTCTTTTCTGAATCAGAATTCCTTATTGCTGTATATCCTGATTGAAATCATGTAAGATACTGCTAAAACCAGAATACTTACTGCTAAAAGTATACCTGCGATTATTACTTGTCCGTTAGGATTCTGCTGAAGGTTAACCAGAAGTTTTTCCACAGCTGTCCCTTGTATCAAATCCTTTAAAAGCGTCAGTGCTAAAAACGGGATCATGAAAAGCATCATGAAAACTATCCTGCCTTTCTCCACACCCAGTTTATAGATTACAGGTATGACAATACCTGTAAAAATAGGGATAGCCATGCAGCCGGAAACAGTACTGAGTACCTGGTCTGCTACAGACATACCCAAAAGTGCTGCCGTTACTCCGGATATTACTATTGAAAATAAAGCAATCGCTAAAGTCATAATAATAACCAGCATATATCTTGCCTGTACAATCATCTTTTTTCCCAGAGGAAATGAAGCAGCATAGGTGTCCCAATGATAATACTGATCCGAATTGAACAGACTGAGCATCGTCGTTAAGAATACCACAATGCACATAACACCCACGTATCCTGGACTCTTCATCACGTAGCCAAACACACATAAAAATAAAAATAATAGTACATATGTTTTCTGCCTGATTCTGATACTGTATATATCTTTGAGTATAAGCCCTTTCATGATACCACCTCACCTTTCTCCAGCAGCAGAAGAACATCCTCAATATCCGGAGCATCCACTACCATATCCGGATATCTGCGCATAAACGCCTGTCTGTCCTGCACCAAAAATTCGTAGCCTAAAACGCCTCTTTTCAACCGCAGGATTCCTTCTTTATCCAGTGTGCTGTAATCCTCTTTGGAACATTTTCCCACACCGTAACGGTAAAGGATCTCGTCTTTATTCTCCACAAAAAGCAGCCTGCCGTTCTGGATAAATGCTATATAGTCGGATACCTTCTCCAAATCACTGATAATATGCGAGGACAGGAGCACTGTATGTGCCTCATCCTGAATGTATTCCAGCAGGATATCCAGCAGATCATCGCGAACCAGAGGATCAAGGCCGCTGGTTGCCTCGTCAAATATAAGAATCTTGGCTCTGTGAGAGAGCGCTACTGCGATCTGCAGCTTCATTTTCATTCCTCTGGAGTAATCTTTAATCAGCTTTTTATGTTCCAGCTTAAAGTCATTCAGATATGTTTCGTACAGTCCTGCATCCCACTGGCTGAAAATGTTCTCCATGATCCTGCCAATCTGTACAGCGTTCATGGTCTCATGGAAGTTTGCTTCTGCCAGAACCATACCCACCTGGTTTTTCCAGTTGTCATTCTTTTCTTCCAGTTTCTCGCCGTCCACATAGATTTCACCGGCATCTCTTTTTATGATTCCGAGAATACACTTGATCAGGGTGGTCTTACCGGCTCCGTTTGCTCCAACCAGCCCTACAATACTTCCTTTTGGAATTTCTAAATTAATGTGGTCCAGTGAGAATTTTTCATAGTTTTTCACCAGACCTTCAATTCTGATCGCTGCTTCCATTTTTATTCCTCCTCATAGAGCATTCTAAGCATCTCTGTCAATTCTTCCAGTTCTACTCCATTGATCTTGCTTTTTTCTACAGCTTTTTCCAATAAACCTTCTATTTCCTTTAACTGCTCCTCTCTCACAAGCTCATGGTTTGTATCCGCTACGAAACTGCCTTTGCCGACCTGAGAACAAATAAATCCATCCCTCTCTAATTCCTCATATGCTCTCTTCGTGGTGATCACACTGATGCGGAGTTCTTTTGCCAGAAGGCGCATGGATGGAAGTGACTCCCCCGGCTTTAGCTGGCCTCTCATGATTGCCTGCTTTATCTGCTCCGTGATCTGTTCGTATATGGGCTTCCCGCTTGTATTGCTGATTATAATATTCATCCTTACTTCTCAACTTTCTGTGCGCGCGTGTATATATATCGTTTATTGTATATACTCATTATACACATTAGATACACACCTGTCAACACCTATCCTAAAAAAAATTTCCGCACGCAAAAACAGCATCGGCCCAGGAATTGATATGCCGATGCTGTTTTTTCTTAAATATTCTTTTTTCTGCTCCTCCGGCTAATAATCATGACTGCCGCAGAGAGTCCTGCCAGCAGGATCATTGCTTCCACTGGGGAGGAATCTCCTGTTTTAGCTGTTTTGGCTGCTGTCTTTGCTGCCGGTTTCGCAGGTGTCTTTTTCGTGTTATCCGTTTTATCCACAATCACTGCAGGGAACTGCTCACTTTTGCGGATCTGCTTTGTGGTGAGAACATAGGTGGAGCAGTGTTTTATCTGCACTGTCACATATCCGTTCACAACCTTAATATTCTTCTGTACCGGTTCCATTGCATTCTTCTCGGTATTGTAATAATACAGGTAAAGATTCTGTCCATCTTTAAAACTGCTGCCTGCATAAATTTCAATTTCAGCCAGTCCCGGAAGCTCTCCTTCATGGGCAAATTCCAGATATAAATTCTCTGATCCCTTGGCCATAAGGCTGCCGGCCTTTTTATTTTCTTTCTCTTGGGCAATGGTAAAATCCATGGCAATATCCGGATCTGCAATTCCCGTTCCGGTAAATTTCCAGGAATACAAAAGCCTGTTGTCCTCTTCTGCCATAACGGTGAGGGTTCTTTCTGTCCCTTTCAGGCTTTTGAACACGGTCTTCTGCTGTTCCCCGGTTAAACCGTTTCCGTCTTTGCTCTTGTAGATCAGGCTTGTAACACTGGTATCCGCCAGACCTTTTTCCAGTTCCTCGTATGTGAAAGCTGTGCATATTCCATCTGGATAATCTGGGTTATTCGGGTTGTCTGGATTGTCCGGGTTATTCGGGTTGTCCGGATCTGGATTGTCTGGGTTGTCTGGATTGTCTGGGTTATCCGGATTATCCGGATCTGGATTGTCCGGGTTATCTGGATTATCCGGGTTGTCCGGATCTGGATTATCTGGGTTGTCTGGATTGTCCGGGTTATCCGGGTTGTCTGGGTAATCCGGGTTGTCCGGTACTTTTTCCCCTACTGCCCATTCATAAGATATCCCCTGCAGCACTCCCTCATCCACATATCTCATCTGATGGCTCTGGTCCACAAACGTTATGCTCTCAGGCATTACAAAAGCCCGGAACATTTCATTGCTGGGAGTCCCTGAAATTGTACCGATTGTCACATCCCGGGCCTGTTCAAACAAAGCGCCTGATGATGACAGATAAATGTCCAGAATACCGTTTTCATAAATAGCCTCCCGGATTCTGCAATCATTCTGTAAATCCTCTGAGAAAGCAAACCGGACATCACGGATACTCCCGCTTTCCGTCTCCTTTATCTGCATCTGAATCCTGAGTGTTGTTGCGTGGTTCTTTATCATATCTGCATTGGGGTACAGAGCCAGCTCCACCTGGCTCGTATCCTTCTGCTGCATTTTGATCATTGTATCATCCTGCTCTGCGGCGCGCACGGGTATATAAGTCACGAACAGGGCCAAAATCAGGACCATACATAAGCTCTTCATTCTTTTCATCCGTTCCCCTCCTCATGATTGTCCTTCAAATGAATGGGCGGCAGCGGGTCAGGCACTTCCATAGGCAGTGTATCACTCACAAGACGCTCCCCTTCATTTGTATGCGCATCGTCCACTCTGTATAATTCCGCTCTGACACTTGTCACACCGGATGGAATCTGATCCGGTTCCATATAGTAGATCCAGGTACCGGAGGAGACCTCACCTAATTCCCCTTCTGCCGGAACCTCTGCAAAGATCAACTGGGAACCATCCAGGATATTTCCATTCTGATCATACAGTTTTACCACATTATAGGAAGGATTTCCTTTATATTCCCCTGTAAAGATCAGGGAACCTGCCGGTATTCTGCCGCCCTCAGCATCATAGCTGTAATCTTCATCCAGGATGCCGATTCCCTTATCCAGCAGCTCTACATTGTCTCCCGTAGGTCCTAAAATATCTATCTCTGACAGGGAGACCGCACTCTGGCCCTTGATTTTCAGCTTCAGATAAGCCGCGTCGTAGGTATACAGCCAGGAATCCCCCTCTTTGTTAAAATAGGAAACAGCCGTATCCCGTGAATAGGACAGTGTTCCTGTTTTTACAGGGGTCCACTGGTTTCCGTCCTGGCTTACATAGGCTTCAAATTTCCTGACTGCTGTTTTATCGTCAGCGGCTGTCACCTTAAAGGCAGCGGCCTGAAGGGTTCTGCCGAAGCTGATGACGATCTCCGGGTTTTTTGCCTCTCCGGTATATACATCTGCATAGTCATTGTTACAAATACTGCTGATTCCGGAAATGGTGATTCCTTCCGGATCTTCCTCATTTCCTTCCTCCTGACGGTCGCTTGATGAGGTCATGTTTGTAGTTATCTTCCATCCATCCTTCGCCACACTTCCGTCATTGGAAATCTTCACAGAGTCTATGGCAGCCCTCTCTGTCTGCTGCAGCAGCTTGTCATATCCCACTGCCTCATAAGTAAACACTCTGTTGTTCATGGACGCAATGGTATCCGTAAATGTCACGGTACCGTCTTTCGCCTCCACAAACCCGATGACCTGGCCGTTTCTGTATATTTCATATCCCAGCATGGAGTTCTGGTCAGCCGCATTATTGGAAAGCGTGATCGTAACCTGGTTGGAATTCGGAACATATGAAAGATCCGCACTTACTGCAGTCTGTGCTGCCGTGCTTTCTCCGCCCTCAATACGGTATGCTCTTGCCTCATCTGAAATATAGCTGATCCTTCTTGTCTCCTCCTCAAACTGTGATGCGTACGCCATAGTATCTGAATCCGGCGTCATACCCCACTGCTCAAAGAATGCAAGCAGGTTCTTTTCCGCTGCCGCACAGGAAAGACGCATCAGAGTGTTGTCCACATCTTTTGGAATTGTGAGAGCGACACCTCCGGGCGCCGGCGCAATGGCCGTATTTCTGGCGTATGCATCCACTCTTGCAAAGAACAGATTATTAAACTGCTCCTCATAGTTATCATAAGTCCTGAAATTATATCCCTCATCATAGGCCAGATGGAGCTGCCAATACATGGCAAGGCTTGTAAATACGCTCTCTGCGCGGCCCTTTGTCCCTGAAGTGACCTTTTTATATACATCTGCATATTGATAACGGACAGAATCATTCGTCTCCTTGGCCTGTGCCAGAATGGAGTAATAGTTGTTGGTTATTTCCGCAATGGCATAGGATGGCTGATTGATGATATGGCCAATCTCATGGGCGATTCCCCAGCCAAATAGCTGTCCGCTCACATATCTGCCGTTGTCACTCTGTACCGGTACACTGTTTGCCAGTCCTGCTGCGCTGCCCCACTCGATACCGATATGGAGCCCGCCGGCATACATAAATGCCCCTGAAAACATTCTCATGTAACGGATATTCAGACGGCTGGATGGCAGATTGTTCTTGCCGCCGTACCGGGCTGCCAGTGTCTTGTCACCATTATAATCGCCAAGTCCTTTGTGCTGGTAAAACAGTGTCACCATCTGTTCCATGGCCTGACAGGATTCGTATAATACTTCTGTCTGGTTGTCCAGGCTGTTTTCTTTTCCCTGGTTTTTCAGCTTGTTGTTGATACCGTTTAAGATCTGTTCCGCGGATACGGAATACATCATCTGATGCAGTACAATGTCCGTTGCTCCCAAAATGCAGTTCTTTTTGTCATAGCTGTAGTCACAGCCGCTTTCCTTATTCCCCTCATGAAACTTTTTGTGAAGATCCGAAATTTCCGGAACATATGCATTTAATTTCTCCACATACGCCCTGACCGCTTCTTTTGCTTCCGCCTCATCTGCCGCGTTTGAAATGTCAAGCTTTGGTATCTCCTGCCCTCCGCTTACACGCACGCTCATATTCAACGCGTCATTATTTCCTGTAAATTCCACATACAAACTGCCCCCGTGTTCTGCACTCAGACTTCCAATCTGGGGAATGGTAACTTCATTTTTTCCGTTTTTCAGATTCTGGACCACAACCTTGCTCCAGTTTCCTGATTCCGCGTGATACTGTGTGGCGATGAGATTCAGGTTCGTGTTGGCCCCCAGTTCCGCGTCATCTCTGCCCACATACACAACCAGTTCTTCTCCGGCGTGAGCACTGATGCCGAGAGGCTGCCACGCGTTCAGGCCGCCGGAAAAGCCCAGGGCGCCGTCCTTTTTCTTTGTCACGGCTGTGTCCACTTTCATTACTCTGCGGGCATTTTTATCGTTGAGAAGTTCTTTCGCGTAGGCCAGATCCGACAGCAGCCGATCCCGCTTCGGATGATAATCACCTGTCGCCTCATCCGGAGTATCTGCCCTTT
>ERZ507559.91-NODE-91-length-31938-cov-6.59678_pt1 | contig 31938 bp, 27 predicted proteins | sample MGYA00248640_ERZ507559 | MGnify/ENA primary metagenome ERZ507559 (study PRJEB26165, sample SAMN02676194) | human gut metagenome | isolation source: stool | host: Homo sapiens | place: USA | study: EMG produced TPA metagenomics assembly of the C.diff FMT (human gut... | reverse complement strand
AGTTAGATAATGAAAGTCTAAAAAATGGGGTCGGATTGATTACCTATAATGATCCGACTTCCACAATTGCCGAACAATTCCGGACGGTGCGGACGAATATTCAATTCTCGTCAGTGGATAAGCAATTAAAATCAATCGTCTTTACTTCTTCGGCACCATCCGAAGGAAAATCAACCGTCAGCAATAACGTGGCGGTTACCTGGGCTGACCAAGGTAAAAGTGTGTTAATTGTCGACGCGGATATGCGCCGTCCGACCGTCCATCGGACTTTCCGGACCAGCAACGCGGTTGGGTTAAGTAACCTGTTGGCTGGAACCGGTAGCTTGGATGACGCAATTCACAGTACGGTAGTAGAAAACCTTTCCGTAATGCCAAGTGGTCCAATTCCACCTAACCCATCTGAGCTTTTGGGTTCAACCAAAATGGTTAACCTTTTAGGGGTGCTCACCACCAAGTTTGACTTGGTTATTATTGATGCACCGCCAGTAAATACGGTTACCGACGCGCAAGTTTTGGCTGCCCGTGCGGACGGAACTGTTTTAGTAGTGCCACAAGGAATTGCGGACAAAGCGGGCGTCCGGCACGCTAAACAAATGCTCGAAACGGTTCAGGCAAACATTTTGGGGGCCATTTTGAATCGGGCATCTGCTGAAAAATCAACGGGTTACTATGGTGGCTATTACGGTGGCTACTATGGTGGTTATTATGGAACGGATGATAAGTAATCATGGGTTTAATTGATTTACATTGTCACATTCTTCCAGGGGTTGACGACGGTGCGAAAGACCTACCGATGGCGCTCGACATGGCGCGCGAAGCGGTTAAACAAGGGATTTCACACATTTTATTAACGCCGCATCACATGGACGGAATGTACACCAATCATAAAAAAGACGTTATTGCTAGAACAAATGCTTTTCAAGCTGAATTAGACAAAGCGGGAATTCCGTTGACGGTTTTTCCCGGGCAAGAAGTGCATTTGACTGGTGAATTGTTAGAAGCAATTGACCAAGACGACATCTTATTTATGGATGAAGCGGGTAAGTATCTGTTGCTCGAATTTCCGCATAGTGGAATTCCAGAGTACGCAGAAGACATGGTCTTTGAGCTAATTGCCCGGGGTATCACTCCGGTGCTGGCCCATCCTGAACGAAATCACGGATTTCAAAAAAATCCGGATCGGTTATATGATTTCATCGAAATGGGTTGCTTATCGCAACTGACCAGCAGCAGCTACCTAGGCGTGTTTGGCGATCACGTCGAAGAGCTGACGCAACGCTTCATTGATGCTAACTTAGGTTTTATCTTTGCGTCCGACGCCCACAATTTTAAGGGGCGGCGGTTCTTAATGCGGGACGCGTTTAATAAATTGACGAAGAAAACTACCGAAAGAAAAGCAACAAGTTTTAACTACAACGCAAAGGCAATCGTTAATGGGGACGCGATTGCCACGGACGATATCCTGCACGTATCGGAAGTTAAAAAAAGAAAGAAAAAGAGGTTCTGGTTGTTCTAAAATGGAGATTAAAATGACAAAAAATAAAAAAATTGTGATTGATGAGCAATATCAAAATCGACGTTTTATTTATCATTTTTTCAAACGAGCAATAGACATCATTGCAAGTGGTGCAGGCTTAATCTTACTATCCCCATTATTTTTAATAATTAGCCTAGCAATTAAGGCCGAAGATCGGGGACCAATTTTTTATTCACAAATAAGATTGGGAAAAGGTCAGCGGCCTTTTAAAATGTATAAATTTAGATCAATGATCATCGATGCTGATAAAAAGCTTGAAGATTTACTTGAAAAAAATGAGGTCGATGGGGCCATGTTCAAGATGAAGCACGATCCCCGGATTACTAAGGTGGGGAGGTTCACACGCAAACACAGTTTAGATGAACTCCCTCAATTATGGAACGTACTGGTTGGAAATATGACCTTAGTTGGCCCGCGTCCACCGCTGGAACGGGAAGTTGCAGAATATTCGGAATATGACTGCCAACGGTTAGTTGTGAAGCCTGGTTGTACGGGTTTATGGCAAGTTAGTGGTCGAAATGATGTGGATTTTGATGGAATGGTGGAACTGGATTTGAATTATATTGAGCGTAGTAACATTCTATATGACATAGAAATACTATTTAGAACTATATTAATTGTTTTTAAGCCTAATGGAGCTTATTAATTTTAAAGGGTGGGCAATTTGGTAGATAAAAATGTTATAGCTGTAATAGTCACTTATGGTGATAGAATTGATTACGTGAAAAAAGTTGTAGATCGCTTAAAAAAAATTAAAGAAATAACCCAAACTATTTTGGTTGATAATAATTCAAACCAGAAAATGGTTTCAACTGACTTTCTTAAAGTGTTTACTTTAGAAAAGAATTCAGGCTCTGCAAATGGGTACTATTTAGGATTAAAAAATGCCGTTAAAAATAATCCTGATTTTGTGTGGATGTTAGATGATGACAATTTGCCTAGTGATAATGCGCTGGCAAGACTCCTTAATGATTATGAAAAAATGGAAGAGAAGGCGGCTTTTTGTTCATATAGATTAGATAGGAAAGAACTTAAAGAAGCTGGGGGACAAAGATATATACCGAATTCTTTTTTTGGTTTTAGTTTGAAATCAAAGATCAAGAGAAGGATGGCCAATAAATTAAAAGAAAATAATTTATTACCTTGCGATACAGTGCCGTATGGGGGGTTATTGTTACCAATTGAGTATATTAAGTTAATAGGATATCCAAATCGAGATTATGTTTTGTATTCAGATGATAATGACTACACGTATAGGTTAAAGAAAAGAGGAATTCAACTTTTTTGCGATACTAAAAGTGTGATTTCAGATTTAGAAAGCTCTTGGTATCGCCGGGAAAAAGTGCCGATGTTTCAGGGTGTTTTTAGGACTAAAATGATGAGGAATGCGCTCTATACTATTCGGAATAGAACATATTTCGAATTAAACAATATCGTTACTTCTAAATTTGAATATTGGTTAAATGTGGTAGTTTATTTAATGTATGTCTTTGTTTTTTACATGCCAAAGAATAAATTAGGTTTTTTGCGTTTTGGTTCAATCTTAAAGTGTATTAAAATGGCTCGTATTGGTCAACTTGGAGAGTTAGATGAAAATTGTTAGAAATCAATTAACAGGTAATTATTTTTTTAGACTATTTAAACTTTTTCCCCTTGTTATCGGATGGGTATTTTCCGTTATTAAGGGGGGGACAAATAATATTGTATTAGTAGGAAGTAATAGAGGAACCAGTTATTCAGATAACGGCCGTGCTATGCACAAATACCTCTTAAAGAATACAAATTTTGATGTGTATTGGGTAACTGATAAAAACCAATATGATTTTCAGACGGTTCGTTTAGGAAGTGTGTACTGTTATTATTTGTATTTTAGTGCAAAATATGTATTTTATACGCACTCCAATAGTAGTGATATAGCTCCTTTAGTTGGACATTTCCCTTTTTTTAAGCAACCACAAAGAGTGTTTTTGAGTCACGGAATCGAGGGCTTAAAAAAAAGATTAGACGTAAGGCTTGAGGATGCTGATGTTTTCACATGTGCTACTGAGGAAGAAAGAAGGATAAAAAATAAATATTGGAATGTGCCTCTAGAAAAATTGTATGTTACTGGAGTAGCAAGATACGATAGACTTTTTGATATTTTAAATAGAAAAAAACGATGTTTAAAAAGTAATACGATTGTTTATTTGCCCACGTGGAGAGAATGGGATATAGCAAAAGAGCAAAGTGAGTTTATAAAAAGTGACACTTACAAAGGAATTGTTGCACTCCTTAATAGTAGCGAACTAAGAGAGTTTTTGAACAAAAATAACTTAACTCTTTTAATTAAACTGCATCCTTTCTTTGAAAAATTTAGTAATACTTTTGATGAATTTCAAACAGAACGTATTAAAACTACAAACGATAGTATAGATAATCTTATTATCAAAGCTGAAATGCTTATAACTGATTACTCAAGCATTTGCTGGGATTTTTTCTATCAGAAAAAACCAGTTTATTTTTATCAGTTTGATGTAAGTAAGTTCAATAAAATTAGAGGCTCATATGTAGATATTAAAGAGCTAGTATCAGTATCTAATGTTAGTTTTGATATGAAAATTAGTTACTCGAGTCTAGAAAAAACATATAAAAATTTTAAATTGAATAAAAAGCTTAGCAGTTTTTTGCCACCACACGACCAAAAAAATTGTGAAAGAATATTGTTAGCAGCTCAGGAGTCAATTCATAATGATAAAAATACTTAACAAACTTATTTCTAAGATAAAAAAAGAACATTACGAGCTTAATGAAAATATAACTTTCGCCTATATTTTTCATATTTGCGCTATTAGATTATTTCAAGTTATTCGCGGATTTGTTAGATTTCGCCGTTTTCCAATTTTCGTTGGAAAGGGTGTTTCTATCAAAGGAAAAAGTTTTTTTAAAGTTGGAAATGGAACAACTCTTGATAATAATGTTGACATTGACGCTTTTTCGGAGAATGGTGTGGTACTCGGGAATAACGTAAAAATAGGTGCTAATACAATTATTTGCGGGTCTGGAAGTTTAAAAGTCTCGGGTAAGGGCCTAAAGATGGGAAACAATAGTAGTGTCGGTGAATATTCATATTTTGGTTCTGCTGGTGGAATATCTGTTGGTGATGACGTAATGATGGGACAAAATGTTAGATTTCATGCTCAAAATCACCACTTTAATGCATTAGACAAAAGTATTAGAGATCAAGGGGTTTATCAAAAGGGAATAACTATAGGTAATGATTGTTGGATAGGCTCTGGAGTAGTTTTTTTAGACGGTGTAAATGTGGGTAGTGGTGTCGTTATAGGTGCTAATACACTTGTTAATAAAGATATACCTAGCAACAGCATAGCTGTTGGAAATCCAGTAAAGATTATTAAAAAGCGGGGAAAATGATGGATAAAAAAAATGTTTTTATAATTGGTTCAAAAGGTATTCCAGCAAATTATGGTGGATTTGAAACTTTTGTAGATAAACTAGTAAGTAATCAGGAAAACAATGATATCCAATATTTTATTAGTTGCCTATCAACAGAAGAAAGTGCTTTCGAATATAAGGGGGCCATTTGTAAAAATATAGCTGTTCCAAAAATTGGGAGTGCAAGGGCAGTATTATATGATATTTTATCATTAAAATGGATTATTAATTATATTGAAAGAAATAAATTAAAAGATGGAGTTGTATGTATCCTTGCTTGCCGTATAGGACCATTCGTAAACCACTATAAAAAGCGTTTAAAACAGAAGGGGTTTAAAGTAGTTCTGAATCCTGATGGGCATGAGTGGAAAAGAAGTAAATGGCCATATTTAGTAAAAAAATATTGGAAATTCTCAGAAAAATTAATGGTTAAATACGCTGATTATGTAGTGTGTGATTCGAAAGGTATTAAGTCATATATTGACAATACATATAAAAAATATAATCCTAAATCAACATATATAGCTTATGGAGCAGATGTTCCTGAGAAAGTTGTAGAAGATTCAAGAAAGTATAGAGAATGGAAAATAAATAAAAATATTAATAACCCTTACTTTTTGGTCGTTGGTCGTTTTGTACCAGAAAATAACATTGAATTAATTATTAAAGAATTTATGATGACTAATATCCCTTACGATTTAGTATTTGTAACTAATGTTGAGAAAAATAAATTTTATTCTAAGTTAGAATCTAAAACACATTTTAACGTTGATGAAAGGATAAAATTTGTGGGGACTGTTTATGATCAAGAATTGTTAACGGAAATAAGACAAAATGCAGTAGCCTATATACATGGACATTCGGTCGGTGGGACTAATCCTTCACTTTTAGAAGCATTAGGAACTACTAATGTTAATTTACTATTTAATGTTAATTTCAATAAAGAAGTAGCAGAAGAAAGTGCATTGTATTTCTCGTCAGACAAAGGAAGTCTAAGCTCTCTGTTGGTAAAGGTAACACAGTTTAATAATGAGAAGATAAATGAATTAGGTAATAATGCTAAAAAAGTTATCAAAGATCGATATGCATGGAAGCAAATAGTTGAAGGGTATGAAAAAGTCTTTGTAGATGGGGTGTAATATAGTTAAATGAAAATTTTGCATTATTCATTAGGAATTGCTCCTTTTAGAAGTGGGGGGATGACCCAGTACTCAGAAGATTTAATTCGGGAACAAGCGAAAAGTAATGAAGTTTATTTGCTTTATCCGGGAGCATATTCTCTTTTTAAGAGGGCTCGGACGAAAGTCACTATTACAAGAAAGAAGTATCAAAATTTTACCTTATGTGAGATGAAGAATCCTATGCCAGTGTCACTGGGATTTGGTATTAGTGATCCAAAGGCGTTTATGTCTTTGAGAAAAACCGATGAGCTTTATAAGTTTCTCAGCGATCTTCAACCAAATGTAATTCATGTACATACATTAATGGGACTTCCTAGAGAATTCTTTGAATACGCTAAAGAGTTGGGTATCCATACTGTGTATACAACTCATGATTACTATGGCCTCTGCCCTAAAATCCTTGATAAGGGTAATTTAATTATAAATTTGAGAAGTCATAAGTGCAGTGAAGACTGTATGCTTTGCACAAATGGATTGAGCCTTAAAAAGCTAACTTTTATGCAGTCCTATGTTTATAGATGGCTAAAGCGTCTTAAATTTTTTAAGGCCTTAAGAAAAAAAGTTAAAAAAAATGTTACTAGAAAAGAAAATGAAGTAGACTTAATTGAGAATGAACGCTTTGCTAAAGAAGCATTGAAACTTAGAAGATATTATCTGCAAATGTTTAAAATGATTGACACTTTCCATTTCAATAGTAGCGTAGCTAAGTCGGGCTATTCTAAATATGGTCTAAGCTACGGGGAAATTATTCCTATAACAGTTTCAGAGATTGTAGATAATCGGCGAAAGTTTAGTAAAAATACTGCTAAAATCAATATAGCTTTCATTGGAGAATATACATCTAGAAAGGGCTTCTTCCTTTTTAAAAACGTGATAGAAAGTCTTCCAAAAGATATGCAAAGTAAGATAACAGTTCATTTCTTTGGTGACATAAGAGAAGATTCATTATTTAAAAAAGCAAATGTTATTAATCATGGTAGGTTTAATCATGATAATTTGGAGAAAGTGTATGGGCAAGTTGATGTTTTAGTTGTTCCATCAATTTGGAAAGAGACTTTTAATCTTATAACGTTAGAGGCACTTTCGTATGGCATTCCAGTACTTGTCTCTCAAAATGTTGGAGCTAAGGATTTATATAAAAATGCTGAAGGTAACTTTGTTTTCAATTCTAGGGAAGAATTGAGAAAATTAATTATAAAATTAATTGTTGATAAATCTTTTTTGGCTAAATTAAGAGAAATTATTTATAATTTGCAGATTCCGTTTGGCGAAGAAGATCATGCACGAAAAATACTTGATTTGTATAAAGGAGGAGTTTAGTAATGAAAGGTATAATTTTGGCAGGTGGTTCAGGAACTCGCTTATACCCGATAACTAAGGCAACGAGCAAACAATTAGTCCCTATCTACGACAAGCCAATGATTTATTATCCTCTATCTGTCCTAATGCTGGCAGGAATTAAAGATGTTTTATTAATTTCCACACCCGAATTTACGAGCCAATTTAAGGATTTGTTTGCCGATGGTTCACAACTTGGAATCAATATCCAATATAAGATTCAAGAACAACCTAACGGATTAGCGGAAGCGTTTATTTTAGGTGAAGATTTTATTGGCGGTGATTCTGTTGCTTTGGTTTTGGGCGATAACATTTTTTATGGTGCTGGGCTCTCAAAACTTTTACAAGAAGCAAGTAAAAAGACGTCTGGAGCAACAGTTTTCGGGTATCAAGTTAAAGATCCAGAGCGTTTTGGGGTTGTAGATTTTGATGACGAAGGTCACGCAGTTTCCATTGTTGAAAAGCCAAAGCATCCAAAAAGTAATTTTGCTGTAACCGGCTTATATTTCTACGATAATGATGTGGTTGAAATTGCTAAGCAAATAAAACCTTCTGATCGTGGAGAACTAGAAATTTCAGATATTAATGATACATATTTGAAAAGGGGAAACTTAGATGTGCAAGTTATGGGACGAGGCTACGCATGGCTAGACACGGGAACTCATGACTCATTGTTAGAAGCATCAAGTTTCATTGCCACAATTCAAAAACAACAAAACTTAAAGGTCGCGTGTCTTGAAGAGATAGCTTATCGAATGGGATATATTGATCGGGAGCAAGTATTTAAGTTAGCGCAACCCTTAAAGAAAAATGACTATGGTAAGTATTTATTAAGATTGATTGAGGGGTAAGGAATAAGTTATGGGAAAATTAAAAGTAACAACAACAAAGCTACAAGATGTAAAGATTATCGAGCCAGCTGTTTTCGGCGATCACCGCGGTTTCTTTACTGAAACATATTCAGACCGTGATTTTAAGGAGGCTGGAATTGATTTTGACTTTGTTCAAGACAATCAATCGCTTTCTGCACAAGCAGGTGTTTTACGTGGATTACATTTTCAACGTGGGAAGGCAGCTCAGACTAAATTAATTCGGGTTGTTACCGGAGCGGTTCTTGACGTAATTGTTGATGTGCGGAAGGGTTCCCCTACATACAAACAATGGGAAGGTTACATTATTTCAGAAAGCAATCATCGTCAGCTATTAGTTCCAAAAGGCTTCGCGCATGGCTTTGTTACCCTTACTGACAACGTAAACTTTTTATACAAATGCGATAATTACTACAATGCTGAAGCAGATGGTGGGATTTCCTTCAAGGATCCAGAGTTAGGTATTAACTGGCCAATTGATTTTGACATGGCAATTACTTCTGAAAAAGATGCAGCTCAACCAACATTTGCAGAATTTGAAAAAGATAATCCTTTTGTTTACGGTGAAATTTAAGGAGTGCTGAGAATGAAGAATATTATTGTTACCGGTGGTGCTGGGTTCATCGGTTCTAACTTTGTCCATTATGTAGTCGAAAATCATCCGGAAGTGCACGTTACTGTACTAGATAAGTTGACGTATGCTGGGAACCGCGCTAACTTAGCGGGATTACCAGAAGATCGTGTTGAATTAGTGGTGGGGGATATTGCGGACGCAGAACTAGTTGATAAACTAGTTAAAGATGCGGACGCGGTTGTTCATTACGCTGCTGAAAGCCACAATGATAACTCATTAATTGATCCTAGTCCATTCATCCAAACAAATATCGTTGGTACTTATACCTTGATAGAAGCTTGTCGGAAATATGGTGTTCGTTTCCACCATGTTTCTACAGACGAAGTTTATGGAGATTTACCATTGCGTGAGGATCTCCCAGGACATGGTGAAGGTGAAGGGGAAAAGTTTACTCCAGAATCTAGATACAAACCAAGTAGCCCTTATTCTTCATCAAAAGCCAGCTCTGACCTATTAGTTAGAGCTTGGGTAAGATCTTTTGGGTTGAAAGCAACAATTTCCAATTGCTCTAATAACTATGGTCCTTACCAACATATTGAAAAATTTATTCCTCGCCAGATCACTAATATTTTGAGTGGTATTAAGCCTAAATTGTATGGTACAGGAAAAAATGTGCGTGATTGGATTCATACTAATGATCATTCTCGGGCAGTTTGGACAATTTTAACAAAAGGTAAAATTGGCGAGACTTACCTAATTGGTGCAGATGGCGAAAAGAATAATAAAGAAGTACTTGAGTTAATTCTACAAGAAATGGGACAACCAAAAGATGCATACGAACAAGTTAAAGATCGTCCAGGGCATGACTTAAGGTATGCAATCGATTCAACCAAGTTACGTGAAGAATTAGGTTGGGAACCTAAATATACGAATTTCGAAGATGGATTGCGGCACACAATTGAATGGTATAAGAACCACGAAGAGTGGTGGGAAAGTGAAAAGAAAGCAGTTGAGGAAAAATATGCTGCTAATGGTCAATGAAGTACAACTTGATTATGGGGTGACATATGCAAGTAATAACAATATTTTTCTTCTGTATAATAGTGGGCATTTCTAGAAGATTGCAAGTAGAACAAGCAGCTTATATGACTGTTCTTTTGCTTTTCAGAGTGTTGATATTTGATGTTTTTTATAAATATGTAAAAGCTGGTTTTATACTTTATAAAAAAATAGTAAATAACATCATATCCAGAAACTACTACATTTTATCGATTGTAAGTATTATAAATATTTGTGCAACAAAGGAGGAAAAGTGTGGATATACGTCAAATTGTTAAAAATTTTTCATATACAATTTCCTCTAATTTACTTTCCCTATTGGTGTCGACACTTGTAATTTTAGTGGTCCCTAAATTAATTGGGGTTGATGAATACGGTTATTGGCAATTATATCTTTTTTATACCACTTATGTTGGAATCTTCCATCTTGGATGGTTTGATGGTATATATTTAAGATATGGAGGTGTGAATTATAAGGATATTGATAAGGGGTTATTTAATTCACAGTTTTTTATGTCTTTCATCCTTGAGATGTGTTTTGCTTTTGCCATATTTTTAGTGGGATTTTTAAATTACGATCCAAATCAAGGCTATATTATAATCATGACGGGTATAGCTATGGTATTCATGAATATGGGTCAATTTTTTATGTACATCTTACAAATAACTAATCAAATTAATCGTTATTCCATGTTTAATGTTATTAATAGATTAGTTTATTTGGTTTTTATTGTTGTTGCATTAGCTATAGGTGTAAGAGATTACAAAGTTTTAGTTTTGGCTGATTTGACAGGGAGATTCACAGCTTTAGTGTACGGGATGGTGTGTTGCAAGGATATAGTATTCAGGCCACTTTCTAAATTTTATTTTTCTTTTAAGGAAGCAGTCAATAACATTAATGTTGGAATAAAATTACTTATAGCAAATTTTGCAAGTAATTTAGTGGTTGGTGTTATTCGATATGGTATTAAGTTCCAAGGGGGGGTAGCGGTTTTTGGTAAGTTATCATTAACTTTAAGCGTATCAAACTTGCTCATGACTTTTATTGGAGCAATAAGCTTAGTATTGTTTCCGACATTAAAAAGAATTAAAACAAATCTAGATGTGGTTTATAGAAATATCAGGGTCTTATTATTGTCCACTTTAATTTTTGGCCTCTTCCTATATTTTCCGATAATGTACTTGCTTCCTATTTGGCTTCCGAAGTATAGTGATAGCCTAGCATATATGGCAGTATTGTTTCCTATGTGTTTATTTGATGGTAAATTTGAGATACTTATTAATACATTTATGAAATCTTTAAGAATAGAGAGAACATTATTATTTTTAAATATTTTTTCAGTTTTACTCAGTGGTGTGTTAACGGTAATAAATATTTTTGTTATTGGAAGTGTAACGCTTATGATGTTTTCGATTATTCTAGTACTAGCTATACGAAGCACAGTGGGAGAGGTAATAGTTTGTAGGATGTTGAATATTTTTCCTTACAAACAAATGTTTATAGAAATTTTAGTTGTCTTAATTTTTGTTTTGGCAACTTGGTATTTGAACATATTGTTAGCTTTAGTTATATATACTATTGTGTTTATTGTATATGTATATTTCCACTTGAGTAGCATAAAAAATGCAATTACTTATTTTAAAAATATGGATATGTGAGGTTTTTATATGGATAATTTAATTATTGGTGCTAATGGCCAATTAGGCACAGAACTTAGGAATTTACTTGATAAGAATAATATTGAATATACAGCTACGGATACAAAAGAATTAGATATCACTAACAAACAAGCTGTAACGGATTATTTTGTTAAGCATTCTCCGAAATTTGTTTTTCACTGTGCAGCTTATACATCGGTGGATGGAGCTGAAGAAGAACCTGGTAAGTCTATTAATCAAAAGGTTAATGTTGATGGAACTAGAAATGTAGCAGAAGCTACAAAAAGGGTTGGAGCAACTTTAATTTATATTAGTACAGACTATGTCTTTGATGGTAATAATGCGGAAATGTATATGGAAAAGGATCAACCTAATCCCAAGAATGAATACGGGCGTGCAAAATTTGAGGGCGAAAAAATTGTCGCTGATATGGTGAGTAAATACTATATTATTAGGACTTCGTGGGTATTTGGTAAATATGGTAAGAACTTTGTGTATACGATGCTTAATTTGAGTAAAACTCACAATAAATTAACGGTTGTAAATGATCAAATAGGCCGTCCTACATGGACAAAAACGTTAGCGGAATTTATGTTATATGCAGTTCAAAACAACGTACAATATGGACTTTATCAATTATCAAATGAAGGCGAATGTTCATGGTATGAATTTGCATCAGAAATTTTGAAAGATAAAAGTGTTGAAATCTCTCCGGTTACTTCAGAAGAATATCCACAAAAAGCTTACCGACCTAAGCATTCAGTCATGAGTTTAACTAAAGTTAAGAATACAGGTTTCAAAATTATTACTTGGAAAGAAGCTCTTTCAAAATTTTTAAATGAAATAAATTGATTATTTGTATGTATAGACTATTTCTTATCTATGTTTAGTAATAAAACAATAAACAATGTTGTGGCTCGATAGTAAAAAGTAAAGATATACAACTTTAGTTTGAGTTTTTATTAAATAATTTAAGTTCTTTTTATAGGGAAATAAGTATTTCTTTGTAGTTAAAGTAAATGCATTTAATAATTGAAATTAGATAAAGAATTAATTTTACTATAAAATCATTCGTAAGGTTTGTACCTTAAGCTTATGCTAATATTAGTGATATTTTGTTATAATAATAGCATTTGATGTACCCATGGAGGCTCAGATTTTGACAGGGAAAATATTAATGAACTTAACTAAAGGCATCGTTTCTCTTTTGTTTACTTTTGTTATTATGATGGTAACAACTAAGGGGATGGCTTTACAAACTTTCATATTATTGGGCGAAAAGTCTTACGCTTTGTTTAAAAACTCATTTGCAGATATATGGATATTGGTTATGCTCGGGATACTGGTTATCGCTACGCTCTTTTCAAGAAGAAATATGAAAAATGAAATTTACACTTTTCCAATTTTCTCGTTATTAAGCTTGTTAACGGTAATATTAATTTCGAGTATTATAAATATGGATGTATCTTCAAACTTTAGTCGCTCGTTTTGGATTTTATTTAGTAGCTACATGCCTTTTTTTGTTCTTCTAATAGTTGATGCATTTAAAATAGATAAGGTTAATACTAAGGTAGTATTCAGGTTTCTTGTAGTATTCAATATTTTTCAAATGATTTTAGGAGTAGTGCAGTATATTAAGACAGATCCTATTTTTGCTGTTTATTATAAAGGGGAACCAATTCTTAATCCTGTATTCTATCTGAATGGAGCAAGTTCTTCAAATTCATACTTCTTGGCAATGGGTGCAAAGGTTAGGGCATTCGGTATGACTGATAGTGGTCTTACCTTAGGGCTCATTGCATTGTTTATGCTATCAGTAGTGATTTTTTCAGAAAAGCTGAATAAAACCTTTAAAATTTTATTTTCAATACTATGTTTCGCAGCCATTTATATGACTTTAACTAGAGTTATATACCTAGCGTCACTTGTACTTTTATTTTTTGCTTATTTAATAAAAACAAATAAATATAAACTGTTAAAGTTAAGTTATTTTATTACGTTAGGTATCCAGATATTGCTTATAACTGTGTTTCAAGAAGCTGCATATGTTATTGTGAATTTTGTTACAAATGGAGCTTGGAATTTAGATAGTTTAAAAAGTAGAATAGATGGGGTTCATTTTTTTTGGAATATTTCAAATATGAATATTTGGAAATTTCTGTTTGGTTCAAATATTACGGCGCGTTTAAATTCCTTACAATCGGCATATTCAATTGATAATGAATTTTTTAAAATTTTTCTGGATATTGGTATTGTCGGGTATTTAATATTAATTATTTTCTTTACAAAGGTTGTTTTTAAATACTTACGAGAAATTTTAGATAAAAAGGACAAAAATGGTATAGAAACATCCTTCGTTTGTTTTTTACTTACTTTTCCCTTTTTAGGTATATCAAACGTTGTTAACTACTTTTATCTTCCTATGTTAACCATATTAGTTTTAACCAGAGGGTATGACTACATCCAAAAAAAGAATTTGATAACCTATAGCAACGAGAACTTTAAATATATTTCTAAAAAATAATAACATTTGAATTGGAATTAGTGTTCACTATTTGTTATGAATAATAATTTTAAGACAATTAAATAGCGGATAAATGTAGTAAAAAGTTTATAAATAAAGTCTATGCTAAGGACATACATGGTGCAAAAAGTAATGAGCATTTTAATGCTTAGTTATTATTTTTTTAAGCGGAAAAATCAAGGCCAATAAAGATAAGCCGACTTCGTTACTACAATCTGGACCAAACGATTATGGCTGTTTTGCAGACGGTTGAACGTGAATTTGAAAATAAGCAATTTAGTCTGATTTTTTTGCTACGCTTATTTGTGCTTATGTATCAATAGTAGAACTTGTTATCGAATCAAATAAATGGTACCATGTTTAATGATCTATGAAATATATTTATCTAACAAAGGAAAGCCGTCAATCACCCCGATTGACGGCTTTTTTGTTATTCCTAAAAAAGTACTTAATCCATGATTTAATTATTATTTTGAATGTTTTACAGCATATATATACTTAGATGAATCAATATACTGTTTATTAACGTATATTGGGGCGCCGGTCTTATCATTTACTACTTGAGTGACTTCCATTACTGGCGAGCCAGAACGAACCTCTAAGTGTGAGGCCATTGCCTGGGGGGCATAGAAGATTTGAAAATACTCTTCAAAATTATTTGGTATAAGATTTAAGTACTTTTTGATTCCCTTGAAAAATGAATGACTTAGGAAGTCTCCGGTTTTGACAAAAGTATAGTTAATAGGGAAGTAGTCAATTTCGTATATTACGGGTGTGTTGTCAACAATTCTAAGGCGATCAATCTGGTAGACGTTCGCACCGTTTAAAAAGGTATTGTCGTTAAAATCATAAACAATCTCTTTAAAAGAGATTATCTTAGTAGAGGGGTGTCGCCCCACTTGTTCAACACTATCTGAAAAGCTCCCCCCAGTAACTAAACTTTCGGTAGGGGAAGATTTGCTTACAAAGGCACCTAAGCCGTGTTTTTTTACGATGATTTTTTCGTCTACTAACTTCTGTAAAGCTTTTCTTACGGTAACTCTACTAACTTGATATTTTTTTGCAAACTCATTTTCTGAAGGTAGCTTGTCTCCTTGTTTTAATTTACCACTATGAATTTGTTGGTAAATTAATTGATATAGTTTTTCTTGTAGTGAGATGACGTCAGATGGTTTACGCATAAAAAGATAAAACTCCTTTGCAAAAAAATATTTACTTGTAAGCGCTTTGATGATATTCATTTAACCAATGATACAACATAATACAAGTTAGCGACAAAATAATACAATAAGGCTAGTACACTCGTTGGTTTATTGAAATTAGTATAGCACTATCTCTAAGTACTATATATATTAAAAACAGGCTGGCGGTGCTTAAGGAGACTAAATTTATGTTAAAAAACCAAGAGTTTTTAAGGATATTTACAAACACTAAGCCAATTATAGCGATGCTTCATTTGAAGGGAAAAAGTCATAATGATGTATTTGATCGTTTTAAGAGGGAGTTAGAATTATTTATCAATAATGGCATAGATGCCGTGATCATTGAAGACTATTTTGGCACTTATAAGGATATGGATAGGGCATTAAGTTACGTTAGTCAGCAAGGAATACCGATCCCATATGGTGTTAATTGTCTAAATGTTGATCAGATGGGATTTAGTTTAGCTGAAGAATATCACGCTAACTTTGTACAACTTGATTCAGTGGTGGGTCATGTAATGCCACGTGATGAAGATAGTATTGCAGCTTTCATAATGCAAAAACGGGCGGAATATAACGGCGCTATCCTTGGAGGAGTGCGGTTTAAGTACCAACCAGTCTTATCAAAAAATACAGAACGTGAAGATTTAAAAATAGCCAAAGAACGTTGTGACGCGATCTGTGTTACCGGAGAAGCTACTGGCACGGAAACGCCTATCCAAAAAGTTAAGTGTTTTCGAGAAGCCGTTGGTGATTTTCCATTAATTGTGGGCGCGGGGATGACACCGCAAAATATGAGTGACCAATTTAAGTATGCTGATGGAGCTATTATTGGTAGTTACTTTAAGCAAGAACATAAAGCGGAAAATGAAGTTTCTGTGGATAACGTTCGAGAGGTGTTGGAACAAGTGTACAAAGTTAGAAAGGAGTATCAGCATGATTAAACTAGTGAGAGTAGATCACCGATTATTGCATGGTCAAGTAGCTTTTGCGTGGATAAAGTATTTGAAAGTGAATTGCGTTCTAATTGCTAATGATGAAGTTACTAACGATAACTTACGGATGGCGGCTTTACGAATGGCCCGTCCTGATAATGTAAAACTAGTGATAAAGGATTTAAAAGAGTCAATTAAAGCACTTAACAGTGGGATAACGGACAAATATAATTTACTAATACTGCTAGAAAATGTGGAAGATGCGTGTGAACTAGCAGAAAAGGTGGCGTCTATTAAAGTAGTTAATTTGGGCGGTGCAAAGGATGACGAAGGAAAACGACAAGTGGCAAAGGCTTTTTTCATAAACGACCAAGAAATTAATATGATGAAACAAGCTACAGAAAAAGTTGACACTAAGTTTGAAGTACAAATGGTACCCAATGACAAGGTCCAGGACGTTTTTAAGCTGATAGGAGAATAAGAATGTTAGTGCAAGCAGTGTTAATTTTTGTGGTTGCTTTTCTAGGCTATTTAAATAGTTTTTTGCCAGCATAATGATCTCACGCCCCATCGTTATGGGACCGCTAGTAGGATTAGTTTTAGGTGATTTAACTACTGGAATCAAAGTAGGAGCAGCTCTCGAATTAGTTTGGTTAGGAGCAATGGCGATTGGTGCAAGTAATCCACCGGATATGGTTTCTGGTTCGGTTATCGGGACTTCGTATGTAATTGTTACCCATTCAAGTGTAGCTACGGCAGTTGCGCTAGCAGTACCAATTTCTATGTTAATGCAAATGGTTTGGAATTTATTAATGATGCTATTAATTCCTTTATTAGCCGAAAAAGCGGATAAATATGCTGCTAATGAAAATTATTACGGGGTTGGTTTAATGCATTATATCGCTGTTTTTAGTCAGGCAGGAATTTTAGCGTTTCTAACCGGTCTAGGTTTCTATTTAGGTTCCGCCGTAATCAAAACATTCGTGAATGGGATACCCGATTTTGTAAATAACGGATTTAATTATGCGATGGGGATTATCCCAGCAATTGGATTCGCGTTACTAGTAAGGATGATAATGACAAAAAGGACCGCAATATTTTTGTTGTTTGGCTTTTTACTAGCTGCTTACTTAAAAATTAGTATTTTAGGAGTTACGGCTTTTGGGTGTGTGGTCGCCATAATTTTACTAGTTAATACTAATAACAGTAACGGAAGTCATGGAGTTGAAAGTGAGGAAGATGCCAATGAGTTCTGAACATAAATTAACTAATAAGGAACTACGCAAAATTTTTTGGCGTTCTTGCCAATTAGATGCTTCATGGAATTATGAACGACAACAAAATTTAGGTTACTCGTATGCCATGCTCCCTGCTGTAAAAAAGATATACTCAGGTGATTCGGAAAAGGCTAAAAGTGCTTTAAAACGTGGCTTGAATTTTATGGCGATCACACCACAAGTTTCAACTCTTCTTATGGGAATTAATGCCGCAATGGACGAAAGAAATGCGGAAAGTGATGAGTTTGATGAGTCTTCTATAGCTGCAGTAAAAACTTCCTTGATGGGACCCTTAGCTGGGATTGGTGATTCCTTAATTGCGGGAACTTTGCGGATTATCGCCACCGGTATTGCAATTGGTTTTGCACAACAGGGTAATCTTTTAGGCCCATTACTTTTTTTATTAATTTATAACGTACCTGGATTTATAATTCGGTATTACGGGCTGAAGTACGGCTACCGCTATGGTGCTTATTTCATTACTAATGCTGAAAAAACTGGGCTAATGAATAAAATTACTTATGCGGCAAGCATCGTGGGATTAACCGCGATAGGTGGTATGATTTCCCAGTACATAGTATTTGATGTATCTAAAATAAAGATTGGGGTGGGAAAATTTGCGCAGCCTTTAAACACTTATTTAGACATGATCATGCCCAAGTTAATTCCATTATTAATTTTTCTTTTGATATATTGGATTGTTGGTAAAAAGGTGAAGACGTCGGCATTACTAATTTGGACGGTAGTGGTCTGTATCGGAGGAGCTTTCATAATTTCACTTATTTAAGGGAGGTCTTATTTAGGAGGTGATGCCTAATTTATTATTCTCAATTGTATGCGATTACATAAAGTGCGAAACTTTTAATGGGGGGTAACATATGATTAATGCTAGACTTATAAAAAAATGCCTTTTAGGCGTAGTGTGTGGATTAAGTGTCGCGGTTTTATTAAGCGAAAACAGATATTCGGTTAAAGCTGACACCGTAGAAGATTACAAAAATGTCTTGGATATAAGCGGCAATCCGACCGCAAATTTCTATTCAAAGAATAAAAAAGTATCTACCAATAAGTATTCATCTTTTTCGGATCAAGGTGCTTGGCATGCTTATTATTTGCCAAAAGAAGGGGTAACCTCGACATACGGTGGTTTCCCAGGACCCATGATCATTGCTGAAGAATACCCAGTCAATTTATCGCACCAAATTTCTAAGTTACATATTATCAACGCAAAAACGAATAAAGAATTTAACTTCGCGAACGCTAAGAGAAGTTTTAACTATTATCCAGGTCGTTTGAATCAGGTTTACAAATTTAAAAATTTGACGGTTACTTTAGACCTAATCTTTACTGATAACCGTACAGCAATGGTTAGAACGAACATTCAAAATACTGGCAAGACTAATCTAAGCTTAAAAGCGTACTGGACGGGAGACATTATTAATAAGTTAAAGACCCGGGAAAAGAAAACGGTTAACTTTAAACAACAATTAGTAAAAGGGACTAACGGGGTAAAGGTCAAATTTTCGAAGGTTAGAAACGATAACTATTATATGACCACCGCTGGTAATCAGTTCAACGTGGTCTACAGCGCGCCAGTTAAGACTAGTATTAAGGGCGACAATTACAAGAGTAGCTTAAATAAAATTCTTACCGTTAAACCAGGTGAAAGTCAAAGTTTAGAATCTACCCAGTCTTATACCTTTACAAAAAAAGAGGCTGATGCTGAAGTAGCAAAGGCTAAGGATGATTTTGCAAATGCAGATACTCTTTTCCAGCAAAATGAAAATCGGTGGAATAACTATATCATTAAGACTACTGAGAATGATAAAAGTGAGAAGGAAGTTGCTAACAAAGCCAAGTATGATCGGGCGGCAGTTAAAGGAATGGAGACTTTAGTAACCAATTGGATAAGTCCAGCTGGAGAATTAAAACATGATGGAATCGTTCCTTCAATGTCTGACCAGTGGTTTGAAGGCTTATGGGCATGGGATTCCTGGAAACATGCTGCTGCCGTGGCAGAGTTTGACCCAGAGTTAGCGGAAAGTTCAATTAAGGCGTTGTTTGATTATCAAATTACCAAAAAAGATAAAGTGCGTCCGCAAGATGCCGGGATGATTCCTGATGCCATCTTCTACAACAAGAATAAGGAACGCGGTGGGGATGGAATCAACTGGAATGAACGTAATTCTAAGCCACCATTAGCTTCATGGGCAGTTTGGCAAGTTTATAAATCAAACCATGATAAAGCTTTTTTGAAGGAAATGTATCCTAAGTTGGTTGCCTACCATGATTGGTGGTACTCCAATAGGGATTACAATAAAAACGGTTTAGCTGAATACGGCGCGACGGTTGATCCATTGCATTACAAGAAGAACAAGCACAATCACAAAGTTGTTAATAAGGAAGAAGTGATTCTTGCTTCCGCGTGGGAATCAGGAATGGACAACGCGGTGAGATTCGATGCTACCGGAGTGGGTAAGGCCGATAAAGGTGTAAAAGTTTACCCAAATAAAGACAGCAAGGGCAAAGTTGTTGGATATTCAGTTAACCAAGAATCCGTTGATTTAAATTCTTACCTGTACGTTGATAAGGGATTTTTAGCGGCAATTGCCAACGAACTAGGATATACCGCTGATGCTGAAAAATACACAACCGAAGCTTCACAACTACAGAAAAAGATTCAATCTAAAATGTTTGATAAGAAAACCGGGTTCTTCTACGACTTACAAAGTAACAAGAATGGATCTACTCTGTTACTTTCAAATCGAGGGAAGGGTCCTGAAGGGTTGATTCCACTTTGGGCAAGGGTTGCAACGAGTGATCAAGCAGCTCAGGTAAAACAAGTGTTAATGAATAAAAAGATGTTTAACACTTACATGCCTTTCCCGACTACTTCGCGGGATAATAAAAAATTCACGGCAACCCAATATTGGAGAGGTCCAGTTTGGTTGGACCAAGCGATGTTTGGTATCGAAGGGTTACAGAATTATAACTACAATTCTGAGGCACTTAAGCAAACTAAAAAGCTATTCGACCATGCGGAAGGATTGACTGGAAGCGGGCCGATTCGTGAAAATTATAACCCGTTAAACGGAGAGGGATTGAATTCGTCAAACTTCTCCTGGTCTTCAGGAGTATTTTACATGTTGCACCATAACGTTTTAGGCGATGATCAAACGTCGTCGCAGCAGTATTTTAAGTAGGATAGGTTAAAAAACTAAGTAGAAAAACAAAAATCCAGATGACTTAGGGTGGTGAGCCCTGAGAAGCTGGATTTTTGTTTATTTATATATTCATTAGACAATTGTCAATAGGACACATCATCACTCAAATCAGCACCGTTAGTACTAATTACTTTTTTATACCATTCAAAGGATTTCTTTTTATAACGCTTTAGTGTTCCTTTTCCTTGATCATTTAAGTCGACATAAATGAAACCATATCGCTTTGACATTTCGCCAGTGGATGCACTGACTAAATCAATGCAACCCCATGGTGTATATCCCATCACATCTACTCCGTCTGCAATTGCATTGTTAATAGCCTGGATATGTTCACGTAGGTAAGTAATACGGTAGTCATCATAAATTTTGTGATCAGCAGTTAGCTCGTCTTTAGCTCCCATTCCATTTTCAACAATAAATAGTGGAACTTGATATCGATCATAGAGTTCATTCAAGGCAATTTGTAAACCAATTGGATCAATTTGCCAGCCCCAATCAGTTGTTTTTAAATAAGGGTTTTTGACCCCACCCAGCAAATTGCCTATCACTTTTTCGTCACTTTCGTTAGTTACATCGGTTACGGTTGACATATAATAACTAAATGAAATAAAGTCTACAGGGTATTCCCTTAGTTCTTCTAATTCATCTTTAGTAACGTTTAAATCATCCATAGTTAAACCAAATTTTTTTAAGTAACGGTGCGTGTAGTTCGGATATTTTCCACGTACTTGTACATCAGCACAGAAGTAATTAAACTCTTGGTTATCTTGCAGGCCAGCCAATTGGTTTTTGGGATTAGCATTATAAGCGTAATTCGTAGCATATAAAATCATACAACCAACTTTTATATGAGAATCAAAGTCGTGAGCAATTTTTACAGCTTTAGAACTTGCAACGAACTGATTATGCCATGCTTGAAAAATATTCTTTTTGTCATTAGATCCATTACTAGGAATAAGCCCTTGACTCATTATCGGAAAGTGAGAGGCCGAGTTTATTTCATTAAAAGTTAGAAAGTACTTTACTTGTTTACCGTATTCTTTAATCACAGTTTTAGTAAAACGTTTGAAGAAAGTAATTAGTTTTTTGTTTTTCCAACCGCCATAATTTTTTGCTAAGTTAAGTGGCATCTCGTAATGAGAAATTGTTACTAAAGGTTCGATATCATATTTAAGACATTCATTTATTAGGTTATGGTAAAAATCTATGCCCGCTTTATTAGGCTGGAGCTCGTCACCATTTGGATAGAGACGCGACCATGCAATTGAAAAACGATAAACGTTAAAACCCATCTCTGCAAATAATTTAATGTCTTCTTTATAGTGGTGATAATGGTCAATCCCAGTATGGTTAAGGTAACTATATTTGCTTTCGTCAATGGACCATCGAAAATTTGGTTGATTAATAATTTGCATACGATTCTTGCCACTAGGGAGAGTGTCTGCTATTGAAAGACCACGATTACCTTCTTTATAGGCACCTTCAAGTTGATTAGCAGCAGTAGCACCACCCCACAAAAAATTATTAGGGAAATTACTTTGCATATTTTTTACCTCCTATATTTATGAAATCCTGAACACAATGATTCCACTGTTCAATCTGTTTTTGGGCATTTTTTTGATTAATTTTTGGCGTAAATGTTTTATTAGAATGGTACCGGTATCTGCTGAATGTTGAACTATTAACACTCGTACCGATTGCACTGAGTTCTTTAATTTTGGCTGTGCTTAATTCTAGCTGTGAAATATCACTTAATTTTTGCATTAAATAGTCATTTCTAATCATCCCTCCATCAGCATATAAATGTTCTTTCATTTGAGGAAAGGATGTCTGCATTAAATGTAAAATATCAGTGATTTGAAAAATAATAGAATCTAAAGCGGCACGTACAATTTCATTTTTCCCAGTATTAATTGACATTCCTGTGAAAGTTGCTTTTAAACTTGGACAATTATATGGTGCAGCTAAACCACTGAATGCTGGAATTAAAAGTGTCGTATCTGTATTAATAGCTTTCTTAGCCATTCGACTAGTTTCACTTGGTTCATTAATGATTTGTAATTTATCTTTAAGCCAAGTAATTATGGCACCAGAGTAATTAATATTTCCTTCTAGGATATATGTGGTGATATTATTTGTACGCCAAGCAATTGAGGTATTTAATCCTTTTACTTGAATCTTTTGCCGACCAGTATTAAGAACTACTGAGGAACCGGTGCCAAAAGTAACCTTACATTCACCTGCATTAACACAATTTTCAGCACGTAATGCAGCTTGAGAATCACCTAGGATACTGTTAATCGGAATCTGATTAGAAAGTTCACCAAACAAATCGGTCATGCCAAAAGTGCTGTTAGAATCAAGAACTTTAGGTAAACTACTTTGTTTAATTCCAAAGAATTTACATAATTTAGGATCCCAATCACAACTATTTAAATTTAATAATTGGGTACGTGAAGCGTTACTAGGCTCAGTATAAAATGATTTTCCATTTGTTAACTGATAAAGCAGCCAACTATCGATAGTACCTAGGCATAAATCACGCTGTGCTTCCGCTTCTTTAACTTTGCTAACGTTAGTTAATAACCATTCGAACTTAGCTGCTGTGAAATAGGGAGATAAATCTAATCCAGTGAGCTTTTTTATGTTTTGGCTAAAAAGTAATCTCTTTTTTTTATTAATAATGTTTTGAGCACGATTATCTTGCCAAACGATTGAATGAGCCAAAGGTAAGCCGGTATTTTTTGACCAAGCAGCAGCTGTCTCTCTTTGATTAGTAATTACAACGTTCCTAACCAAAGATTTATCACAGTGAGTTAAAGCGGAATGAATTAATTGCTTTAGGTTATTCCTAATTTCATCTAAATCATGACTAATCCAGTTCTCTTTGTTAATAATCTGTCGATGATTCAGGCTATTTTGATAAACCACTTCACCGATATCGTCAACCAAAAGGACTTTACTACCTTGAGTACTTTGATCAATTGCCAAAGTTAAACTTTTCATGTAATCCCTCCTGGTTGTTAAGGACGTATCCATTGGGTGATTTTTTTCGAAATAGATTCTGCATCCATTTCATAGTAGGCGAAGACCTCATCCTGTGTGCCTGCAATAATTGGTTCGTCTGGAAAGCCCATGATATGCAACTTGGTATCGCCGCGGGAAGAAAGTGTCTCTGCAACAGCTGACCCTAAGCCACCGTAAATCGAATGTTCTTCGAGAGTAATTACCATCTTAGTGTTGTCAGCAATTTGGTTTAGTAATTTATAATCAAGTGGCTTTAAGCTAACTAAGTCAATAACTTGAATGTGAATTCCTTGTTTTTTAAGTAATTGCGCAGCTTTTTTTGCAATAAATAAAGTTTCACCCATCGTAATAATTGTTGCATCAGTGCCATTATTTATGACTATATTTGCATGTCCAGGAGACGAAAATGCTTGATTTTCGTCTTGATAAATATTAGGTAAGGCCATTTTACCGATTCGGACGTAAGCAGGTTTATCAGAAGTTGCTAGGTATTTCATTAAACTTTTAGCTTGGTATTGATCGGTGGGCATATAGACTTCTAAATTAGGGATGGCCCTTGTAATTGCTAAGTCTTGTAGTGAATGATGGGTTGCTCCTAAGTAACTGTAAGAGTTTCCACCTGAAATACCAATCAATTTCACGTTAGTGTTTGAGTATGCTACGTCATCTTTTACTTGCTCGATACTACGCATGGTTAAAAAAGCAGCTGGAGAAAATACAAAAGGGCGCTTGCCACTATGAGCTAATCCGGCAGCGACTGTTACTGCATTTTGCTCAGCGATCCCCATTTCGATAAGGTTATTTGGTTTTTCTTCAGCAAAGGGAGTTAGAGCAGCCGATCCACGAGAATCACTAGTGATGGCAAGAAGATTAGTATCCTTATCTGTTAACTCAATCAATTTTTTACAAATCACTTCACCAATTTTTGCTTTATCACTCATGTTCTAAACCTCCAATAGTTGCTTCTAGTTCTTGTATGCCTTGCTGATATTCAGCAGAAGTTGGTATTTTGTGATGCCAATTCGGCTTGTTTTCAGCAAAGCTAACCCCAGCTCCCTTTATTGTATTAGCCAAAATTAATTTAGGCTTGTTTTTGGAATTAGGAGTTTCTAAAGCGCTTACTAATTCTGACATGTTATTACCATCAATTTGCATTACTTCAAATCCAAAGGCAGTATACTTATCAGCAAGTGATTCACTATTCATAACTTGAGCAGTGGGACCACTAATTTGGAGACGGTTGTAATCAATAATTGCTGTTAAGTTGTCTAAATTATAATTTCCTGCTGCCATGGCTGCTTCCCAAACTGATCCTTCAGCCTGTTCACCATCGCCCATTAAAGTGTAAATATGGTTATCTAAATGGTCTAGTTTGCTGGCTAAAGCCATTCCAACACTTAACCCCAAACCGTGTCCTAAAGATCCAGTATTCAGTTCAATTCCATTAATATGATTAGTTGGATGTCCAATATAAGGTGATTTAAAAGTTGAGTATGAATTCAATTCATTTTTAGGAAAATAACCACGTTGAGTTAAAACGGTATATAAGATTTCAACCGCATGTCCTTTTGATTGAATATAGTGGTCACTGGTTGGTGATTTAAATGTTTCTGGAGTTTGATTTAAAATTCGAAAATATAATGCAACTAAGATGTCTGCACAAGAAAGGTCAGAACCAGTATGACCGTTTTGGGCTTGATAAATTAGTTTCCAAGTTGCTAAACGAGCTTTAGCGGCTTCTAATTTAAGTTCTTTAATATTCAAGATGATTGTTCCTCCTTAAAGTATGCTTTACTTGATGATGCTTGTGAGGTCTCCACGTAGATAAGCTTTAATATCATCTTCGATTGGATCGTAGAAGTCAGGCGTTAAATTTAGATATTTACATGCTTCGTATAAGACTGGAACTACATCAGCTCGAACTGCTGCGATATGGTGAATATAAGGACCATATACTAATTTGGTTTCAAATCTATTTAGGTTTTGGAATTGTAGCCATAAATATGTTCCTTGCTCGTATGGACCGGGGGTAGTTTTAGCATTTCCCATTAATAGAGAATAGTTACCATGGTCTCCATCGAATCGGCAAAGTGTGTAATTGCCATCTTGTGCTTCAAAGCCAACGCTTCCAGGGTAGTCAAAAACAAAATGAGATTTAGGTAATTTTGGTTTATTTTTGGCAGTTGAGAATGGAAAGACACCCAAATGTTGCAATAATTCTCCGTTTGGATTTTCAGGATGGCGACAGTTAACGTCTGCAAAGACAGCCTTTTGGTCATCCATAGTTGCAGCTTCGACTAGTAACTCTGATATAACACCATGTATATCAGTTTCGCAGGTTACAGGCGTACCTTCGTCTTGAAGGAGGGATTCTGAAGCATACGGTAGAATACCAATTTCGTCTTGTAATGCTGTCCAACATTGGATAACTCCTGAATTGCACCCATATTGTTTCATTTTATTAGAAAGAGCGACCTTTAGTGTTGCAATCATATTCAAGTCGTTATCATTGATATCGATATCAGCTATTTCCTTCAATTTGTTTACGGTCTTAGTAATTTCACTATCATTAGAATTTTGTAACTGATGAATTTCTTGAACTAGTTCCTCAAGGGGAATTGGTGAAAGAGAGATATTGAATTTTTCAAGAAGTTCTCCTTCATTTGCCATAGTTGACCAAAAATCAAAGGGGCGCGGTCCAACTTGAAGGATGCGAGTGCTTTTAAACGTTTTCACAACATTACATACTTTAATAAAATCTTGCACTCCACGTTCAAATTCAGGATCATCGATGTCAACGTTAACTAAATAAGTAAATGGGATATTAAAGCGACGTAGTACTTTGCCAATTGCAAATAAACCGCATTGTGTATCTCGTAGTCGAGATCCATCTGCAGCCGGCGCTTCGTCTTTTGGCCCCCATAACAAAACTGGAACGTTTAGTTGTTTAGCTAAACGAGCACATTCGTATTCAGTACCAAAATTCTCATTGGCTAAGAATAACCCATCAATATTTTCAGATTTGAATTTTTTAGCTATTTTATGCATGCCATCATCATTGTACAAAAGACCATCGGCGTTAACCTCTTTGATATCCACATAATTAACTCCCATATTGTCTAGCTTATTACGAGTTAAATTGGCAAATTCAATTGCTGCATCTGCAGAGAAAATGTTGCGTCGGGTTGGTGCAAAACCTAACTTAATTGAAGCAGTCATTAGTAAATCCTCCTAAACTAATTTATTTATTTTACAAAACTAATGGTACTATTTTAGTATAAAAAGAGCAAGGGGTTTTGCTTTTTTATGTTTAATTTAGTATTCTTTTTAGTAAAGACGGAGGAAATAGAAAGATGAAATTAAAAATGGATGATATTGCTAGAATGGCCCATGTTTCAAAGTCGGCGGTATCGATAGCGATAAATGGCAAAGAGGGCATTAGTGAAGAGACACGTCAAAAAATTTTAAATATCATATCTAAATATGGATACACTCCTTTAAGAAAAAGCCGTAAAGTCCAAAAAAATGGAATTGGGGAGATTACCTTCTTGGTAGTGACTTCTAGTGGGGTAGTACAGAATAATTACCGCTCTTTACCTTTCTTTAGTAGTCTTATATCTGCATTATCAGCAAGTACTAGCAAACTAGAAGGAAGTTTGAGAACAGTAACTATTCAGTCGAACGAACTTGAAGAAAAAATTAGAGAGGTAAAAGAAGATTCAAATAATGGTGTTTTAGTTTTAGGTACGGATTTGGATAAAGAACAGGTTGATTTAATTGAGAGAAATTTAATGAATGTTGTTTTCTTAGATACGTACTATAAAGATATAGTAGCGGATTTTGTTACGATGGATAATTACCAAGGGGCTAAAATGGCGGGTGAGTATATAATAAGCAAAAATTATGAGCGGATTGGATATTTTGCTTCAAACAAATTAATGTCGAACTTCAATGAAAGACGGCGGGGATTTAGAGATGCATTGTTAGAAAAGAATTTTCATGTAGATGAAAAGTACTTTTATTATATATCGCCTACTGGGTTAGAACCGCATGATATAGATATAGATAGCTTAATACAAGATCCACCACAAGCAATTTTCTGTGAAAACGACTATATAGCCATACGTTTAATTAAGGCTTTACAACAGCAATCCAATCTTACAGTTCCTAAGGATATTGCAATAATTGGGTTTGATGATATATATGAGTCATCGCTCATTACTCCAGAATTAACCACTGTTCATGTACCTATAGAGCAGATAGCTTTACAAGCATTACACCAATTGTATGAAAAGGGCAAAAATGAAGAGTGGGTCCCACAAAAAACATTAGTATCCACAAAATTAATAAAAAGAAAATCGCTTTAAAAATAAGCATCGCCTTTTAGTTAGGTGATGCTTATTTTAGTATCTATTTTAGTAAAATAAACTTGAACTAATAAAAAAAGTGTGTTAATTTTAAATTAATTAGAAAGCGCTTTCTAAGGTGAGGGGGGATTTATTAATGTTATCAATTGAAGAAAATGTACTTACTAAAGATGGAAAAAGATTCTTTTACCTTGCGGATACTTGTTGGAGTGCGTTTACAAATATAAGTTTAGAAGATTGGAATTACTATTTGGACTACCGAGCTACACAAGGATTTAACGTAGTTCAAGTTAATATTCTAAAACAGTGGGATTCAAGCGGTACAGAATTTAAATATAGTCCATTTCCTTTCAAAAAAGAGGACGGAAAGGAAATATTTGATTTTAGTAAACTTAACAAAGATTACTTTGATAGAGCAGAGAAAATGTTAGAAATGGTTAAGTCATATGGGATGACACCAGCATTAGTTTTATTATGGTCTAACTATGTTCCAGATACTTGGGCAGCTAATGTAGGTGTCAACAATCAAATTTCTTATGAAGAAATTAGCAATTATATTAGTTACGTGGTAAAAAGATTCAAAAAATTTCATCCAATTTACTTTATTAGTGGAGACACAGATTTTCCTACTAAAAAGACTATTGATTGGTATGACAAGGCATTGGAAATAGCCAAAGCAATTGATCCAAAAGCATTATATTCATTTCACATTAAAGGTAGATTAAGTGAAGTTCCAGAGAAATTTTTAAATAGCATGGACTTTTTCAGTTATCAATCTGGACATAACTTTGAAGGTCAGCATACGGCATATAGTATTCCATTAAAACTTAGGAAGATGGGTTTTAGTAAGCCAATAATTAATACAGAACCTTGTTATGAGCAAATAAGTTACAGTAGAAATCTTTACGGTCGGTATACGGCTCGTGATGTTAGAAAAGCGTCATGGAGCGCGGTGCTTTCAGGAGCAGACGCTGGTATTACTTACGGAGCACATGGTATATGGAGTTGGCATACAAAGGGACAATCTTTCGGAATTGTAGAAGGAGAAGGCTTTGATTCGCCGTTTGATTGGAGAAATGCACTACATTTTAGAGGGGCAGATGATATTTCTTATTTGAAAAATATTATGCTCAGATTCTTTAGAAATGGGATATTTCCTTTAAATACAGAGTTGAAAGACGAAGAAAGTATTCGGATTGGTGCTAATAAGGAAATGAATCGATTTGCTATTTATTTACCAGTGAACACAGAAATTGATATTTCTTCCTTAGGGCTATCTAAGGAAAAAGTAAAGGCTATGGTCATTGACCTAGAAAAACGTAAAAGTTATGAACTTGGTTTTAAAAACAGTACTCAGCTAGAGCTCAGTCGAGCGGAAGCAGATTCGTTAATTCTTTTAGACAAGAAAGGATAATATTATGAAGGATAAAGATTTAGCAAAAAAGATTTTGCAATTAGTGGGTGGAAAAGATAATGTTGCTAACCTAGTGCATTGTGTTACAAGGCTTAGATTTTATTTAAAAGACGAATCGAAAGCACAAACGGATGCATTGAAGAATTTAGATGGTGTTATGACTGTAGTTAAAAGCAGTGGACAATATCAAGTAGTTATCGGAGACAAAGTAACGGACATTTACAATGAATTGCTGCCTTTATTAGATATGTCTTCTTCTGAAGATACTCAAGTAGAGAAGGGCTCTATTTGGGATAAAGCTGTTCAATTGCTGTCGGGATTATTTATGCCAATTTTAGGTCCTTTAGCAGCAGCTGGTGTTTTAAAAGGGCTTTTAGCACTTTTTACCGCGGTGGGCTGGCTGAGTAATAAATCAGGTACATATATGATTCTCTTTGCAGCCTCTGATGCAGTATTTTACTTTTTACCAATTATTTTAGGTTTTTCAGCGGGTAAGGTTTTTAAAACTAATAGCTTTATGGGAGGAACTATTGGTGCTGCATTAGTATATCCTACCTTAGTACAAGCTTATACTAACGGTACGCACCTTAGTTTTCTTGGTGTACCCGTAGTTCTAATGAATTATACCCAAACCTTAATTCCTATTGTTGCAGCAGTATACTTTTTATCTATTTTAGATAAATTCTTGAATAAAATAGTGCCTAAACAATTAAAAATGATTTTTGTTCCCTTAATTAGCTTGGCAGTTGTCGTACCACTCTCTTTCTTAATTATTGGACCAGTTACAAGTACCTTAAGCACGTGGTTGGCTGACGCTGTACTAGCGTTATATCACTTATTTCCAGCAGGAGCGGGATTTATTTTAGCTGGTATTTGGCAGTTAGCAGTATTACTTGGATTACATTGGGCTTTCATTCCTGTATTTCTTAATAATATTGCTACTAAAGGTTATGATCCTATTGATGCAATGCTCTTTTGTACTGTTTTTGCTCAGACAGGTGCTGCTCTTGCAATGACTTTGAAAGCTAAGGATACAAAATTCAAAGAATTATCTACCGCCGCAACTATTTCTGGTTTTATGGGAATCACAGAGCCAATTGTTTATGGGGTTACAATTCCGCATAAGAAATCATTTTTAATGGCTTCAATTGCTTCGGCTTTTGGCGGTGCGATTGCTGGATTATCAGGAGCTAAGATGTTTGGCGGATTTGCACCTGGTGGTATTTTTGGAATTCCAATGTTTATTGGTGATAAAGGAATTGATATTGGTTTTATCGGATTTATAATTTCTTTGGTAGTCGCTTTTGTGGGAGCACTTGTGTTAACTTTGATTTTCGTACCTGGAGTGAAGAGTACGACAGGAGATGAAACAAAAAATAGTAATAATTTAAAAGTAAAAGAAAATGTAATTAATTCACCTATCAGCGGAGAAGTTAAATTACTTGAACAAATTAACGATGAAGTATTTTCGACTGGAATGATGGGGAAAGGAGTAGCAATTGTCCCAAGCGAAGGTAAGGTTATAGCTCCTTTCAATGGGGAGATAAGCTCGATTTTTCCGACAAAGCACGCAATTGGCTTGAGGTCAGAGGATGGCATTGACATGTTAATTCATGTAGGGATGGATACTGTTAATCTAAAAGGAAAATATTTTGAAACCGACTTAAAACAAGGCCAGAGAGTTAATAAAGGGGAAGTGTTGGAAAAGTTTGACATTTCAAAGATAAAAGAAGCTGGATACGATGTTACGGTTCCGGTTATAATTACTAATTCAAATGATTTTAAAGAAGTCGAAGTTATTCAGTATGATGGAAATGTTGAGGCTGGGGATGGCATTTTGACAATAGCATAAGTAGAAGAAAAAATATTTTTTGCCTTCTCTAGCTGTGAAATTTAGTTTATTACCCAGTTAATTCTAAAAAAAGTAAAAATATCTATATATAGTAGTATGTCTGTTATCTTTCAAGAAGAGGTACTTTTTAAATGGTGTAAGCAGATGTTCAAATATATTCACGTTCAAAAATATTTTTCTAGGATCGTTAAAAGTCGTTTGTATTACAAAGTATCACTTCGTTAAGATGATGATCAGTTAATTTATTCGTTACGCTTTGGTTTTTGAGACTAAATTTTTGGGAGGTGATTTCTTTGCCATTATGGACGACTATCTTCTCCATTGTAGAGTTTTAACTGATATTCAAAAATACTTGGTAAAATTTTAAAAGTATAGAGAGGTTCAACTTTTAAAATTTTTACTCTTAGCTTAATTTATTAGAACTGATCATTGTTAGATCGGAAGAGCACACGTCTGAACTCCAGTCA
>ERZ507559.57-NODE-57-length-40808-cov-5.57299_pt1 | contig 40808 bp, 36 predicted proteins | sample MGYA00248640_ERZ507559 | MGnify/ENA primary metagenome ERZ507559 (study PRJEB26165, sample SAMN02676194) | human gut metagenome | isolation source: stool | host: Homo sapiens | place: USA | study: EMG produced TPA metagenomics assembly of the C.diff FMT (human gut... | reverse complement strand
CATGCTTTTTTCCTTTTGCCTGCTGCAGATGAACCACCAGTTCCTCGCTCTGCCGGATGCAGAGCTTCATGGAGCCCCGGACCCCGGGTTTTAACTCGGTTCTGATAAGTCCTGCTTCCTCCAGTACACGGACATTTAAAGCTGCTGAGGAGGGCGGAATCTGCAGAATCTCCGCGATCTCATTGACGCACAGGGGATTTTCATCCAGAAGCTTCAGGATACGAATCCGAATCTCTGAGGCGAGCGCCTTTCCCACCAGCATCAGTTCCTTTTCATTCTCAAAGGATAATTGTCTCTTCATGTTGTTTTCCTCTTCCTTCCGCCGGATATCACTGGGGCCGGAATCATTGATATTTCTATTTTACCCTCTTTGTTCCTGCCTTGTCAACCACGACAAAGAGCTGCCGCACATGCATGCGGCAGCCCCTGTTTTTATATATCTCAGACGGTTCGTCAATCTTCGGTTTTTAAAACTTTTTTCACACAGGAAGGCGGGTTATTGCTGAGGAAAATCCCCTCTTTTGTCTCGCCCTGGCCATCCTTCCAGTAAATGCGCACACCCTTTGTATAATCCGGATAGTTGTCAAGGGCCGGATTGCTGTACTGGTCAAAAAGAGAATTTTCCAGAATTTCTTTTATATCCTTCCGGTCTGAGAAGGTGTATTCCTCCTCTTTTCCGTAGTTATCCGCTGAAACCAGTACGATTTTTTCTATCTTGTCCAAATCTTTGGCGGTATAGACCGTGCACCCTGCCTCCTCTAAAAGCTTTCTTGTGTTTACAAATCCTTCATACAGAGGAAGTGTCTGGGTCTGGGTGTCATCATAGACCACGGTTCCATATTCATATTTTTCGTTTGTTTCCCCTGTCAGACTTTCCACGTACAAAAAGCCCACCACCTGCTGTTTCGTGCTGTCCTCAAAGCTTAAGCTCTCCCATTCACTTTTGTAGGTCTTAAATATATTCTTCATCATTTCTGCAGAGGTTGTGACCTGACGGTTGGAAGAGTATATGTCCTTGAGAGATATCTCTGTGATCTTGTCCTCATCTATAAATTCCACAGGAAGAGTCTGCTCTTTGTATTCCCAGCTGTCATAAATTTTACCCATCAGGGAGACCGCCTGCTCATCCTGCTTGATCTCATAATACCGGTAGACGTCTCTTCCTGATTTTAAGTGATATTTCACACAGTAGTAGAGTACGCTCTCTCCGTCCTGCACCTTCGGAAAACCGCCGTCTTTTTCCTGGACTTCCACACCCATTTTCGCCAGATCGTAAATACTTTCAAAATCCTCGAATTTCGTGTTGTCAAGATAGGATTTCATCCGGCTGCTTCCCTGGTAATACACGGAATTGTAGGGATAGCTGTACAGACCGTTTATTTTCTCAATGTAGACAGACATATACTCTATCTTGTTCTCTTTCGGAAGATACGTGTCCATCCCCAGGACGTCAAAGCGGTAGATGACAGTTATAACTGCCAGCATTCCCAGCACCACGCCCGTGGAAAGGCGGGGGCGCAGGCTTTCTTTGATATCCATGCGGTACAGAAAATCCATGGCAGTGGACAGTACCCACGCCGAAAACACGAGGATCATAACAAACCAGATAAATACATGTGTCCCGATTCCGGAGCTGACGCCAATGGCAAACAGAATGGAAAACGGAAATACCACCGCAATCTTAATGACCGGCTCCAGTTTCTTAAAAGCGATGGCCTTGTTATGGCTCTCTGACGGCCGCAGGCGGTACACCAGGATACAGAGCAGCAGAATCACAAGTGCAAGGACCGCGCCGATCCCGCACCATACCCACGGGGTTTTTCTCTCTGTCACTCTCACTGCCTTTACCGCCTCTAAAGCAGCCATATAATAGGCATAAAGCGGTGAGAAGGTCCACCCGCCTCCATGGAAGGAAATCCTCATAAAACTGAAGCTTCCGCCATACAGCATGGTGGGCACCACAGTCTGGAAAAACCGTTCGGACATGCTTATAAAAACTTCTTTTATGATAAATCCATAGCTTAAAAAAGCAGCATATGCCATAGCCCCGGTAAACAGGTTTCCGGTAAGCGTCACAGCCAGTATGGCCACATGATAAAATACCAGAAAGAATACCATATGGGTCAGAAACGCCCCCAGTGCCAGTGAAACGGCGTGTGCGGGAAAGGTTCCCTTAACCGCTCCGGCCAGCAGTGCCAGAAGCAGGTTGATAAGATACGGTACGGCAAAGATCAGAATCCCGCTCACATAAGGCACAAAGAATATCCGTTCCCTTTTCAGAGGAAGACTGTGGTAAAAATCCGTCTTCTCCCTGGAGTACAGATAATGATATCCTGTCATTCCCAGACAGAACGCAGCAATCACCACAAAAAACAGCAGAAACACATTGTCAAACCCTGTGGTGTTCAGAAATACATCCGCCGCTTGTTTTTCCATCTCTTTCGGTTTCAGCCCCAGGGCAGCCACATTGTCCAGACGCATCATAATCTGGACCGGAAGTGTCATCAGCAGTACAAGAAATGTGACAAGAAGCCATGCGCCTCTTTCCTTCACATTCTGCATCACCATCTTAGTAAAAGAGATCTTTGATGTCATATCCCGCTACCTCCGTTTCACTGATAAAGATTTCTTCCAGGGTCAGCGGAATCATCTCCGCAAATACCGGGAACTTGCTCTCCACGATTTCCATGATCTTGTCCTTCTCCCCGCGGACAACCATGGTCATGAGGGACAGCCGCTTCTCATGCTGCACCACTTCCAGTTCCCTTAAAAGTTCTTCCTCCAGCACAGGATTCTGGATGACACACTGGATTTTATGAATGTGAAGCTTCATATCCTCCACCTCTCTTGACAAAAGGACGCCGCCTTTGTGGAGAAGTCCCACATGGTCACAGATATCCTCCAGTTCCCTTAAGTTGTGGGAGGCGATCACAGGGGTAAACTCCCGCTCTGTCACTTCATAGGCCAGTATACTCTTGGCTGCCTGCCGCATCACCGGGTCCAGACCGTCAAAGGTTTCATCACAGAAAAGATACTTTGTGCCCGCGCAGACGCCCAGAAGCATGGATACCTGGCGCTTCATTCCCTTGGAAAGGGTATGTATCTTTCTTCCGGTGTCCAGATCCAGCCTTTTTGCCAGCTCGTCAAACCGTTTCCTGTCAAATTTCGGATAGTAAACAGCATACCAGTCAGCCATGGATCTTCCTGTGGCATTCGGAATAAAATACGCACTGTCCGGCAGAAAGAAAATCTCCTGCTTTATCTCCTCCTGTTCAAAGACAGGCTTTCCGTCTATTTTAACACTCCCCTGATCCGGTTTCAGAACACCGGACAAAAGACGCAGAAAGGTACTCTTACCTGCACCGTTTGTTCCTGCCAGACCAAATATGCTGTTATCCGGAATCTCAATGTCGATGTTGTCCACTGCCTTGATCTCCCCAAAGGCTTTAGACAGATGTTCTGCTTTAATCATGGCTAACCTCCTCGTACAGCGCCGCAGTCCGGCTCACACACTCCTCTTTTGTAACGCCCAGCTCAATCCCTTCCCGAATGACGATCCTCAGCTTCTGGAAAAAGTTATCCTTCTTCTGTTCCACAAGATTCCTGCTGCCGGACACAAAATTTCCCCTTCCCTTAACGGGGTAGATATATCCTTGCTGCTCCAGGATCGTATATGCTTTCTGAATGGTATTGGGGTTGATGGACAGCTCCGTTGCCAGAGAACGGACAGAAGGCATCTGAGAGTCCGGTTCCAGCACGCCTCTTACGATCAGCATCTGAAAGCGCTCTACAATTTGTTCGTAAATCGGTTTTCGGTTCTGGTAATCAATCACAATCATAGAGTTTCCTCTTTTCTTTATTGGTCCGATTTATGTGTATCTAGTGTACTATGTGTCTTAGTACACTTACAGTATAAAAAAATTCCGCCCCCTTGTCAAGAGGAAACGGAAATTTTATTTTGTGGCTTTTTTGGCTTAAGCGGACGTCTTAGTTGCAGTTAACGGTTAGCTCGGCCGAGCGTTGCGGGTGTTTGCGTGAGAGAAGCCAGGGGCCGGGTGACGTCCGGTCAAAGAAACCCCGACATTCTATTTCACACACTCTTCCAGCATTTTATGATACCCCGGACTCCTTTTCTTCAGAGAAAGGATATTACCGTCCCTGTCAAGAAAACAGTGCTTTGAGCTTCCCACTGCCCGAACCTCCCCGGTGTCCGCGCTGCTGACCGTATATGCCAGCTCCAGCCGGATACCGTTATATTTTGTCAGCGCCACGGCAATCGCCACAGTCTCTCCGAAATGCGTCATAGTCCTGTACTCACAGGACACGGAGAGCACCGGGCTTATGATTCCCTCTGCCTCCATCCTGTCATATCCCATCCCCAGCTTCTCAAGGAAATCTGTCCTCGCCTCCTCAAACCAGCGGATATAATTGGAGTGATGTACGATTCCCATCTGGTCTGTCTCATAATACTGGGTCTTATGTCTGTAAACTTCCATATCTGCCCACTCTCTTCTACAAATTCTCAGCCTCTATATTCTGCTTATTGCGGTAAGCGCCGTACAGATACAGCCCGTGGATCACTACCCATAAGATAAAGGAAAGACTGAAAGAGCTTCTCAGCATCACAATATTGATGATATTCGATATCAGAATACACGCAAGAAGGATAATGCCCATGATAAACGGCAGCTTCTCTTTTCCCTTGATGCCGTTGAACATCATGGCAATGAGGCCTGCAGCCAGCATGGCGGCTCCCAGCACCACAGTCACCAAAACGGAAATGGTCATCTCCTGCATGGTCACTGTAATATGATTGGTCTTCTCTATCTCATCCAGTACTTCCTGGCCCTTGGAAAACAGGACATACATGGACAGCAGACCGTTTGACAGGTTCATAGCACCCATGATCAGCTCCACAAGTCCAACCCACTTCAGCATCCCGTTCTTCTTGTTCCTGTTATTCATGTTCATATATTTGTTCATTTTGCTTCCTCCTGCTGTCAGCTTCTATATGACATTCTGGGGGGTTCCCGCCTCCCAGGCTTTTACATTGCCAAAAACCGTGTGTGCGCGCTTCACCATAGCCTCTTTTGTGGCAAATGCCACATGCGGGGTGGCGATGAGGTTTTTCACCTGCAAAAGAGGATGGTCAGACGCCACCGGAGGCTCTGTCTCAAAAACATCCACAGCGGCACCTGCGATCTGCCCTGTCTGAAGGGCATTGGCAAGGGCAGTGCTGTCCACCACCGGACCTCTGGCTGTATTGATGAGTATCGCGCTCTTTTTCATGAGCGCCAGCTCCTCTTTCCCGATCAGTCCCCTGGTCTCTTCTGTCAATGGCACATGGAGTGAAATAATATCACAGGATGCCAAAAGCTTTTCAAGAGGCAGATAGACCACTCCCGGCAGTTCTTTCTCTGTTCTGCTGAAAGCAAAGACCTGACAGCCGAAAGCCCGGGCGATCTTTGCCGTGCGCATGCCGATGGCACCGGTGCCCACCACTCCGAATTTCTTGCCTTCCAGCTCCATGCCCACAAGGCCGTCCTTGGTCCCTCCCTGTCTCACAACATCGTTGCAGGGAATCAGATTTCTGTACAGCGCGATCACCATGCCGAACACCAGGTCCGCAACCGCTGCCGTGGAATATCCGGCACAGTTGCATACAGTCACACCCTTTTCCCGGCACGCGGACAGATCAATATGGTCCACGCCTGTAAATGCCACGGAGAGAAGTTTCAGCTTATCACATCCGCGGATAACCTCCCCGTTCATGGGAAGGTTGGACACCACGATGATGTCCGCATCCTTTCCCCTCTCGATCAGGGTCGCTGTATCCGTAACTTTTGTGTCATAGTATATAATTTCCACCCGGTCAGATACATATTCCCCGGCAATTGCCAGAAGCTTTTCTTTCTCCACGCCAAGCGGCTCAATGATAACCAGTTTCATGTTGTTCTTATGTCCTCTTTTCTCAATTTCAGCCTTTTCCCGGCAGTTTCGCCAAGCACGGCTATTCTTAAAGCTGTGTTGTCACAAAAATGTCGTAAATCGCCTTCACTGCCCCTTCAAAGTCCTCATTCTTCACGCCGATGATCACATTCAGCTCACTGGAGCCCTGGTCGATCATTTTTACATTGATATTGGCGTGTGCCAGTGCAGCGAAGATTCTGGCTGCGGTTCCTCTGTTGGAACGCATGCCGCGGCCAACCACCGCGATCAGTGCCAGATCAGACTCCAGCTCCATGTAATCCGGATTTACCATACGGTGAATGCCGGCGATCACCTGCTGCTCTTTCTCCGCGAACTCATCCTGATGGATAAACACAGTCATGGTGTCAATACCTGAAGGCACATGTTCAAAAGAGATTCCCTGCTCTTCCAAAACCTGCAGCACTTTTCTGCCGAATCCGATCTCGGAGTTCATCAGGGATTTTTCAATAAAGAGGGAACAGAAACCTTTTTTGCCCGCTATACCGGTGATTGTGTAAGCCGGCTTTTTGCAGGTGTCCTCCACGATCATGGTTCCCGCGTCATCCGGCGCGTTGGTGTTCCTGATATTGATGGGGATTCCGGCTTTTCGCACAGGGAAGATTGCCTCCTCGTGAAGCACGGTGGCGCCCATGTAGGACAGCTCGCGCAGCTCACGGTAGGTGATGGTGTCAATGACTTTGGGTTCCTTGATGATCCTGGGGTCTGTCACGAGAAATCCTGATACGTCTGTCCAGTTCTCATACAGGTCCACATCCAGCGCCCCGGAGACAATGGAACCGGTAATGTCAGAACCGCCCCTTGAGAAAGTCTTGACCGTGCCGTCCTCCATAGCGCCGTAAAAGCCCGGCACTACCACATACTCCATGTTTTTCAGGCACTCTCTGGTGAGACGGTTGGTCATCTCCGCGTCAAACTGTCCCTCGCCGTCAAAACGGATGATGCGGGCAGCATCCACAAACTCAAAGCCCAGGTAATCTGCCATGACCTTTCCGTTTAAGAACTCGCCGCGGGAAGCTGCGTACTCCTCGCCGATCTGTTTTTTGAAATTCTCTTCAATAAGGCCAAAATCCTCTTCCAGGGAAATGGACAGCTCCAGGCCGTCTATGATCTCCTGATAACGGCTCTTGATCTCCGAAAGAAGAGCCTGAAACTCCGCTCCCCCTTTCTCTGCTGCCTGGTAGCACTGATATAATAAATCGGTGACCTTCGTGTCAGCGGAAAAACGCTTTCCCGGTGCGGAGGGCACAACATATCTTCTGCTCTCATCCGCACGGATGATCTCGCCGACTTTCCGGAACTGTTCTGCGCTGGCAAGGGAACTGCCGCCGAATTTTACCACTTTTCTCATTTCTTTCAAATCCTCCCTGTAACTCTTTTATAAATTAAAGTATAAAACTTATAATATAATCTGATTCGCCAATTGTCCAGTATTTTCTACTTATTTTGACGTATTTTTTTCAGAAAAGCCTCAATCCTGGCAAGGGCTGCTTTCAGTTCTTCTATAGAATAGGCATAGGATATCCTGATAAATCCCTCACCGCAGTCCCCGAACGCGCTGCCCGGAACAACAGCCACCTTTTCCTCCCTGAGAAGCTCTGTGGCGAATTCTTCCGAACTCATGCCGAATTCCGAGATATCCGGGAATATGTAGAAAGCGCCTCTCGGTTCAAAGCAGGGAATCTGAAGCCGCTCCATCTCGTGAAGCAGAAAACGTCTTCTCTGGTCATAGGCCAGCCGCATTTCCATCACGTCGGAATTGCCGTTTTTCAGGGCGCTCACCGCAGCGTACTGACTTGTGGTGGGAGAGGACATGATGGCAAACTGATGAAGCTTCACCATCTGCTCCATGATCTCCTTCGGTGCCAGGGCATAGCCAAGTCTCCAGCCTGTCATGGCATAGGATTTGGAAAATCCGTTGATGACCACACATCTCTTCCGCATTCCCGGAAGGGAGGCAATGCTCACATGCCTGGAATTGTAAGTCAGCTCACTATAAATCTCATCGGAGATCACCAGCAGATCATGCTTCTCAATAATGCCCAGAAGAGCCTCCAAGTCCTCTTTTTCCATAATGGCGCCTGTGGGGTTGTTCGGATAGGACAAAAGCAGCACCTTCGTCTTAGGCGTAATGGCTGCCTCCAGCTCCCGGGGCTTCAGACGAAACGCGTTCTCAGCCTTCAAAGGGATGGTCACCGGCACGCCCCCTGCAAGCTGCACACAGGGCACATAGGACACAAACGCCGGTTCAGGGATGATCACCTCATCCCCCGATTCCAAAACAGTCCGAAATGCAATGTCAATGGCCTCGCTTCCGCCCACGGTTACCATGATCTCAGATGCCGGGTCATAGGTGAGCTGCAATCTGTCCTCTATGTATCTGCTGATCTCCTGTCTCAAAGGCATAAGTCCCGCATTGGAGGTGTAAAAGGTCTTCCCTGCCTTCAGGGAACGGATTCCCTCCTCACGGATATGCCAGGGAGTGTCAAAATCCGGCTCCCCCACGCCCAGGGAGATGGCATCCGGCATTTCGCTCACAATGTCGAAAAACTTCCGGATTCCGGATGGCTTGATCTGTTTTACTTTCTCTGTGACAAATTCTCTCATAAAGTGATCACCATTCTTCCGTCCTGCTTTTTCCTTGCAAGGTTAACTCCCTGCTCCTTATATTTTGTAAGGGTGAAATATGTAGCCGTACTCTGCACCTCCTCTATAGACGCCAGATTTTCTGAAACGAAAAGGGAGATGTCCTTGATGCTCTTTCCTCTTAAAAGCACTAAAAAGTCGTAAGCCCCTGACATAAGGTACAAGGTCTCCACCTGGGGATACTGGTAGATCTGTTCTGCTATCTTGTTGTACCCGTCGCCGCCCTGGGGTGTGACCTTCAGCTCGATCAGTGCTGTCACGGAATCATCATTTTCCTTATCCCAGTTGATGAGGGTGTGGTATCCGCAGATAATGCCCTCTTTTTCCAGCGCAGAGATCATATCCGCCGCTGTCTGCTCATCGGTTCCTGTCATGACTGCAATCTCCGCAGGGGAAAGCCTGCTGTTTTTCTCCAAAATATTTAAAACCTGTCTTCTCAAATCCTGTTCCATATAATCCTCTCCTGTCCTGCAAGGCGGTGTGTTTCCGCCTGTTTTCGTGTGCCGAAAAAATAAAAACCTGCCCGGACATTCTGCCGCGCAGGTTTGTTTTGATTGGGCATAAATGTTTTTATTAGTTTACGCCGTAATCGTTCTGTTGTCAATTATCTTCTGCTGCCCGGCCTCACGGCCTGTCTGTGAGAAGCAGCACATCCTCCGGGGAAACCCTGAGAAATTCCGGGACTTTCCCCTCCATGCCGGCCCATTTCTCCTTTGCCATTTTCCACCAAATCTGTTCGCGCCTGTCATGTCCCGGCATTCCCTTTTTCCGGATGACTACATTCATCTCAAAGGGGGATTCCACGGTCTCCACCAGTTCAGCGGGAAACGTATTTTCCCGGCTGTCATCCTGACAGGCAATAAAATAATGCGCCCGGATTCCCACTGAGGAAACCGCATCCGGTACTTGTTTCCCCGCAGTCAGCACAATTCCCCAGTCAAGCGCCTCCACGTGAGTATCATCCAGCTTTCTGGCTCTGGAAAAGTTCTTACAGCCCGTCAGACGCGCAGCAGCCACACAGCCCGGATAACGGAAGATCTCCTTTGTGGGTCCCATACGAATCTTCTCCCCGCCGTCCATAATAAGCAGATCCCCGCACAAACGGTATACCTCATCCCTGTTGTGGGTGACAAGGATCATATCCTTTTTGCAGTCCTTCAGAAAATCCAGCATCTGCACCTGGAGCTGTTCCTTCAGATAATAGTCCAGGGCAGAGAAAGGTTCATCCAGAAGCAGTGCCTCCGGCTCATTTGCCATCATGCGGGCAAGTGCTGTCCTCTGCTTCTGTCCGCCGGAGAGCTGATGGGGATACTGGTCCTCCAGCCCTTCCAACTGGAAGTTCTGTATCTGTTCCTCTGCCATCCTCTCTTTATCCTTCCCCCTGACAGCGCAGCTTATGTTCTGTTTGACCGTCATATTGGGAAAAAGGGCGTAATCCTGAAAAAGATATCCCACCTTCCTGTCCCTGGGCTTCAGGTTGATCTTCTTCTCCGAGTCAAAAAGTGTTCTGCCGTTTAATAGGATTCTCCCCTCGTCAGGCGTCACAATGCCTGCAATGCTCTTTAATGTCATGCTCTTGCCGCAGCCGGAGGCTCCCAGGATTCCCAGAAGACCTTCTCCTGTCTCAAAGCGGACCTGCAGGGAGAATCCCTTCCATCTTTTTTTGATATCCACCTGCAGACTCATGCTTTCTTTCCCCGCTTTCCGTATGTTCTCTCTTTCGCTGTAAAATAATTCATGAGGACTACCACCAGGAAGGAGACCAGTAAAATGATCATGACATATTTGTAGGCGGTATCCATATCCCCTGCTGCCACTGCGGAATAGACAGCCAGAGGCAGAGTTCTTGTCTTGCCTGCTATATTTCCCGCGATCATGGCTGTAGCCCCAAACTCGCCCAGTCCTCTGGCAAAAGCCAGAATGCCACCGCCTGCAATGCCCGGAAGCGCCGCCGGAAACATAACCTTCCAGAAGATCCGCCACTCGGAAAATCCCAGGGTCCTGGCTGCAAATATCAGGTTTTCATCCACCTGTTCCAGTGCACCCCTGGCGGAACGGTACATGAGCGGAAAGGAGATCACCACTGCCGCCAGCACGGTCGCTCCCCAGGAAAATGCGATCTTAACGCCAAAATACTCAACAAAAAAAGCCCCGATCGGGCGCCGGATTCCAAATAAATATAGGAGGAAGAATCCGGCCACAGTCGGCGGGAGAACCAGAGGCAGGGTAAAAATACCGTCCAGCACCATCTTGATCTTCTCGTTTTTGAGCCCTGCCACCAGCTTGGCTGCCGCCAAACCGATGAAAAAAACGATGACAATGGTAAGTGATGCCGTCTTAACTGATATCCATATCGGTGAGTAATCCATATCTGCCTGTCCCCCTGTAGAATAATGGCACAGCCGGCTTATGCAGACCGGCCATGCCTGAATGCTGTGATCATTATTTCACTGGTGTAAAACCATATTCCTCAAATACTGCTGACGCCTCGTCGGAGGCAAGGAAATCCAGGAAGAGCTGTGCTGCCTCCTTTTTTGCGGAGCTTGTCACAATACCTGCCGGATAAATAACCTTTTGTGCAAGGCTTCCCTCCGGTGCTTCCGCAACGACTGCCAGGCTGTCCTTCTTGGTGGCTGCGTCTGTGGCGTATACAATGCCTGCATCCGCGCTTCCCTCAGATACCCAGTTGAGTACCTCTGTCACATTGGTACCCAGACTGGCTTTTGCAGATACCTGGTCCCAGAGTCCGAGACTTGTGAGTGCCTCCCGCGCGTACTGTCCTGCAGGCACACTCTCCGGGTCTCCCACTGCCACTGTCTCCGCGTTCACCACGTCCTCAAATTTTGTGTATGCGTCCTTCTTATCTGAAGGAACCACAAGAACGATCTTGTTCTCCAGCAGATGCTTAACGGAATCCCTGTCAATCAGGTTCTCATCCTTCAGGGCAGTCATCTGTTTTTCCGCTGCGGAGAAGAATAAGTCCGCATCCATGCCGGATTCTATCTGAGTCTGAAGCTTTCCGGAACTGTCATAGGTGCCCTCCACTGTAATGTTTGGGTGCTGCTTTTGGAACATGGGAATCAGCTCATCCTTCATGGAATATTCCAGGCTGGCTGCCGCTGCCATCAATATGGTGACCGGCTCCTCTGCATCCTTTTTCTCCCCGTTATCTGTTGTCTCATCGTCTGCTGCCTTTGCCTCGTCTTTGCCCTCTGCGTCGTCCTTACTTTCTATGTTGTCCTTTGTCTCTGTCTTCGGCGCTGTTTTTTCTGCAGTTTCCTGGCTGTTGTCACTGCCGCATGCTGCGGTCATCATAGCTGACGCCAAAAAAATACCCAAAAGGCCTGCTGTTCTTTTTTTCATAGTGAATCCTCCCTGACTCTTGTCCGATCATCGTGTTATTTCCGGCTCCTTCAACACTGGCCGCAAGTTTGCTGTCCGTCAAAACTCCTGTGCACATCCCGCCCGGCGGTCGCAAAACAGCCTGCCTGCTGTCAAAGCTTTTCAAACAACACTTTTACCTTTCCGCCGCAGACCATCCCAAGGGTGGCTGCTTTGGAATTGGAAAGATCATATTCCCGGATGGAAAAACCGCCCGCATCTGAAAAGTTTCGGGCTTCTTTCACCGCAGCAAATTCTATGGGCCCGCCGCCGATGGTTCCGTATATGCTTCCGTCTCGGCATACCACCATCCGCGTAGCCTCTCCCCGGGGGGAAGACCCTGATTTTTCCACCACGGTTACCATGGTCACGGCATTTTCATCCCGGATACCCCTGAGCACTTCCTCCTCCAGGGTCTTGCGGGGATATTTGTTTTTCTCCTGAATGATCTCCGCGCAGATGCTCACACCGATCTCCGCAGGGGTCTGGGCGCTGATGGCAAGGCCAATGGGCGCATGGATCTTCCGAATCTCTTCTTCTTCCACTCCATCCTGCCGCAGCCGTTCAAAAGACATGGCAACCTTTCCCCTGCTGCCGATCATGCCCACGTAGTCTCTCTTCTTCTTCAAAATAGAACGAAGACAACGGTAGTCATCCTTGTGCCCTCTGGTCACAATAATGTAATAGGCATGTTCTCCAAAATCACGCTGCTCCAGACCCTCTTCAAAATCCATACACAGGATCTCATCCGCTTCGGGAAACCGCTCCCGATTGGCGAACTCCTCTCTCCCGTCGATCACCGTCACATGGAAATCCAGCAATTTTAAAAAGCGCACTAGTGCCAGGGAGACATGCCCTCCGCCGCAGACAACGGCCCGGCTTCTCCCGTAGAGCGTTTCCCTGTATACATGTTCCCCCGGAGGAAGCATGCGCTCCTCCCCGGTGAGTATTTTCTTCTGTCCGGCCTGTTCCCCCATAAGCGTGGTCTCAATAGTGATCTCATCTGTCTGAGCAAACAGCGCGGCGATCTGCAGATACATTTCTCTGTCAGCCATATATTATCTTCCTTTTCCGAACCCGCAGTTGGGGAAGGTACAGACATCGCAGTTCAGACATAATCCGCCCTCGCCAAGAGCTGCCAGTTCTTCTTTTTCTATCGGGTCATCCGCCATGAGCCTGGGCAGTACCAGATCAAATACGGTTCTCTTTGCATACATAACGCATCCCGGAAGTCCCACAATGGGAATACGCTTCCCGTCTTTCTTATAATAGGCCACCAAAAGCATGGCTCCCGGCAGCACCGGTGCCCCGTAGGAAATGATCTCAGCCCCTGTATCCTTAATAGCTCCCGGCGTGCGGTCATCCGGGTCCACACTCATACCGCCAGTACAGACCACCATATCCGCACCCTGCTCTATAAAGGAAAGGATCTCCTCTGTGATCTTCTCCTTGTCATCCCCCGGATACACCTGGCCCATCACTGTTGTGGGGAATTCCCCCAGCTTCTCCTCGATCACAGGACCGAAGGTATCCTGGATCAGGCCCTTGGAAATCTCGCTGCCTGTGGTCACAATACCCACCTTTTTCTCCCGATAGGGCAGGATCTGAAAAACAGGACCACCCTTCGCGGCCTCTTTCGCCCTTGTCATCTTCTCCTCCTCGATGACAAGGGGAATGATGCGCATGCCAGCCAGCTTGTCTCCCTTTTTTACCGGAAAATCACCATGGCGGGAGGCAATCATCATCTCTCCCAGGGAATTAACTGCCAGCAGTTTTTTTCTGTCTATTTTAAACAGCCCGTCTATCTGGGCCTTTAGCTCAATCTTTCCCTCTTTTATCTCCGATTCGGACATATATTCATTTTTGCAGATATCCCGCAGAATCTCGGCGCCCTCATTTTCATGGAGGATTCCCTCTGTCTTTTCCCAGACAAACAGGTGCTCCTTGCCCACAGATAAAAGTACAGGAATGTCTTCTTCCCTGACTACATGGCCTTTTCTGAACACAGGACCTTTCTTTTCTCCTTTAATGATCTGCGTGATATCATGGCAGAGAATATGTCCTGCCGCTTTTGTTGTTTCTATCTCTCTCATTTCCGCTTATCCCCGTTTTTCCCAATATTGTAAAACCGCTTTTCGGAATTGTCCGAAAAACGGTTCTTATTTTGTTTCTATTATTATACACGTTTCGCGCAATTAAAAAAGTTGTTTTGGCAACATTTTCTAATTATTTTTTTCTGCTGTCTTTCCTCTGTCTGAGAGGACCAGCCCCATAAGCACCATCACGGTTCCAAGAACAGACACCACCGATATTTTTTCGTGGAGGACAAGGACTGAAGCTGCAATGGTGACCACCGGAACCAGATACAGATAGACACTGGTTTTCACTGCGCCTACAATCTTCACCGCCAGATTCCAAGTCACAAAACAGAGGGCAGAGGCACACAGCCCCAAAAATAAAATATTTGCCAGCAGCACCGGATCTTTAAATCTGGAGAACTGCCAGCGGAAATCCATAAAGAACAGGGCCGGCAGCATAAAAAGAATGCCGTAGAAGAACACATGCCTGGTGATCTGAATGGTCTGATACCCGTAGCTGCTGATCTTCTTTATGAGCACAGAATAGCAGGCCCACACCACAGCCGCCAGAAGGGCTAGCACATCCCCTCTCGGATTCAGATGAAAGGACTTCTGCCCGTTGAAGCTGAGCAGAACAATACCTGCTATGCTGATCACAAATCCCACAAAAAATCCCATCTTCAGTTTCTCATCCCTCAGGAAAATAAATCCCAGAATGGCGGTGCAGAACGGTGCTGTCGCCACGATCACCCCCACATTTGACGCATAAGTATAGGTCAGCGCAATATTCTCCATAAGGAAATACAGGGTGACACCGCTGATTCCCGCAGCCACGAACAAAAACTCATGGCTTCTCTCTTTGATTCTCAGCCTTCTGTGATTCACCAGACAAAGCGCCGCAAAACCGATAAGGAACCGGAAAAGCAGAATTTCTATAGGTGTAAACTCGCGAAGCAGCACTTTTGTGGAAATAAATGTCGTTCCCCACACAGCCACTGTAAATAAAGCCATCAAATGACCTGCTGTCTTTTTACTCTCTTTCATAGGCTTCCCTCTCCAATTTCTTCATTCTCCACAGATAAGTGATCACAAGAGGCGCTGCAGCCGCAACCCAGGCCAGAGGGTCTGCCCAGCAGATTCCCTCAAAAGAGCCGAAATGGCGCGCGGTAAAAGCTGCCGCTGTCCTGGCTGCCAGCTCAGCCGCCCCTGCCATCATGGGTACAAAGCCAAATCCCATTCCCTGCAGAATATTTCTGTATATAAAAATGGACCCCAAAATCAGCATAAACGGCGCAATGATGGAAAAATACATCTCGCAGTACCCAAGCACGTCTGTCTGTCCGCTGTCAATGAACATGCGCACCATGTATTTGCCGAAAAAATGAAGGATCACAGTGACCAGCACGGCATACACAGCGGACATCCCTGTGGAGACCCTGGCTCCTTTTCTGATCCTTTCAAACCTTCCCGCCCCGATATTCTGTGAGGAATACGTTGCCATGGTAACACCGATGGAGATCATGGCCTGATTGATCAGCTGCATGACTTTTGTGGAGGCCGTAAAGCCGGCCACTGCCCTGGCTCCGAATCCATTGAGAGCACTCTGCAGGATCATGATTCCCAGCGCGGTAATGGAAAACTGTAGTCCCATGGGGATTCCCACCTTGATCTGAAAACGGACGGAATTTTTCTCCAGAACCCTGTGCTCCTTCTTCATATGCAGAAGCGGCACCTTTTTCACTATGTACACAAGGCACAGAATACCGGACACACCCTGGGAGATCACCGTAGCCACAGCCGCTCCCCTGGTCCCCATTTTCATGACCAGTATAAAAAACAGATCCAGGAAAATGTTCAGCACTGCCGCCAGGATCAGGAAATACAGCGGTATCCTGCTGTTTCCAAGCGCCCTTAAAAAGCTCGCCAGCAGGTTATAGAGCACCTGGGTCCAAATCCCCAGAAACACCACAAACAGATACTGGTAAGCATCCTGAAAAATCTCATCCGGGGTATTCATCAGGCGCAGCAGTCCCTTCAGCCCCGCCACGCTGACCACAGTCAGAATCACTGTGACCACAACTGCCAGCACGGAGGAGGAATAGACGGATTTCTTCATCCCGTCCATATTCCCCGCCCCGAACGTCCTTGAGGTGAGGACCGTAAATCCCGTCGTCAGCCCGTTTAAGAACCCCAGGATCAGAAACACAATACTGCCGGACATCCCCACTGCTGCCAGCGCGTTGACTCCCACCGTCCGTCCCACAATGATGGCGTCCACCATGTTATAGAGCTGCTGAAAAACATTGCCGATTATGAGGGGAATCGTAAAAGCCAGGATCAGCCGGAACGGACTGCCCTTTGTCATATCTTTTTCCATAACTGCCATAGTCTCCTTCTCTTCTATCATGTAATATTTCCGGCTGTCGGACAGGAGACGAACGGATGTTCCGTCCCTGGCACGTCTTCGGCGCATAGAAAAGTGCTCCGGACAAACCGGAACACTTTTTATAAGGCCACCTGTTTCCATCCGAACCGGTGTCTCTGCCCTTGATATGGCCGGGCATTTTAGCACACTCTGGTTCGGCATGTGCGGCAATTCGCTTGAAAGCAAGTATAGCACCAGTATTTTCAATTTTCAATCATAATCTGAAATTTATTTCCCTCTGTTTTACGCCTCCTGGGTGTTCCCTCTCATAACCCCCGCAAAATTCACCAGAAACAACCCGCCTGCCGTGAGAAGCGACGCCCCAAGCCCTGTATAAAATACAGCGATAAACACTTCCGGGCACCATCCTGACACCCGAAGCCCGATACCGAAGGTCATCATAAACACCATGATACAAAATGCCTTCTTATCAAAAAACTTCAGAAAGAACTGCTTTTCCTCCTCATATCCTGCAATCCTCACGGTATGCTTCCGCACCATCTTCCCAAACACAAAAATCTGGAACACCATATAAACCGCGGCTGACAGCAGAACATTCAGCACTCCGACATAGCTTTCGTAAACCTCCAGTCCAATCCGCAGAATATTCCCCCCAGCCACGGCCCATACGATCGCCGCGATCAGCAGCAGATAATTTTTTCTCACTTTCATCTCAAATCCTCCCGTTTCCTTCCATAAACCACACGCAGTATCAATTCCCTGAGAAACACAGCTCTGTCCGTCCCCCGCATCAGATCCTCCACCAGAAAATCCACCACAAACCTCACAAAATCCTCCGCCGAAAATCCATCACTCCAGACCTCGTCCGCCACAGCGCTGTCCCCCATAAGCACTGCCAGAAGCTCCTCTCTCATATGCCCCAGATACTCTTCCATCACCAGATGCCCCTTCTCCTTATCCCCCACAACAAAAGCATGCTCCGCCAAAAAGCCCTGTCCTTCCCCTCTGTTCTCCCCCATCCTCTCCAAAATACACTCCACAACCCCCAAAAAACTCTTCCCCTCTATCTTACTCAGCGGCACAAAGAATATCTCCTTCCACATCTCAACCACCACCGCGATCATCAGATCATTCTTCGTCGGAAAATAATTATAAATAGACCCCACCGCAATCCCACACTCCCTCGCGATTCCCCTCATACTGACCCCGTCTCCCTTCCCCACCTTCACCATCTCCCCCGCAGCCCTCAAAATCTCCTCTCTGGACGTCACAACCGTATTCACCTCAATCTCCTCCGCTCTTATATAAATTTTTTATTTTCAAACTGAACACTGTTCATTATACGCACAACTCCCCTATAAGTCAACTCCATTTTATTTTTATCCAAGTCACCCGCCCGAAGCCGCCAGGCGGTAAGAGAATGTTCCGGGGGCCTCTGTGCCTGCTGCCTCTTTGCAAAAGAGTGTTCCGCAGGAGGCTTGGACTTGCTTAGGAAAAAACAGACTCCCGGTCAAGGAGAAATTTCGGTTACCATCCGAAATTTCAGGGCAGTTAAGCTGCCCAGCCATAAAGGCTGGACAGCGGTTCTGCCCGGTTCCCTGACCGGGAGTCTGTTTTTTTCTTAGCAAGTCTTGCCGACGAAGGCAGTCTTTTGCAAAGAGGCAGCAGGCACAGAGGCCCCCGGAACATTCCCTTCCCGCTGTCCGCCTTACCGTCTCACCCTCGCCTTCATCTCTCTCATCACTTTTCTAAACTGTACCCCAAATAAAACCCCCGTTGTCGTCACCGCCAGCATATCCGCCACCGGCTCCGCCAAAAACACCGCCATGGTCTTATCCCCAAAAAACATCGGCAATATATAAATCAGCGGTATCAACAAAATCACCTTCCGAAGCAAAGCCAGAAAAATCGACTCCTTAGCCTTCCCCAAAGCAATAAACGTCTGCTGGCACGCAATCTGAACCCCGAAAATACAGGACACCGCCATATAAATCTTCATCGCCCATTTCGTCGTCTGCGTCAGCTCCGGATTACTCGTAAAGATACCCGCAAATACCCCCGGTGCAAACATGGCCACAGCCCAGATAGCCACCGAATACACAACACAGGACCGCAGCAGCAGGAAAAACGCCCTCTTCACCCGGTCCGGATTCCCTGCTCCAAAATTATAACTCACAATCGGCTGTGACCCCTGGGTCAGCCCCTGAAGCGGCAGCATGGAAAACTGCATCACACTGGACAAGATCGTCATAGCCCCCACAGCCATATCCCCGCCATACTTCAGCAGAGAAGAGTTAAAGCAGATATTCAGTATACTCTCCGTAGACTGCATAATAAACGGCGACAGCCCCAGTGCCATACACGGAAAAAACACTCTCGGAGAAATCCTGAGATACTTTTTCTTAAGCCTGAGCGTTGTCTTCTTACCACACAAAAAACGAATCACCCACACAGCGGACACACCCTGTGAAATAATAGTTGCCAGTGCGGCTCCGCGCACCCCCATATGCATCCCGAAAATAAAGATGGGGTCAAGAACAATATTACACACAGCTCCGATCACCACACTCAGCATACTGACCGTGGCAAACCCCTGTGCCGTAATAAACGCATTCATACCAAGAGCCGCCTGCACAAACAGAGTACCCATGGCATAAATCTGCATATATGCTGTTGCATACGCAATGGTATTCTCACTTGCCCCGAACAAAAGCAGCAAATCTTTGGAAAATATCAGGAAAAATGCGGTCAGCAGCACCCCCGCTATGAGAAGTCCCATGGCACAGTTGCCCATGATCTCCTCCGCCTCATCTTTCTTTCCCTTTCCCATCATAATAGAAGAACGGGGCGCGCCGCCCATGCTCACCAGTGCCGCAAATGCGGAGATCAGCATGATCAGCGGAAAAGTAACACCCACACCTGTCAGGGCCTGTGCTCCATAACCGGGAATATGGCCGATATACATACGGTCCACCATATTGTAGAGCACATTTACCACCTGCGCTGTTATTGCAGGAACGGAAAGCCTGAATAACAACCGGCCTATCGGTTCCCTGCCTAAATCTGTCTCTTTCTTCTGTTTCATTTCTGCGCCTTCCTTACTTTATAATTTTCACTCTGTCAAAAAGCCGTGCGCACACACGGTTTTTCCCGGACAGAGTAAGTTGTTTAAAGCCAACTGTATTATATAGTAACACATCTGTATCCGTTTTTCCATATCCATAATCCAGTGCAAAATACCCGGCTGCAGAATCCTTCTTTTTGTATTTCAAATACAATCATTATCCTACCGCCCTTCGATATTCTTTTTTCAACTGTTCAAGTGTGTCTCCGAGAACCTTTCTTACGGATTATCTGCAATTAATATATTCATTTTCATTTGATATAATAAACGAAACAGTATCAAGAAGGAAAAATTATAATGACAATACAAGAGATTAGTGTCTTGATAAAAGCCAGATATATTGATCCATAATATCCGTTCAAGGACCGCTTATATTTTTTATTTGGTACAGCCGGAACAATTAGCGCAGGATCTGATGATCGTGTCTTTTTTTATGACGAATATAGCAATGAACCGAATTATTTGCAGTATTTTTTTGAATTTTTTCATGTTCCCTTCACTATTTTAGGTTACAGGCGGCATTAACTGTGGAATGATTTTTTATTTCATTCTGGGTTTGAGCGTGGCTGCGTTGATTTTAGAAGGAAAATGCAGAAATATAGTGCTGTCAGTGGCTTTGATGTTCCATGTTCTTAATCTGCATTTTGGTTTCAAATACCCGGATTTTGCATATCCTTTGAGCTATGAAGAACGCTGGATGGATACCATCTCCAGCTTTCTGATTGTGGCAGTTTTTATTATAGCGGTGATTATTATCATGACTGTAGAATATGGGAAAGAACACAAGAAGGTTGTAAGTCACGCAGAAGAATTGAATCAGCAGGCAATAACAGATAATTTGACTCAGCTATATAATCAGCGTTATTTGATGGAAAATATAAAGAAGATAGTGGAAGCACAGCATTCCCAACAAAGCTGCGTTTCCATTGTACTGTTTGATATTGATGATTTTAAAAGAATAAATGACACATACGGACATCTGCGTGGAAACCAAGTTCTATGCCGTTTGGCTGTGATACTGCAGGAAAAGGCCGGTGATAAATACATTGCCGCCCGTTACGGGGATGAAAAAATTATGTTGATACTTTCAGGCTGTACACGGGATATGGCAATGCAGTTTGCTGAAATGATACGTCTTGATGTATATCATGATGCAGTTCTTGCAGAACTGACCTGCAATCAATTCTCAGTAAGCGGAGGGGTTACACAGTAAAAATGGGGCATGTCGATTGATGATTGGATTCGACAGACTGATAAAAACCTATATGCTGCTAAAGAAAATAGAAAAAATCGAATAGAAGGTTGAATCATTCTTGATGGAAGGTATATGAAATAATAGCTTTAAATGAAAAGTTTGATGAAAAAGCAGGTAAGGCTGTCACACAAAGTTGTAACAGCCCTGCCTGTTTTTTAATATCTGTATATTCGGAAAGATAAACGTGATTTCTATGATAGGCCTGTCCCTAAATATCAATAAACGGACTGACTCGATAAGCCGCCGCTTGATACAGCTATATAGTGCCATGCCAGTTTCAAATCAGCCAAACTCGTATCCTTCCATGCGGTTATAAGGCGGCATACTTCTTCTAAATACAGGGAGGTCTATTTGGCTACCGCAACATATTTTTTAAAAAAGGCAACCCCATATTTTTCAATGTTAGTAATTCCGAGCTTAGCTAAGGCAACATCATAGTTTTTTCTCTGTATTTGCTGTAAAGCTAAGTTTTCAGCCGCCTCTGTTAGCTGCTTCATGATTTCTGGCTCACTGCCGTTCACATTCCTAAGTACCTTGAATTCAAATAAAATCCCCCGTTTTTTATTTAAGTCAGCAAGTTGCAGGTCATAACGACCATCCCCTGATTCCTGGTTAGAATATATCTTGTAATTTCCCTGTAGACAACTCAATATTCCTAAAATAAGCGCATGATAAAACCCTTCAGATGCCGTATCATAATAGCTGACATTATATAGTAAAATTTCCCGCAACTGATCCTGGATCCTTGAAGCACTGCCGGATAAAAAACTCTTCTGCACTTTATATTGGTTGACAGAAGAATCTCCTTTCACCATTTCATCAAAGATTTCTTTTCGATATACTTCTATAATTTCCTTATTAGGGATTTTTAACTTGTGTGGAAATTGCGGTTCCGGTACTTCTGCATTTGCTATACAAAGATACCCAGACATTAATAATAATGTGTAAATCGCGGATCCTTCTTCATGTACTGCCCCATATGACATGTTCTTTTCCACATATTCTTCAACGCTGTCACCATTTAGTAATGCAGTAAGATTTGACATCATCTGGGCAGATGGATTCACCAGACACTGTTTGATGATATCATTACTGCTCGTTGCTGTCCAATAAGTGCCTGGAATGCAGTCTGACGCAAAGTAATTCATAACAGACCAGGGGTTATATATTTCTATACCACCAAAGGTATACCCATCATACCACTCCATAATCTCACTCATTTTATCCTGAGCATGATAGTATTCTGCAATATCTCTCACTTCTTTTTCAGTAAAGCCAAAGCAGTCATTATAATCCTTGTCCAGCAAGGTTGCGACACGGATATTGTTCAATCCACTGAATATATCCTCCTGGGCGATTCTAAGTATCCCTGTCAAAACAGCACGTTCCAAATGGATATTATTTTTCATTCCACCGGAAAATAAATTTCTCACAAATGATACGACCTCTTGCCCAAAGCCCTTTTCATATCCCTGCAAAATCGGCGTATCATACTCATCAATCAATATAATTGGCCTGACTCCTGTTGTTTGGTGAAGGTATTCGGTCAAATCTCCAAGAGCATTCTGATAGACAACTTTCCCCGCAGTCTCGTTCAGAATCTTATCCACCTGCTTTTTTTGGTAATCATTTAATGACTCAAAATGCCCCAACAGGCTATGGCGGTTAAATTCCTTTTGTATAAGCCTGCAGATTGCCTCGTAAGTTTCTTCCCAATTATCACACTTTGCATCTTTAAAAGTAAGAAAAACCACAGGGTATTTCCCTTGATGGCTCGTATACCTCTCCCCACAGTCCCATATCTTCATGTTCTCAAAATATTTTTGGCTGCCCTGGGCTTCCTCGAAGAATGTTTTTAACATCATCATGTTCAGCGTCTTTCCAAAACGCCTGGGCCGGGCTATCAGCGCAACTTCTGACGGCTTATCCAATAATTGCTTTATCAGAAGTGTCTTGTCAACATAATAGTAACCGCCATCTATTATTTTACAAAAATCATCCGATCCGATATAAATTGTTTTATTTATCATAGAGATACCCTCTTCATATTTTACTTGTCTGGCAAACACTTTCCTGGCTATAGATTATTCCTGATTCCTGAAACGGATATTTGCCAGAATTTCGTAGTCTCCGAAACATAGCTCTTTTAAATCGTATTATTACTGCTATTATATCTGTAATCTTCTATTAGTACAACATAAAAATCCCGTTGTTTTTGCTATCATAAGCCTTACATATGCTAATTTTACCCATTCATGTAACTATCTAACAGACACTGGCCTCTGATTCTGGAAATAATTCCTTAATCGTTTGCATTTCCTGTAGAGAATCACTCCGAAATTTATATAATAAATCTTTTATTTTAGCTCGCTTTTAGAATATAAAAATTTTAGAGGCTGCGAAAATTCCCGGATAATTCAGAACTTCATAATATTTAACCACGTTTCTGATATTTCTTGCAGAACCGGCTGATTAAAGATAAAATTAAAAATAAAAATCATATTTAGGAGGACAGACATATGAAAGAAATCAAAACCGTTGCACTCATCGGGCTGGGAGCCATTGGAAGCTTTCTGGCATCACATTTAAAATACGCGCTGGAATACAACAGCCTGCGGATCATTGCCGGAGGGGAGCGCAAAAAAAGGCTGGAAAAAAACGGTATTATCGTAAATGGAGAACCTCTGTATTTTCATGTGGTATCCCCTGAGGAGGAAATGGAACCTGCTGACCTGGTCATCCTGATCACAAAAATGGGCGCGCTTCAGCAGGCTGTAAAAGATGTAAAAAACCAGGTAGGACCTGATACCATTCTCATGTGCCCCTTAAACGGGGTGGAGAGCGAGGAGGTCGTTGCCAAAACCTACGGGTGGGAACATCTGCTCTACTCCATCGCCAGAGTCAGTGTAGTGACGAAGGGAAATGAGGTCAGCTTCCGGCAGGAGAACGCGCGCTTTGAGATCGGGGAACGGGACAACACGGTGATCTCCCCGCAGGTGCAGGCCGTGAAGAATCTGTTTGACCGGGCCAATATAAAGTGTATTGTGCCGAAGGATATGGTGTATGATATGTGGCATAAGTTTATGTGCAATGTGAGCGAAAACCAGAGTGCCGCTATTCTGGGGATTCCTTTTGGGGCATGGGTAGTCAGTGAACATGCCAATGCGATCCGGGAGGCTGCCATGCGGGAGGTGGTGGCGATTGCAAACAAAAAGGGGATTCCCTTGTCCGAGGAGGATATTGTGGCCCAAAGAAAGGTGTTTCCCAGGATTCCTTATGAGAATAAACCATCGACTCTACAGGATATTGAGGCGGGGAGGAAGACAGAGGTGGATATTTTTGCGGGGGCTGTGATTCGGATGGGGAAGGAAGTGGGGGTGGAGACGCCTTTGAATGAGTTTTTTTATCATGGGATACGGGTGTTGGAGGAGAAGAATGAAGGGGTGATTTAAAATAAGGTGACGGAGGAGCCGCGCCGGATGGGGGCCGGGGGTGTGAATCTGTTGGCTCGACGCTGCGCGTCCCTCAGCTAACTGGCGTTCGCACTAAGTTCATCAGGAGAGCCTTCTTCACTAAGTGCTCACAGCCAGTGGATCTTCGGGCAGCTCCACTTAACCTCGCCAACAGATTCACACCCCCGGCCCCCATCCGGCGCGGCTCCTCCTGGTTTTTTAAGGCACTACATTCTGAAAAGAAAAAGAAAAACCTGCCTCCTCAGATGTGTTAAACTGTGAAGGCTGGTTTTTATATACTAAAAAATTTATTATTTATTGCGGCTGCCGCGGTATTTTTCTTCGCAGTATTTGCAGCGGTAGATTTCTTTTTCGGGGTCGGCCAGGATGAAGACCTGGTCTAATTCCTGTTCGATGGAGGTGATGCAGCGGGGGTTGCGGCACTGGATCACGTTGGTGATCTGTTTAGGCAGCTCCAGTTCTTTTTTCTGGACGATCTCGCCGTCTTTTATGATGTTAACGGTAATAGTGTGGTCAATGAAGCCGAGGATGTCAAGGTTCAGGGTGTCGATGGGACATTCCACTTTGATGATGTCTTTTCTGCCCATTTTTTTGCTTCTGGCATTTTTGATGAGGGCCACACAGCAGTCCAGTTTGTCAAGCTTCAGGTCTTTGTAAATGGTCATGCATTTTCCGGCTTTGATGTGGTCAAGCACCACACCTTCGTTTAAACGGCCAACATTTAACATAAGTCCACCTCCTTGAGTAGTGTGAGAATCAGTGCCATTCTGACATAGACACCATACTGGGCCTGTTTGAAATAGGCGGCTCTCGGGTCGCTGTCCACCTCTGTGGAGATTTCATTCACACGGGGAAGGGGATGCAGCACCAGCATGTCCGGTCCGGCCAGGTCCATTTTGGCTTTGTCCAGAATGTAAAAGTCTTTCATACGGACGTAATCTTCCTCGTTGAAGAAACGCTCTTTCTGTACTCTGGTCATGTAGAGAAGGTCAAGTTTCGGAAGAACTTCCTCCAGACGCTCTACTTCCTCAAATTCATGGCCGCTGGCTTTTAACACGTCCTCTTTGATATAGTCCGGTACACGAAGCTCTTCCGGAGAGATGAGGACAAATTTTACACCTGTATAACGTACTAAAGCTTCGATCAGAGAATGCACGGTACGGCCGAATTTCAGGTCTCCGCACAGACCGATGGTGATATTATCAAGACGTCCTTTTAAAGAACGGATCGTAAGCAGATCGGTCAGGGTCTGTGTCGGATGCTGGTGGCCGCCGTCTCCGGCATTGATGACAGGGATCTCAGATGCCATGGATGCCACAAGCGGCGCCCCCTCTTTCGGATGGCGCATGGCACAGATATCTGCGTAGCAGGAAACCACGCGGATGGTATCGGCAACGCTCTCGCCTTTTGCAGCGGAACTGGAATCTGCACTGGAAAATCCCAGAACCTTGCCGCCCAGACGAAGCATAGCGGATTCAAAGCTCAAACGTGTTCTTGTACTTGGTTCATAAAACAAAGTCGCCATGATCTTGCCGTCGCAGACATGAGCGTACTTTTCCGGATTCTTTTCAATATCATTGGCCAGATTCAAGACTTTATCCAGCTCTTCCACGGAAAAATCCAGCGGACTCATCAAGTGTCTCATAGATTACCTCCTGTGTATATAATTATCATCTTGTATTCCCACAGGCGCGTTCTTCCTGTGCGATTACCATGTACTATCATATACCAGTTCAGGGGTAATTTCAAGAATTATCGGACAGTATCTTTTCAAAAAAAAGCCCTGTCACAAACCACACCGGTGCGTAGTCCAGACGGATCAATCCTTTGTAATTCAGCTTCGCCTTGCTGTAGTCCCAGGGACACATATGAAAATGCTTCAGCAGCGCGCCGCTGGTCAGCTCCGCCGCAAAGATTCCCGTCATATAAATACTGCCCCGCAGAAAGGTGGAACATCCTTTCAGGCATTTGGACACCGGCCTGATACAGGCAGCCATTCCATAAATAGGGAACATCCAGATCGAGGACTGCCCGATCAGCCGGAAATCCTTTTTCTGAATGGCATGGACTCCGGTCCACAGAATCTCCATACACCAGCCGGCAGTGCCGCAGAGCAGAAAGGTATGCTTTTTCATGCTTTTTATCTCCTGTTATTTTTCTTATTATTATGGATTTCAGAAGCTCAAATTATACAAATCCGCTAAATGACACTCGCCTAGACTGCCCGGCAGGCGCACAGTTCTTTTTATAGACATGGAATACATAGAAAAGACTTGCGTACTGTAAAGTGCCGGTGTATGATAAATAACAGAAAGTCCGCCTGCAAAACCCGGGCGGATTTAATTCAAAAAACGGAGAGGTTACAAAAGTATGTTAGATTTACAAAAAATGCGTAACGACATCGATGAAATTGACACCCGTATCGTAAAGCTCTTTGAAGAACGGATGAAAATCTGCGAGAATGTAGCGCAGTTCAAGATTGAGACAGGGAAACCTGTCTTTGATAAAAGCAGGGAACAGGAAAAACTGGACTCCCTTGGCGGCAAAGCCCACAATGACTTTAACCGCTGCGGCGTGCAGGAACTGTTCCAGCAGATCATGTCCATCAGCCGCAAACGCCAGTACCAGCTTCTTCAGGAAAACGGCATGGAAGAAAAATCAGACTTTGTCAAAATAGATGGCTTGAAAAAGCAAAATGCCACGGTGGTGTTCCAGGGCGTGGAGGGTGCCTACAGTTTTGCCGCCATGCACACTTTTTTCGGAGCGGAGATCAAAAGCTTTTCTGTGGATACCTGGAAGGATGCCATGGAGGCCATCCGGATGGAAAAAGCTGACTTTGCCGTACTCCCCATTGAAAATTCCACAGCCGGTATTGTCCAGGATATTTACGACCTGCTCACAGAGTACGACCATGTGATCGTGGGCGAGCAGATCATTCCCTGTGAGCATGTGCTCATGGGACTTCCCGGCACATCCCTTTCCCATATCCACACGGTCTACTCCCATCCCCAGGCGCTGATGCAGTGCAGGGAGTTCCTGGAAAAGCACAGGGACTGGCAGCAGATGGAGTGGAACAATACCGCTGCCGCTGCCAAGAAAGTCGCTGATGAGAAAAACCCGGCACAGGCTGCCATTGCGAGCCGTTACGCGGCTGAACATTTCGGCCTCGCCGTTCTGGAGGAAGGGATCTACTCCAATGTGAACAATTCCACACGTTTTATCATTGTCACCAGGGAGAAAATCTTCTGCCGGGATGCCTGTAAGATCAGTGTCAGCTATGAACTTCCCCATGAGAGCGGAAGTCTGTATAACAGCCTCTCCCACTTTATTTACAATGGGCTGAACATGACGAAGATCGAATCCCGCCCCATTATGGAGCGCAACTGGGAATACCGCTTCTTCGTGGATTTTGAGGGAAATCTAAGTGACAGCGCAGTCAAAAATGCCCTGCGCGGCCTGAAATCCGAGGCCCGGAATCTTCGGGTACACGGAAATTACTAAAAACAAAAGAAGGAAAAACCATGAAAAACATCAATGAATGCATCCTATACCGCAATTTTGACCAGGAGGAGACACTGGAAAGCATGTTCTCCATCCTCCTGGCCTGTGAAACAAAAGACCCGTCTCTTGCAGAGTTAAGAGAACTCTTCTACCGGTGTACCGGCCAGCTTGTGGAGATGGCAGGCTCCTTTGGCTTTGCCGGCAACCTCTGGCACAATTATCTGACCTTTCTGCTGGTCAACCATGAAAACGCCTTCAGCACAGCCTGCGAGATCGTAGGCCCGGTAAAAGGCAGCATCAACGATTTTGCAAAACACGACTTTACCATATTCAAGGAACTGTTCGACTTTGACCTGACAGCTCTTGATCAGGCTTTCGGCACTTCCTGCTGTTCCCTGATTTGCGATTACACCAATGTGGATGAGAACAGCAAGCTGTTCAACAAGCGCATCCGCGACCGCATCTGTACGCTGAGCCGGCGGCTTGGCCAGGCAGAGGATGTGGAGGAATTCATGAATGATATGGTGGAATTCTATAAGGATTTCGGCGTGGGCAAGCTGGGCCTCCACAAAGCCTTCCGTCTGGAACATCTGCAGACAGAGGCCAATGCGCGCATTGTCCCCATCACAAAGATAGCCCATGTACAGCTTGATGACCTGGTGGGCTACGAGATTGCAAAGAAAAAGCTTATCGATAACACAGAAGCCTTTATCCAGGGGAAACGCGCCAACAACTGTCTTCTCTTTGGTGACGCGGGCACAGGGAAATCCTCCAGCATCAAAGCCATCCTGAACCAGTATTACGAACAGGGTCTCCGCATTATTGAGATCTACAAACACCAGTTCCAGGATTTAAACGACGTCATTGCCCAGATCAAGAACCGCAATTACAAATTCATCATCTATATGGATGACCTGTCCTTTGAGGACTTCGAGATCGAATATAAATATCTGAAGGCTGTGATCGAAGGCGGTCTGGAGAAAAAGCCGGACAATATTCTGATCTACGCCACCTCCAACCGCCGCCATCTGGTCCGCGAGCGTTTCAGCGACAAGGAGGACAGAAACGATGACCTGCACACAAACGACACGGTACAGGAAAAGCTCTCCCTGGTATCCCGCTTTGGTGTGACCATCTATTTCGGTTCCCCGGACAAAAAAGAATTCCAGGAGATCGTTACCTCCCTGGCCCGGCGAAACGGCATCACCATGGACCGGGATGAACTGCTCCTGAAAGCCAACGCCTGGGAACTCCAGCACGGCGGCTTCTCCGGCCGTACAGCCCAGCAGTTTATCGACTACCTTCTTGGACAGCAGTAACAGCAAAACGCCTGGTATGCATGCATGGCCAAAACTCCGAAGAGTTCCGGTCAGACATACATACCAGGCGTTTTTCCTTTTGTTTCAAGCAGAACTGTAAGCCGGGTTATGTCGTGAACGATCATCTGTCTAGTTCTGCTGTTGCCAGCAGACTCAAGCGACCCACCTAAAAGCGTGACGGGCAGCCACATTGCTTTTCATTCGGTCTTGCTTCGGATGGGGTTTACATATGCCCTCCCTGTTACCAGGAAGGCGGTAGTCTCTTACACTGCCCTTCCACCCTTACCAGTAAAACACTGGCGGTACATTTCTGTTGCACTATCCTTGGAGTCACCTCCACCGGACGTTATCCGGCATCCTGCCCTGCGAAGCCCGGACTTTCCTCACCTGGCCCCTTTCGGTCCTGCCAGCCGCGATCATTCATTCTACTTGACACAAACGTCATTTTAACACAGCAAAACCAATTTGTAAATAACCAAAAATGCCTGCCGCACCCATTCCCTTCCCCGGATCAGACATCAAAACAGCCGCCTCCGATAAATTCCCTGAGAATGGAGTTATGGGGCACCGCATCTGCCGGCATTCCCACGAAATAATCCAGGAATTTCAGTATCCTCTTTGCCTCATTGTACTCCGGCTCTTCCGGTGTGATCCCGAAAAGCAGGGGCTCCGCGTACATTTTCAGCACCGCCAGCTCATAGATGAGAGCGGAATTAAACATCACATCCGCAGACTCCTGATAGGGGAAAATGTACTGCTCCTCCCCTCTTCTCACGGAATTCCACATGGCGATAGTATGCTTTGCAGAGGTTCCTCTTGTCCTGGAATCCCTGACGATCCGCCTTATGAGCCTACCGTCTGTTGTGGGAATCCTGTTGTGTTCATCAATGTTGATCTGGGTCAGGGCGCTCACATATATTTTAAACTTGCTCTCCTTCGGCAGTGTCTCACTGAGCTTGTCATTCAGCCCGTGAATCCCCTCTATGACCAGAATGTCATCCGCGCCGAGCTGCAGATAATCACCCTTGTACTCTCTCTGACCGATCTTAAAATTAAAGGACGGCAGTTCCACTCGTTCTCCTCTTAAAAGTGCATTCATATCCTCATTAAACTGCCGGATATCAATGGCCTCCAGGCACTCAAAATTATAATTCCCATGCTCATCCAGCGGGGTCTGCTCCCTGTTCAGGAAATAATTGTCCACTGCAATGGGATGGGGATGCAGTCCGTGGGCAGAAAGCTGAATGGACAGCCTGTGGGAAAATGTGGTCTTACCCGAGGAGGAGGGCCCCGCGATCATGATAAACTTCTTGTCTCCCGCAGCCACGATCTGGTCTGCGATCTTGGATATTTTGCCCTCCTGGAGCGCTTCGGCAATGAGGATCAGTTCGTTTGCCCCCTGCTGCGTCACCTGTCCGTTCAAATCCCCTACGGTGTCTGTCTGCATCATCTCACCCCAGCGGCCGGACTCCTTCTGCACCTGGAATATTTTCGGCTGCGGATGAAACGGCGGCACAGTCTCCGGGTCTGTCTGCTCCGGAAGCTGGAGCACGAATCCCTCGTCGTAGGGATACAGATCAAAATATTTGAGATATCCCGTATGATTTACCATGAAGCCGTAAAAATAATCCTCAAAATCACCCAGACTGTATATGTTGACCCTGGATACCCGGCGGTACCGGAACAGTTTCTCCTTGTCATACATTCCGTGGTTGTGGAAAATTTCAATGGCCTCGTCCGTGCCCACGCTCCGCTTCAAAATGGGGATTCTTTCCTCCACAAGCTGCAGCATGTATGCCTTGACCTCAGCCAGGAATTTTTCGTCTATCTTAACATTTCCGTCGATGGTGAAGTAATATCCTGAGCTGACAGAATAATGAAGGACAGCCTTCTTTATATTTTCATGGCCTGCCACATGATAGACCGCCTTTAAGACAAGCAGGGAGGCGCTTCTCTTATATGTCTTATGTCCGATCTCATCCGCAGTGGTCACAAATTCCAGAGTGCCCGGTTTTTTCAATTTTTTATGCAGCTCACAGAGCTTGCCGTTCTTCATCACCAGCACAATGGGATATCTGGTTGTCCCCTCATACTCCTCCACGATCTTCGCGTATGGCGTGCCGTACGGATATTCTTTTGTCTTTCCCAGAATCTTTACCGCTATATTTCTGTCGCTCATAGATACCTCCTGTTCACTTATCACTTCTTTTATAATAAAGTGTCCGGTGCACCGGACTCGCCCCACCGGAATGGACCGCTTACGGCCAGTATCAAAAAACGCACCGGCTCTGCTTCGCCGGTGCATCACAGTTTAACTCCGTTATATCAGTCTATGCACTTTACAGGGCAGTTATTCTGACCCGCCCAATCTAAGTTCAAAGGACTGCACAGGGATGCCGGACTTCCATCTTGCTCACTTCCAGTTCAGGCAGCTTTTTCGCAAGCTTACGCCTCATATATTCCATAAATATATATTCGGTTCCGTAATGTCCCGCGTCAATGATACATACCCCCTGTGCCACCGCGTCAATGGCAGTGTGGTAATCCACGTCTCCGGTTATATAGACCTGTGCCTTTTTTTCCATGACATCCTTCATGAGACTCTTGCCCGAGCCGGTGCAGACAGCGGCCCGTTCCACCTCTGTATCCAGACTGCCGTAAACCGTCACATGGGGAAGCTCAAACTGTTCTTTTACAAACAGCGCACAGTCTTTCAGCGTCATTTTACAGGGAAGGGAACCGATTCTTCCGATTCCTTCTCTTCGCTCCCCCTCCTCAAAAGTCACTTCCAGCACTTCACGGTCTGTCAGCTTAAGGATATCCGCGCTCAAATCCGCCATGCCCAGAATGTCAAAGTTGGTATGCATGGCATAATAACTGATATGATTCCCGATCAGTCCAATGATCCTGCGGCCGATAAAATCCTCCGCCACCACGCGTTTCATACCGGAAAAAATCAGAGGATGGTGGGTGATCATCATATCCGCGCCGAAATCAATGGCTGCCTTCAGAGTCTCATCTGTCACATCAAGCGCAAGGAAAACTTTTTTGACTTCCCTCTCCCTGTCGCCAGCCAGAAGCCCCACATTGTCCCAGCTCTCCGCAAAGGACGGGTTATATTCTTTTTCCAAAATTTCTATAATCTCTTTACATTTCATATCTGTTGCCTCGCATGTTTCTGACAGATACCGGATATGGGCTTCTGTCCGCTGCTGTCAAGCCCAAGCGCTTTTTTAATATAAAAAAGCTCCTGTTCCAATTCCAAAAGCCGCTCTCTGCCTGTCCTGGTATCCGTGTTCTTTAAATGCTCCATGATTTTTTCCACAGAGGACTGTTCCTTTAAAAGAAACTGCTTAAGAACCGGATTCCGGTTTTTCAGAAGAGCACTGCCAAAGAGATACTCGATCTCCTCCTCATAGCACTGTTCCCCGCGTATGGCTTTCATCATGGGGTAATATTTACCGTCCTCAAACACCATATCCTCCGCCGTGATCCGGTACCCGTGGTCCAGCAGAAAATGCCGGAACCGGCCAATCTCCGACTGAGGCTGAAGAACCAGCTCCGATACGGTGTTCAGCACCTCGCTGCCCTCTGTCAGGATCTTCTCCATGAGCGGGCCGCCCATGCCGGCTATGATGACGGTATCCGCCTCACCGGCTGACAGGGCTTTTACACCATCAGAGAGGCGGGTTTCTATGTATTTTCCCAGTCCATATTCCCTGATATGCTCCTCTGCCCGAAGAAGAGGACCCCGGTTTACATCCATGGCAATGGCTCCCGGTATCCTTCCTTCCAGATACAGATAAATAGGAATATAGCCGTGGTCACACCCCACATCCGCGATCCTGCTGCCGGGTGTCACCAGGGATGCCACAGCGCGAAGCCTGTCCGAAAGCTGCACATTCTTCATACTGTTCATCCTTAATCCAGATAATCCTTTAATTTGCGGCTGCGGCTGGGGTGGCGCAGTTTACGGAGTGCTTTCGCCTCGATCTGGCGGATACGCTCCCTGGTCACATTGAACTCCTTGCCCACTTCTTCCAGTGTCCTGGCTCTTCCGTCATCCAAGCCGAAGCGCAGGCGGAGAACCTTCTGCTCTCTGTCTGTCAGCGTGTTTAAAACCTCCACTAGCTGTTCTTTTAAAAGTGTGAAGGCAGCGGCGTCTGCCGGGACAGGCACATTGTCATCCTGGATAAAATCTCCCAGATGGCTGTCTTCCTCCTCACCGATGGGAGTCTCCAGGGATACGGGTTCCTGGGAGATCTTCAGGATCTCACGGACTCTGTCCACGGACATATCCATCTTCTCTGCAATCTCCTCCGGCTGCGGCTCTCTGCCCAGTTCCTGCAGAAGCTGGCGTGACACACGGATCAGTTTGTTGATGGTCTCCACCATATGCACAGGGATACGGATGGTACGTGCCTGGTCTGCAATGGCTCTTGTGATGGCCTGGCGGATCCACCAGGTAGCATATGTGGAGAATTTATATCCTTTTCTGTAGTCAAACTTTTCCACAGCTTTGATAAGACCCAGATTTCCCTCCTGGATCAGATCCAGAAACAGCATACCGCGCCCTACATAACGTTTCGCGATGCTGACAACCAATCTTAAGTTGGCCTCTGCCAGACGTTTCTTGGCCGCCTCGTCTCCCTCTTCCATACGCTTTGCCAGCTCAATTTCCTCCTCTGCGGACAGAAGGGGCACCTTGCCGATCTCTTTTAAATACATGCGGACAGGATCTTCGATGCTGACACCTTCCGGAACGGAAAGGTCGATATTCTCCACATCTACCTCTTCCTCCTCGTCCAGGTTGATGCCGTCATCATCGCTGATGATAAAAACATCCTCATCGCTCTCCGGAATGCGCAGCACGTCAATACCGCAGGATTCCAGATAGTCAAATACTTTGTCCAGGGCGTCAGGGTCCAGGGGCATTTCCTTGAAATGGTCATTGATCTCCTGATATTCCAGGACATTTTTCTTTTTCTTTCCCAGCTCCACCAATTCCTGCAGTTTTTCGCTGAATTTCGCCATGTTCATTTCCATAAAATGTTCCATCCTCTCATTACTTAATTATATCTTTGCCTCAATCAAAAGAAATATGCAGTGTTACCTTTCCACTTTCAATTTCTTCCAGATGTTTTTTTGCCTCTACAAGTCTCTGCAGGCCTGCAATGTCCGTCGGCGCCAGAGACTGGCTCTGGTGCGCAATGCTGTCCCGTTTCATCCTGCAGACGGTTTCCCGAAGAGCGCGCCTGCGCTCCTGGTCATTTTCCAGATGCAGGGTTGCGTGAAATAAGGATGTAACTTCCTTTTGTTCTTCGCTGTCAGTGAACCGGTTCAAAAGCTTAGCCGGATTGACCTCCCCTTGTTCGTGCTGTTCAAATAAAAGTTCTGCCACCTGGTGAAACAGGGGCGTTGTAAAATCATCCGGGCCTATATAGCCCTCAATGGTGTCAAACATTTTCGGATAGGAGGTAAGCCAGGTCAGCATCAGCTTCTGGGAAGCGTCTCTGCCGTCCTCTTTCTTCTCCCGTTTCCGCTCTTTTGCAGGGGCCTTCGGTTTTGCCGAGATGCCCGTGCCTGACAGGGCCAGGTTATTCACCATGCGCCGCAGGTCTTCATAACGTATCTGGTATTTCCGGGAAATACTCTCCATGTAATTGTTACGCTCAAGTTCCTCCGGAAATTCCAGCAGTTTTTTTGCAATTGCTCTGTAAAATTCTGTTTTGTCCTCAGGGTCCGCCAGATTATACTGCCGTTCCATGACCTGTACCTCAAACAGAAAATAGTTCATAGCCTCAGAAAGCCGTTTTTCAAAAGCCTCCTGTCCCTCAGCCTTGATAAATTCATCCGGGTCCTTGTAAGGCGCCAGATTTACCACTCTGGGCTTGATGCCTGCCTCCCTGAGAATGGGAATTCCCCTGAGTGCGGCTTTCTGCCCGGCCTCATCACTGTCATAGGTGAGAAGCACTTCCTTGGTGTAGCGGCTCATAAGGCTGGCATGTCCGCTTGTAAGAGCCGTTCCCAGGGACGCCACTGCATTGGTAAAGCCTGCCTGGTGCATGGAGATCACATCCATATATCCCTCACAGACGATCAGATAGTTCTTCCTGGATTTTCTGGCAATGTTAAGCCCGTACAGGTTTCGGCTCTTGTCAAAGATCTTCGTCTCCGGTGAGTTCAGATATTTGGGCTTGGCGTCGCCCATGACGCGGCCGCCGAAACCGATCACCCGGTTATTTACATCCATAATGGGAAACATGACACGGTTCCAGAACTTGTCATGCATTCCATATCTCTCATCCGCGGAGAACAGGCCGGACTCTTTTAAAATGGCATCGGAATAGCCTTTTCCTTTCAGATACCGGTACAGGCTGTCCGAATATTTGCTGGAATAGCCAAGCCCGAAACTCTTAATGGTCTCATCCGACAATTCCCTGTTTTTTAGATACTCATAAGCCTGCCTGCCGCTCTCCTGCTTTAATTGATAATAGTAGTAGGAGGCTGCTTTTTTGTTCACCTCCAGAAGAACCGTCTTCAAATCCGCGGCAGCCCTCTGTTCTTTGGAATACTCTCCCTCCGGCAGTTTTACCCCTGCCCGCTCAGCCAGGTATTTCACAGCCTCTATGAAGGTGAAATTCTCATACTCCATTATAAAGGTGAACACATTTCCCCCTGCCCCGCACCCGAAGCAGTAATACATCTGCTTGCCGGGGCTTACGGAAAAGGAGGGTGATTTTTCATTGTGGAAAGGGCACAGGCCAAAGTAGGAGCTGCCCTTTTTCTGCAGCCGCACATAACCGGAAATGACATCCACAATGTCATTTTTCATGCGGACTTCTTCAATTATGTCATCGGAATAAAACATCTAGTAAACACTCCATCCTTTCGGAACAAAAATATCCCTGAATTTTTCCATGGAATATTGATCCGTCATACCGGAAATATAGTCACAGACAACCCGGTTCATCTCCTCACCGTCCCTAAGCAGCCGTTTATACTCCTCGGACATCTGATCCGGCTTGGTGCTGTAGTAGCCGTACAGGGCTTCCACCAGGTTCTCCGCCTTTTCCTCTTCCTCTTTCGCAACGGGATTCAGATAGACATTCTGGAACATAATGTTCCGAAGGTCACGCAGTCCCTCCTCAATCTCAGGGGACATGCGTATGGTATCTTTCCCTCTGCTGTTGTCCACAATATCATGAATAAAGGTGTTAAGCCGTTCTTTTGTGTTCTCACCCAGTAAAAGGCGCAGGGTAATGGGAATATCATCTTCTGTGATGACCCCTGCCCGCTGGGCATCATCCATATCGTGATGGATATAGGATATCTTGTCGCAGAGCCGTACGATCTGTCCCTCCAGGGTATGGGGAGAACCGCTGGTCCTGTGGTTCAGGATTCCGTCCCGCACCTCCCAGGTAAGATTGAGTCCCTCGCCGTTCTTCTCCAGACACTCCACCACTCGAATGCTCTGCCTGTAATGGGCAAATCCAAGAGGGCAGACCCTGTCAAGGGCTCTCTCCCCCGCATGTCCGAAGGGCGTATGCCCCAGATCATGCCCCAGAGCAATGGCCTCAACCAGATCATCATTCAGCCTCAGGGCCTTCGCAATGGTTCTGGCAGTCTGGGAAACTTCCAGGGTATGGGTCAGACGGTTCCTGTAGTGATCCCCCTGAGGCGCCAGAAAGACCTGGGTCTTATCCTTCAGTCTCCGAAAAGACTTACAGTGCAGGATCCTGTCCCGGTCCCGCTGGTAGACCGTCCGGATATCACACTCCTCCTCATAACGGTCCCTGCCCCTGCTGTCCCTGCTGTGGGCAGCATAAGGACTTAACAGTTCCATCTCCCTTTGTTCCATTTCCTCACGGATATTCATTCGGCAGCTCACCTTCTCTCTTCAAAAGCAAAGCCAGTAAAAAAACTTTCTCATATATATTATTACGCATAAAACAGGGATTTCCTTTTTCTTTGGCAAAAATTTCGCAATTTTTTTCTTTCCCCGCACATTCCCTCATAAACAGCAAAAATTTCCCGGCAGAGCGGCCAATCTTTTTCCTCTGCCGGGAAATTCGTGCATATCTCCCGTAATTCTACTCCATATATGCCTCTTTCAGCATGGCGATCTCCCTTGCGTATCCCTCCAGGTCGTTGGGTGTCTCCAGATAAAAGGGCAGTTTTCTCAAACTCGGGTGATTGATGATCCGCTTCATGGCCTCAAATCCAATCTTTCCCTCTCCGATTTTGGCATGTCTGTCCTTATGGCTCCCAAACCCGAACATACTGTCATTCAAATGTACCGCCTTCAGCCTGTCAAGTCCTATCACTCGGTCAAACTCTGTCAGGACACCGTCCAGGTCCCCCACAATATCGTATCCGCCGTCATACACATGGCAGGTATCCAGACACACTCCCATTTTCTCCTGAAGCTCCACCCGGTCCAGGATCTCTCTTAACTCCTCAAAGGTCCTGCCCACCTCACTGCCCTTTCCGGCCATGGTTTCAAGCAGCACTGTGGTCCGCTGTTCCTTTGAAAGAATCTCATTCAGCATCCCGGCTATATAGGTGATCCCAATCTCTACCCCCTGCTTCACATGGCTGCCCGGATGAAAATTGTAACAGTTTCCCGGCGTGTATTCCATTCTCTTTAAATCATCCGCCATGGTGTTTTTGGCAAACTCCCGGATTCCCTCATCCGCGGAACAGCCATTCAGGGTATAGGGCGCGTGGGCAAGAATACAGGGAAAATCCTGCTCCTGTGCAAGCTTCAAAAATTTTTCCACATCCTCCTCCTTTATCTCCTTCGCCTTACCGCCTCTGGGGTTTCTGGTAAAAAACTGAAAGGTGTTTGCCTGTATCTTAACCGCTTCTTTCCCCATGGCCTCGTATCCTTTGGCTGAGGATAAATGACATCCTATTGTCAGCATATAATTTCCTCCGTTTTCTCTTTATCAATACTCTATCTCAATTTCCAATCCGTTCAGCAGATTCACCACTTCCGGAAAAGAGAACCTGGCTCCGTTTAGTTTACATGACCGGATATCCATCTGATACCCGGCAGTTCCCCGCAAGTCCGCTTTTCTCAGGTCACATTTGAAAAATTCTGTTCCCTCAAGCTTACAGCCCTTCATTCTGCTTTCCTGAAGCCGGCAGTCCGCGAACATGGAATCTGAAATCTCATTTCCTGTAAAATCAAACTTTTTCAGATTCATCTCCGAAAATGTATTATACTTCAACCGACAGCCGTAAAATCCCTTTATCGGCTCAGCAAATGCACCGTCCGGCATCAGCTCTTCCCAGTGCACACCAATCAGATTACACCTGTCAAATTCCACATACTGTATCCGGGAATGGGCCTCCGCCTCCAGGCTCATCACTGTACACTTTATAAAACTGCAGCCTGAAAAAGAACAGCTGAGGAGCCTGCAAGACTCAAAGACACAGTTTTCAAATTCACAGTCTGTAAACTTATAACCCTCAAAAATTTCATCGCTTATTTTTAAATCTTTAAATACCTGAGCTTCATAATACTTTTCTTCCATAAGTCGATGCCTCTTTTACTTTCTACTGCTTTAGTTTTCTGTACCTTTAGTGTTCTGTGCCTTTCGCTTTCTGTGCTTTTCGTTTTCTGTGCCCTTAGCGTTCTGTACCTTTTCACTTTCTGTACACTTAGCGTTCTGTACCTTTCGCTTTCTGTACACTTAGCGTTCTGTATTTTGCCATCCTGTACCTTTTCTATCCTGTGCCTTATTACTCTGTCACTTCATCTACATGCTGTCATTCAAAAACAGCGGCATCTCCCATGATACCGCCGCTGTATTCCCTGCCCCTTCACGTACCTGTCCCGAATGTCTTCTGCTGTCCTGCAAAGGATCTGTTGATTCTGAAGAACTTTTCACCGGAATAACAAAAATCCGAATCTGTTTCCTCTCGGAATCAAATTCGGATTTATAAATGCGGGAGATGGGACTTGAACCCACACGATCTTGCGACCACTAGATCCTTAGTCTAGCCTGTCTGCCAGTTCCAGCACTCCCGCTTTTCTCTGTCGCTCTTTGTTATCACTTCCGAACGACAAGTGAAAGTATATCACCAAATTTCGTGTTCGTCAATACCTTTTGCTAAAAAAATCTGAATTTTTTTCTAATTTTTTCCTCTCCCTCAAAAATACGCTCTTTTAAGACACTTTCATCCTCCACACATTCCCGAAAACAGCGCCATTCATCCAGCAGTCCCTGCCCATGCGGAACCAAATAAGCACCTGCGTCGCTGCCCAATGCCATATGTACTCCCAATTCAAATCCCCTTTTGATATTATTCTTCCCCTTCTCATAAATCCCATGCAGCAGTTCATCCGAAAACCTTTCGCACCCAAACATATTTGCCACCACAGTGATCGTAGGCACCCAGACAATATCCGATTCCGCCATCATCTGCAGAGTCTCCTCCGAAACATAATTCCCATGCTCCACACTATCCGCCCCGGCCCTCACCAAATCCGCCACAGGCCCGGCCCCATTCGTATGACACATCACCGCAAACCCCTCTTCATGTGCAATATGCACCATCTCCTTCACTTCCTCAAAAGGAAGCGCCTCCCCCGTAATTCCCCCATCCGTATCAAAATCCATGATTCCCGTAGTCATGATCTTAATAAAATCCCCCCTGCGTGCTTTAACCTCCCTCACAAGCTCCGCATACTCCCTCATATTTTCAAATCCCTTCCCCACAATCCCCCCATAACACCCTTTCCTGTGTATGGCAAAAATCGGCGTCCGGTAATCAATCCCATACTCCGGCGCAATCTCCCTTGCCCTTTCCGAGACCCCCAGATAGTCCCCTCCATCCCTCACAAACGCAATCCCCTTCTCCCGATACATCTCAAAATGCCTCCGGATCACCCCTTCATCCACCCCATTCAAATGCCTCTTCACAGCCTCTTTGTAATTTACTCCATCCATAAACACATGCGCATGACACTCCCCAAACATCCTCTGCCTCTCGACAAACATCTCCTCTGCCCTTTCTGTCTCCCCAACTCCATTCACATCCTCATCTCTCATAACCCAAACATCCTCCTTTCTCAACTTCATCTCTATTTCTCTTTTCCTTCACAAACCATCTCAGCTTTCCGGCTACTATCGTCTTAACACAATCCCCCGCCAAAAGCAACCCTCATCCATACTTTCACTTCATCATCACCCGCTTATCACAGAAACTCCAGAAAACCCCGGCCCTTCCAGTGAGTCTGTCTTGCCCTATAAGAGATTACCTGCTATTCCCTTCCAATATCTTAGAATTATAGGCATTTCTGGAGATTCTGACCCGATTCTCTTCCTGTTTTACCTACTATTCATTTCTATCATTTTAGAATTATAGGTATTTCTTAAGTTTCTGTCCAACTTTTCTTCCTGCTTTACCTGCTATTCATATCTAACATCTTAGAATTATAGGTATTTCTTAAGTTTCTGTCCAACTTTTCTTCCTGCTTTACCTGCTATTCATATCTAACATCTTAGGATTATAGGTATTTCTTAAGTTTCTAACCAACTTTTCTTCCTGCTTTACCTATATTTCAATTCAACATCTTAAAATTATAGGTATTTCTTAAGTTTCTGACCAATTTTTCTTCCTGCTTTACCTATATTTCAATCCAA
>ERZ507559.38-NODE-38-length-47921-cov-5.62736_pt1 | contig 47921 bp, 47 predicted proteins | sample MGYA00248640_ERZ507559 | MGnify/ENA primary metagenome ERZ507559 (study PRJEB26165, sample SAMN02676194) | human gut metagenome | isolation source: stool | host: Homo sapiens | place: USA | study: EMG produced TPA metagenomics assembly of the C.diff FMT (human gut... | reverse complement strand
CATCATTCAGCCTTTTTACCATTTCTTCTGATGAAGAGGCACTCTTAAGCTCTAAATCAAAGTATTCACCTGTGCTGGTTATCCCCACACCCAGAGGTGAGGCAAAGGACATAATCATGTGAGGACTGTATCCTTCTGAAAATGCCGCATCCAGTCCTGCGCGTTTTACAGCTTTCTGGAAATACCGCATGATATCCAGATGACCGATAAATTTCATGGCCCCTTCTTTTGCAAATTTCACTCTAACCTTCAATGCAGACACCTCCTTTATAAGAAGCTGCTCCGCAGCCGGAACATTTTACCCGGCAATTTGGTGTCACAACTCCCTCTTTTGCTCTCTCCCATTCTTTTAGAAGGAATTTTTTTGCTACCCCCGCGTGAATAAAGTCCCAGGGGAACAATTCATCAGCCGGACGCTCACGAAGCGTATAAAATTCCGGATCAATGCCCAGTTCTTCAAAGGCCTTCATCCAGATATCATAACGGAAATATTCGGACCATGCATCAAAAACAGCCCCGTTTTTGTAGGCCAGCTCCAGAACATCACAGATACGTCTGTCACCCCTTGCCAAAATCCCTTCCAGCACCGTGACATCTGCCTCATGGTAATTGTATTTGATACTCTTCTGGTTTAGCTGCGCACGGATCTCATCTTTCACAACTTTTGCTTTTGCCAGATACTCCTCTTTGCGGCACATGGAAGCCCACTGGAAGGGGGTAAACGGTTTCGGCACGAAAAAGGACGTACTGGCTACGATCTGGCATCTGCCCCGGCGCTGTTCTTTTGGTATTTCATAATATTTCTTGGCGACTTCTTCAGCAAGATGGGCAATGCCTTTCATATCCTCCTCTGTCTCCGTGGGGAGTCCCAGCATAAAATACAGCTTCACTCTGGTCCAGCCTCCGGCAAATGCTTCTGCCGCACCGTTTAAGATAACTTCCTCTGTCAGTCCTTTATTGATCACATCGCGCATACGCTGTGTTCCCGCCTCCGGGGCAAAAGTCAGACTGCTCTTCTTGATATCCTGAACCTTGCTCATAACATCCAGAGAAAAGGCGTCAATACGCAGGGAAGGAAGGGAGATGTTCACATTTCTTGCGGAACACTCCTGAATCAGATAATCTATCAATTCCGGCAGTTTGGAATAATCACTGGAGCTTAGGGAACTCAGGGAAATTTCTTCATGCCCGGTACTTTCAAGCATAGCCTGGGCCGTCTTTTTCAGGAATTCCACATCGCGCTCCCTGGTCGGTCTGTAAATCATCCCTGCCTGGCAGAAACGACATCCCCGGATACATCCCCTCTGGATTTCCAGGGTAACACGGTCCTGTGTGGCCTTGATAAACGGCACCACCGGCTTTTCCGGATAACAGACATCTGAGAGGTTCATGACAACCTGTTTTTCAATTATCTCTTTGGCATGCGGATTATTGGGGGTAAAGGACGCAAGTGTCCCATCCTCATGGTACGACGCGTCATAAAATGCCGGAACATAAATACCCGGTATTTCGGCGGCGCGTTCTAAAAATTCTTTTTTGCTTTTTCCAACTTTTTTATATTCCTTATAGATGTCCAGAAATTCATCAAAAACCGTTTCTCCCTCACCGATATAGAACACATCAAAGAACTCGGCCAGCGGTTCCGGGTTATAGGTACAAGGACCTCCGCCTATGACGATGGGGTATTCTTCCCCTCTGTCTTTCGCGCGAAGGGGCATATGGCTCAGATCCAGAATCTGCAGAATGTTCGTATAACACATCTCGTACTGGATGGTTATGCCGAGAAAATCAAAGTCTTTTATGGGATCCTGGGATTCCAGCGCAAATAACGGAATCTGCTTTTTGCGCATAACCGCGTCTAAATCCGGCCATGGAGAGTAGACACGTTCACACCATACATCCTCTCTTTTATTAAACATATCATATAATATCTGTATTCCCAGATGGGACATTCCGATTTCATACACATCCGGGAAACACATGGCAAAACGTATATCCACCTCATCTTTGTTCTTATTTACCGAGTTTACCTCATTACCAATATAGCGGGCGGGTTTCTCGATTTTTAGTAATATTTCATCACTTAAAGCTAATTTTCTCATTATTTCTCCTTGATATTTTTTAAAAATATACACAATATCAAACTATTCCTTCAGCCCACATCTCAACACAGGCCGACACAATTATAGCTCCATGCAGTATACTGTCCATATGAATGCTGCCTCACAAACACAATTTGTATCACTGTGATGCATGCTTGTTCAATTATACGCAGTTTGAGGAAGAACTTCAAGTAAAATTTGGTCTGTGCAGGCAAAACACCGGAATCATCAACAATCCGCAGGGAGATTACTTACCGGAGATTCCTCCCCCAAAGGGGGCACATTTTTTTTCGGAAATTGTTCTTTCAGATAACGGTAAAATGCCATCATATTCTCTGTCAGCACTTTATTATTTTTCTTAACAAAATTCACATCCCAGGTAAATCTGTCATCAGGGAACTTCTCATACCGAAGCCTGGCATCATCCGGCCGAATCGTATGGCCCGGAACCACAAACAGAAGATTATTGTGCTGGGCAATCTCTTTCAGTGAATTAAAATCACTGGACGCAATCACTATCTCCGGCTCAAAGCCCGCATTCCTGCAGGCAGTGTCAAAATTATGGCGGATATGAAACTGCGTGCTGAACATGGCATATCTCTGCCCTTTCAAATTCTCCATGGTAATCTTTTCTTTTTCATACAATTCATGGGTACACGGAATACACAGATACACGCCCTCCTGAAACAACAGCTCCGATGAAAGCCTCTCCCTGTCCACCACTCCCGTCGTGATACAAAAATCATATTCATCCTTCTTCGCAAGACTTTCCAGATAGTAATCCGTATGGTCTGAATACTCGATCTTCACATGGGGATGCAGCCTTTCAAAATCCCCTATCAGCCGGTAAGGCAGCGAAGAAACCACCCCGAATGCCATACCCAGATAAATCGTTTCCTGCGGCATATCCTCAATCTGCGTGATATGGGAGCACACATAATTCTTCCTCTCCAGAATAATACGGCACTCATTCAGAAAATACGTCCCAAACCTTGTCGGCGACACACCGTTAATATCCCGGTTCAGAAGCACACAACCAAGCTCCTCCTCCACTTCCCGGATGGTCTTTGATATCCCCTGCTGCGAAATATGATACGCCGCAGATGTCTTATTAATGCTCTTATATTCACATACCGCTACGAATAACTCCATTTGCCTGAATGTCATGTCCTAATCTCCTGTCTAAATCAGAAAGAATGCCTCTAACGCTCTGCCGGAAAAGATATTGAGGCCCCCTTTACCACTACAACCTTTTCCTTGTAATAGTACAATGTTTTTTCTTCTTTTTCAATCGCGGAATTTGTTATATATTTAACTTATCAAACAAACGTAAACGAAACTAAGGAGGTTTCCCAATGAAAAATAAGTATTATCCGCATCTTGCCAGCCCAATCACCATCAACAACCTGACATTCAAGAACAGAATCCTGGGCGCTCCCATGTCTAATCCCGAATTAGACTCTGACTGTAATATGCGCAAGGAAGAAATCGCATTTCACGAGAACCGTGCCCGCGGCGGCCTGGCAGGCGTTGCCATCGGTCTTGGCATCGTGGATGCCATCGGACGTTCCCACACGAAGGAAGTCAAGCTCTACGATGTTATGTCGCTTCCCTCCCTGAAGGAAGCTGCTAACGCCATGCACCGCCATAACTGCAATGCCGTTATGGAACTTGCCCACGGCGGCAAATTCGCCAATGCCCGGGGCCATGGAAGCGCAGAAGGTGTCAATATCGGCCCCAACGACGAGATCAACGGAGAAGGACATCCGGTCCGCAGCATGACGGAAGAAGACATCTACAGAGTTGCCGACTGCTTTGGCCAGGCTGCCAAACTGGTAAAGGAAGCCGGATTCGATATGGTACTGATTCACGGCGGACACGGCTGGCTCCTTGGACAGTTCAGCTCCCCGGCTATGAACCACAGAACAGACAGATGGGGCGGCAGCCTGGAAAACCGTATGCGTTTTTCTCTTCTTGTCATTGAAAAAGTAAGGGAAGCCGTAGGTCCTGATTTCCCCATCGAATTCCGTATGAGCGGTGCCGAGTTTACCAAAGGCGGATACGGTATCGAAGAGGGAATCGAGATGGCAAAAGCCATAGACGGCAAAGTTGACATTATCCATGTATCCGCCGGCGTTCACGAAGACCCGGAAGTATTTGTGCGTACACATCCGTCCATGTTCATTGAGCACGGCTGCAACGTATATCTGGCCGCAGAGATCAAGAAGCACGTCAAGACACCGGTGGCTACCCTGGGCGGCCTCAACGACCCGGATATGATGGAGGAAATCATCGCCACAGGCAAAGCAGATATCATAGAGATTGCCCGTCAGTCCATCTGTGACCCCTACTTTCCGGAAAAAGCATTTTCCGGCAACAAAGACGACATCACCCGCTGCTGCCGCTGCTTCACCTGCTTCTACAACTACCTGACAAACAGAACCTTCTGCTGCGCTTTCAATCCGGTTGTCGGCAATGAGCTGGAACACAAACATGCCTTTCCGCCTACAACACCGAAGAAAGTCATCGTAGTGGGCGGCGGCCCCGGCGGTATGGAAGCAGCCATCACAGCCGCAGGACGGGGACATTCTGTCACTCTTTACGAGAAAAACAGCCGTCTCGGAGGACAGCTTCTCTCCGAGCAGTACATACCATTTAAACAGGATATGTATAATTTTGTCAAAGTACTGGAAGGCCGCCTTGCCAAATCAGGTGTGGATGTACGCCTGAACACAGAGTTGACCGCAGAGCAGGCAGCCGCAGAAAATGCTGACGTTATCATCACTGCCATCGGTGCCAAACCCATTGTTCCGCCGATTCCGGGAATTGACAATGAAAAAGTTGTGGGGCTTACCGCTCTTCATCAGCCGGAACCGGCCCTTGGACAGAAGGTTGTCATCCTCGGCGGTGGACTTGTCGGTTCCGAATGCGCCATTTACCTGGACGGACTCGGCAAAGACGTAACCATCGTTGAAATGAAAGATGACTGGGCAGCAGATTCCTATTTCATGCACAAAAATGCCATGAAGATTTATATGCGCGACAGCAACATCAAGATCCATGTGAACACCACGGCAAAGGCAATCACTGACAAAGGCCTTGTATGCCAGACTCCTGAGGGCGAGCTTGTTATCCCCGCAGATAATATCCTGCTGGCAGCCGGAATGAAAGCTGACCGAAAAACTGCCGAAAGCTTTTACAATGCAGCACCACGTGTATTTGAAACAGGTGACTGTATCAAGGCAGGACGTGTTGTGGAAGCTGTCACTACGGGTTATTACCGGGCAATTGATATTTAAAGACTCGATTTATGACTTAACTACTCCATATTGGAACATGAAAGGATTAACATTATGGAAAAAGGCAGCAACCGAAGGGTGAAAACCGCCATTTACCTGTGTGCCATCCTGATGATGGGGGCTATCGCTGTGGCAAGCAATATTGCAAGTATTGCCGCAGCCTTCCCCGAGGCAGGCCAGACAAAAGTTGTCGCATATCTGATTTCTGCGCCCTGTCTGGTGGTTATACTGGTCACATTGGTTACAGGAAAACTGATGGATTTTGTCCCGAAAAAGACATTGATGATTGCAGGCGTTCTCTTCTGGCTTGTGGGGGGAGTTCTGCCTTACTTTATGGACAGTCTGGGGCTGATCCTTGTCATGCGCCTTATCTTCGGCGTAGGCGTGGGAATCGTCCAGTCCCTCTGTCCGGCACTGGTTATTGAGAATTTTGAAGACCCGGCCGAGAGGGCGAAAGTCATGGGAAATATGACCGCATTCCAGATGCTCGGTGCGATCTTCTTTTCATTGGTCTCAGGCAACCTGGGCAGAATCAGCTGGAATATTGCGTTTTTAGTTCATCTCATCGCAATGGTATCCCTGATAGCCGCTGTCACCTGTATCCCCTACAAGCAGCCGGTTAAGACAAGTTCTTCCGGTGAAAAGGGGAAATTTCGTCCTACCGCTATGATGTGGGTATGGTGCGCGGCGTTCTTTGTCTATATGTCCGGTGCACAGACATATGCCAACTTTGCATCCTCCCTCATCACGGAACAAGGTCTGGGTGACACGGTGGCAGCCGGTTATTCACTGGCATGTTTCGCCCTTGGCGGATTTGTTATGGGATTTATTTTCGGCAAAATTGCAGATATATTCAAGAAACTTACGCTTACCGTTGGCTGTGTGGTACTGTCATTATCCTTCCTGATCATGACATTTGCCGCTAACCTTCCCATGTCCTATCTGGGCGCGTTTATCTGCGGACTTGCCTTCTCCATCTGTATGCCGTGCATCTTAAACGGCGCAGGCGGAGCGGTTCCACAGGCTTCTTCCGGTATGGCAGTTTCCATTGCCACCTGCATGCAGAATGCAGGTATGACCGTGTGCCCGTACCTGGTGACAGCCGGCGGCGCAGCCTTTGCAGCTTCCGGGAAACTATCCGGAACACAGGGAGCCATGCTGTTCTCTATTATTATATTACTTGTACTGGCAGTGGCATTTACGGTGATTGGATTCGCCGGAAATAAGAAAACAATATAAAGTATAAAACAAGAATGGATCTTACACCAACTGCCGGAATCTTTCCTGGTCCGGCAGTTATTAACGAAAATTCTAACTCTTAATCCCGAAAAGCCGGGCTTTGTATTACGCGGTCCGTTTACAATTCTTCAATGAAATGATTTTCATACATATCCCAATACTTTTTATATACAAAATCCTCATTGCCGTTAAAATTTAATTGGTACATTCTAAATATTACGGGAATATTTTTGGGCTGCCACTGTTCTTCATACGAATAACAATATTTCATGCCCACTTTTTGCATAACCTTTCCGCTTCTCAGATTTTTCCTGTCATGAGTTGCCGTGATATAGGGAAGACCGTCTTTTTTTACCTGCTCAATAACAGCTTTCGCCGCCTCTGACACAATTCCCTGATGCCAAAATTCCTTTCGGAGTCCATAACCAAAGTCGTGATGTTCTTCCATATCAACTTTAATATAACCGATCGGAAGGTTATCACTTTTAAGGCAAATGGCGTATGCGTATGCTTGTGGTAATTCATATTTTGCTGCATATCTTTCATAGTAAAATTTTTTAGTTTCTTCAAGACTTTCATTTATAATTTCTTTCAGCGTATGTTGTGCGTTTTCGGCAGTTTCCCGGTGAATATATCCCCTTCGATATTACATATCTCTTTCACAAAAATCTTCAAACCATCAGCCAGCATTATGGTATCCTCATACTCGTCTATCTTCTTTATATTCTCGGTTACCGTAATATAGGAGCCGCCGCTCTTTTTTTCGTCCGGCTTAAAATAAGTCACGGTTATCTGTGGTTGTCTGGGAAGCAGTATCTGTAACATTGCCATTTTTTCGTCCAAAACAGCCTTTGCATCCTCATCCAGCTCCATTCTTTCTTCTGTCCGTCTTGCCGTCTCCCAAATAGCGGCTTCATGTCCGCTGAGAGCTGCAAACGGAGCAAATTGCGCTGCCCTGTCATGTATCGGCATCTGAGGATGGTGGGATGAGATATGATGCGGCAGACTGATAATATCGTCATAAGCATGTGAATTTCTATTTAACATCATTTATCTCCCTTCTATGCCTTATGGCCGCCAATCTGCTTATTGCGTTCTACCGCTGTCGCTCCTTCTTCCAGGTTCATGCCTTTCAGAATTGCATTTTTCCCGTATTTCTTTTTAATACTCAGCAGCGCCTGCTGCATTTTCTTTTCCCGCTGAAGCTCCGCTTCTTCCTCTTCCTTCTTTTTTTTCAGTGCCTCATAATCAGTGAATAGGTCAAGCTGCTCATATTCTTTCTCTCCCATTTCTGCTGTTCCTTCTGCAGCCAAACGATTTGCAGAAATATACATTCTTCTTACTAACAGATTTCTGTCAACAATTCTGTCATACAGCTCAGTAACCGCATTCAGGAGCAGCTTTGCAGAAGACGTCTTTTTCTTTAGATTTATTGTGCCATGGGCATGTTTTGGAGCCTTCCGGCCATAGCGGTCTGCAGAAATTTCACCCTTATACATCTTTTTAATGTCAGGGTCTTTCAGATTCTCTATATCATAGGAAACAGTCAGCACAAGCTGGTCTGTCACAAGCTCTTTGTCAACCAGGTCAAGTGCCAGCTGGTCCGTCATCTCACGAACGACAAGCCTTGCCTTTTGAAATGCATATGGACACGGCAGCACCTGGCCGGAACCGATACTTTTTTCTGCCGGTTTATAATTTTTAATATCAGCGATTGTGCAGGGTTCCCATCCCCAGGCATGGTCGATCAATAATTCCGCATTAACTCCAAACAGCTTATACAGCAGCTCTTCATTATGGTATTCATTTGGTTTTCCCATGGAGCAGCGTGCGATATCTCCCATGGTATACAGTCCATTTTGTTCCAGCTTTTTTGCATAACCCTTTCCGACTCTCCAAAAGTCGGTCAACGGCTGATGGTCCCAAAGTATTTTTCTGTAAGACATTTCATTCAGGCTTGCAATACGGACCCTTTCTTTGTCCGGGGGGATGTGCTTGGCAACAATATCCATGGCAACTTTCGCCAGATACATATTGGTTCCGATTCCCGCCGTTGCCGTTATACCAGTATTCTTAAGCACATCCTGCATGATACTTTTTGCAAGTTTACGGGGTGAAACGGCATATGTGCTCAAATAATTTGTAACATCCATAAAAACCTCATCAATCGAATAGACATGGATGTCCTCGGGGGCAATATATTTTAAATAAATATCATAAATACGTGTACTGTATTCCAGGTAGCAGGACATTCTCGGCGGAGCAATGATATAGTCCGCTGAAAGTTCCGGTGACGCATCTAATTCATTCGCATCATATGAGGAACCTGTGAAGGTGTGCCCGGGCGATGCACTTAAACGTCGGGCATTAACCTTTCGCATGGTCTGCACTACTTCAAATAATCTTGGCCGTCCGTGAATCCCATAGTTTTTTAGGGATGGTGACACAGCAAGGCATATGGTCTTTTCCGTGCGGCCTGCATCCGCTACAACAAGATTTGTGGTCAATGGGTCAAGCTGTCTTTCGCGGCATTCCACCGAAGCGTAAAAGGACTTAAGATCTATAGCTATATAAGTACGATTACCGGTCACATAAAATTCCTCCTTCATTTTCTGCCTCAGTGTTTCCATACTGATTACACAATGTATAAGGCATATCTGAATAGTTTTTTTATATTATATAGCATAGTATATTTATTCACTTAAATCAAGGCTTTGTCGAATATATGTTCTATCTTTATTAAAATACACGCATGGTTTTAACTCGGTTCACAGACCCATGACTCGTAAGCTTTCACACTGTCCCTCAGACGTTTCATTCCATCTTCCACCTGCTGCCTTGGACATGCCAGATTCATGCGCAGGAAGCCACTCCCGTTCCGGTAATCGTTTCCGTCTGACAGGTATAAGCCGCTGTGGCTGCGGATAAAACGACAGAGTTCCGATGAATCTCCAGTTATAGACCTGCAGTCAATCCAGAGCAGATATGTTGCCCTGGCGGGAACGGCGGATACACCTTTAATCTCATTTTTTATGTACTCCTCTGCATACCTCCTGTTCTCCCACAGATATTCTCTCAGGGCATCCAGCCATTCACCGCCCCTGCCAAATGCCGCGATCGGCGATATGGCTGCAAATACATTAGGCTCTGCCACTTCATCAGTATTCAGTCCTCGGACAACTTTATGCCTCAGATTGTCATTCGGAACAATCACAGCAGCCGTCTGAATCCCCGCCAGATTAAATGCCTTTGTAGGGGATACGCATGTGATGCTGTTATTCCGGCAGTTCTCCGATACAGAGGCAAACGGTGTATAATCATAACCAGGCTCTGTAATATCGCAGTGTATCTCATCTGATAAAACAGTCACGTGATATTTGACACATAAGTCCCCGATTCTCTGAAGTGTTTCTCTGTCCCAGATTTTCCCCACCGGATTATGGGGGTTGCAAAGGAGCAGAAGGGTCGTCTGGGTATCTTGAAGTTTTTCTTCCAAATCTGTAAAATCGATCTGATACGCATCTCCATCATATTTCAGTCGGTTCTCCAGTATATTCCTGCCATTATTCACGATGGAATGAAAGAATATGTTATATACCGGAGTCATTACTATCACATTCTCCCCGACAGTCGTAATCTTACGGACAATACTGGATATAGCGGGTACGACACCGGTACAAAAAACCAGCCACTCTCTTCTGATTTCAAACTGATGCCGGTTTTTCCACCAATTTTTGTAAGCCTCGTACCACTCATCTGTCACTATCGTATATCCGAATACTCTCTGTCCGGCTCTTTCCATCATACTTGCCGTTATTTCCGGCGCTGTCTGAAAATCCATGTCAGCCACCCACATGGGAAGTTCATTTTCATCCACATCCCATTTCATGGATCCTGTATTTCTGCGGTCTATCTTTTCATCAAATAGAAATTTCATTTCTTCTCCTCCTGTTCCCCTGTCTCAAACATGACTTCTACGGTTCCGCTTGCCAGGGTGTCTGCAAAATTTCCTGCATCTTCGATATGGCCGATCCTGGTATAGCTGTAAGATGTGCTGAAGTCCTCAAAAAAAGACAAGGCAGTCAGAGCCAAAGAGCATAATGTCTCCTGTATGGATACTGCCAAACTCATATCCTCAGTGAAGAAAACTCCGAACCAGCACCACTGCCCCAAAAAGGATCAGGATCGTTCCAAATATCCGGTTCATGGCTGACAGATGATTGTTCCCGGCTTTTTTCTTTAATAAGGTAACCACACCGGAAAGCGTTCCCCACCAAATATAAGTTCCGATAAACACACCGCAAACCAATCCGATTCCATCCGCAGGTTCCATCCGTCCATCAATACCAAACCAGGAAAACGCAAACAGAAACGTAAGGATGGCTGCCGGGTTTGTGATTCCCACTGCAAAGGAAGCCGCGAACATCCGGAAACCTCCGGCGTTGTCCGGCATATCCTGGGATCCTGCGTTTATTTTCGTGAACATGCTGATGCCCATGCCCAGAATCAAACAGCTTCCGATCATGTTCATAACGCTTTCATGCTGAAGCAGAAAAAATGCCCATCTGTTCCTTCCTCTCCATTCCTGTCTGTTCATCTGCCGGATTTTTTTTTGCTAAACCGCCATCTTCTCCGAATCTTGTTCCATTGTGCAGGTAATGACTGTTTTATCCGGATCTACTTTATCTTTTTCAATAATCAATTCCTTAATGTAATCCGCCCGGATGCTTCCTCCCGACGGATTCATGACGCTGTCAATCTTCCCGTTAATTTCTGCATCCACAGTAGAATACTCGAATGCAAGGGTGGTATTCAGCAGTCTGCAGTTTTTCATGACAAGATTGTCGATATAGCACATTCCCTGCAGACTTTCTACCGTACAGTTGATCAGAGTCAGGTTCCTGGCATTCCAGCCCAGATATTCCCCTGAAATAAAGGAATCATATACAGTCACGTTTTCGCTGTTCCAGAAAGCATCTTTTGAAAGCAGTCTGGCATTATGGATTTCCATATTTTTAACCCCGTCAAAGGAATAATTACCAACTAACTGAAAATCCCGAAGCTTCATATTCCGGCTGTTCATGGCAAAGTAGTCACCCCTGGCCCTTACCTGCTCCATAATAACATCTTCACAGTTCCACAGAGTTTCTGTCGCATTGGGAAAATTCACATTTTGAAGGGTCACGCCATGACATCGTCGGAAATTCTTCGGTGCCTCAATAACTGCATTCTTTACCATGATATTGTCTGTATACCAAACACCAGCGCGGCCCATCTCAAACCATGTACAGTCCTCAGCGGTAATATTCTTACAGTACCATAAGGGATACTTCCACTTGAACATGCTGCCGTAAAGTTCAATATCATGACTTTCCTTCAGCGGTGACTCCCCATCTGCAAATATGGTGTCGTATATTTTTAAATTCTCACCATTAAAAAGTGCACGTTCCCCTGTTAGATACTCCTGTCTGATTTCTTTCATTTCCTGTCTCTCCTTTTATTTTGAAATATTATCATTTTGTTTTTCTTCTACCGCGGTCACAAAGTCATCCGTTGCATCAAATGTCCCTATCCTGGTATATTCTCCCGTAATTTCAGCGTCCCGGTAAAACAATACAATACGGTTAGGGTCCGAGTAATAGACTTCCCCGGCCTTTTCCGATGTCACGGTTTCCGAATCGGAAGGGATATCCTATTCCTTATAAACTGAAATTGTAATGGTACCATTCAGTTTATCAATATCCTCTTTACCGGAGAGAATAGTTCCAAGCTCATACAGGCTGCTGTTCGGGTCACAGGGAGCATAGAACATCACTACATCTCCCCACGGTTCGTAGTAGGACAAAGACCCAGTTTCACCACCGCTTAACGGGGTACCCGATGTATCCAGCTTCTGCGTAGGATAAAAAGTCATTTCATTGCTGCTGAAAGGCTTCACTTCCATTGTCAGCGGCAGCTGTGCATACAATGCTTTGGCAGCCTGACTGTTGTTCAGTTCATAAATCATTTCATAATTCGCTGATTTTACAGATATTTTCATAGTATTGTTCTCCTCTTTGTCTGTTGGTCCGCTTTCATTCTGTTCCGTCTGCTGTATATCATTTTTTTCAACTGCTTTATGATTTTCCGGATTGTTCTGCTGTGCCGGATCCGCGGATGTGTTATACGGGATTCCCGTGCTGTTTGAATTCCCGCATCCGGTTATGCCAAGCAGCAGGAATATTACAGCGATTAAAATTATCATTCTTTTCATATCCATCCTCCTGATACCGGCAGAGCAGACCTTTTCCGGGCATTTATAGTGGTGTACGGAATCGGCTCTGTGCTCTGCCTTGGCCGCCCGGTCAATACAAAAGGGCGGAACCTGAGCTTCATCACGGAAATGCCAATTTTATAGAAATGCCCCATTGCAGACCTGCAGCACCTGTCCCCGGACTGCTTTTCCCATTTTGCTCGCAAGATATAAACAGGCATACGCCTGATCCAAAGGGTCGCATTCCGGTCCCGGAAAATACACATAATGTCCGCTGTATTCCAGCATTTTTGCTCCGCCCGGCTGCTCACCAGCCCTGTTTGCCAGATGCGCCGGCGTAACCGTTGCCCCCGGAGCCACCGCATTGCATCTGATATTGGTATCTACCAGCCTCATGGCAACATTTTTTGTCAGGGTATTGAGTGCCCCTTTTGTGGACGTATTCCTTCTACTACCTGATCCAGTTTTTCTCTTCCTCTGGCAGTGAGCACAACACTGGCGCCTTCTTCGGCAAACAGTTCCGCCATAGACTGCCCCATTCCATAACTTGCCCCGGTAATCATTGCCACTTTTCCATCTAACATTTTTGCTTCCATAATATTCAAAGCTCCTTTTTTAATCTGCTGAATTCCTGTTTACAAGCTTCTTCCAAACGCTCTTAATTCGTCCAACTTCTCTTCGGATTTATTCTGCTTGTCAAATGCCGTAAAGATTCCCATATTTTCCAGATTCAGATAATCCAGAAATGAATTCTCATATTCATAGACTGCTCCGTCATAAACCTTGTCGCTGCCGGAGCTTAAAATCAGCGCCGCTTTTTTCAGGTTCTTTGGTTTATCTAAGGCATAGATGCGGTTAATGGCGCATTGCAGCTGTCCGGTAAAGCTGTGGTAATAAACAGGGGATGCCAGTACGATCATTTCAGCTTCTGATAAAAGGGGATAGATCTCCTGCATATCATCCTTCTGTATACAGACTCCGTTTCCTTTTGTATGGCAGTATTCACATGCCAGACATCCGGATATATGTTTGCTGCAGACCGGGATAACTGTGATATTGTGATGTTTCTCTGCCGCTCCTTCTAAGAAAGCCGAGACCAATGCGGCAGTATTCCCATTCTTTCTGGGGCTGCCGTTCAACACTAAGATATTCATAAATGCCCTTCTTTCTACTCACTCTATAAGCTGTTTATTTTTTCAGCTGGTAAACAAGGTAATCCAGACAGGAGATATGTTCTTCCTCTTTATGTACCTTGCTTAGAAGCTGCTTTCTGTGTTTTTCCAGTAAAAACAGCTGTTCACTCAAATTTTCCGAGTCATAGCATTTCATGAAATATTCAATCATATCTATACTGCATCCCGCATCTTTGAGATTTTGAACAACTGTTTCTCTGGTCTCAAGATTTATCATTCTACTATCGTCACCTTCTCTCTGATCTTTCAGGCAATATACGGCAACTTCTGTTCTCCATATCAGTATAATCTGTAAATAATAAAATAGCCAATACTTATATTATATTGATTGTTATAGTTAAAACCTATACTATTTTGTGTTAATGTATTATAAATCTAATTGTAAAGGAAATTTCCAGATGGAATTACGGATACTTCATGATTTTCTGGAGATAGCAAGAAAATAGAGTATTGTAAGGACAGCTGCATCGCTTCCTCTCCCAGCCAGCACTTTCAATACTTTCGACATAAATTAAAAATATGGAGGAGGAATTTGGCAAGCAGTTTCTGATATGGGGAACAAACGATTCACGAAAGGTCACTCTGACAGAAGAAGGAATGACCTTGTGCAAACAAGCAGATGAGATATTGAAGAAATATTAGAATTGGTCAAAAAGGTAGCAATTGAGATCACATTTTCATTCTTTTTCTGCATGGCAATAGCATGCAACACTATTCCTATATTAACTGCTGAAGTTTTTCCCGAATGTTGTCAGTTCCTTTTATACCTATCATAGGAACAGATATGTTCTCTTCCGAAAGCCGCTTAACAATTTTTTCTACAAATAACCCCATTCCATTGATTTCTGCATTATAGTCTGATGTTGTGTCTACACCACAATTTGGAGATCGGTTTGCCCCAATCATGCCGATAACTTCAAATCCGTATTTTTTATACTCCACAATTTGTTGTACTACAAGATCTGCCAGCCCTGCCAGTTTTATATTCAAGCTGTCATTTTTCATTGCTGAACGTATTCTTGTATTCTCTACCACTACCGGACTATCTGCTCCGTAGATATTTCCCCTGTCAAGTCCTAAACAGCAAAACTCCGGACAAGGCATTTGGACGATACCAACATCAGAATTTAAGAAAAAATCAATAACCTCTTTAAATGCTGCCGGATATACCGCCGTTCCATCGGAAATAGAATTTTGGTTTAAAAGGCAATGTGCAATAAAAACAACTTTTTTACTTCTCTTATCATGGAACATATTTTATCCTCACACTTTCAAATATTCAACCGGTTAACCTGAAAATCACTTCTATAGCTTCATGGCTCATACTTCTATTCCGCTGTAGGAGATACGCTTTCTATCAGAGATAGTTCTCTATCCTGCATTGCTCTACAATGCGTTTTCCCAACAATGTGATGGCCTGTCTGGGGCAGCGGTTGATGCAGCGATAGCACATTGTGCATTGATTACCCGACTTAGCTCTGCCATCCACCAGAGTAATGTTTTTCATGGGACACACTGCCGCGCATAGTCCGCAGCCGGTACATTTATGAGTATTTATTTTCAATTGATCTGTATAGTGCTTTGTCCGGTTATAAAAGTAAAGCCGTTGTCCAAATAGGCCTGCCAGATGATAAAAGGGTCCGATGCCCTCCTGAGGCGGAGTTCCATTTTTTGTTTTGTATGCGGCTTCAGCGGCCTTTTTTCCCGCATCTGCAACAAGATGCCTGTTTTTCTCAATTGAACGTTTGAGTGCTTTTTCGTCGCTGATACTGTCCGGCATTTTCAAATGCAGCCCACCAGTGATCACAGCACCGTGCTGATGTAACATACGTGCCAGCAAGCCGGCTCCGTCACCGCTGAACAGGCCCATTGTTGCAATGACAAAAACCCGCTTGTTCTTCCACAGCTGATGATGCTGATCCACAAAATCTTTCACGATTTTCGGAAGGTTACTGAACTGTACGGGATAACTGAATACGAGATCCTCATGTTCTCTGATTTTTATGAGCAGTTCTTCATTTTCAATACTGAACGCCTCTGCTCCCGAATCATATTCCTGTAGAAACTTCTCAATACAATATTTCGAGTTTCCCGTTCCGCTAAAATATATTCCAATCATCTATTGCCCCTTTCACTCTTTACCCCTTTTCGCTACACCTTATATTCTAAAATGCCGACAGCTCGAATGAACTTCCACATTTTCCTCATTGCTTTCCATCCTTCCCGAATTCCCGCTTTTATATCATGGTTTTCTATAAAGAACATAGCCGCTGTTTTCGGAATCAAACAATGTGAACCCACACGAAACTGTTATTGGCAGTATTCCAAAATCTTCTTCGCTGCTGTCTTCGCATTTATAAGTCTGCTATGCACCGGTTTTCACGGATATTTAACTTTCTGATATTTTAGAAGGATCATCCAAATAAAACGCAATGTATCCGCAGGACGGGCATACTGCACAATGTACCTTACCCAGAGTTTCTTTAAAAATACCGGGCTTTGTTATTTTCAGTCCATATGCCGCGCCTTCCACTTTTACATCAAAATTCTCTTTTAGTTTAACCTCACATCTAATACATTTTCTCATCCTGCTGCCTCCACGATTTTCCTGTTCTGCAAGTTAATATTGTCTGACAATGCCTCCGTTTACTTTTCGACTGAAAGAAACGGGGGAAAGGTATCGGAACTCCGGCTGCGCTGCATTGTTTCTGTGTGCACATCAAAACATCTGCCATTGTATTCATAGTGCAGTTTTCCGTCTTCATTATAAAAACGATGTTCCGCTTGAAACGCCACAGGTTTGAAGCGCTCACCTTGTATGGGTTGATCCCGATACAGCACCTGATCTTCTGATAATTTCAGCACATTATCTTCAAGACGGACATCATAAATCCCACTTACCACAGCCTCTGCCGCCACACTTTTTCCTGAAGCTGAAACAAACCGAAAAAATCCGGTCACAGCATTCGTGCTCTTCCGTTCTGCCAATTCAAATCGGAACAAGGATACCGCACTAAAATCCTTTCGCAGTTCCTCCCGTTGGCCATCCTCTCCCATAAGCCATATTTTCTCATTTGATATGATAAACAAATCCAACTGAAATCCACTTTGAGAATATTTCAGATTAGAAAAAGATATTTGATCCGAGTATACGCCCTGCAGCGCACCGTTTTCCAATTTGTAGATCAGTTCCTCTGTAAATAGCGTTCTGCCATTCACATTCGCCTCAATAAAGTTAATAATTTCTTTCATTCTGAAATTCTCCTTCTCCAACCGGGGTATCTTGCCTCTGTTATCTCTTCCTTTTCCGGCATACTGCCCTTGATACGGCTAACTCTATGATAACATATACAGAGCTTATTTTCATCCGATTGCGTTACATTTACCAATGAATATTCTTACGGTTCTGCTGTCTGTTTTCCCCATGTTTAAACTGTATTGTGTTCCCACACCGGAAGATGACACAATATTCAATATAAAGTCAGCTAAATGGTTTTATTATATAAGTCTTGACTTTGTGCAACTAGTTGCATATAATGAATAGGTAACCAGTTGCATATCGGAGGCGTGTTTATGAACAGAACAGAAAAAGAAGAGTTTATAATCGGAAGTATTTCTTTGCTTTCAAATAAAATAACACTGTTTGGGGATTCTATATTCCCTGATATCACTTTCAAGCAATGGTTCTTGCTGATGATGATTTCTAAAATGGAACTCCAGGATAAGAATCTCAATAATATTGCTGAATTTGTAGGAACCACAAGACAAAATGTCAAAAAAATGCTGGTGCCATTGGAAAACAAGGGATATGTGATGATTGGAAAATCCAAGAAAGATGCGAGGGCTTTAAAAGTTGAATTGACAGAAAAAGCATATCAGTATTTTGCTGAAAATAATGAACCCACTGCTTGTGAAGCCAACCGATTATTTTCATCATTTTCAGTCAATGAAATTGACAGTTTCATTTATGCTCTTGAAAAATTACTCGGTTGTTTTGAAACTTATGGGAAGGACAGGTAAAGATATGGATAATACGAAACCAATCATTAAGTATTTAGATGTACTCATAATTCTGCTGCTGTTGATTGTAACAATTTTAGGTGTATGTTCTTTTCATACTTCATTTTCCTATGAGTTTGTGAATCAATATGGACAGAAAGTACAAATGTGGGGAGCCGGTATCTATGCTCATGATTCTTATTTTAAAGCACCTATTTTTATTGGCTCTGATTTTACAATCCTGTTATTTGTTGTTCCGCTGTCAATTGTCACTTTTTTTAAAGCAAAGAAAAAACAGAGTGTGGAATATGATATACGCAGTTTTGGAATTGTCAGTTTGCTGCTTTACTATTCTGCAAGTCTGGCCTTTGGTGTTACCTATAACCGTTTACATTTAATATATATCGCACTATTTGGTATGTGCTCTTTCAGCGTAAGTGTATTATTTGCAAAATTGCATGCAGCCGGTGTCCGGCAGGGAAAGGTCTGCTCATATCCTTTTACAAAAGGAATGAAGGTATTTTTACTGGCGGCAGGCATATCACTGTTTGCTGCATGGCTTCCCGATATTATAATATCCGTTGCAAAGGGAACATCGCTGGAATTGATTGAAGTATACACTACGGAAATCACGTATGTACTCGATATGGGCATTATAAGTCCCTTAATATTCATTACATATTATTTAGTCAGACATGGAAATTTTATCGGATATGTTTTTCTCCGAATGATTTTTAAAATATGTATGTGTATTGGTATTATGCTCCCTGTTCAGACTTTTTTCCAACTGTCCGCAGGTATTTCAATACCCATACCGGCCTTAATAACGAAATGCCTTACCTTTGTTGTCATGGCTTTTTTTGCTGCTTACTTTGATTATCGTCTAAAACGGGAAACACATTATATTTCGTCAGTGGATAACTATAACGAAGGAAGGCATTAGCCGTATCTTAAGGATCTGACGCACCGGAGGATAGATTCCGGCCTGCAGTGTGGATTTTCCTCCCCGGCGGGAATAATGTGGTCAATAAAATACGATACCGCTTAATGTTTATTCTTTTTCCATTTTGCGTAACCGGCAGCGTTTTCTATATTCCGTTGGAAGCATCTGTGTCTGCTCTTTAAAAGCCTGCGTAAATTTCCCCTGATTCACATACCCTACCTGCCCGGCAATATCCGCCATGCTGTCATCCGTCTGAGAAAGCAGGAGCATGGCCTGGCGGATGCGGTACTCTTTCATATAAGCAGCTATGGGTTTCTCATACACAGCTTTGAAAATCTTTTTCAGGGTGGTGGTATTGATCAGATATTTTTTTGACAATTCCTCTATGGTAAATCGCTTTGATAAGTCAGCGGTTATAAAATCATGGATTTCCCGGATCAGAACCGTTAATTCTGACTGATAGGATGTCAGCCTGTTCACATGGGACGGTTTAAGCTGCTCCAGGTAAAGTAAAAGCTCCAGCATTTTGATTCTGTAGTAGGAAGGCAGCAGCTTTTGGGGAACTTCAAAAAGGCAGGAAAAAATGCCGGAGATTTCAGGACTTGCAGGCAGGGACAGAGGTGTCTGCCCGGGACAGAGCTTCTTCAAAAGTGCCCTGCCATTCAGGCCGGCATCCTTGAGCAATTCCGGAACATGATTTTCCAGAACTTCCATATCAAACAGAACGGTAATCCCTTCATAACCTCCCAGGGGCAGAGTGATCGTGGAGTCAGCACAGCAGTCCATTGTGTGGATTTCCAGATCACCGGCGCCTAAAAAGACAGAGGAACCGTCCCTCATATCCCATCCGATCCTTCCTCTATGGCAATAATTCACCTCCAGAACATCAGAAAACAGCTCATGGTGCATGGTGAACCTTTCAGAATGAAAATGGATAACAGACAATTCAATCCCGGGAAGGACCTCTAAACTATCTTTCATAATCTCTCCTCTTTCCCTCGTATTCTCAGGCTCAATTCTACCATATGGTTTTTATTCCGTCACCTGATTTTTATGAGAAAAAATATAATATTAATCCAATCGGAAATACTTTTTACCCAAATGGAAGGATGACACCGGAATCAGTTGACCAAACAAAGCCGCTGAAATATAGTAGGAACATAAAGTTAGAAGACGCTAACATAAGGAGAAACGAAATGACTTTAAAAGAACTGAAGATTGGAAAAACAGCCATTATACATTCTGTCGGCGGAAGCGGGGCGCTGCGCCAGCATTTTCTGGATATGGGACTGATTCAGGGGACGGAGGTAACGGTTGTCAAATACGCACCCATGGGAGACCCCATCGAATTAAAGCTCCACGGATACGAACTGACCATCCGGCTTGATGATGCGGAAAAAATCCAGGTAGAAGAAATCCACCGCACTTCTGAAAAAGAAGAGGAAAAAATAAAGATCACGGAAGCACCCCATCCCGGATACGGAGAAGGCGGAAAATACCACGCAAAAGAGCAGGAAAATCCCCTTCCGGACAGTGAAATCCTTACCTTTGCGCTTGTGGGCAACCAGAACTGCGGCAAGACCACCTTGTTTAATCAGCTGACCGGCTCCAATCAGCATGTGGGAAATTTTCCCGGTGTTACCGTAGACCGAAAAGACGGGGTGATAAAAGGCCATAAAAACACACGGATCACAGACCTCCCGGGTATCTATTCCATGTCGCCTTACAGCAGCGAAGAAATTGTGACAAGGGAATTTCTGTTGAAAGACAGACCCAAAGGAATCATCAATATCGTGGATTCCACCAATATGGAGCGCAACCTGTATCTGACCATGCAGTTGATGGAATTAAACATGCCCATGGTCGTAGCGTTAAACATGATGGATGAACTGTTGGAGAACGGAGGTTCCGTGAAGGTCAATGATATGGAAGCATTTCTGGGTGTGCCGGTAGTGCCCATTTCCGCATCTAAGGGAGAAGGCATCGAAGAACTGGTAAAACATGCAGTCCATGTTGCCAAATATCAGGAAGCTCCTGCCAAAACAGATTTCTGCGCAGACACCGGAAGCGGCATTCACAGAGGACTCCACGCAGTGATGCATCTGATCGAAGACCACGCCAGGACCGAAAACATTCCCATACGTTTTGCAGCCAGCAAAATCATGGAAGGCGATAACCGGATTCTGGAGCAGCTTGATTTAAGCCAGAATGAAAAGGAAATGCTGGAACACATTGTGATCCAGACAGAGGAAGAGACAGGGATGGACCGCGCCTCGGCAGTGGCGGACATGCGTTTTGCCTATATTAACCGCGCATGTGACACAGCAGTCATGAAACCAAAAGAAAGCAGGGAACGGCTGCGGAGCAAAAGAATGGACCGCATACTTACCGGAAAATACACAGGGATTCCCTCTTTTATCGGAATCATGGCTGTGGTCTTCTGGCTGACCTTCAATGTGATAGGCGCATGGCTTCAGGGTGCGCTGGAAGCGGTGATCACATGGATGACACAACTTGCAGACAGCGCCATGACGGCAGCACACGTAAATGAAGCTGTACACTCTCTTATCATTGACGGTATCTTCAGCGGTGTGGGAGGCGTGCTAAGCTTTCTTCCCATCATTGTGACTCTGTTTTTCTTTCTGTCCCTTCTGGAGGACAGCGGCTATATGGCAAGAGTTGCGTTTATTATGGATAAGCTTCTGCGTAAACTCGGCTTATCCGGCAGAAGTATCGTTCCCATGCTGATCGGATTCGGCTGTACGGTTCCCGGCGTGATGGCCAGCCGGACTCTGTCTTCAGAGAGAGACCGGAAGATGACCATTTTACTGACCCCGTTTATGAGCTGTACTGCAAAGCTTCCCATATATGCGTTTTTTACAGAGGCATTTTTCCCGGATCGGGCAGCGCTTGTAATGATCGGATTGTATGTGTTCGGGATTTTGACAGGCATACTGATGGCATTGCTTTTTAAGAGTACCATGTTCAGGGGAGAACCGGTTCCTTTTGTGATGGAGCTTCCCAATTACCGCATGCCGGGAGCAAAAAACGTGGGACAGCTGCTCTGGGAGAAAGCAAAGGATTTTCTTGAAAGGGCTTTTACCGTTATTTTTATTGCAACCATTATCATCTGGTTCCTGCAGAGCTTTGATATGAGTCTGAATATGGTCTCAGACTCCAAAGACAGTATTCTTGCTGCCATTGCCGGTGTGATCGCTCCTGTTTTTTCACCCCTTGGGTTTGGAGACTGGAGGATTTCCACAGCTCTGGTCAGTGGATTTATGGCAAAAGAAAGCGTTGTTTCTACACTGACCGTTCTTTTTGGCAGGACAGATATGCTGCTCGGCACACTGACAACCGCAGGCGCAGCTGCTCTTCTTGTCTTCTGTCTGTTGTATACGCCGTGCGTAGCGGCGGTTGCCTCCATCAAAAGGGAACTTGGCGGAAAATGGGCCTGTGCAGTTGTTGCCGGGCAATGCGTGATCGCCTGGATTGCGGCACTGCTTGTACATATAGCGGCCGGAATGTTTTAAAAACCGGCGGTAGTCGCAAATCAGAATAAACCTTTATAAAATAGCAAAAAGCTGCCGCTCTTTTTCGGAGAGCCCGGCAGCTTTTTGCATGTCATCTCATTGTCCGCCAAACGGTGTTTGAAATGGGGAAACGGTTAGCTTCTCTTACTCAATCTGCCAGTTCAGCGCAGCGCAGGCATAGATGGATGCCGCTATGGGAAGCGCTTTATCACTGAAGCAGACTTTTGGATTATGATGCGCATAGGATATAGCAGTCTCCTCCTGCTTTGCTCCCACCATAAAATAGGAGGAGGGTACTTTTTGTGCGTAGAATGCAAAATCCTCGGAGCCCATGGTATGAACATCGGGGAAAATTTTCAGCTCCGGAGACATTTCCTTAAACGCTTTGGCAAAATGTTCATTTTGTGATTCCTCACAGTTGAGGACCGGAACATCACTGAGCACTTCAATTTCAGCCCGGACACGGTAAGTGGCCGCTACCCCGCTGACAACTTCTTCAATGCGCCGGATCATCTGTACATGCGTTTTTTCATCAAATGTCCGGAGCGTACCCTGGAGGACTGCCTGCTCAGGAATCACATTCGCTGCATTTCCGGCGGTAAACTGTCCGATCGTCAGCGCCGCCTCTTCCGCAGGATCACACTCACGCGCCATCAATTCCTGCAGAGCCAGGTAAATGTGGACTCCTGCGTTGATAGGATCGATACCATTCTGCGGCATGGCTCCATGAGTTCCCTTTCCTGTCAGTATGATCTTAAATCCATAGACAGAAGCGTATTCCTGTGTTCCATATGCCACAACACCTGCCGGAAATTCGGAGGCTACATGGAGACCAACCGCTGCATCCACTTTAGGATTTTCCAATACACCGTCATGTATGGCTGCCTCTGCCCCGAGGAAAGTTTCTTCCGCAGGCTGGAATAAAAGCTTGATGCATCCTTTCAGTTCCCTCTCATGCACTTTCAGCAATTTTGCTGCTCCCAGAAGGGCTGCTGTGTGCAGATCATGACCGCAGGCATGCATATTCCCATTCTCTGAGGCGTAAGGCAGTCCTGTCTCCTCCTGCATAGGCAGCCCATCCATATCTGCCCGGAGCATCAGACACTGCTCTCCCTTTCCCAGACATCCCACAACACAATTTCCTTCTACTTTCGTCTCAAAAGGAATTTGAAATTCCGCCAGCTTTTTCTGAACAAAGGCACTGGTCTTTGGAAGTACAAGACCGATTTCCGGTATCTTATGCAGCTCATGTCTCCATTTTGTCAATTCCTCCTGTATTTCCATGGCCTCCTGAAAAATTTTTGTATTCATTTGCATTCTCCTCTTTTGGGTTTTAAAAGTTTATCTGTTATGTACGACTTTATAAAGTAGTATACAATAACCCGCTTAAAAAGCAAGCGCTTTTCAGCGTTCACTTTTACCTAACTAATTTTATCCATTTTCATTGACAAACTGGATAATTTTGGTATAATATAATAATAACAGTAACAATTATCATTTATCAAAGGAGGTTTCCATGAATCATTTACCAAAGAGTGTGCGTGTCCCCATCGAGCCGGATAACCCATCCATTATGCGTGACGAATCGCTGTGCATAAAATGCGGACAGTGCAAGAACATCTGCACAGATTATATAGGTGTTCATGATACCTACGAATTAGAAGATACGAACAACCGGGCAGTCTGTATCAACTGCGGTCAGTGCGCAAATGTCTGTCCTGTCTCCAGTATCACCGAAAAATATGAATACCAGGATGTAAGAAATGCAATCGCTGATCCGGATAAAATTGTCATTTTCAACACCTCCCCCTCCGTAAGAATCGCTTTAGGGGAAGAATTTGATCTGTCCGGCGGAAGTTTTGTACAGGGAAAAATGATCGCTTTACTGCGGAAATTGGGTGGTGATTATGTATTAGACACCAATTTTGCAGCCGACCTGACAATCATGGAGGAAGCCAGTGAGTTAATTGAGCGTGTTACAAAGAAGACTGCGCCTCTCCCCCAGTTCACAAGCTGCTGCCCTTCCTGGGTAAAATACGCAGAAACCTATCATCCGGATATCCTAGCACATATCTCTTCATCCAAGAGTCCTATCGGTATGCAGGGTCCCACAGTCAAAACTTATTTTGCGAAAAAAATGGGGCTGGACCCGGCAAAAATCGTCAATGTAGCTGTCACCCCCTGTACTGCCAAGAAATTCGAGATCCGCCGCGGGGAAATGAACGCAGCCTCCAAATATCTTGATATTGAGGATATGCGCGATATGGACTATGTGATCACCACCAGGGAACTGGCAAAATGGGCGAAAGAAGAGAACATTGATTTTGCGTCCCTGAAAGACTCAGACTACGATTCCTTTATGGGGGAGGCCTCCGGCGCAGGCGTCATATTCGGAAATACAGGAGGTGTCATGGAGGCTGCTCTGCGCACTGCCCATCAGTTCATTACAGGCAATCCCGCCCCTGCTGATTTTTATAATCTAAAATCCGTCCGCGGTATGGAATCCGTAAAAGAAGCAGAAGTGACCATCGGCCCGCTCAAATTAAAAGCTGTTGTAATCTTTGGCACAAAGGCAGCCACAGAATTCATCCGAAAATGGCGCAGCAGCGGACAAACCTATCATTTTATCGAAGTCATGACCTGTCCGGGCGGCTGCATCGGCGGCGGCGGCCAGCCAAAGGGAACTTTGTTAAAGGGAGACGAACTGCGCAAAGAACGAATTGCCGGCTTATATAAGCGCGATGATGAGATGAAGCTGCGCAACAGCCATGACAATGCTGAAATCCAGCAATTGTATCGAGAATTTTACGGCCAGCCGCTCAGCAGGCTGGCAGAAGAAATGTTACATACAAACTATATAGACAGAAGCAAAGATCTGGGAGGAAAAACAATGGAGAAATATCGCTGTAAAATCTGTGGTTATATACATGAAGGACCATTAACAGAAGGCTTTACCTGCCCTGTGTGCAAACAGCCGGCAACCGCATTTGAAAAAATCGAAGAAAAACAGGCTTCATCCGAAAATCCTTATGCCGGAACGAAAACAGAGAAAAACCTGATGGAAGCTTTTGCCGGTGAAAGCCAGGCACGCAACAAATACACCTATTTTGCCAATATTGCAAGTCAGGAAGGCTATGACCAGTTATCGGAAATCTTCCTTAAAACGGCCCGCAATGAACAGGAGCATGCCCGGATCTGGTATCAGGAGCTGGGGCATCTGGGACACACCGCCCAGAATCTGCTGGCAGCAGCCGAAGGAGAAAACTATGAATGGACGGACATGTATGACCGCATGGCAAAAGACGCCGAAGAAGAAGGCTTCCCGGAATTGGCAGAACGATTCCGCAGAGTAGGCGCAATCGAGAAGTCCCATGAAGAGCGTTACCGTGCCCTTCTTAAAAATGTAGAGATGCAGCAGGTATTTGAAAAAGGGGAGGAAACCATGTGGGAATGCCGTATCTGCGGACATTTGGTTATGGGGAAAAAGGCACCTGAGGTATGCCCTGTCTGCAAGTATTCACAGAGTTATTTTGAAGTAAGGAAAGAAAACTATTAATATTGGCGCCTCCCCGTACTCCCGGGGAGGCGTTTCGATTCAACCAATACGCCAAATCAAAGGACACAAAATCACACAGACAATCGTTGTAAGCAGCAATAAAGGTACTCCTACTTTCATATAATCAGAAAAACGACATCCGGAAACCGACATTAAGTATGCATTCAGCGGTGTCGCCATCGGCGTTGCAAAAGAGCTGCCCGCTGCCACACAGACCATCATCAGGGCTGCCACAGGACTGACATTCAACTGCTGTGCAACAGAAAGACCAATGGGATAAAAAACGGCTGCCGTGGCACCGTTGGACATAAACTGCGTGATGATCACAATAAGAACGAAGAAAACGACCAAAATAAATGTCTTATTCGTCTCCTCCCCAAACAACCGCAAAAAAGTGTCGGAAATCAAAGGGGCTGCTCCGGACTTGGAAATTGCAGCGCCCAGAGTCAGAAGACTTGCAAACATAAGTGTTGTAGGCCAATTCACATAGGAAAACGCCTCTTTCTCCGTTACCGTCCTGCTGACGATCAATACCAGACTTCCGAAAAATGCAGCCATGTGGATTGGAAGATGGATTATATTTTCCAACATCATACAGATAACCACCGATGCAAAAACCATCAAAGTAAATATGCATTGTCCTTTCCTGTATACGTTATCCTGCTTTTCTGTGTCGTTTATGGCAGACTCCGTTACAGACTGAGAAGGCGACAGTCTGTAGCCGATAAAATACATATAAATATAACCCGTAATGCAAAGAGGAAGACCTATCTTCCCAAAATCCCAGAATCCGACAGTACCTGCACCCGCCTCTTCCAAAAATGTTCTTACCATTACATTCCCGGAAACACCTATAATAGTAAGCATGCCTCCAAGGATACTCCCCACCGCTATGCTCATTGTCATTTTTGGAAGACGGTATGCTTTGTTTGATTTCGCTATACCTACCGCAAATGTAGCCACCACCGCCGCGGTTGCCATATTGCTGAAAAATGCAGACAGCAGCATGGAAAGCAGCAGCAGGCGCATAACAATTTGTTTTTCAGACACGGCATGCCAAAGCAGGCAATTTCCGATAAATGCGGAGGCTCCTGATTTCAAAAGCGAACCACTGATGATAAACATAAAGATGACCAGAAGCGTAGAACTGTTTACCAGATTGACAAACAGTTCCGATACAGATACAATCCCGGAGAGATAAAGTGCAGCCAGAATAAGCAGGGATGTGGCAGTCATATTCATCCAGGTTGTGGAATAAAAAACCACTGCGCAAAGCAGAATGACCAACGTGATCAGAATTTCTGTATTCATAACACTTTACCTCCGGAAAATTTTACGTCCTTCTGTTTAGGGAATCAGAATACACACGATCATTTCTGTAAGCAGACATGCCAGTGCAGGAATAATGGTTCTCTTGATAATTGTCGTAATAGGTACATTACAGCCGCCGCTGACGATCATGGTCGTAGGCGCAATGGGATTGACAGCACTGGCAAGGCTTCCGCCAAAAATCAGGATACGCACCATATTGACCAGTTCGCCTTCTGATGCAGCAAAAGCCGCATACAGTGATGAAAACAAAGGAAGTGTTCCGCTGATGGAACTGCCGATACCTATCAGGATAAATGCCGCAATGGCACCGATCACTGCAATGGTAATTGTCCCTCCCCCGGCCCCCGCAAATGCTCCGGCCAGTATTTTCAAACCACCTACCTGATTCAGCGCCGCCGAAAATACATTGATACCGATAAGAATAGATACGACACTGACAAATGCTTTACCCATTCCTTCAAAAAGAGCCTTGGAATCTTCAAAAGTCCGGCGTATATTACGTTTCCGGATAATTTCAATGATCATGACCAAAAGGAACGACATAAAATTGGCAGCTACTACGGAGATTGTAATATACTGCTGTACAATAGGGCTGAAAACAATCACCAGTAATACCGGAAGTACCGGAAAAACTGCATAGAATTTAGGAATCCCAAGCTCTTTCACATCCTTTAATTCCGGAAGTTCCGAACGGCTTACCAGCACTCCTTCTTTTTTATCAAAGTATTTGTTCACAAGAATAAATACAATGGTCCCCACTACGATCATACAAATCACCGGAAGAATCTCTTTTGTCACAAAATAAACGGGAATAGAAATATTCTCCAGTCCTGCACCGTTAAAAGCAGTAAGCGCCAGCGTGTTGGAAGGTCCCCAGACAATAGCAGTTGCAACCATTAAAAGGGATGCCGATGTCTCTTTACTGATACCCACAGCTATCAAAACCGGAAAGACAGTTGCTATCAGAAGAGAAACTTCGCTCGAGCTGGAAGGAATGGCAAGCTTCACGATTACGACCAGCACAAAAGTGGCAAAAATCAATATTTCCGAATGTTTTATTTTCCGCAGCGGTCTTGCCACTACGATGCTGAACAATTCTGCTGCCTTTACATGCGTCATATAGCCCACATATCCCATGACTACCATAATTACAAGGCCTGTAGAACCAAGCGATGTGGTAATGGCATTTGCCATTACTTCAAAAACATCTACAACCGCGTTACCGGAACCGCCCTCGGCAATGGCACTCTGGCCGGTTATCAGTGTTGTCACCAGCAGAACCACAAATCCAATACCAAGAAAAGCTGTTGCAGTATAATACTTTCTTGCCACAATGATCAAGATCATGGCAATCATGACTAGTGTAACAAGAATGCGGATAGCGTCACCCATATTTACCCCTCCCTAAATCTGTTTCAGCAGTTTTCATATTTCATACGAGATGCTTTATAAAGTTCCTCTGCATATACCCCCTGCAGATATGGCCCGAAGTACCGATTGATAATACAGATTTTATCTGGATCAGAACAAAACTTTTGAACAAAAGCATTTGCCTTTTCACGGATGGTTTCCTCAGAATCAACCTTCGGATCGTAAAGATCCGGCATTACTCCCAGAATAATCTTATCTCCGTAATCTTCAAAAAGTCTTTGTGTATTATTTATATTGCTCATAGGCCCCCATATATCCCATCCGCCGGCAATATAATTTTCTATTTGCATTTCATTACAACCGCAGCTGTGCAGTTCGGCCACCTTTCCTTTTGCATGGATATGGTCTGTCACCTTTTTCATATAAGGAACGAGCAGTTCCCTGCCTGTATCAAAAGAAAAAAACGGCGCTCTCTGGGTTCCCCAGTCGTCATGGATAATAAATCCGTCAATATCATATGCCTCACAGCATTTGTCAATGATTCTGCAATATAAATCGGACAGCCTGTCAAAAAGCCCCTTTAGAGCATCCTGCTGCTCCTCGTCAACCAGTGCCATGGCAGCCGCTTCAAATCCCATGAAAGAAATGAGACGCTCAAAACCAAAACCATTCAGGAATGTTATATACCGGAACTGGTCATTTTTCAGGAACTCTGCATTCTCTTTTTTGCTTGCTTCCCAGTCCCAGGAATCTATATCCGGCCATTTGACGGCTGCCTTCCAATCATTGGCATCCTCAAATAAGTGGGGACATCCCGGCTTTTCCATAGAACCTTCTGCCACAGGAACATAGATCCATTCAATGCCGAACATATCTCTTCCGCCCTTTTCTTCCTCTTTGATACGTCTTCCGCCGTCATTGACATAGCCTCTGGCACGATTATCGGGAATGATATCCGGATAAAAGCTAAAAGTTTCCACACCGGTACACATCCATACCGGTTTTTTGTCTAAAGCCATTCTTTTCCAGGCCTCTCTCATGGTGATCGGATAATGAAACACCGGTACACTGGCATCTCGGAATGCCTTTGATATTTCTACTACAGTCAGCTCATCTTCATGAAAAGGAATCGCCATAATGTTACCTCCGCTCGTCGAATTTTTATAACTGCATTATATCTTCGCATGTAAGCGATGTAAATCCGCCGAATTTTTAAAATAACTTTTAAATTTCCGCAAAATGCGGAGAACATTAAAGTCAAAAAAATAAGGAACAACAGCCCCTGAACTGTTATCCCTTATAAATTAATTCAGATACCCCAGAAGACGCATAGCGATTTGAATAAAGAGTCTGGTATCCGAATCCTCCAAATCTATTCCGATCAGCTTCTGAATACGTTCCAGACGGTACATCAGCGTACTGCGGTGTATGAAAAGGTCATTTGCTGTAGGCGTCTGGTTTCCTCCGTTTTTAAAATAGCTGGCCAGAGTCTCCATATATTCCGTTCCTTTTTGCCGGTCAATCTCGACCAGGGCAAGTATAGAATCGGAACATATGGAACGAATGCTGAATTCTTCCGTAAAATGTCCGATAATGTAATCAAGTACATAGTCAGAGAAATAGAAAAAATATTCTTTGGGCTTCCGCTGCAGGCCCAGTTGAATCGCCTTTTCTGCCTGCCGGCTGTATTCTCCTACTTCCGTAAAATCATAAAAATGATTGCTGCACCCAATGGTCAGATTCATCTCTCTGCACAGGCCCTCCAATTTGACCGGAAGTTCTGTACGAGAATATTGCGACAGCGTCAGATTGCAGATGGTTAAAGCTCCGTTTTCTACGGATATGGAAAGTGCATCTTTTAATATGATATTCACAGAACTGCATATTTTCTGATGTCTTAGTATTTCTTTGCTTTCTTTTTGTATTTCTATTTTCAAGCAGATATATTCGTGTGTAAGCTCCCACCCCAGCATTTCCAGACGTTTTACCAAATACCTCTGTTCGATCGCCTCTCCTTTGATCAACTTCAATATGATTTTTTCAAAAGAGGTCACATCGTTTCGCTTAAAGAGATTGCGGTCAAATGCCATGCGCAGAAAGGTCGCAAAATGATTGACCATAAGAAAATCACCCGGCTTTAGGGAACGATTCAGCTCATGGAGCAAAAAACGACCGCAGTAATGATGGTCACTTGTCCAGATATTTGTATAAAGCATGCGATGGGTTCCGTAAGAAGGTTCCCATATATGTGCGCCGCGGGTGGAGAGCGTCTGTATGTAGGCCGGACTCTTCTGCAGCTTTTGTATTTTCTCCTGGGAGAAGAAAATATTACCGGAATTCTCATCTACCTGAATATTCCCCATACCTACGACCCAAGTGGGCATGGCAAGAACATAAAAATTATTGTCATGGATATAAAGTGGATTCTGGAAAAAATCCATGGCAGAAACACACAATTCATGGAGTCCGCCGCCGCTGTTTAATATATCCTCCAGCTTTTGGGACCAGGAGGCATATCGAATAAAAATTTCCTGTATATAGTTAAAAACACTTTCCCAGCATACAGATTCCTCAAGTTCAATGACGGAACATAACAGAGCGTCCGGTTTTTCTTTCGATTTTCCCACAATAACCCGGCATATACCTTTTTCTGTAATCGGAAATCGGGCATATACCTCTGCTTTTGCCACATAAACCAGGTCGGAAGACAGCTCCTTCTGCCCATAGTAAATAGAAGCACCGGTCAGTCTCTGCTCATCATGCCATCTGCAGAAAAAAGAGATATTATAGTCCTCTTCCAGGTTATCAACAAGTATCTGCATGTTTAAGAGAAGCTTTGTATCATAATTATATAGCCTCATAGTTTCCCCCACTGTACAGCAGTCCTAATATCTCATATCAAACCCTTCCACAAGACGCCCGGCATATATCTTTCCTGCCTCCCTGAGTGCAGGCAGCATATAATCCTTATTGAAGCGAATCACCGGAACACGGTCGTAAGCCCGCATTCCCATATGCTTGAGTGCTTCCTCCATATTGTGAAGACATTCCACAGCCCCAAGCCCGGTTCCTCCTGCACAGGCAGCCAGGAAGCATCTCTTTTGGCTTAAATAGCCGTTATGTGCCGTTTCACATCTTCTGAGGCGGTCCACAAATGCTTTCATGACCTCTGTTGTATCATGCCAGTAAACGGCAGTGATCCACACAATACCGTCTGCCTCTGCCAGTTTTTTATAGGTTTCCTCAAAATCATCCTTTATAATGCAGACGCCTTTAGCCCGGCAGGCGCCCCAGCCGTTCCCGCAGGCGCGGCAGTGCTCCAGCTTCAGTCCATTTAAATAGATTTCCTCCACATCCGTACCGTTTTCCCTGATTCCCTCAATAAATGCATCCTTTGCCGACGCGGTCAGCCCGTCTGTATTTGCACTTGACCATACAACTGCTATGGACATATCTTATCCTCCTTATTCATTTCGCTTTCTCTACAAAGCAGTTCCCTTCTTTGGCACGAAGAATCGATCCATGGAAATGCCCTCGTGTGTCAGCAATGCTATTTTCTTATCTATTCCCCCGGCGTAACCCGTCAGGCTGCCGTTTGTGCCAACCACGCGATGGCAGGGTATGATAATAGAGATGGGGTTATGTCCCACAGCTCCGCCTACAGCCTGCGCAGACATCCGGTCCAGCCCCAGTCTTTTTGCTACCTTCCCGGCTATTTTTCCGTATGTAGTGACCTCACCGTATGGGATCTCTGTGAGAATCTCCCATACAGCTCTGCGAAATTCACTTCCGACAGGCGCCAGATTTAATTCCCTGATCTGCGGTTTTTCTCCGGCAAAGTAACGGTCCAGCCAGTCTTTGGCCTGTACGAGAACTGCCAGATCATCGCATTGTTTCATTTCTTCTTTCACAGATGCCAGATAGTATTTTTGATTTTCTATCCAAAGACCAGTCAGTGCTTCATCTTTCGCCGCTATCATGATCCGTCCCACCGGTGAGTTATATTCTGTTGTGTATATCATATTTTTGATTCCTTTCTTTACTTTCATTCTATATCCTTTTACCGTTCTGCGTCAAGAAATGAACACAGGAAAAGCTCATCTTTTCTGTATTCGGATAAGGAGCAGCAGCGAAAACAAAAATAGTATCGACAGGCTCAAAAAGCACCATAACCTGCCGCCGGATTCCGCACTTTCGCTCAGCCCAAATAAATACAGCGTATCTCCTTCGCTCAGAACATCCATTTTGCACAGTGCAAAATATCCAAGTGCCCACAAGTACCCAACAACCACATTCTGACATATCTGTGATACAAAAAGTCCGGAGATTCCCAGAAAACAGGAAAGCAGGATCACCACAGATACAAACCTCCAAAAAGGAAATTCACAATGGTTCAGCCACATCATGAAAGCGAATCCGGATACCATGGAGGAAACAAGAAAAAAATGCAGACAGCAGACGGATAAAAACTGTCTTTGCATACGTCCATGGCTTAGACAAAATCAATTCCTTAATTTCCAGACTGTGTTCCCATCTCGTAACCGGAACAAACAGAATGATTCCAATAAGGGATACCGACTGTTCCAGACATTGGGCTGACTGTATGCTGTCCAGGTTTTTCACTCCTCTTATTATCGGAATGCAGAAAAGATACAGGAGTGCAAGTATCACACTACTTTTGAATGCCAGTAAAAAATCTCTTTTTAAGAATCCTGTAATATCTCTGCCCTTGATACCCATGACTGCATTTCCCCTTTCTTTTCCTCTCATAAATGACACAGGAAAGCAGTAAAAAAATAAAAGTAAAAAGAAGCATGATCCCTCTGTTCACCCACAGGATTGTAAGGTTTTGCCTTATCAGTTCAGAACCACGCAGTGTATTATGGCGTATCATCAATGTAAAATACCCTGTATCTCCCCACAATCCGGTCATACCGGTATCCATAAACCACCATACGGCCTGGACTAAAACAGCCGCCGGGGCAGATGTAAGAATCGTCAAAAATGTTCCCAGCGATAGGACAACTGCCGCTGTGGGCAGCAGCCACCAGAGAATATATTTTACAAAAGCAAGCGCATCTATTGAAATCCCGGATTCCGAAGAGTATTGCAGGAGCGGCAGCAGGGATTCAAAGCTCAATAAGAATACAGGCAGCATACACGCTGTCAGCATAGCCAGAAACCTTACCATGACAAGTTTGGCAGTACCGAACTGCCTGCTGTCAATCAGCTCATTCATTTTATTTCTTCTGTCCTTCATCCAGAACACAACAGCCACAAATACAGGATACAGCCCCAGAGACCGCGTTATATAATCACAAAATAATCTTGCAAAAGCTCTGCTGACTTTATCCTCATAAATCGTCTTACGGTACTCTTCTGCTGCCTCTTCATAATTCATTTCTGCCTGCCCATAATATGTCAAAAGCATATCCATGGAGTAATTAGAACCTCTGCCGATCATATCCTCCGCTTTTTTCATAAGCTCTTTAAATCTGTCATAGGATACCTGTGGAACAAAATGTTTTGTCTTATCCTCTGCCTCTTGTATACGTTCTTCTTTTTCCCCTGCCTCTATGGTTATGGTTCCGTTTTCATCCGGGTTATCTTCTTTAAAATGAACGATATTACCGTTTACATACGGGAAATAATCATCCGGAAGATTCCAAAGATTCTCTTCGTCAAGTCCTGTTATCTCACATAATATTTTTAATATTTCATCCTGTTCCGCGTCATTTAAGACAACTTCTTTATAGTACCCAAAAGGATACACCGCATAAGAATTTTCACGGTACTCCATCAGCAGATGGTCTGTTCCGCCAAGCATAACGGTATCCGGCACCTCCTTCCTCTTCCTGCCGAATGATTCTGCATTTTTATCCGGTTTTTCCAGAATGGAGCCTCCAGTGATCTGTAACTGGTAAGAGGTATCCTTATCTTTGGAGGCGAGAATTTCCTTATCTGTCACATGATAAAAATTCTGATACCATCCGAAAACAAGCAGAAATAAAAACAGACCATACACAACACTAAAACAAATTCTCTTCAACTCTTTGAAGTACAGCATATCATTCTCCCTCCCCGCATTGTTTCAGCAGATACATGTAACTGTCTTCCACTGTCGGCTCACACAAAACATGTGTTACAGCGGGTATTGTGTCGGAAAGGAACCTGCACAGGATATCAGGACCATTCTGCTGCAGATGAATCACTTTATATTTCTTTTTTAAATCATTTATTTCCCCGGGCTTTATTTCCGTCAGATATACGTTTCCCTCTGAGAGCCTCCGCATTTCAGCAATACTTCCTTCAAACATGACTTTTCCATGGTCCAGTACCGCCGTTCGGGAGCAGGCCGCCTCAATGTCACCGGCAATGTGTGTTGACAGAAGTATGATTCTGTCCTTTGCAAGTTCGGAAAAAAGATTATAAAACCGTATGCGTTCTTCCGGGTCAAGACCTGCTGTCGGTTCATCGGCAATCAGTATTTCCGGTTCATTCAGCAGCGCCTGCGCAATGCCGAAGCGTCTTTTCATACCGCCGGAAAGGTTTTTAAACTTTTTATTTTTCTCTGATTCCAGGTTCACTTGTTTTAAAACCGTATCTATTCTCTGTCTCCGCACTGCTTTCGGTAATTCAGCCAAAATACCCAGATAGTCCAGCGCAGCATAAACCTTCATGGATGGGTAAACAGAAAACTCCTGGGGCAGATACCCTACTATTTTTCTGATCTCTTTTTTATTTCGGATATCCATATCATTTATTGTCACCGCTCCTGCTGTAGGTTCTGAAATGGTGGCAAGAATGCGCATGAACGACGTTTTTCCGGCTCCGTTGCTCCCCAGCAGGCCATACATGCCTGCGGGAATCTTGAAAGAGACATCTCTTAAAACTTCCTGTCCGCCATATTTTTTGTATAAATGTTCGATTCTGATTTCCATAAAAAAACCTCCTTACGCTTTGTATAAGGAGATTTTTTCATAGAAAAGTCAATTTTTTGAAAAGTTCAATTACTTTTTGATTTTAATTATGACACTGGCGCCGTCCGGGGAATTTTTCAAATGTAAGCTGCCGCCCAGTTTCCCGCAGAGGATTTTGCATATTGACAGTCCCAGTCCAAAATGATCTGCATTTCCATTGGAAGTGTAGAACAGAGAAGCGGCATGCTCCAGTTCATCCTGTGAAAAACCGTTTCCGTTATCCTCCATGACAAACGCGATCGCATCCTCATGCTCCGTGATGGTCAGCAGAATTCTGTCTCTTGTAAACCGTAAGGCATTATTGAACAGATTTTCCAGTACTTTAAACAGCATATTCTTATCTGTGTATATCACTTCCTGTTTTGCTTTATTATCCAGCACAAAAGTGATATTTCGCTGTTCAGCCATAAGTGAAAAATCTTTTTCCAGACATGACATCAGCTCCTTCATGCAGACAGAAGATTTTTCAATCTCTATTTCTTCTATTTTTTCAATGTCATGGATACAGCTTACATATCTTTCAAGGCGTTCTGTTGACTGCATCATGTTATGAAGCGTCATTTCTAATACTTCTTCGGTCAGCTGCTCTCTAAGCATGGTTTTAGAGAGATAATCCAGATATCCCTTGATCACCGTAATCGGTGTTCTCAGATCATGGGATACGGAAGCTGTCAGAGCCTTTCTGTCCTGCATCGCCTCCCACATCCTCTGATTATTTTTGTACAGCTCTTTTCTCATACTTTCAAAGGTACTGCACAGCATACCCAGTTCATCTTCCGCATGGTAATGCAATTCAAAATCCAGGTTTTGGTCAGCTATATGACTGATCCCCCGCTTCAGGGTTTCTATGGGAACGCGCAGCTTTACCTGATAATAAAAAACGGCAACTGCCAGGGAACCGATGGCCACATACAACACCGGCAGTGCTGCCATGAGAAACGTTATTACATTATATCTCAATTGATTTTCCGCCGTCAGTTTTCCATATACATACTGATCCGGTTTTACGATATATTGCAGTGAATCACCTTCTTCCTTTTCGCCGGCTTCATACTGTATATCCGAATTTCTGATGGTGATGGGCCTGGTATTTAAAATTTTCTGATTCAAATTCAGCAGTAAAAAGATGGTCATAACAGATAAAGCCGCTACCAGAATAATACTGACGGCTGATATAGATAAAAGTGCTTTTTTTAATGACATTTTTTGTATCATTCCGTTTAATTTTTCCATCGGTACCCCACTCCCCAAACGGTATCAATATAAGTTTTATCGGTATATTCGGCAAACTTTATCCTGATCTTCCTGATATGTTCTTTGATAACACTGCAGTCACCCTCCGCGTTAAATCCCCATATATGTTCATAGATCCGTTCTTTATCAAATACCTGTCCCGCATTCCTGGATAGCAGCTTAATGATCTCAAATTCCTTATTTGACAGTTCTACAGGACTTCCCTTGATATAAATCTTTCTTTTACCGTAATCAATCATCATTTCTTCTGAGAACCTGCCCTGTGTTTTTGTGTGATATCTCTCCTCCCGCCGTAAGTGTGCTGTCATTCTTGCCAGCAGCTCATCCATGGAAAAAGGTTTTGTGATATAGTCATCACCGCCCGCAAGCAGACCGTTTACCTTATCCTGTTCGGTTATTCTCGCTGTCAGAAACAGAATGGGGCAGACAACAAATCCTCTGATCTTTACACATAGATCCAGCCCGTTCATGCCGGCCATATTAATATCCAGAAGAATCATATCCGGCTCACAGGAAAGCTTTTCCAGTCCCTGATCTGCATTTGCCGCTGTATAGACTTTATATCCCTCTGACTGAAGCTGCAGCGCCAGCATATCTAAGATTGACTGCTCATCATCAATCAGTAATATTTTGTATGTTCTGCTCATATTTATCACATTCCTTTTCTTATAAATGATAACCTGACTTATAACACAGAAAAGTCAATTTTCAGTCAAAATAAAAAAGTTCCGTACTTGTTTTGCTATTACCTGTTGTGATACAATTGCTGTATAAAATTAAAGGGACAGGGATTCTGCATATGGAACTGTATACAGCAAACGAAACGGAATGGGAAAAAGTGAGGGATTTTTATTGGCAGCTGATTGATTCGATGGACTCTGCCTTATATAAACCGGGATGGAAAAAGGGGATTTATCCATCGGATGAACTTCTGATGCGCTCGATCCGCGGGAAAGAATTGTATGTACTTCTCTCCGGCAGCACTTATGCGGCTGCAATGATCTTAAATCATAAAAGTACAGAGGGATATGAAAAAATACAGTGGAGTATTTCCGCCAATCCCCGGGAAGTAACCGTAGTGCACGCACTGGGTGTACTTCCCGCTTTTCAGGGACAGGGCATCGCGAAATTCATGGTACGGGAAGCCATTCGGACTGCCGGGGAAAACGGCCAAAAAGCAGTCCGCTTAGACGTGCTCGGCACCAATATCCCTGCGCAGAAACTTTACAGCAGCATGGGATTTCAATATAGGGATACCATTCAGTTGTTTTATGAAGACACCGGATTGACGGACTACATGCTCTACGAATATCTGTTATAGGAAACTTTCGTATATCGGTTATTTTTATTCCAGCCTGCTCTTCACCTTCCGCTTTCTCCCGGTTACCAGCCTTTGCAGTTCCCGGTCAGCCCGGTTTGCATAGGCATGGGCCCTGGCCTGTATTAAAATCTTCCGCCCTTCCGGGTTTCTGGTATAAATAAGCTTATAACTTCCCATTGTCTTTTTCATACACTCTGAAAACAAAAGGGCATCTTCCCTTGACTTTGCAAAGATTTCCGGCACACAGAAATATTTCATCATTCCCACACCCGCGTGCCTTCTGTACAGCAGATAGCGCTGGTTATCCACTACACCAAAAAACTCTTCCACACAGTTTGAAAAAATATCTTTTTCCCGTACGCTTCCGCCCTTTAGATATACTTCATAAAACGCGCCGTTTAAGTCACTGGCTTCCACCCGCGCCGCTGATAAAATCAGCCCTTTATACTCCAGGGACTTAAGCACCCCATTTCCAATGAGCTGTAAATATCGAAGCGGCGTCAGATATTTTATCCCTTTCCACACCAGAAAAATCATGCCTATTGAGAGAAACAGCATAGCAGCAAGATACAGGAGCAGGGAAAAAACATCTTTTTTGCCGGCACTTTCTCCCCATATATGGATGCCCTGGATAATAACCATAGAAGCTACATCCAGAAAGACCAGCCCCATAATATTGAAAAATACAGCTTTTGTCTTTAACCTTCCCTGTTCCACTTCCACTTCATCCATGACCTCCATACCGTCATACATCAAGATGGCATCCTTCCATTTCTGTCGCAGCCCCTCACGGTTCCCGGCCAGTTCCTCCATTTTTTGATTGATCACCAGAACTCGTTTCCTGTCAAAAGGACCTTGGATAATATCCAGACGCTCCATACCGTCCTCAATACTGGTCCCATCATAGCTGACCCCGATAAATCCCTTCATACGCCGTTTTAGTGTGGCAAAGTCCTCCGACAGCATTTCTTCATCGCATCCCAGCCTGCGCATTGCACGCACTTCTTTCTGGTTTTCAATGCAGACCAGATGCCAGATATTGCTTGTCTTTTCCGGATTGCCCTGCATCACACGAATCGCTCTTCCGCGCATTTGGTTGCTTAAAATATAGGAACCCACAAAACTGGCCAGAATCAGGGAATTGATTCCCGGGGAATCCCATCCTTCTCCCAGCAGTGACTTTGTGCCAATTAAAACCTGCACATATCCTGCTTCAAAAACCTGTGTGATCCATTTTGTCGTATCAGAGGTTCTGCCGCTGATATCTATCTGGGCATATCCCGTCGGATTGCCTTCCCGGTCTGCGAACTCCCTGGCAGACATACTGCAGTTTTCGGTGCTTCCCCGCAAAAGGGCCTCCAGGCAGGGAAGCGCTGTGACCGGAAGAATGATCATGCTGCCGCACAAAACCCCCAGTCTGCAGTCCGGTGCCGCTTCCCTGCGCAGCATCTCAAAAATGGGAACTACGCCGATACTTTTGACCTCCGCATCCGGGTTTCCAATGATTGTTTTAAATTCCTTCCGTATGTAATCGGTAAGTATCAGCATCCGCAGCTCTGATTTCATGGACCTGAATTCTGTTTTCACAACTGCCTTGATACTTTCCAGCTTTCCCAGACTGTTTGTGAGTAATTTCTGTATCCCACTGTTGAATACAAGACCGACTCTCTGCCGTACAAGGAACTGCTGCTTCTTCAGCTGTTTCGTAAGTGTTTCCCGGTAATACGCATCGCATACAAAACTGTCTTTGTCATCAAACAGCAGCTTCTGCAGTAATATTTCCATCCAGTGCACATCCATTTCCGGAAAATTCCTGACGCCTAAAAGCTTTTTCCATCTTGTATCAAAAGGAATCCGGGCTGCGGTGTAAAAAATCAGCATTGCGGATACATACGGCGGTTCCTCCAGCATCGTTTCCGCATATGTATCATAATCCAGCATTTTCTGATGGGAAGCCATGATATTTAAAAATTCACGGTCTGCCATCAGGCTCTGAAGCAATGATTCCGCCTGGTTTCTGAAGTCCCTGACTTTTTCTTCCTCCTCACCGGTAGGAAAATTAAAATAGACATAATCCTGATGCGGGCATAGGCTCCCTTCCCGAACCAGTTCCGGAACAATGATCTCCTCATCGATCGGTCCGCAGAGCTGTATATACCGTTCCCACTGGGACGGTGTGGAATCATAGGGCGGTGTTGCAGTCAGAGATATGACCTTCACCCCGGCGTTTTCCATCTCATGCATAAAATGTTCCAGCGCAGCCCACCATTCGCTGCGCAGATGATGGCACTCATCCAGGCAAATCACCCGTATCCCGGCTGTCCTGACTGCCTCCAGCAGATCAAATCCGGAAAAATCCACAGACTGGCTGCCCCCCGCCGTATCTTCCTCCTGCAGCTCACCCTTATAACGGTTCATTCCGCTGTACAGGGTCTGATATGTTATGGAGGTCACCAATCCCGGAGACTTCAGATCATTTGACAGAATATTTCCGTGTTCCGCATCTTCTGTCAAAAACGCCTCCCGAATACGTTCCAGCCATTGTTCCCGGATAACAAGCCTGGGCGACAGGATAAGCGCCGGACACCCCAGTCTCCTTATAAGCTCAATACCAAGGGTTGTCTTCCCTGACCCCGGAGCCGCCACAATATGTATTTTTCCATCCTGAAGATATGTATCCGCATGTTTTAATACCCGTTCCTGGTAGGATCTCCAGGAACCTTTGAATTTGAAAATATTGTCATAAACATTCATATAATATATTTCTGCTCCTGCTTATTTTTCAGTTTTCTTCCTGTTTCTGGATTATGGCGTGTTCCTCCTCTTTGCCGTTCAAGATGCAGGGTAGCATAACTGAATGGATTCCTCTGATCAATGTATGATCTAAATCAAAACAAACCAGTTTTGTTTTCATAATATTCATCCTTTATCCGTTTTTTCCATGCTCTGTCAAATATAAGCATATAGCTTTTTTCCTATCAGTTCTCCCACCATATTAACAGCCTGTAGAAAAACTTATCATTTGTCTTTAACTGTAAATTCTAATGTGGATTCTGTCAAGTAATCCTATAAAGTATTACGGATAATGCAGTCTTGTAAAATACCTTGACAAATTTCCTCATTGTTGTATACTCAATATTGAGTATATGAATCGGAGGTAAAGAAACTGTGACAAAGTTACTGGTACTCGGCTTATTAGAGGAACGCCCTATGTCCGGCTACGATATTCAGCAAAAGATAAGCATGGCAGATGCTGAAAGATGGGGCGGTGTATTGGTTGGTTCCATATATCATGCGTTAAAAAAACTGGAACAGGATAACTATATTGAGATAGCTGATGTGGAATACACGGGCCACCGGCAAAAAGCTGTATATAAAATCACAGACAAGGGAACAGCTTATCTGCAATCCTTAATATTTGATGCACTGGGCGCTTCCTCTGTCCTATATCCTACAACACTGTACAGCGGATTATCTCTCATCGATAAAATCCCCCGCGAAAATGCCCGGCAGGCCCTGGAATCACAAAAAGAGAAGCTGCAAATGGAATACAGCGCACTGAAACAGGGGGAAAAGAGTAACGAAAATGCTAATGAACCGATTTCTCCAATCTCCAGGATCACTATAGAAAACATGTTTGCCATTATCCGCAGGCAGCAGCAGTTTATTGAAGAAATATTAAGGGTATTAGAGGATGAAAGTCAATGAAAAGCATACTGCTCCTATTGATGGGATGTATATTATTATTTGTACTCACGATCATTACAGGCAGAATCACTTTTGCCCATCAATATAAAATCCGTTCAAAAACAGGGATTCAAAGATCTGAATATATAACCATAGGCAAAATAAAACAGTACATACAAATCCGGGGACAGGATAGTTCCAATCCGGTTATTCTTATGCTGCACGGAGGGCCAGGCAATCCGATGGCATATTATTCCTATGATTGGCAGGCAGAGCTGGAACAGGATTATACCGTGATCCACTGGGACCAGCGGGGCTGTGGAAATACCTTTTATCAGAATAAAACAGCCGCAAAACCTACTCTGGATTTACTGCTGTCGGACTTAGATGAGCTTGTCGATCATATTCGTTTGGAGTTTCAAAAAGAAAAGGTTATCCTCATGGGGCACTCGTGGGGAACCTTTCCCGGTGCTATTTATGCGGGTCAGCACCCTGAAAAGGTATTGGCCTGTATTTCCGTCAGCCAAATGCTGGATTTTAAAAAATCAGAACAGGTATCCGCACAGGAAGCCGTCCACTTGGCTTATGCAGCGGGCCGCCCTCAGGATGCATATGAAATAGAAAAAATGCTTGAACCGATAATGAAGTGCCGAAAATTTGATAAACCGGAAGCAGCAAAACTGCTGAAATTCCGTCAGTTAAAAGAGAAGTATCTGCCTTCCCAATACAGCAGTAAAATGCTCATCCTACAGCTTTTTTCTCCGTATATGACCTTCCGAAATTTAAGATGGATGTTCAGTTTTGGTAGTCTCATTGCAGCAAACAGTGCGCTTTATGAGACACTTTTAGCGGACCAAAAATCAACCATGTACGATTATACACTGCAGTATGAAACTCCGGTTATCATCATTGCCGGTGACTGCGACTGGACAACACCTTATCCTATGGCAGTTAAATATTTTAATGCTATTTCCGCACCTTATAAGAAATTTATAACAATAAGGAACACCGGACATATTCCATTCATTGACAGGAAAAAAGAGTTTTCTGAAGCGCTGTCAGATGCATTATGCCATGTCATACACCGCCTATAGACAGCCTGCTTTTATTTTACCTCAATAGAACCTGCGCCTCCGCTTAAGATTTCCGATATATCCGATGGGGATAAAACAACTTTTTGCACCTCTTCATACAGATGCCGAAAGAATTATGTAGCGAGAACTACAGATAAACAAGACAGGAATCACCGAATCAATTAACAGTAGAAACGGTGATTCCTATCTTCTTTTTAAATATTATTGCCGTCTGATACACATTCAACAATAACATCTGTCTTTCATTAATATTAAATCTTTCTCAAGAAAAATTCGATATAATCTTTTATTTTTTGATCAATCATAGGCCAATCATATTCTTGTATTGGGAAGATATCGCTATCTTCCATAACTCTTTGTACTGGTATGGAAATTCCAGTATTCCATTCTTCGTCATATGGTACTACTTTACATTGAATTGTGTCTAAAGCATTTGCGATTGTATCATTAACCATTGCTTTATAGCTTTTTAATGCCCAATCAGACCCACCACCATGCGAAATTATTCCCGCGGGCAGTCCATATAATTCAGACTTATATGTATTATCTTTCCACCAATGTAAAAAGGTGATCTGCTCCATTTTCTCCAGCACCATACTAAGTTTGGCAGGAATGGGAGCATAATGAGGTGAAATAAAAAAGATTCCGTCTGACCTGGTAATTTTATTGTAAATCTTATTGAAATCTGAATCAGCACTACATCTTTTACTACTAAAACATTTACCACATCCAATACACGGATGCAAAGTATAGTCTCTTAAATCGATTACTTCACATTGTATTTCTTTACAATTCAAAAATTCCGCTATTTTGTTGCATAGTAATAGTGACATGCTGTTCTTTTGGGAATGTTGAATATTGGTTGCTGATATACTTAGTATCTTCATTAGTAGAATCCCCTCTTTACATCTTTTTATTATTGGCCTTTACTCAGGCTTTTTATATATCAATATATCTGATATGTCGCAATCCAAAGCAAAACATATTCGACAAAGAACACCGAAATCAATTCTTACCGCTTCGTTTTTGTAAAGTTTATTTAATTGCTTCCGTTCTAATTGTGCTTTAAAACATAATTTATTTTTACTTAAATTTCTCTTTTCGAGCATTTCATCAATCTTCACTTCAATACTTCCATAATTCTCCATATGACAATCTCCTAAAATAATTTCTGGAATTCGTCCTGAAGATACTCATATAATCCGAAAAACTCCATTCTTGAATTTCTGTTTCTATCTTTTACTATCTTTATTATACATTATCACACACAATCACTGCAATCCTATTCTTCCATCTACAACTGTCTGCTCAAAAATCGGATGGTTCAGGCGCAGCGTGCTGTGCCACACTGCTAACCCGCTGTTGTCTCTTGGAGATAATTGCTGCCTAACGGCAGGTTTTCTCGAACTCTTTTGCAACATCTTCCAGGAGATTCCTGATCTGCAGATGCTGCGGACAGGCATCCTCACATTTTCCGCATTTTGCGCAGTCAGATGCTTTTCCGTTTTTCTTTGTGTGGACGTTATTGTAATAATAATCCGCGTTCCAGTCATGATAGAGCTGTTTTGTATTCATGCAGGCAAACAAATCAGGGATAGATATATGTTTCGGACATCCATCTGTACAATACCGACAGGCAGTACAAGAGATCAGATTCATGGAGCGGAAAATATTCCGTACTTTATCCACTGCGTCCATTTCTTTCTGGGAAAGAGGCTGAAACTCTCTCATGTAACTGATGTTGTCTTCCAATTGGTCCAGGGTGCTCATGCCGGAAAGCACCATCATCATACCGTCAAATCCGGCTGCATACCGGATTGCATAGCTGGCCGGACTGCCGCCCTTTAACTCATCCAATACGGCTCTGGCCTCATCCGGCAGATTGACAAGATTACCGCCCTTTACCGGCTCCATAACGATCACCGGCTTTCCATATTTGCGGCAGACCTCATAGCATTTCCGGCTCTGTACTGCAGGGTCATCGTAATCCAGGTAATTGAATTGAATCTGTACGACTTCAATCTGCGGGTATTCCGTCAGAATCTGTTCCAGCACATCTGCATGGTCGTGGAAGGATATGCCGAAATGGCGGATTTTTCCCTCTTTCTTTAGTTCCAATGCCGTTTCATACGCATGGCAGCGTTTGAATTTTGCAAAGTTTTCCGCACTCTGGGCATGCATCAGATAAAAATCAAAATATTCCACGCCGCACCACGCAAGCTGGTTTTCAAAAAACGGCCGGATCTCCTCTTCCTTTTCAAAGAAAAACGTCGTCAGTTTATTGGTAAGGATATAGCTGTCCCGGGGATGCCGGCTGGTCAGGCAGCTTTTTAGTGCCAATTCGCTTTTGCCTCCCAGATACCCGTGTGCCGTATCAAAATAGTTAAATCCGGCCTCCAAAAAAGTGTCCACCATCTCTGAAAACTGCCTTTGGTCCACCTCCCCGTCAATCATGGGAAGCCTCATACATCCGAAGCCAAAATTTTTCTTAATATTATACATCAGCAAATCCTCCTGTTTTTTAACATACTGCAAACTTGACATTCTGCATTTCCATTGATATCATTTGCATTGTACTCTCCGGTAGCTGCTACCGGTCAATAGCTTTTTTAAGTTTTCCTATTTTACGGAGGTTATCATGTATACAATGAAACAGGCCTGTGAGAAAACAGGCATGCATTATGAAACACTGAAATTCTACTGCAATGAGGGTCTGATTCCCAATGTAAAACGTGACAAGACAAATCGCCGTGTCTTTGATGCGCATGATATTGCATGGATCAAAAGCCTGACCTGTCTGAAGAAATGCGGTATGAGCCTGAAAGAAATGAAAGAATATCTCGCTCTGTGCCTCCAGGGGCAGTCTTCCATACCTAAGCGGAAAGTCATTCTGGAGCAAAAAAGAAAAGACCTGCTCCTCTCTATGCAGGAACTTCAGGATTCCATTGACTACATAGATTGGAAACAGACCTTTTATGATGATGTTATGTCGGGCAAAACCAAATACAACAGTAATTTGATTCCCGCTGAGAATTAAAAAGTTTTTTATCTGACAGATCAGGCAGTCCGGAGCAAAACCTTCACATGGGTTTTAAATTCTTTTCCAGCCTCTCAGTCATCCACGCCAGCCGTTTGACGCGTCCGGCCTCCGTCCTGGCATCCAGATATGCTCTGGTATAGGTCTTCTGCACTGACGGGGACATATTCAGGAAGTTTGCATATGCCTGTTCATTTCCTTTCAGCAGTTCCGCCACAGAGTCTATCTGCTCTTTACCTATAACCACTTTTGGGGCAGTGCCCTCCCACTGCCCGTTTTTCTTTGCTTCCTCAATCTTTGCTCTTCCGAAATCCGTCATCAAACCGCGTTTTTCAAGAGCCTCTGCCAGCGCCTTATTTTTTTCTGACCATTTGCTGCCGCTTCTGCGGGCAGAAAAGTATTTCACATAAGATTTCTCATCGACCCGTTTCATAAGGCCGTCAATCCAGCCGAAACAAAGAGCCTCTTCCAGTGCTTCTCCGGCTTTGACGGTCACCAGCTCCTTCGTTTTTCCGAAAAGCAGCCAGACGCCGCCGCTGGTCATACAATTGTTTTTCAGCCAATCCCTGAACTCCTCACGTGTCTTAAAAAGTATAGGTTCGCTCATAATGCAGCCTCGCTTTCTATAAGATACCACAGTTCCAACATCAAAAAGTCATACCGGCTTTTCCTGTATAGGACCGGGTTCTGAATTTCTAATATTCTTCATTGTATCATAGACGGTCTGCAAAATCTATACAAAGCACTGCTGCATCCGCTTTATTCCCATTTAAAGTATCGAAAAGCTATCCCTGTACAGAGTACCGCGATCACGATCATAATGAGGACCGATACCGTCACATTTTCTGTGCCCTGCCCAAGAGATGCTGCTTTCAGTAATTTTATCCCCTGTGCAAGAGGCAGGATATTGGCTGCCTTCTGCATGGCTGCCGGCATAACTTCATAGGGAAGTGTTGCCCCGGAAAATATCAGCATGGGGAAGTAGAGAATACTGGCGATCACACCCGCTATTTTCGTATTCGGCGCTATGCCTCCCACCATCATGCCGATGCTGAACATGGATACCAGCACCAGCAGGTAGCCTCCCAGAAAATGAAGCACTGACCCGTTAAACCGATACCCGAAAAAGAGCGCACCTGTAAGATACAGCAGCAAAAAAGAAACCACTGCATACAAGGTATAAATGACTACCTGCACAAACAGGATCATGGCCGGACTGACCGGGGTGACCTGATAGCGCTTCAGAATCTTTTTACTCCGGTAATCCGAGACCACCAAGGGCAGTCCCATTACCCCGCCGGCGCAAATAGATATAGTGGCAATGGCGCCAAAGGATTGTTCCAAAAAGGTATAGTCTGCCCCCGGATAGGCCGGCTTTTCTCCGTATATAATTCCCAGTATCACCAACACCACAACAGGGACACAGATGGCAAATATGAACATATCCATTCCTCGCAGTGATAATTTCAGTTCTGTCTTAAGCATGGTTCTAAATGTTTTCATTGGCCTGTTCCTCCTCGTCTGTATACCAAAGATAAGCGTCCTCAAATTTCTCATACGGGCTTTTTTCTATCGCCTCTGAAACTGTTCCATAGAAAACGATCTTTCCTCGTTTCAAAATACAGATACCGTCACATAAAGCTTCCACTTCATCCATGAAATGTGAAGTCAGAAAAATGGTCAGACCTTTTTCTTTCAGGTCAGAAAGTATTTTCCATACCTCCCGCC
>ERZ507559.34-NODE-34-length-49697-cov-8.02222_pt1 | contig 49697 bp, 41 predicted proteins | sample MGYA00248640_ERZ507559 | MGnify/ENA primary metagenome ERZ507559 (study PRJEB26165, sample SAMN02676194) | human gut metagenome | isolation source: stool | host: Homo sapiens | place: USA | study: EMG produced TPA metagenomics assembly of the C.diff FMT (human gut... | reverse complement strand
ACACGACGCTCTTCCGATCTAGAAAACCCATCTTCAAGCGTTAAGATGGAAATAATTTTTAGTTTATATCATATAAGATAAGAGCTTAAACAATTAATTAATAGAAGGTTATGTCCTATTTTTGATAGAAATCTGGTATCATAAATCAGCAATTTAATATGTTTGACAGGTGTTTAACATATTGATAATCTGCACAATAACCACAACAAAAGATTTATTGTCACAGGAAAGTAAATAGGTATATATTGTTAGTAATCAATATATTATACTTGTATTTAGTTCTGCAAAGACTTTGCAGATTTCGTACATTGGTATGCAGACTCAAGAAGTAGCTATCAAATCTAATTTAAAGGTAGTACTTAGGTCTGATGCCCAGCAAATTGATGAAGTTGTTGTTACAGCAATGGGTATTAAACGCTCCGAAAAAGCATTAGGGTATGCTGCGACTTCTGTGGGAGGTGACAAAATTGCGGAGAGTCGTACTTCCGATGTTATGTCAAGTTTAGCAGGTAAAATTGCGGGGGTTCAGATTTCCAGTACTTCATCAGATCCTGGTTCTTCAAATTCTGTAATTATTCGTGGTGTTAGTTCACTATCGGGTACAAATCAACCATTATATGTAGTGGATGGTGTACCATTGAATAACTCTACAGTATATTCTACAGATGGTTTGAACAGCGGATATGATTTTGGTAATGGAGCAAACGCTATTAATCCGGATGATGTGGCAAACATGACAATTCTAAAAGGTGCGGCAGCAACTGCTTTATATGGTAGTCGTGCTGCAAATGGTGTAGTCATGATCACAACGAAAAGTGGACGAAAGAATAAAGGTGTTGGTATTGAGTACAATGGCGGTGTACAATGGTCTACAATTTTACGTTTACCGGAATTTCAGAATGAATTTGGTATGGGATGGAACGGTAACCATACGGAGTTGGAAAATGGTTCTTGGGGACCTCGTTTTGATGGTTCAATGCAATTATGGGGAAATGTGTATAATAACTCGCAAAAGTTGAAGCCTTATGTAGCAATGCCTGACAACATTAAAGACTTTTTTGATGCCGGGTTCAGGTATAGCAATAGCCTTTCATTTAATGGAGCAACAGACAAAAGTGATTATTATGTTTCTTTCTCTCAAATTAGCGACGATGGTATGATTCCAACAGACGCTGACAGTTATGACAAATATACCTTTTCCGCACGTGGCAGCCATAAGGTAGGCGCATTAACATTTTCTTCTTCATTAAACTATGCCTATCAGAAAAATAAGTTTGCTACTACGGGGCAAGGGCTCTCTATGCTGAACTCCCTCTATCAATCACCACGCGATGTCAGTATTATAGGGCTGGAAGACCAGAATGATCCGTTTAACACTCCGGGCTATTATTATACTCCTTATGGCGTGATGAATCCATATTATATTCTGGAAAATTATTTGAACGAATATGAATCTGAAAGATTTTATGGCAAATTCCAATTAGATTATGAATTCTTGAAATATTTCAAATTCACATATCGTATGGGATTGGATACTACAACCGGCCAGAGCGATAAAGGAAAACCTAATTTATATGCTCTTTATTACGAAGGAACACCCAACGGAGAAGGACAAGGTTCCAGTAGTCCATTCTCTGGTGAGACAGGACAATATACAGAACAGATAACCCGGCGTCGTGAAATTAATCAAGATATTATGGTTAATTTCAATATGCCGATCAGTGATTTTAATATCAATGCGTTAGTCGGATTCAATGGAAATGAGCGTAAAGTCTCTTACCAATATTCGGAGGTAAACGATTTGACTATCCCGACATGGTTTAACTTGAAGAATTCTGGTAAAACTCCAATTGTTGAACAACATTTGGAACTTAGACGTCTGATGGGTGTGTTCGGACAGTTTGAAGGTTCTTGGAAAAACATGCTGTATCTGACAGTTACAGCTCGTAACGACTGGTCTTCTACTCTTCCGAAAGGGAACCGCAGTTTCTTCTATCCGGGTTTTACCGGCAGTTTCATTTTCAGCGAATTATTAAATAGTGATTTAAGCAATATCATTTCTTTTGGTAAAATACGTGCCAGCTGGGGTAAAACCGGTAATGATGCTGATGTGTATATGGTTAATCCTGTATATGCACAATCTTCAAATAGAATACCTTTTGGATACCTCACCTTCCCGCTAGGAGGTGTCAATGCTTATTCGGCAGGTAACATTTTAGGTAGTAATACACTAAGTCCGGAAATGACGACAGAGGCTGAAATCGGTTTAAATATGGCTTTCTTCAAAAATCGCTTGTCTTTCGATGTTTCTTATTATAATCGTAATACTGACAAACAGATTTTTTCTTTAGCCATGGATCCGGCTTCAGGCTATACAGCGCAAAACATGAACTTAGGTAAGATACGAAATCGTGGTATAGAATTGTTAATTAGTGGAACCCCGATCAGAACTAAAGATTTCAGTTGGGAACTAACATGGAACTTTACAAAGAATTGGAGTAAAGTAATCAGTTTGCCTGAAGAACTGGGTGGTATTACAAATATTTATGGATTAAATGGGGGAACTAGTATGTACGCTATTACAGGAATGCCTGTCGGAGTATTCAAAGCACAAGTAGCTGAACGCGACCCTCAAGGACGAGTTGTTGTCAACTCTTCAACAGGTCTACCTGTTGAAGCTGGTGAGTTCGGAATCTGTGGAGATATGAATAATAAATATCAAATGGGCGTTTCTACAACATTGAGATACAAAGGTTTAAGCTTGGGTATTGACTTTGATATCCGTCAGGGTGGAGTCATGTATTCACGTACCAAAGATATTAATTATTTTACAGGTAATGCAATCCAGACTACTTATAACGATCGAAATCCTTTTATTGTGCCAAACTCTGTAAATAAGATTGTAAATGGAGATCAAATTACTTACGTAGAAAATACAACGCCCATTACCAGTTCTAATATTTATAAATACTGGGGCGACGGAGGTTCCGATCTGGGAAGTTGCTTCCTTGTAGATAAATCGTATGTAAAACTTCGCTCTATAGTATTAGGTTGGGATTTGCCAAAAAGATGGCTGGCCAAAACACCTTTTCAGGCAGTGAAAGTTTCCGCATATGGTAATAACTTATTCATCTGGACCCCATCCAGCAATACATTTATTGATCCCGAAATGACTTCATTTGGCAATGATCTTGAAGGTAACTATGGAGAATACACAGCTAATCCTAGCTCACGCCGTTTCGGTTTCAACTTAATGGTTAAATTTTAAACAGGAATAAATATGAAGAAAATATTATTATATGCATCATTGGCAACAACGGCATTATTTACAAGTTGCGACTTGGATATCAACAACGACCCGAACTATCCGATGAACGATCAGGTAACAGCCGACTTGATATTCCCTTCCATTAGTGCTTCTATCGCTTCGGCAGTAGGAGGAGAAATTTATAATTATGCAGGCTTTTTCGCCCAATACTATGAACAAAAGCCGGAAGCGAACCAATACAATACTTTATGTGAGTACACTTTTACAGAATCATCACAGCAAATGGACTATTCATATAGAATCTTGTTTGCAGGTGCTTTAGAAGATGCCAAACAGGTTTTGGAAAAGACGACCAATCCGGCAGACCGTTTTGCCACCACTATCTTGAGAGCGTACGCTTTTCAAATAATGGTAGACAATACAAGCGACTCGCCTTATTCTGAAGCCTTGCAAGGGAATGCCAATGCAACACCCAAATGGGATAATGGCGAAACTGTATATAGAGGCGTATTGGATGAAATGGATGCAGCAGAGTCAGCCTTGGATGGAAGTGGTATGGACGTACCGGATTTGGTGTTCAATAAGGATCTTGCTCAATGGAAAGGATTTGCCAATGCTCTCCGTCTTCGTATGTATCTACGTTTCATTGATGCCAATATAGACGTTGCCTCTTACACAGAGAAAGTGAAAAATCTGGTACAAAACAATGAATTCTTTACCGGAGATGTTAAATTAGACTGCTTTGTAGATGAAACAGACAAACGTAATCCATGGTATAATACAAATGCAGTAGGATTGACGGGTAATCATTGCGCTGCATATCCGCTGATTTCTTATTTGAATAGTACAGGAGACCCACGTATTGCCTATGGTATTAACAAAACGGATGCAGATGGAAAATATGTCGGACAACTTCCTGGAGGAAAAACACATATGCAAAGCATATTGGGTACTGATAATTGGAAAAATAAAAATGTAAGTGCTATTGATTATTCCATCGGTCCAACAAAACCTGTTTACTTTTTTACTCAGGCTGAATTACAATTCTTAATAGCAGAAGTTTATATTCGCTTTCTGAATGATGACGCAAATGCGAAAAGTGCATATGAAGCAGGGGTAACTGCTGATTTTGCTGTTCGCGGATTTACAGGACAAGAGAACACTATCTTAGAGGGAGCATGTGCATGGTCTACAGCTTCCACATCAGTTGAAAAACTGAATTTGATTTATATGCAGAAATGGGTTTCTCTTTTCTATATGGACCACATGGAAGCATGGAGTGAGATCCGACGCACAGATTGTCCGCAACTATCTTCTTATTCGGCAGCACAGATACAAGCTAATGAATCAATATACACTCCGGGAGATTTAGTTGCACCATGGACCAATGGGCTGGAAGCAGGCGGACTGATGAAACGGATGACTTATCCGTTAAGTGCACGTCAACAGAATGCAAATACTCCTGCAGGGGTACCGGGAAGTACTCCTGTCTGGTGGGATATCAAATAAAAAATAACTTAGCAAGTTTTACATATGAAAAAAATAGCATATAGCATATTGATATGTTTGTCGTTTGTCTTCGGGTCTTGCGACAAATCAACGGATGATACCTCCAAGGTTACCTACTTCGTAACGTTAGAAAGACTGGGTGACACAAAGATTGTTTTAGAAAAAGGGCAACCTTATGTAGAGCCTGGATACTACGCAGAAATGAATGGGGAAGATATCACATCATCCGTAGAGATAAAAGGAAATGTTGATGTAAATACCCCGGGTATTTATAACTTAGTGTATGCGGCATATAATGAAGATGGTTTTGCCAAAACCTTTACGAGAACAGTATATGTGGCAGATAACACTCCTTCTCCACTACAGTCCGGGATTTATACTTTGGCTGAAGGAAGCAAACGGACAGTTCCTTCAGTTGTGGCTTTTAGTGGATATGAGATTGTAATATTTCAAATAGAACCGGGAATATTTTATATCACGGATTTCTTGGGAGGCTGGTATGATCAGCGTACAGGCTACGGACCAGATTATGCAATGGTTGGAAAATTTGAATTAAATGAAGACAATACCATTACTCCTATAGAAAGTTATGTTGCAGGCTGGGGAGACTCTATGGATCAAATGACTAATACATCATTGGATCCTGCAACAGGAACTTTGAGATGGAGCATCGATTATGCCGGTCAATTATCTTTTGATATTATAGTAAAAAAATAAAAATATGATTATGAAGAAATATATGATATTGCTTTTGGCTTCACTGGCTTTTACAGTTGTGGCATGTGATGACGACACAGAACCAGGTGGTACTGCTATTGAAAAAATGGCTGGTGACTGGTGGGTTACAGTGAATGCAATAATTGATGGAGAAGAAGTAGAAGACCCATATGGTGCCGGACATATACAAATGAGTACTTATAATACCGCTAGCAACAGTAATACTGAAATGTGGTTGGATGATTTAAATAATTTTTGGGAGTATAAATTGAAAGTGAATGTGAACTATGCCGAGCGGACTTTCTCAACTCCTGATTTTGTGAACAATGTTATTTATGAATCTAAAGTAAAGATCAGTGATGGGAAAGTATTAGAGAATGCAGCGACAACTCCTAGTGGTATGCCTGCTGATAGTATTGTATACATGGTACAGTTTGATGACGATGAAAATGGATTAACTTATAAAGTTTCCGGATTCCGTCGTACTGGATTTCCTGCTGACGATTTCTAATTAGAAAACCGTACAATCATATAAAAGGCTACTTCGAATTTCGGAGTGGCCTTTTATATCTCATAATCATTAAATATATAAGGAGAAAAAGTTTTGCAATATTTACAAGAGATTTATCTCCACTAGAATAAAAAGAGCAAACAACATTTTTATTGAGAGGTTTACTAATATCTGACTAATTATATACAAATGAAGATGCCTGAAAACAGCAAGATACTACTTACCCTATATAAATATTTTTAGTTAAACTATTATTTACCTGATTATTAACTCATTGTGTGTTATTTGGGTAGAGAAATAGTATCGCATATGCAAAATGAACTGTTCGCGTTTTTTCTTGTAATCAGCTGTTAATTAAATATCTAGTTCATTATTAATCAAATAATACTTTTTTTTTCACGTGTTTGCGTGAATGATAACTGTTTAGCATTCAATATATTACAAAATTATTAGTTCTGCAAAGACTTTGCAGATTTCGTATATCGGAATGCAGACACAAGAGGTGGCGATAAAACCCAAAATGAAAGTAATCCTAAAAGCCGATGCACAACAGCTTGAAGAAGTTATGGTAGTAGCTTATGGTACAGCTAAAAAACAATCTTTTACCGGATCTGCTGATATGGTAAAATCCGATCAGATAGAAAAACGTACTGTTGCCAATTTAAGTAAAGCATTAGAAGGCACAGCTCCTGGTATCCAAATGACTTCCGGAGGTGGGCAGCCCGGTGAAGCTTCCAAAGTTGTTATCCGCGGATTTGGTTCAATAAATGCAAGTAACAACCCTTTGTACGTTCTTGATGGTATTCCTTTTGATGGTGATTTAAGTTCAATTAATCCTGCAGATATAGAGTCGATGTCGGTACTAAAAGACGCTTCATCCGCTGCCCTTTACGGTGCACGTGGAGCAAATGGAGTGATCATGATCACTACTAAAAAAGGAAAAGAAGGAAAACCGACCGTCAATTTAAAAGCATCATGGGGAGTTACTTCCAGAGCATTTCCACGCTACAACACAGTCAATGCCAAAGAATTTATGGAAGCCACTTTTGAAGGATATAAGAATTATCTTTTAGATGATGGAGAAGCCGATAGTGACGCTAGAGAAATAGCAGCTGGCGACTTGATTCCCACATTAGGAGGATATAATCCATTTAATGTAGCAAACGACCAGCTGATCGATCCGACAACCGGAAGACTTAATTCAAATGCTCAAATGCTTTATCAAGATGATTGGATGGATGAAGCAACCAAAGATAGTCCTTTGAGACAAGAGTATCAATTTTCAGTATCAGGAGGTAATAGCAATACAAATTATAATTTCTCTTTGGGATATTTGAATGAAGACGGATTAGCAGTAAATACAGGATTCGAACGTTTCTCTGGTAGAATAAATATCGATTCACAAATAAAGAAATGGTTAAAATCCGGTCTCTCCGCTTCTTTCTCAACAACAACACAAGATTACACTTTTGAAGATGGCGGATCTGCTTTTTATAATATCTGGTACTCTTCAGAAATGATTGCTCCCATCTATCCTGTATACAAGAAAAACGCAGATGGCAGCAACCTGCTTGTTGATGGAAAAAAAGAATATGATTATGGTGTAAATCGTCCTTCATTCAGCAACATGAACTGGATCGCTGCCCTTTATCAAGACAAACGTGAACGTAAATCTGATAACTTAAGCTCAAGAGCTTATGTTACATTGTCAGGCAAGGATTACGAAGAACTGGGTTTCTTTAAAGATTTCACCCTAACTAGTAATATAGGTATTGATTATCGTAACCGAAATACATTAAATTATTATAATCCGGATGAAGGAGATGCTGCCGGTGTGGGTGGCGACTCTTATAGATCTGCAACAAGAATGCTTAGTTATACGTTTAACCAACTATTAAATTATAACAAAACATTCAAAAAGCATTCACTTGACGTTTTGGTAGGACATGAATTTTATTCCTATGAAAATCTGTTATTGAGTGCCGAACGACAAGGTTTTCCATTCAATGGCTTACAAGAACTGGCCAATGGTGCTCAAATCATAGGTGGCACTTCATATAAAGATATATATAAAATAGAGTCTGTATTTGGACGTATAAATTACTCATTCTCTGACCGTTACTATTTGTCTGGAAGCTACCGTACAGATGGTTCTTCGCGTTTTCATAAAGATAACAGATGGGGATCATTCTGGTCATTAGGAGGCGCTTGGCGCATTTCAGAAGAAGCATTTATGTCCGGAGCTAAATCATGGTTGAATAGTTTAACATTAAAGGCAAGCTATGGTGTACAAGGAAATGACGCAATTGTAGACAAAGACGGATATGAAACTTATTATGGCTGGCAAAGTTTGTATGATATGGACTATGCAAATGCCAGTATGTCTGGTGCACTGCTCTATTCTCTTGAAAATAAATCATTAAAATGGGAAAAAAATAAAAACTTGAATATTGGTATAGAAGGTACATTATTAGACTCCCGTTTACGCGTTTCTTTGGAATATTATATAAAAAAGACGTCAGATTTGCTTTTAATGAAACCAAAAGCGACGTCTACAGGAGTAAACGGTTATTATGATAATGTAGGAGCGATGGAAAACAAAGGTATTGACCTTAGTATTTCCGGAGATATATTTAATAAAAAAGACTTTTCATGGACAATGGGTATTATGCTCAGTTCATTTAAGAATAAAATAACTGAATTAACATCAGGTACAGAACAAATTGTGTTAGGTACGACTATTCTGAAAGTAGGCGAACCAATCCGTTCCTTCTATATGGCCAAATCAGCTGGAGTTGATTCCGAAACTGGTAGTATGCTATATTGGATAAAAGATGATCAGGGAAATTGGGTAAAAGACAGTAATTATAATAAAGCGAATTCAACAGATCGTCAATTATGCGGAAGCCGTATTCCTGATTTTTATGGCAGCTGGAACAATAGTTTCACTTACAAGAATTTCGATCTTTCATTCCTGTTTACGTTCTCCGTTGGTGGAAAGGTCTACGATAGCAAATATGCTAATCTAATGAGTACTCGTAATGTCGGACAAAATTTCCATAAAGATATACTCAATGCTTGGAAAGCACCAGGGGATATCACTGATGTACCTCGAATGGTATTACTAGCTAATGATCAAATTAGCGATCGTTTCCTTATAAATGCGTCTTATTTATCACTCAAGAATATAACATTAGGTTATAACTTACCGAAGAAATGGCTGCAAAAAGCAGGTATAAACAATATCCGCATTTTCGCAACAGGAGACAATTTATTTTTGATATCGGCATTGAAAGGAATGGATCCACAATATAACTTCACTGGTTCACAAGATTATACTTATACTCCAGTACGTAACATTACTTTTGGATTCGATTTAAAATTTTAATCACGAATAAAAATTAGCTGAAAATGAAAAAACATATATACAAATTTTTGTGTGTAGGAATATTAGCAATGGGATTTGCTTCATGCGACCTGGACACAGAACCCACAGATAAACTTCCCCAAGAACAACTACTAAGTGACATTGGAGGTGTGGAAGCTATTTTAAATGGTGTATACCGTAGTTTCTACAAAACAGACTGGTCGGAAGGATATCCGACCGAGAATTTCGGTCCTTCTTCTGTTGCTCTTGCAGGAGACCTAATGGCACAAGATGACATGCAACTTCGTGAATTCGGTAATTATTGGTTTGCTTACGATTTCTTACGATGGACACGTACGGAAATCAACAATAAGTCAGACCGTCCTTACGTATGGTGGAATATGTTCTATCAATTTGTCAATAACGCAAATGTAATGATAGCCAGCCTTGATCAAATAGAGACTTCAGAAGTCAAAAAACAAAAAAATTTAAAAGCACAGGCATTATCATTACGAGCTTATGCATATTTTAATTTGGTTTCTTTATACCAATTAACTTATAAAGGGCATGAATCATCACCGGGAGTTCCTATTTATACAGAACCTACAAGTATCGAGACTAAAGGTAATGGTCGTGGTACTGTAGAGCAAGTATATAAAAGAATAAACGATGATTTGAAAGACGCAATTCAGTTGTTTGAAGAAGCCGGATTAACTCAAAGTCACAAATCTCATATCGATAAATATGTAGCTTACGGAATAAAAGCTCGTGTAGCTCTTATTCAAGAAGATTGGGCTGCCGCTTCTTCAGCTGCACAAGAAGCAATGAAGAAGGACGGCTTGGGACTTATGGGAAATGATGATTTATTAAATGGCTTTAACAGCATTACCAATAAGGAATGGATGTGGGGTTCAGAAATTTTTGAATCTCAAGCTACCGGCTGGTATTCATTTTTCAATCACATGGATGCAGCTGCAGGAGGCCACGCAGCAACATGCCGCAAAATAATTTCATCAGCGTTATATGATGCTATAGATGACAACGACACCCGTAAACAGTGGTTTACGGCACCCACTGGAATGACACCTGATGAAGAAGACGAAGATGCCAATCTAAAACCGGAAGATGTCAGTTACAACCAGTTGAAATTCAGAGTAAAATCTATAGGAACATGGAATAGTGATTATATTTACATGAGAATGGCAGAAATGTACTTGATTGCAGCCGAAGCTGAATGCAGACAGGGAAACGAACATTTTTCTAAAGCAAAATCTCTGCTCAAAGAAGTAGTTAGCTATAAATATGAAGATCCTTCCGAATATGAAAATAAGGTTGATGGTCTGCAAGAAAGCAATAACATCACATTGACAGAAGAAAATACGACATCAACAACTTTACTTGACGAAATTCTGCTTCAACGTCGTATCGAATTATGGGGAGAAGGAGTGCGTCTATTGGACTACAGACGATATATTGATCCGGAAAATTGGGAATTAACGATGATGATTCCAATGACCGAGTTCGATGGTAATGAAAGCTTAAATATTACCACTGACCAAAACCCGTAAATAAAAAACTTACTTTTAATGAAAATAAGAAAGAGTAAACCATAATAGAATCTACCGATCAAAAAAGTACTAGCTTACAAATAAAAGATGAGACTGAATTCTTGAAAAAAAATAAGGATTCAATCTCATCTTACTTACGTCCATACTAGGAGATTTTACACGAATAAAAATTACAGAAAAGTTTATCGAGCGGTAATCGATATGCTGAAACAAATAAAAATTCGCACATTACGGCTACGCACGATGTGAATAACCCGAGAAGCGGAACAACGCGGATTATAGACATAAAAATGCTTATATTCTTATGAAGAATGATGGCAACCTAAACTTTATCAGATTACATTTAGAATAGCACACTCATCTCCTGATCATCAGGGAATCATCCCTTCTCTCACAATATCTACCAGAATTGGCTTCAATCCGCTAACGAAACATTCCACTGCAATCACCATCAAAATCAATCCCATAAGACGCATCATCACATTATTACCCGTTTCACCCAAGACTTTTACCAATCTCGTGGAAGCACGAAGAATAAAGAAAGTCAGCAGATAAATCAGGGCAATAGTACCGATCAGTATCCCCTTCATTTCATAAGAATGAGCATCCTGCATCAAAACGATTGCATTGGCAATTGCTCCGGGACCGCATAGCATAGGAATACCGAGAGGCGTAATAGAGATATCATCCGCATACGTTTTGATTTCTTCGTCCTTCAACTTCATCGGTGTATAACGGGCTTGAAGCATATCAAAACCTATCTTGAAGATAATCACCCCACCGGCAATACGGAAACCATTGGTAGAGATACCGAAGAATTTGAAAAGAAACTGGCCGGCAAAGACAAATACCATCAATGTAATAAACGACACAATAGTAGCACGACGTACGATAGACTGACGTTCTTTATCCGTCATACCATGAGTCATGGTAAGAAAGACAGGCATCGTTCCCAATGGATTGGTCAATGTGAAGAATGAAGTGAAACAAAGCAAGGCGAAAGGCAGAAGCGTACTATCCATGGTTATATCGTATTTTATGCAAAACTAAAACGCAACAAAAATACGACTTAATCCAGAAAACCTATAATAAATCCATTAATTCTTTCAAGGAATGGATGTGATAAGTAGGGAGGAAAGGGAAAGTAGTCCGTTCTGTCACATTGTAGAAAACCTGATGCATCCCTACTCCGTGCGCTCCGGTTATATCCGCTTCCCAACTGTCACCAATCATCAGGGATTCGCGCAACTCGGATTGAGTGGCAGACAGAGCAAAATTGAATATCTCCGGCCAAGGCTTCAACACTCCGAGATCTTCCGAGAGAATCACCTTTCTGAAATACCCGTCCACTCCTGCCGAACGCATCTTGCGTGATTGCAATTCACGAAACCCATTGGAAAGGATATAAAGGTTATATTTGGGAGCAAGATATTCCAATACCTCCTTTGCATAAGGCATCAAAGTACTTTTGGTAGGGATAATAGCGAAAAAATCTTTCGAAAACTGTTCGGCGAGCATTTCATTTTTCACTCCCACAGCCTGTAAAGGATAAAAGAAACGCTGGCTGTTCAATTCATCCTTCGTTATCTTTCCTTCACCGTACTCAATCCAGAGTTCTGTATTTCTTTGTTGATAAAGAGTATAATAATGATTGAATGAGTCAAAATAGCGATCAAACGAATATTTCTGATATACTTCCTCAAAAGTGTCACGGGCATTTTGAGAAAAAGCCCAGATGGTATCATCAAGATCAAAAAAAAGATTTTTATATTTCATCAGTAGTTATGCGTATAATAAGAAACAAAAAAGCCAATGTGCTAATTTCTTGAATCCAGGAATCAGCACATTGGCAATTCAAAAGGGATATCTACCTTATTTTACCTGGATAACCAAGTATCTGGATACACTCCAGAATTCAGTAGGATTAGTAATCTTCAATGTCAACTGACCTTTGTCATCTTTTACCAATTCATAAGAACCGGTCGGATGAGTAGTCAGTAACTCAGCACGTTTAGAGTACAACTTGATTTCTTTGGTCGTACGAATATCGATCTGAGTGAAATAATCCTTGTTGAAATCAGCGCTCTTCAATACGTCTCCGCTCTGAAGAATCTTTTGAGCTTTCAATTCAGATTTAGTACCGAATACAAACCAGGCAGCATTCAAGCTCTTTTCCTGTTCGGCAACGGTTTTAGCTTTCGCTTCGTTTTCTGCAGCCAGAGTTTCTTTTGCTACAGACAGATCGCTGACAGCAGCATCCAATTCCTGAATACGGATATTCTTGGAAGCCAGTTCAGTTTGCAGTTCCTCAATACGCTGTTGTTTAGCATTCAATTCAGCAGTCAAAGCGGCAACAGCTTTTTTCATCTGTGCAGAATTGTAATTGCTGTTCTTCAACTGTGCCTGTAACTTTGCAATCTGCGCTTTGTTTTCTTCCATTTGCTTGGAGATGAATTCGATGTCAGAAGCAATCTGTTGCTTGGCACTGGCAGAGTTCTCAGTGATGGTTCCACGCTGCAAGTCAACACGGCTTTCGGCAGCATTGATCTTACGGAAACCTTCCTGAACTTCATTGAAAGTACCCATCATATCATCCAGTTCAGCATTACGCTGGTTCAGTTCCATCAAAAGAGAATCATTTTCAGCTTTCAGGTCTTTACTTCCACCTTTAAAGCCATCACACGAAGCCAACATGGCTACGCATACAAATAAAACAGCTAACTTTTTCATACGTTTACGTTTTACGTTTTTTAATGAAGTTATTTAATCATCTATTCCTGCTAATACAATCACAATCTCGCCCCGGGGTTCGGTAGCGGTAAAGTGTTCTATCAATTCAGCCAAACTGCCCCGAACTGTTTCTTCGTGGAGTTTGGATATTTCACGCGACACGGTTGCCTGACGTTCAGCGCCGAAATATTCGGCAAACTGTGTTAACGTCTTCAACAGACGGTGGGGTGATTCATAAAACACCATCGTGCGGTGTTCTTCCGCCAATGTCTTCAGTCGTGTCTGCCGTCCTTTCTTCTGGGGGAGAAATCCCTCGAAGCAGAACTTCTCGTTCGGCAATCCCGATGCAACGAGTGCCGGAACAAAAGCGGTTGCTCCCGGCAAGCACTGCACTTCAATACCGTTGCGCACACATTCACGAACAACCAGAAATCCGGGATCGGAAATTCCAGGCGTTCCGGCATCCGAAATTAGTGCCACCGTTTCACCTGCCTTTATTCTATTAACAACACTTTCCACCGTTTTATGTTCATTAAATTTGTGGTGGGATTGCATTGCATTCTTTATTTCAAAGTGTTTCAGCAAGATACCGGAAGTACGTGTATCCTCCGCCAAAATCAGATCGACCTCTTTCAGGACTTTGATAGCCCGAAAAGTCATGTCCTCCAGATTCCCTACCGGCGTAGGTACCACATATAGCTTTCCCATCTTGTTTTTGTTTTATGCTGATTGATTAAAATATTTCTTTAGTAGCTCCAGAAAGTCGTTCACCGCTTCTTTTTCTTCATTCAATTCGACTTTCGAGGACAGAAACGCGATTGCAGTCTTGTAGGAACTCATTACTGATATCTGTTCGATAACCCGATTCATCAAGTCAGTGTTGCCTCCGAACAGTTCACGAGAAAAACGGAAAGAATCATTCAAACTGATAGAATGTCGCAAGCCGGCAGATAGTTTGAGACTTTCTCCCAACACAGCCGATTTAGGTTCTTCCTCTTTCACAACAGTTTCAACAACAGGCTCCTCCACCATTGCAGGCTCCTCTTCTGCTATTACTACAGGTTTCTCTTCCGCAACAATAGTCTCTCCCTCATCGTCTTCTTTCACGTCAACCGATTCGAGAGATTGTATAATAACGGAGGAATCTTCTTCAGACCCGGCAACTTCATCCTTCTCTTCCGCTGTCTCTTCCACAGCTAACGGAGAAATTACCTGAACAGCATCCACCTCCTGTTGCAGTTCGTCCAAACGTCCCTGCATCCGTGTAATGCTCCGCTTCAACAGTTCAGACAAAGTCGGAGTCGGCTCCTTGGTAAATAAATCCATGAGATACTTCAACTCATGAACATCCAACTCAATATCTGTTAATAGCTTCTGTTTCATGTCAGTCCATTGTTTATACGGTGCGAATGTAGGAATAATTTATGCAATAACTTAAAATAATGGATAATTTAACAGTTCTTGCACATTGAATTGCTTACCTTTGTCCACATATTTATTTAATCAAGAAAACACAAAATCTCATGGTATTATTTTCAGAAGACCACATACAGGAGACTAGAAGAAGAGGCCGGATCGAAGTAATCTGCGGTTCTATGTTCTCCGGAAAGACAGAGGAATTGATTCGCAGAATGAAGAGAGCGAAATTCGCGAAACAACGTGTCGAGATATTCAAACCAGCTATCGACACCCGTTATTCAGAAGAAGACGTAGTCTCTCACGACAGCCATTCTATCGCCTCCACTCCCATCGATTCGTCAGCCAGCATTTTACTGTTTACTTCCGAGATAGATGTAGTAGGTATTGATGAAGCGCAGTTCTTCGACAGTGGTTTGATTGATGTATGCAACCAGCTTGCCAACAATGGAATCCGTGTTATCATTGCAGGGTTGGATATGGACTTCAAAGGAAATCCGTTCGGTCCAATGCCACAATTGTGCGCCATTGCCGATGAAGTCTCCAAAGTTCATGCGATCTGTGTGAAATGTGGTCAGCTGGCTTCTTTCTCACATCGTACAGTCAAGAATGAGAAACAGGTTCTTTTAGGCGAAACAGCCGAATATGAGCCTCTGTGCAGGGAATGTTATCTCCATGCACGAGGGGAAGATGAGCAGAAAGTATAAACTCTATAAAAGAAACAGATTATGGAAAGGAAAAAGATAACATTCGACAGTTTTATACGCGGTTCCATCGGATGTGTGTTAGTTGTAGGCATATTAATGCTTGTGGAACGTCTTAGCGGAGTGTTATTACCTTTCTTTATTGCGTGGCTGATAGCTTATATGGTCTATCCGTTAGTCAAATTCTTCCAGTATAAACTACGATTAAAAAGTCGCATTATTTCCATCTTCTGTTCCTTATTCCTCATTACAGTTATCGGAATCACTTTATTTTATCTGTTAGTGCCGCCGATGATTTCGGAAATAGGCAGAATGAACGACTTGCTGGTGACTTACCTCACCAATGGAGCCGGCAACAATGTGCCTAAGAATCTTTCTGAATTTATCCACGAGAACATCGATCTTCAGGCACTGAACCGTGTATTAAGTGAAGAGAATATTCTGGCGGCAATCAAAGATACCGTCCCCAGAGTGTGGACTTTGCTTGCAGAATCTCTCAACATTCTATTCAGCATCCTTGCCTCCTTCATTATATTATTATATGTAATCTTTATATTATTGGATTACGAAGCGATAGCTGAAGGATGGTTGCATCTGCTACCCAATAAATACCGTACGTTTGCCTCCAACCTGGTTCACGACGTACAGGATGGTATGAACAGATATTTCCGTGGACAGGCTTTGGTTGCTTTCTGCGTAGGTATTCTTTTCAGCATCGGTTTCCTGATTATCGATTTCCCCATGGCTATCGCTTTGGGACTTTTCATCGGAGCATTGAATATGGTTCCCTACTTGCAAATCATCGGTTTCCTTCCCACTATTTTATTGGCGATCCTCAAAGCTGCCGACACCGGACAGAACTTCTGGATTATCATTGCATGTGCATTAGCCGTCTTTGCAATCGTACAAATCATACAGGACACCTTCCTTGTCCCCAAAATCATGGGAAAGATTACCGGACTGAATCCTGCCATCATCCTTTTATCTCTTTCTATCTGGGGTTCATTAATGGGAATGCTCGGCATGATTATCGCCTTGCCACTAACAACTTTGATGCTCTCCTACTACCAACGCTTTATTATCAACAAAGAAAAGATAAAATATGATGAAGTAGAAACTACTGATAATCAAGAAACAAGCCATAACGAGGAAAAATAATTGAAACTTTTTTCTACGGAATGCTTGCAAATTAAATAAAAGTAACTACCTTTGCACCCGCAATCAGGAAATAACTGATTCGCAAATAAGGATTGATTCGCTAGCTCAGCAGGTAGAGCACAACACTTTTAATGTTGGGGTCCTGGGTTCGAGCCCCAGGCGGATCACTGAAACAACAAGAAAAATCAAGCAAATCCCTGATGATCAGACATTATCAGGGATTTCTTTTTTCTAGTAGGTGGCAGAAAATAGCCGTTTCAAGCATATTATCGGTGGATAAATCGTGGGACTTAAATTTAGTTCGAAAAAGTCCCACGAATTTGCACCTTTCTCACTGATTCATAGTCTTTTGCATAGTACTACTTTGGAAGAGAATACATAGTTTTGTAACTCTAAAAACGATGTAAAAATGGCTAGAAAATCATTTTCGGTTTTGTTCTTTATCAAAAAAGCCAAATTATTAAAGAACGGAGAAGCACCTGTGTGCATGAGAATTACTGTAAACGGCTGTATGGTAGATATTTCTATCAAAAGAAGTTGTCCCGTAAACCTATGGAATCAAGCAAAAGAGAATTCAAAAGGAAAAGACCGCATGTCGGTGGAACTGAACCATTACATAGAAATCACACGCTCACGCATACACCAAATTTATAGGGAACTGGAAACTTCCGACAAGGTTATCACCGTTGATCTTGTGAGAAAACTATATTATGGTGTAGATGAAGAAAGCAAAACCCTTTTGCAAGTATTCAGAGAACACAACGAACAAAGTCGTAAGCTGATCGGCAAAGACTTTGTTAGTAAAACCGTTCAACGGTATGAAACCACTACCCGATATTTGGAGGAATTCATCAAGAAAGAATATCAGTTATCGGATATTGCCCTGAACAACTTGGAAGCCAACTTCATTTCTAAGTTCGATGCTTTCTTGAAGATTGAAAAAGGTTGCGCGCAGAACTCCGCTATCACCCGATTGAAGAATTTGAAGAAAATTATCCGCATTGCTCTGGAAAACGACTGGATAAAGAAAGATCCATTTGCTTACTACCGCTTCAAACTGGAAGAAACTGATCCCGAATTTCTGACGATGGACGAGATTAAAATCATTCTCGCTAAAGAGTTCACAATTAAACGAGTAGAACAGGTACGGGACGTTTTTGTCTTTTGCATATTTACTGGCTTGGCGTTCAGCGATGTGAAAGATTTATCACCTGAACATTTGGTAAAAGATAACAAAGGGAAACTTTGGATAAGGAAGAACCGCCAAAAGACCAAAATCATGTGTAACATTCCTGTGTTACCTGTGGCAGCTTCCATACTTGATAAATATAAGGATGTGGCAGAGGGTACCGGAAAACTTTTACCTCTATTGTGTAATCAACGTATGAACAGTTATTTGAAGGAGATTGCCGATGTGTGCGGAATTCATAAAAATCTTAGCACTCACGTTGCTCGTCATAGCTATGCCACAAGCATTTGCCTTGCAAATGGCGTGAGTATGGAGAATGTAGCCAAAATGTTAGGTCATGCAGATACCAGCATAACGAAACACTACGCACGGGTACTGGATCAGAATATTCTAAAGGATATGCAGAAAGTAAATAGCTGCTTGTCAGAGTTGGCTATATAATAAAGGTAGTAGCCAATACGGAAAAAAAGGATTGGGAAGAATGAATTTCATTTTCTCAATCCTTTTCTATTAAAGTAAGTTTTTCAGAACTCAATATGAAGCATTGACAAAGGTAAGTTCCGTATTTATTCTGTTCAAGTCCAAGCCTTCGGTTTAGATAAAAATCTTCCTCTCATTACATTCGAGCGTATTTTTATCTAAAGACTTGCACAGACTAAATACTTCACTGGAAAAGTCAATGATTCAAATTAAATTCCGAAAAACAATGTTTTCGAAGGTGGCAGATTAGGTTATTCTTTCCAGCTTTCAAAGTAGTGCTTTTGGAGCAGTTTATCAATATCACTTTGACGGTAGATGATTTTACCTTTTATCTGAATAAAGGGGATTAGACCTGTATCTCGCCATTCTTGTAGAGTTCGCAAACTGACATTCAGTTTTTTAGAAACCTCATGATTGGAAAGGAAACGTTCCCCGTTCAGGTGGGGTTTGTAATGCTTGACAATAGATTCAATACCGTTCAGCATCGAATCGAGCGAAGAAATAAATTCTTTGACTTTCGGTGTATCTTTATTTATTAATTCCATGATTGAAAGATTGTTTTATTGAAATATTGATTTCAAGATTGATACATGACTAACCAATTATATGATTAGCTGATTAATTACGTAGATAGTCACCCAACGATGAAATATTAAGTACATCTTTTGCCGGATCATAATCTACATAGAGCCGTTTGGATGCAATGGTAATAAAATACTGGCTACCATCTTGCTGTATCTCATAAGTAGCGGGCGAAGCCTGTTTGGTGGTTTCCGATACATATATAATAGAAAGAAGATAATCTTTATCATTCCGGTAGATGATAACCGTGGGATTCAGATTAACGCTTTCCCATGTGCCGATAATTGAAAACAGGTTGAAGGACGGATAATCATCTTTAGTTCTTTTCATAAGGCATGATTTGTTTGGATGATTGATTTTGTGTTTCACTGTCTGCTATAATTCTTTCAATATCGGAAGACTTATAATAAATCTTGCTTCCTATTTGAGAATAAGCCAGTCGCCCGCTACTTCGGTAATATTGTAACGTTCGTTTGCTAAAGCCTAACAACAGGCATACTTCCTGGCTATCCAGCCAGTTTTCTACTTTTGGGGTATGAATGCTGCAGAAACTTTCTACCCGTTTAGCAAACTCGGTGAACCTCTCGCAGACATACGAGAATGTTCTTTTTTCAATGGTTACTACTTCCATACTTCTAATTTTTTATGGTTTATAAAACGTGTTGATTCTTATTTCATCGGCAAATGAAAGAAGAATCAAGAGCCGTTTTCTAAACTGTCCGGAAGTGGTATGAAGTGGTTATAACTGGCTGGATAAATGAAGATAGAAATTATATACTGTGAACATACAAGATGTTAAAATCTCAGATTTTATACTTACTACTAAGTAAATTGCATATATTTGCGCCATGAATGATACAAGAAGTGAAATAATACGGTTAGGAAGTGAATTAATTCGCTCTATTGGCTACAATTCTTTTAGCTATGCAGACATATCTAAAGCGTTGAATATAAAGAATGCAGCTATTCATTATTATTTCCCTTCAAAGTCGGATCTGGGAGTAGAGATAATAAGAGAAAATTTGAATGCTTTCAACCAGCTAACTAAGACATGGGAAAGTTTGGATTATAAATTGCAGTTTTCCAATTACATTCATATGCATGATAGTTTTATCAATAATCATTGGGTTTGTATAGTTGGTTCACTTTCGCCATCTTATGACACTTTACCTGAAAACATGCAGAAAGAGTTGCAGGGATTGGTAAACACGATTCTGAAATGGCTTACAACTTTATTAGATAATGGTTTAAAAAATAATGCTTTTTCATTTGCAGAAACACCAAGAACAAAGGCTTTTATGGTTCATTCTGCATTACTATCTTCTTTGCAAATGAATAAAGTTTTAAGAAATGATGTGTATAAATCAATACAGGAAGGATTATTAAATATCTAATATTTTTTTGCCTCAAAAACTTACTTACTAATAAGTATATAAATTTATAGAAATGAAAAGGATTGATTTTTTAAGAGAACAGATTATCGAATCGAGGAATTTTGTAAATCGTTTGATTTCCGAAATACCACAAGATTTGTGGTACACAATTCCTCAAAACACAGATTCAAATTTTGCTTGGCAAATTGGACATTTAATGATTAGTCAAAACTTCCACGCTATCACATGTATCACAGGAAGAAATACTAAAGTAGCAGAATTGATACCCATTTTTGATTATGTAAAAATCTTCAATGGTATGGGAACCCTACATAGGTCAGTAGAAAAAAACTTGATACCAGCATATGAGCTAAAAAATCAGTTTGATGCCATTCACGAAATATGCATAGATAATTTATCCCAATTAAATGATGATATATTATTTGAGCAATTAGAACCTATTCCGTTTAAACATCCGGTAGCTAATAATAAATATGAAGCATTATCTTGGTGCTTCAAACATGAAATGTGGCATAGTGCGGAAATGGAAGAACTAAAACGTATGCTCGGCTATCCTATCAAATGGCTATAAAGATAGTTTGCAACGGTAATAAAAAAACTATTACATAGTTCTATTTCTCTGAAAATATATACCTTTGTATTCAACAAGTTAATATATCGTTCAACTTATGAAATGGCAACTCTGTATATAGCTTAAATGCTTCAGGGTGGTCGGAGAACTAACAAATCTTCGATCTGTATTTTTATACCCTATTCTAAACACAGAGTTTTCTCAATTACATTTCTGATTATGATTTATAGCACTGCAAAAGTAGTGCTTAATGGTCATGTTATATTAAGTTGAACAATGAATTATACATATAAACAAATATGGCTCATCAACTTGCCTATCATGGTGAGCCTGCTCATGGAGCAATTGATTAATTTCACAGATTCCATTTTTCTTGGTCATGTCAGTCAGATAGATTTAGGAGCATCGGCACTGGCTACCATGTATTACACAGCCATTTATATGCTCGGCTTTGGGTTCAGTCTTGGAGTACAAGTTGTTATCGCAAGGCGAAACGGTGAAGGGCGATATATGGATGTAGGCAGAGTATTTTATCAGGGACTGATTTTCTTATCTGTTTTTGCTGTTATCGTTTTCATGTTATCCAAACTGTTTTCTCCTGTATTACTTCGTATGATCATTTCGTCTGATAGTGTCTATCAAGCTACCATGAAATATATCGAATGGCGAGATTATAGTTATCTCTTTGCATTTCCTTTATTGGCAATTCGGGCTTTCTTTGTCGGAACAACCAAAACCAAAATTCTTACAGCTAACTCTATCGTTATGGTAATCTGCAATGTTACATTTAACTACTTGCTAATATTCGGGAATGCAGGTTTTCCTAAATTGGGTATTAGTGGGGCTGCTATGGGTTCATCGCTTGTAGAGTTTGTCGGATTACTGTTTTTGATTCTATTCATGTGGAAGCATGTAGACAGGAAACGGTATGGATTGCGTGCAAGTTTTGATTAAGGGTTATCGCTTCACCTCTTAAATATTTCTGTTTGGACAATGGTACGTTCGTTTTTTTGCATTGCTCCTTGGTTTTTGTTCTTTGTAGCAATTGAACATTTAGGAGAATGTGAGCTAGCAGCAGCAAACGTAGTAAGAAGTATCTCAATGCTCTTTTTTGTGATTGTCAATTCATTTGCTACCACTGCTATTTCGCTGGTTAGTAACCTTATCGGAGCAAATCAAATTTCAGATGTTATGCCACTTTCCCGTCGTATCATATTGCTAACTTATGCAATGGGGATTCCCTTGATTCTGTTATCTTTTGCTTTGTCGGGAACTCTTTTAGGGCTGTTCACTAATGATGAGATAGTTGTTCAGAAAGCATTTTTCCCATTCTGTGTAATGCTTTCTACGTTTATCATCTCTGTGCCGGCTTATACATATTGCAATACAGTAATAGGCACAGGTAATACGAAAGTAGTTTTTGTGTTCCAAATGATTAATATTATTATCTATCTGTCATACCTATTTGCTTTGTCCCAATTTCCGAATATTCCGCTTGCAGCATATTGGACTTCCGAACAAATATATGTATTAGTGTTATTACTGATGTCTTATGCTTATATGAAAAAAGGCAGATGGTTCAATAAGAGTATTTAATCCTAACAACGATTTATCTATGTGGGATATTCTGGAAACAAAGCTATTCAGGCTCTTGTCAGTTTCTAATACAGAAAGTGACCCTGAACCGCAAATCAAAGGGGCATATAGAGAGTTTGTGGAAAAGTTAATCTTCTATTTAGATTCAGAGACAGATAATATGAAGCGTATTCGTACCCTCAATTTGATTCATATAGAGATTGAGACGGTTAAATCTTTAGAGGTTTCGTATGGAACAAAACAAGATGTATTGAAACTTATCTATTGTGATAAAGTATTGTCTTTCGTTCAAAAAGAGTTAGAGCTAATCCATAAACAAATGGAGTTTCCAAAATACTTTATCAGGATAGAAGCCGCATGGCAATCACCGCTTTATCTAACCGATAAAACTAATCTCATTGATGTGATGGAGATGGTTAGCGGATTGTTTCTATCTGAAAAAGTTGTAACCCACAACGGAGCAAAATCACCACTGACAGAAATCGGACGAGCGTTTGAATATCTGTTCAATATTAAACTAGGGGACATTCACAAAAAGCATGAAAATGTAATTTCCCGGAAAGCCAATAAACGCACCGAGTTTTTGGATATACTTCGGAAAGCTATCTCCGAAGAAAGTAAAAAGAAAGGCTATCTATAAATCAGCTACTTATGAACAATTATTAGGGGTGTAGTATATCTACTCCCCTAATTTAATTTCATCCGTTTACCGAACTTTGCTTCATCAATCGATTGAAGATAATAATGTAGAACTTAAAATTGAAGCAAAATGTATATAGACAATGAAAACTTCGAGAAGTGGATGGAGCAGCTTTCCAAGAAACTGATGGAAATTGGAAAAGACTTGAAGTCACTTATCAATACGGACAATGTTCTCGATGATAATGAGAAGTTGTTAGATAATCAGGATTTGGCTTTTCTCCTGAAAGTATCATTCCGAACTCTCCAACGTTACAGAGTGAGCGGACAACTACCCTACTTTACTATCGGAAAGAAAACCTACTATCGAGCGAACGATATTCGGGCTTTTGTTCGTGAACGTGCCGACTCTCAAACCTATAAACAGTTTGAAAAAGCTAACCAATTAGAGAATCAGTCCTGAAAGCAAAAGGTAGCAGAGGAAAGAAGTCTGTGCTTAGGCTATTCCTCTATGCTACCACCCCAATTTAGCAGAAACAGCTATGCCTTCCGGCTTCGCACGTTTCGCTAAATCGAGCAAGAGGGAACTGGACAAGTCCTGTTCTTCCCTCTTGCTCTGCGAGGCAAAGCCTTCGGCTTTAGCGTGTTACAAGACCACGCTGTAATGACACCTGTAATAAGTATTTTCTTTGCAACGCTTATTATCAAGTATTTATCTATTCATATTTCTATAAAAAAGTAATTATCATGCCAAACAGCAGTCGAAAAACGATATTCACTACCATTTCCATAGACAAGGAAACGGCAGCTTTAGTAGAGAAGATATGCAAACGCTATTCACTGAAAAAGAGCGAAGTTGCAAAGTTGACGTTCGGGTATATAGATAAGGCACATATCAACCCATCCGAAGCACCCGAATCCGTAAAATCGGAACTGGCGAAAATAAATAAGAGACAGGATGACATTATCCGCTTCATCCGTCACTATGAGGAAGAACAACTGAATCCTATGATACGAGCTACAAATTCTATCGCTTTGCGTTTTGATGCTATCGGAAAAACTCTAGAAACTCTTATTCTCTCACAACTGGAAGCCAGTCAGGAGAGACAAACAGCCGTACTAAAAAAGTTAAGTGAACAGTTTTGTAATCATGCCGATGTGATAAACAACCAATCCAAACAGATTAACACACTCTACCAGATACACCAACGGGATTATAAGAAGTTGCTTCATTTGATACAACTCTATTCAGAGTTATCGGCTTGTGGTGTGATGGATAGCAAAAGGAAAGAGAACTTGAAGACCGAAATCAGCAATCTAATAAATACATAAGACTATGCACATAGATTTCGCTCCGCCATCAAACGGAATATATAATAATGCAGGAAGTAGCCGACAGCTAGCTAATTATTTAGAACACGAGGATTTAGAAAGGATGGAGAAAGGTTTTTATACCGAAGACTTCTTTAATCTTACAGAGAATAATATCTATAAATCAAAAGTTATAAAAGATATTGATACTAATATCGGGCAACTCTTAAAAACTGATGCTAAGTTTTACGCTATTCATGTCAGCCCATCGGAAAATGAACTTCGGGCAATGGGGAACACCGAACAGGAACAAACCGAAGCGATGAAACGCTATATCCGTGAGGTGTTTATTCCCGAATATGCTAAGAATTTCAATAAAGAGCTATCCGAAGCAGATATAAAGTTTTACGGCAAAATTCATTTCGACCGTAGCCGTTCCGACAATGAACTGAATATGCACTGTCATTTGATAGTCAGCCGTAAAGACCAATCCAATAAAAAGAAGCTGTCACCGCTCACCAATCATAAGGACACCAAGAACGGAGTAGTCAAAGGTGGCTTTAACCGTGTGAACCTATTCCAACAGGCAGAACAGGGCTTTGATAAACTGTTCAATTACAATCGCCAACCAATAGAATCATTTGACTATCATAACACTATGAAGAACGACACTATATTTGAGAGGCTTAATTTGCAAGGACGAGAAATTCAATCCTGTGAAAGGAAAGTAGAAATCAGTCTAGACAGCAATAAAGAGAACTCATATTCTATCAATCTTGAAAACAAGGCAGTGAACAATCAGAAAAATAGTCAAACATTGAACTCATTTCTTTTTCTTATTTCATCTGGAGCAGATTACATGACAAACCTTGAAGAACAAATTCCCAAACTCAAGAAGAAAAAGAAACTTCGCCCATGAACTTTAGAAATTAGATGGTTTGTGTAAAACGAGCTATAAAAGTCATATTCATATTATAGCTTTATCCCAAAATTAGAGTATATTTGCATTAAAATGAAATAGAGAAATGTCAAATTCATCATATACAAAACCCTTTTTAAAATGGGCAGGAGGTAAGGGACAACTTATCGACCGCCTAAATAGCTATATTCCAACAGAGTATGAACAGTATATTGAACCATTCCTAGGAGGAGGTGCACTATTCTTTTATTTGCGCCCGCAAAAAGCAATCTTATCTGATATTAATCCTGAACTAATAAATTGCTATTCAGTTGTAAGGGATAATATTGAAGATTTGATTGAAATACTCCAAAGGTATAAAAATGAAGAAACTTTCTATTATGAATTGAGAAGTACTTCTTTAGATAGTCTATCTTCTCTTCAACGTGCTGCAAGATTTATATACTTAAATAAAACTTGTTTTAACGGCTTATATAGAGAAAATAAAAAAGGAGAATTTAATGTTCCTTTTGCATATTATAAAAACCCAACAATCTGTGACAAAGAAAAGCTACGTTTAGCTAGTAAAGTTCTTCAAAATGCAAAGTTAATATGCGCTGATTATAAAGTTGTAATAAGAAGATATGCTCAAGAAGGAGATTTTGTATTTCTAGATCCTCCTTATGTCCCTGTTGGAGCGACTGCTGATTTCAAAAGATATACAAAAGACTTCTTCTATGACGCTGATCATATTGAATTAAGGGATGAGTTCAACTATTTAGAGAAAATAGGAGCCAATGTAGTTCTTACTAATTCTAATACTGATTTTGTTAGAGCATTATATGCTAATTCCAAAATAGAACTAGCGGATACAAAAAGATTAATTAGTAGTAATGCTAATACGAGAAATGGAGAAGATCTTATAATATCTTCTACTAAAAGAAAGAAGAACATATCCACACAGCATGTTCTTTTAGAAAAATTCCCTAGTACAAGATATATGGGAAGCAAATATAAGATACTTCCTTTTTTATGGGATTGTTTAAAAGATCTTGAATTTAGTAGTGTATTAGATGCTTTTGCAGGAAGTAATTGCGTTTCTTATATGTTTAAAATGAAAGGATATGAAGTATACTCAAATGATTTTTCATCTTTTTCATCTATTACGTCAAAAGCTATAATTGAAAACGCAGACACTCAAATAGATGCAAAAGAGTTAGAGCAACTCTTAATAATAAGAAACACAAATGGAGGGTTTATTACAACTACATTCGAAGGTTTGTATTTTGATCGAGAAGATAATATTTTTTTAGATAATGTTAGAGCTAATATTGATTTTCTCGAAGATGAATACAAAAAAGCAATTGCATTATCAGCTCTAATTAGAGCATGTATGAAAAAAAGACCTCGTGGCATATTTACCTACATAGGAGAAAGATATAATGATGGAAGAAGAGATCTCCAGATGTCACTTAAAGAACACTTTATAGATAATATTGAGGCTTTTAATAACGCGGTGTTTGATAATAAGAGAAAAAACAAAACATTTTGTTCTGATATTTTCAACCTATCTGTTAATGCCGATTTAGTATACTTAGATCCCCCATATCTAACATCCAAGTCAGATAATGACTATATAAGGAGATACCATTTTGTGGAGGGCTTAGTTAAAAACTGGAAAGGATTATCAATAGACTATAATACTAAAACAAAAAAATTTAAAAGTTATCGATCTTTGTTTGATTCTAAAAATACAGTATATGATGCTTTAGACACATTGTTTCAAAAGCACCGAAATAGTATTCTAGTTGTTTCATATTCATCAAATTCAATTCCATCTAAAGAAGAGATGGTCGTTTTACTAAAAAAGTATAAACAAAAAGTTGAAATAAAAGAAATCGACTACAAGTATTCATTTGGAAATCAAGGGAATAAAGTTGGAGACAATTCAAATAAAGTAAAAGAATATATATTTATAGCAACATAACATTATGTACTCAACAAAAGATATACCCCAAGCAGACAATCTGCAAAAAGTAATAACAGTTATAGATGCTGTTTATAGTGGTTGTTCGACTCAATCTCAAATAGCCAAAGTATTACAATATACAGAAAGGCAAGCTCGCTATTATAGACATGCGGCGAAAATTTTAGGATTTATAACATATGACAATAATAATGCTGTAATAACTAATGCAGGCAAAGAGTTTGCAGAAACAGAAGAAAAAGATATTCGTTATATACTTATTAGAATTAGTATTCTTAATAATAGTTTCTTAAACAATATAGTTCATTTCGTCCAAAATAAACAAAATGGTTTTATATGGGAAGATGTTAGAGATTATATATTATCAATAACAGACCATTCTGCACATAGCACAATCCCTAGAAGAACAAAAACGATTTTATCATGGTTAGAAGAACTAAATTTTATTATAGAATCTGGCGATGTATATATATATAATGAAGATGTTGAAGTTGATTTAGACCCCAAGACAAAAGAAGAGAGTATTTACCCTGTTAATTATTCAAGAGAGATCGATATAAAAGAAGATCGATTTACTGTCTTTGAACTGTTGAGAAAGATAAAGGCTCAAAAAGTAATCATGGATCCTGAATTTCAAAGAAATTTAGTTTGGAAACCACAACAGATGAGTACTTTTATTGAATCCATTATTCTCAATGTACCACTCCCACCTTTTTATTTTAAAAAGGATCTTGATGGTAGATTTATAATCGTAGATGGGCTACAACGAACTTCAACATTGCAAAGATTCATAAACAATGAGTTTTCTCTTCAAGGTTTAAACGCACTTCCTAATCTAAATACTTTATTTTTTAGACAACTAGATGAAGAGCTAAGAACAAGAATTGAAGATAAAAATTTACTCATATACTTAATTCAGCCATCAGTTCCGATGGTCGTTGTATATGATATATTCAATAGAATTAATACAGGAGGAACAAAGTTAGAAAGACAAGAAATAAGAAATTGTATTTTTATTGGACCCTCAACTCAACTTTTGCAAAGACTTTCTAGGAGGTTGGAATTCAAGCAAGCAATAGACTCTGGAATACCTGATACTAGAATGAAAGATAGAGAAGCTATTCTACGCTGTATTGCATTCACTATCTTAGATTTCGAATCTGAGTATAAAAATTCTATGGATGACTTCCTAGAAAAAGCAATGAAAGCAATGAACAGAATGTCTCCTTTGGAAATCGATACAATAGAAAATAATTTTGTCCGAGTTATGACTTTAACATATCAAATTTTTAAAGAAAAAAATTTCCGTATCCCAACTGATTATAGTAGAGGAAGAATAAATATTGCTATAATGGAAACCATTTTCTTTTTTTACACAAAAGTTCAATCTAGTGTATTATTAGATAAGAATAGAATGCATAGAAATTATAATAAACTATTAAATAACAAAGAGTTCCAAGACTCAGTACGTTATGCTACAGGTTCCACCAGTAAGGTAAAAACAAGGTTTAGAATTGCAACAGAAATATTAAATGAATAGGCCATGATAAAAGAATTAGTTATTAAGAATTTTAAGTTGTTCAGAGAGGAAACATCAATTCCTCTCTCAAGGCTCAATTTACTAACAGGTATTAATGGGCGAGGAAAGTCCACAGTTCTACAAGTATTTCTATTAATGAAACAATCTCCAGATTATGATAGAACTACTAACAAAATAATATTCAATGGTTGCGATGTAAATCTAGGGAATTATAAAGATGTAAAAAACATACAATCAACCGAAAATATAGAATTTACATTCAAATATGATGATCTATATATTAAATATAATTTAGAGCCTAATGATGTTGATTCAACAGTAGCTAATATAGCTTATATTGAAAGTAGTGATTATCAAAATTCTTTCAAATTATGCATGCAAAAGAAAGAAGAACACTTTGAAGTAAATTTGAAAGAACAAAACGATTCTTTTGAGTTCAAAACATATCTTCATGATCTATTTATCAACGAAATAGATTTACTGCAAAATAAGTCTACACAATGTCTCAAAGTAAGAAACACATTAAGTTTTAATCGGATCCATTATGTGTCAGCCAATAGGATCGGCCCCCAATTATTTTATCATGAAAGAAACATGAAAGATTTCCCAACAGTAGGTTCTATTGGAGAGGATACTGTAAGTACATTGTTTCATTATGAAGATAGCTTAGTTGGTCAATCTTTTATCGACTATTTAAATCGCTTTTTCCATATTGATCTCGATGAAATAGGAAAAACAGTTGGTCTACAAACTGAATTTTGGTTAAGCCGATTATTTGAAGGAGGAAAATACAATATAAAAAGAATTGAAGAAGCTAATTTGCTAACATTTAATATTAGCCCAGATGGTACATTCAATTATTATAAGCCAACAAACGTTGGTTTTGGATATAGCTATGTTCTACCTATAATTGTTGCAGGTTTAATAGCTCAATCAGGAGATCTTCTTATTGTAGAAAATCCAGAGGCTCATTTGCATCCACACGCCCAATCTATTATTGCAAAATTTCTAACTTTAGTTAGTTTGAATGGCGTTCAAGTGATTATTGAATCTCACAGCGAACATATTCTAAATGGATTAAGAATACCCGTATATGATAAAATTATATCATCAAACGATTTAAATGTTTTGTACTTCGATCGCAATTACGAACAACCATATATCAAAATAAAAATTGAAGATGATGGTGGAATAACCAATTGGCCACTAGACTTCTTTGATCAATCAACTAAGGATCTAAATTATCTTTTTGGGCTATGACAACACAAATATTCATCAATGAACGTTCTTTACATGGTCAATTTGCAGAGTATAACATTAAAGATGCTATTAAAAACTTTATTGCTGTACTCAAATTTATCAATAGTCAAAAGTTCACCTCAGATATTTTTACAACCAAACTATTCTTCAATATAGCTTATGCTTACAAAGATGAGCATATTGGAGCTATATTAGAGAATAACCAAAGTTTAAAAAGCATATTTTTCGACAATATTAGAAATGTTTCAAAATGGGAAAATGAAAGGATGCATGATCTTAAGTCTACATATATCTATAACAAAGAAGACTACGTAGGGAGTAGCGTAGCAGAGCTTGCTGAAAGAAAATTGACAGATAGAAATATCAAAGAAATACTACTTAACTTTCAAAATTCTAAATTCGCCCAATCTAATACGATTAATATCTGTAAAAATGGAAATATATATATATCTATAAGTTGCTCTTTCGATGAAGACTCCATTTCTGAATGTTTTATTCATCATGGGTTAATTGATCCTAAAAGTCAATATGACATAGAGTCGAAATATCCACCAAGAGATTTTCAAACTGTGTTGAGGGATAATTCTATATTTACCTTAACTACGTATCTCAATCAAAATAGAAAGGTCTATGAACGACTGAATTACGGACAACTATGGGCGGTAGATAATTTACATTATGGAACAGAAGCTCATATAGAAGTTTTCGATAAAGTAACAGGTTCACATTTAGGCACATCTCAATATGATAAAATTGAAGTAGAGACAAAATATAAAGAAAACGGGAGAAGTCTATTCTAATTACGAATGTAGTATAAAGCCTATATCCTTGCAAAAGTTATTAATATCAATTATCTTTGGCCTCAGTATTCTCCATGAGCAAACTACCGCAAAAGCACGTAGCAAATCAGTGGGATAAATCATGGGATATGCTTGAAGCTAAAATATAAAGTTTTAAATATCAGCGTGGTAATTTCGATTGGAGAATCCCAGGCGGATCACGAAAATAAAAAAGCCTCTGATTTTCAGGGGCTTTTTTATTACCCTACGGCTTTCTCCGGCTCAGTTTGAAAAAGGAGGATCAAGGGAGATCAGTTGTAATTCGGGGTAGTAGAAATTTAGTGGGGATATCCATATATCTTTGCCATTCTAAACAGAAAAAACTTTCTGTCTGCCACTCCATGTAAGTTTGCCCTAAAGAGTTTGATCTTGGCGTTGAAAGACTCTGCTGCCGCGTTTGATGTCCTCTTGTTATAGAAGTTTAGAATATCATCATAGTGTTCGTAGAATATAGCCGCAATGACATTGAAAACTGGAATACGTATCGGAACACTAATTTAGTGTAACAAGACATGCTGCATGAACTGAAAGTAAGCATCCGATAAAGTACCCGTTTTCTCTGTCATATTTTCATAGCACCTTTGCCTGTGCAATATTGCATGAACTTCTAACATATTTTCATTATGACAAAAGAACAATTTACCTCTTTACAGGAACTGCATCGTTTAAGCGGTCTGAGTCTTCTGAAATTTCTGCAACGTGAACATGTCAGTTACTCCACGTACAATTATTGGAAACGTAAATCTTCCAGTGTTCCCGATCACGAGACATCTGCTCCCCAATCAGTCTTAGCCCCCATCAGCCTGACGTCCCCCTGTATTGCTTCCTCCTCTTCTGTTTCCGGAATGACCCTGTTGTTTCCTAATGGCGTCCGTGCCCATTTGGGTGCCGGTATGGAAGAGGCCGCTTCCCGTTTGATTAACCAATACGCCTGTTGCCATGTTCTGCCTGAATGATACGATGCGGTATTTTCTCTGCCCCGGCAGGACTGATATGCGCAAGGGTATCAGTTCTCTCTGCGGTGTGGTACACGAGCGTATGGGCTGCAGTGTCAGGAACGGTGATGTATTCATCTTCATTGGCAGCAGCCGTAAATTGATGAAGCTTCTCCATGCCGAGGATGGCGGTCTGGTGATGTATGTCAAGCACCTTGAAGCCGGTCATTTCAAGATTCCCGAATATGACGAGAAATCGTGCAGCTATCCGATGGAATGGCGCGATCTTGTCATTATGGTGGAAGGAATCCGTGAATCTCCCGGGCAGCGTTTGAGACGTCTGAGGGCGGAACGAAATGTATATACTGTATAAAAATAGATGTCGTATTCCTTGTCTGTCCGGGATATATTTTGTACATTTATAGTGTAATTAAAAGAAACGGATTATGACTCAGGAAGAGATGCTTTCACAGATGAACTCAATGCTGCAGTCCCTGCAGCAGGTGAACGCATCCTAGGCTGAGACCATTATCAGGCTTACCCGGCAGAATGAATCCTTACAGAACCGTCTCAATGAGCTGACGGCTCAAGTCGCATGGCTGAACCGCCAGCTTTTCGGTCACAAGTCAGAGAAACTCCCGTCTCTTGATTCCAACCAGCCTGACCTGTTCGGTGACTTTCTTCCTGATAACGCGGCTGAACTGGAAAAAGCGCGTGAAGTAGCGGTGCAGACAATCACAAAAGAAACGGTGGAGAGCAAGAAACGGGAACGGAATAACCGCAGGATAATGGAAGGTCTTCCCGTACTTGAAAGGGTAATCATCGAGCCGGAAGACATTGACCTGGAACTGTACAGGAAGATTGGTGAGGAAGTGACCCGTGTGGTGGAACATAAGCCCGGACAACTTTATATAAAGGAGATTGTACGGCCCAAATATGCCCTTAAAGACAACACTTCACTTCCACCGGTCGGCAGAAAAGGAGTGGAGATAGCCGCCATGCCGCTGTTGCCTATATACAAAGGAATAGCGGGACCTACACTTTTGGCGGAGATACTCCTGCAGAAATATGAGTATCATCTTCCCTTCTACCGCCAGGTGAAACAGTTGCATCACCTGGGCTTCAAAGCTAGTGAAAGTACCATAGACGGATGGTTCAAGCCTGCGGTTGAACTTCTCAAGCCACTTTACGAGGTACTCAGGCAGGAAATCATGAAATCCGACTACATACAGGGGGATGAAACGACCGTACCTGTACTGGACAAGGCAGGACATCAGACCAACAAGGAATACTTGTGGATGGTCAGGGCGGTAGTCGAACGACTGGTGCTTTTCCATTATGACAAAGGATCACGGTCAGGTACGGTGATAGGGCAACTGGCTAAAGACTTCAAGGGTTATTTCCAATGTGACGGCTTTGAGGGTTACGAATCGGCTTTCAAGGTCAACCCGAATGTGCGCCTTGTTAACTGCATGGCTCATATACGCAGGTATTTTGAGCAGGCACTTGCTGAAAACAGGCAGATGGCGGAACATGCCTTAAAAGAAATACAGCTTCTATATCGCATAGAACATGACTGTGACCAGAAGCAGCTTACAGAAAATGAACGAATGGGAAAACGTCAGGAACTTGCCGGACCTATTATGGATGCCTTGAAGCTATGGATGGAAACAGAAGGGATAAAATACAGCCCAAACAGCCTGACCGGAAAGGCGATAACCTATGCCTATACCCGCTGGGAGAATATGATGAGGTATCTGCAGGATGGACGTATCCATATTGATAACAATCTGGCGGAAAATGCCATCCGACCAATCACATTGGGTAGAAAGAACTACTTGTTCTGTGGAGACCATCAGGCGGCCGTCAGCATGAGTGTCGTCTGTTCGTTACTGGCTACGTGCAAAGCGCATAAAGTAAATCCGCGCACTTATCTGAATGACGTTATAGCAAGAATGCCATATATGCAGAAGGCAAATTATGAGGAACTGTTACAAATGTTGCCACACAAATGGAAGGAAAAGAATAAAGAATGATGGAGATACAACGATAGATGGCTGCTTACCAGGAAAGGAGATACAGCCATTTTTTTATAGTGTACTTTATCGGATGCTTACAACTGAAATGTTAAGTATTCACTCTTTTTTGATTTTCAGAACCTTAATCATATTATAGTTTCGAAATTATTAGTAACTTTGTTATTGATTTTAAATTTCACCGTCGTAAAGTTTACGATGGTAAACTTTACGACGGTGAAATCAAATATAAAAAGATAGGATATGAAATTCTACAATAGAGAAAAAGAGCTAGCATTATTGGAAAAGGTCCGCCGAGTGTCTTTTTCCGTACATTCACAAATGACGGTACTTACCGGTCGGCGGCGTATCGGTAAGACCAGTCTTATATTCAAAAGTTGTGAAGATACTCCTACGGTATATCTATTTGTCAGCCGAAGCAATGAAACAGATCTTTGTTTACGATTTACTTCCGAGATCCGACAGGCACTTAATATTTATGTACCAGAACTTACCAATTTTGCAGAAATGTTTCGTTTCTTAATGGATTTGGGAACACGGATGGAATACAATCTGGTTATTGACGAGTTTCAGGAATTCTATTACATAAATCAAGAGATTTACAGTTTGATACAGGATACTTGGGATCGGCTGAGGAAGCAGAGCCATGTCAATCTTATCGTGAGCGGTTCGGTTTATACACTTATGAATAAAATCTTCAGAGATTCCAAAGAACCGCTGTATGGTCGTGCTGACAGTATAATGAAATTGTCTTCTTTCACTACTTCCATATTAAAAGAAATCATGTCGGATCATAAAGCAGACTATACTAAAGATGATTTGTTAGCACTCTATACCTTTACCGGTGGTGTTCCAAAGTATATTGAGCAGTTTATGGACAATGGATGTACGAGTATGGAAAACATGGTTGATTTCATGTTGCAACCCGATTCGTCCTTTCTGACCGAAGGACAGGCTTTGCTGATACAGGAGTTCGGAAAAAAATACGGCAATTACTTTTCAATCTTATCAGCAATCTCCAACGGTAAGAATACCTTGCCGGAAATGGAAACTGTTATGGGTGGAATGAGTCTGGGCGGACAATTAAAGAGATTGGAAGAAGACTATGATTTGATAAAGAAAAAACGGCCTATACTCTCAAAAGAGGGTTCCCAGACAGTCCGTTATGAAGTATCGGATATGTTTTTACGTTTCTGGTTCCGGTATTTTATCAAGTATCAAAATTATATAGAGATACAGAATTTTGAACGCTTAGCTGATATTATTAAAAAGGATTATCCAACTTTTTCCGGCTTAGCTTTGGAAATGTATTTCCGCCAACAGATGATGGAAAGCAAGGAATTTGCAGATATAGGTTCTTGGTGGCAAGGCAAGAATAATAAAGATCAGGATGAAATAGATATTGTCGGACTATATGCAGAAGAGAAAAAAGCTCTGGTAGCAGAGGTGAAAAGACAATCCAAAAATTTCAAACCGGATTTATTCACACTAAAAGTAGAGGAATTACGGAAAAAAGTCTTGTTTAAGTATGAGATAGAAAGCAGGCTTTTTTCAATAGAAGATATGTAGATGTGAATTCTATTTAAAGCACCATGATTACTAAAATTAATATTGAAAGACTTGGATTGTTCTCAAATTATTATTGGAAACAAAATATTGGGACATTAGTGAATCAGAATAGAAAATCACGATACTACAGTATTGTGAACACTACACCACAATACAGTAAACTTAAAAATGTATCCAAACTCCTTGAACTAAAGAGAGTTTGGATACCTCAATATTTACAGTAAAAAATATTATTTATAAAGTTTCAATCAAATCTTAATTATGCTTACAACATAAATGTGATAACTACCCATATAAACAGACAGAAGTGTATCACATAATTATGACAACATCATCTCATATCTTTTCGACCACAATTCGCAGCAATTTTTCATTTTCCCCTCTTAAAAACTTAATTTCTTCTTTCAACCAATCTATTTCCTTGTTTTTTGAGGAAATCAATTCAGCTATCATTGCATCAGGAATATAATTACTACTGATAAAATTCAATATCTTGGAGATATTTATTTCTTCTCTTTTTTTAAAGTTTCAAATTGCTCCTTTTGTTTATCCAACAGCTTTTCGAAAATCTCAATTACCTGTTCAACAGGAAAACTATTAAAGGTCTGATTATTGCCCGTATTACTGACAGCACTTTTAACACCACAATTCTCGTAGAAGTTATTCGTATTATACAGAATCGTTTCTTCGTTAAAGTTCTTCAGGCCATCTACAGTAACGCCTAGTGCTGAAGCAATCTCGCCTAATCGTTCATCGTCAAACTTCTCTGTTTGTTCTATTTTTGAAACAGCCTGTTTCGTTATACCTAACAGATCACCGAGTTCCGCTTGAGTCATTCCCCGAAGCCGACGTACCCGTTCAATTTTTCTTCCCAGATGAATCGTATTTGTGTACTTTTCCGTTTCCATATTCCAGTCTGTTAATTATTTGCCCTGCTTTATGCACTCTCTTAGAATCTCTATTTTCTCCTGTTCACTTTTCAACAAGCGTTCATACAGTTCAACCACCTTTTCAATGGGATTAATCTGTTGCGTATGAGCTGCATAAACAGTAGCGGTTGCTCCCGGAGAAATCGTGGCATCTTTATAGTTATTAATATTACAAATGGCTTTTTCAACATCAAAATCCTTGATGACATCAGTAGATATTCCCAAGACTTCAGCTATTTTTGTTAGCAGTCCATCTTCTATTTCATCTTGTTTTTCTATCTTCGAAATCTCCTGTTGACTAATACCCAGATCAGAAGCTAACGCCTCCTGTTTCATACCTAGATACACACGGATTCTTTGCAGATTGCGACCGACATGCCTTTGATTCACCTTGTCCTTTACTTTAATATCCATATCATTATTGCTTTAGTAAATACATTGAGACAAAGATAATGAAAATAAAATTCGCAACTACATATCGCCCTTTGAAAAAGACAGCTTTCTATCTGTTTCTCTTTTGATATAACCTAATTAGATCTATTTTATCCCAGTCTTTATCATTCTTATCTACTTCTAAAACTTTACTACCGTAAAGTTTACAACGGGTAAAGGTTTAATCAACAACAATATTACCTTATAAAATCAAATATACAACAGGTAGTAAGAAACAACTCTGTCCTGATAAAAGTCAACTTTATTTTTTTCAGTTCCCAGTTCTATATGCATAATTTTGTCCTGTCAGTTTTTTACTGACAGGAATCGTGGCGCCACATTCAAAACAGTAACAGAATAATGTTTAATTAACATTGACATTCTGAACAATCATTATTTAACCAATAAAATCTAATAGCCTATGGGATAAGTAAAGTCGTTACAATCGAGACATAGCTTTAAATTGTCCGGAAATTTAGCTATCCAAAAACAAATTAGTAAACATACAATTAAACAAAAAACATGAAATCATTTTCTGATAAAACAAACATAGGGTGGAATAATCCCCTAAAGACTGTTTATAGAATGAATTTTTACCTATTATTCTTATTAATAGGTTCATTATCGATACTTGGATCAACACGGGCTTATTGCCAACAGAGCAAAACAATCTCAGGTATAGTGAAAAACTCTCAAGGAGAGACGATTATCGGAGCGAATATCGTTGAAAAAGGTACCAGCAACGGAACGATTACGAATGTAGACGGACAATTCACACTGCACGTAGCACCCAATGCAATATTAAAGGTATCTTATATGGGATACACGGAACAGGAAGTCAATACACGCAACAAGAACAAGCTGGAAATCATACTGACGGAAGACGCCAGACTGATTGATGAGGTAGTGGTGGTAGGATACGGTTCGGTCAAAAAACGGGATTTGACGGGTGCGGTAACCTCCGTCAAGAGCGCGGAAGTGCTGGCCGCTCCTACCAATAATGTAATGGAAGCACTTCAAGGCAAGATACCCGGAATGGATATCACCAAAACTTCAGGACAGATAGGGGGTGATGTCACTATCCTGCTTCGTGGTTCACGATCTATCTATGGCAGCAACGAACCGTTGTTTATTATCGATGGAATCCCCGGCAGCTATAGCCAAGTCAGCCCGTCGGACATTGAGAGTGTAGATGTATTGAAAGATGCTTCCTCCACCGCCATTTATGGTTCCGCAGGAGCAAACGGCGTTGTCATCATCACCACCAAAAGAGGAAAAGAGGGGAAAGCTACCGTAAACTTCGATGCTTATTACGGATTCAGCGGTTCACCCAACTACAGGCATGGGATGACGGGGGATGAATGGGTCACCTATCAACGGGAAGCCTATAAATATAAAAACGGTGACTATCCCACCGATATGTCCGCCCTACTGGGAAAACAGGATTTTATAGATGCATACAACAACGGCAAATGGATAGACTGGGTGGATGAAGTATCGGGCAATACAGCTACCACAGAGAAATACAGTCTTTCGGTCAGTAGCGGCACTGAAAAGACAAAATTATTTGCTTCGACTTCCTACAACCGGGAGGAAGGTTTACTTAGCAACGAGAATCTGAACAGATATTCGTTACGCCTCAATCTGGATCAGCAGATATTTTCATGGGCAAAGGTAGGCTTTACTTCCAATTTAGTCTACCGGGACTTGAACTCCGGCGTGAAAAACACATTCACCAAATCTCTCTCCACCATCCCGCTGGGTGATGCTTATACCGAAGAAGGGGAGATCAATCACGAATTCATCACGGGACAATATTCCCCGATGAGTGATTTCATAGAGAATCAGTATGTAGACAACACCCGTTCCACCTACCTGAACATGAGTGGCTATGTCGAACTAGCTCCCGTCAAAGACCTGACTTTTACCAGTCGTGTCAATGGAACTTTGAATCACTCACGCCGCGGGCAATACTGGGGAGAGAAGTGCAATGCCAACCGTCCGTCTTATGCAGGTTCACCGCATGCTTCCATCACCAACAACAATGCCTGGAATTACACTTGGGAAAATATTCTCGTTTACAACACAACCATCGCAAAAGACCATAATCTGGGAGGTTCACTGATTACTTCCTGGAATAAGAACCAGTCGGAAAGCAGCATGGCTGCCGCCAGCGGTCAGATGGTAGATCAATGGTCTTTCTGGCGACTGACATCGGGCACTTCCCAACATGTGGAATCCGACTTCGCACAGACACAGAAAATGTCTTTTGCCTTCCGTCTGAACTATTCGTACAAGGGCAAATACCTGTTTAATTTCTCGACCCGTTGGGACGGTGTTTCACAATTTTCTACCGGACATAAATGGGATGCCTTCCCCGCAGGCGCACTGGCGTGGAGAATATCCGACGAGGCATTTATGGAAAAGACACGCAGTTGGCTGGACAACCTGAAGTTGAGAGTGAGCTACGGTATCACGGGTAACTCGGGAGGAACCACCGCATACAGTACCACAACACAAGCATACGTATATACCGCTTCGGGAATTTCCATTAATGGGAAAATCGTTCCTTTCACGCAATACGCTGATAGTTACGGTAGTTCCGATCTCGGATGGGAGAAATCATACAACTGGAATGTAGGGTTGGATTTCGGCATCCTGAACGGTCGCATCGACGGCTCGTTAGAATGGTTCAAAACAACAACCAAAGGATTATTATTCAAACGTACATTGCCCATCACCAGCGGTCTGACCGGATGGGGATCGCCTCTGGCCATCTGGCAAAACATCGCCCAGACCAGCAATCAAGGTGTGGAAGCAACGATCACTTCACACAACATACGGCACAAGGATTTCACTTGGAACACCACTTTATCCGTCACCTGGAACAAGGAACAAATAGACGACCTGCCCGACGGTGACCTGATTGCTGAAAATCTGTTTGTCGGTGAACCGATTAAAGCCATTTACGGATATAAGTATGCCGGAATCTGGAGAACCGATACTCCACAGGAGACATTGGATGCCTACGGCGTAAAACCCGGCTTCATCAAGATAGAAACCTTAGACCAGAAAGGTGACGGAGGCGTACATAAATACAGTACGGAAGACCGACAAATTCTGGGACACTCCAATCCGGACTGGATCATCGGATTCAGCAATTCCTTCACCTACAAGAATTTTGATTTATCTGTCTTTGCCATGGCACGTTACGGACAAACGATCAACAGCGACCTGCTCGGCTATTATACCGCCGAACAGAGCGTAACCAAGAATCAGCTGGCAGGTGTAGACTACTGGACAGAGGATAATCAGGACGCCTATTTCCCCCGTCCCGGAACGGCAGATGAGCAAAAAACCGTATATCCTTCATTAAGAGTACGCGACGGTTCCTTTATCAAGATTAAGAATATCACACTGGGATATACACTGCCCGTAAACATATCACGCAAGGTTTTGATGGAAAAATGCCGCATCTATGCCACAGCCTACAATCCGTTCATCTTTGTAAAAGACAAACAATTGAAAGATACTGATCCCGAAACCAACGGTTCGGATGCATTCCCTACCTACCGGCAATTTGTTTTTGGCGTTAATTTGACATTTTAACTAAAGATTATAATCATGAAAAGTATATATATAAAATTCATATTTTGCAGCGTGCTGCTCTCGGCTCTGTCTCTACACTCCTGCACTTTGGACGAGTACAACCCGGGCGCATTTACCAAAGAGGCTTTAGCTACTTCCATCGATGGATATGAAACCCTGATTAACCAGTGCTATTTTGCTATGGAAAGATTTTATTATGGTGCTGCCGACTGGATGTCACTGACTGAAGGCGACACCGATCTTTGGACGTATAAAGCCAACGAATCAACCAGTTACACGCAGTGGTTCTGGTTTTTCGCAGGAACATCGCCCAATACGACTTACACCAATAATTGGTGGAACGGGACTTACGACGGTGTGGGAGCCTGTAACGAAGCCATCGCATTAGGAGACAAACCTCCTTACACCACGGAAGAGGAACGGAATGCAAAGATTGCGGAAGCCCGTTTTCTTAGAGCTGTGTATTATTTCAACGCGGTGGAACAATTCGGAGCAGTGACGATGCTCACAGAACCCGTAGTGACGGAAACGTTGACCTACTCCCCCACCCGCACCGATCCGATGACCATCTATCAGGAGGTTATTATCCCCGATTTAAGATTTGCATCCGAATGGTTGCCAACAGGTACGCATGCAACAACTACCACTCCGACAAAGAAAGCCGCTCTCGGTTTTCTGGCTAAAGCCTGCTTACAGACGTACGAATATGGAAGCACCGAATATTTGCAGGAAGCTTTGGATGCAGCCAAGAAATTGATTACCGATTGCGAAACTGGCGGTGGGAAATACAATACGTATATGTATCCATCGTATAGCGAGGTGTTTAAAGAGAGCAATAACTGGGAAAACAAGGAAGCTCTCTGGAAACATCGCTGGTATGCAGGAGCAGACGGACACGGATCAAGCAATGGGAATTATAAGTTGAATCGCAACGACGAGTATTTCTTATGTAATATCAATAAATTCGGTGCTCGTGAAGACAATCAGGAGACACGGCTTACCTGGGAAGGCTCAATAACCGGTATCTTTATGCCTACGCAGCATTTATTGAGTTTGTATGTGCAGAAAGACGGAACATTAGACCCCAGATTTCATGAATCGTTCACTACAGAGTGGAACGCGAACAAAAATTACACTTGGGATGAAAGTGCCGTGCACATGTATGATAAGGAAGAAGCCGTCATCGGCAAAGCTCTGAATAAAGGAGACTTAGCCATTAAATTCATCATGCCGCAGGACATGGATTATGCTACAGAGAAGCAAAAAGAACATATTTCAGATTATTTGCTGATTGATTATCATCATGTATATAGTGATGACAATCATAATGTGAACATGAATTATGCTTATACAAACGTCACAGGCAATTACAAGAATGACGGCACAAACGAGAACCAGTTCCGCTACTATTATCCGTCACTGAATAAGCATAACAGCAGTAATTATTATGTAGCCAATGCTTCCAAACAGAGAAACGGTAATCTGAATGCAACGTTTATCATGCGTATGGCAGAAGTTTATTTGATTGCGGCAGAAGCAGATATTTACCTGAATGGCGGGACGAATGCAGCCGGTTATATCAATAAGGTTCGCGAACGTGCCGGAGCAAATCCGCTCACAGGGAGTATTACGGTGCAGGATATCTTAGACGAAAGAGGCCGTGAACTTTGCGGAGAATATTGCCGCTTCTACGATTTGAAACGGACAGGCATGTTTAAGGACTCCGGCTATTTGGAAAATACTCACCCGGATCTAGCCAAGTTCTTTCATCCGAATTATGCGTTACGTCCTATTTCAACAACTTTTACTGCCACGATCACCAATGGCAGTGAGTACCAGAATCCAGGATATTAAGTAGATATTTCAATATGCACAGGTGCTATGGAGTCAATCCTGGCACCTGTATATTATTATAATTCAAGTTTCAACCTTGCTCTCTTGAATGAATCCGAGTGAGAAAGATACTTATAAAGCAACCCATACCCAAAGATATTACAACAAAAAAATCGGTTGCATAGTCGAACCGATATCCCGTTTCTGGCTTTTCTTACCGCAAGCACTTACTATTATTTTATCAAACACTCGCTTTTCGCAGCCTCCCAACCAATCATCGCAGTCTTGCGGATTTCCCCCCAATGGTAATTACCCAACTCACCGGAAGAACGAATGACCCGATGACACGGAATAAGGAAAGCTACGGGATTCTCACCGACAGCCGTTCCAACAGCCCGACAAGCTTTCGGATTATTAATACCTGCAGCTATATCTCCGTAAGTAGTCAATCCGCCGACAGGGATTTTCAGTAAAGTTTCCCAAACCTTTAGTTGAAAGCCAGTACCTTTCAAATGCAACTTTATATCTTTGAGCTTCCTCCAATCCTGTGTGAAGATAGATAAAGCATTTTGCTGCATCTCATCCACAATCGAGGTAAATTTTGCATTAGGAAATTTCTGCCGTAAAGAATGAAAGGCTGCATCATGATCGTCTGAAAACTCTATACAACAAATACCTTTATCAGTAGACGCAATGAAGATTTCACCGAAAGGACTTTTGGCAAAACTGTAATTGATAGAAAGATTTTCACCACCGTTTTTATACTCACCCGGTGTCATACCTTCTATATTTACAAACAAATCATACAATCTGCCTGTACCTGAAAGTCCCGTTTCCTGTGCCGTATCAAACAAAGACGCATGAGTCTCATCCAAGATTTTCTTGGCATATTCAATACTGGTATATTGCAAGAACTTCTTAGGACTAACCCCTGCCCACTCCGTAAACATACGTTGGAAATGTGCCGTACTCAACGCCACTTCCCGGGCAATCTCATCCAATCCCGGTTGCCTTTTGAAATTCTCCCTTATATACCCGATTGCCTGTGCAATACGTGCATAATCAAGCGTTTCTTGCTCATTCATAACAGAGGTTTGCCGTTTAATTCCAAATCCAGTAACCGTTTTTTAGCAGGAAGACCGCCGGCATAACCCACAAGCGTGTGGTTACTGCCGATAACACGATGACACGGAGCAAAAATAGAAATAGCGTTCGCACCATTAGCAGCGGCAACCGCACGGACAGCCTTCGGCATATCCAGCTGTTTCGCCAATTCTCCGTACGATACAGTCGAACCGTACGGAATATCCAGCAACTTATACCATACACTTTTCTGGAAATCCGTACCTACAAAAAGCAAAGGCACTTCAAACGCAGTCCGTTCACCATTGAAATATTCGTCCAACTGCTGAATCGCTTCCTGTATAACCTCGGATGTACTTTCTTCATAACAGGCTTTCAACACTTTCCGCAACCTCCTGTCTACCATATCTCTATGACTTTCAACCGCCCAGTCACAAAGACAAAGCCGATCTTCAAACGAGCCAAGCATCAAATCGCCACAAGGAGAATGATAACGCTGTATCTGAATGACATTGCCAACTATTTCTTTCCTTTTATCTTCCATCTTAACTTATTTTCGGGGATTGATAGCACTGCTTTTGTTTTCCACACCTGCAAAAATACATTTATTGTACTTACAACTGAAAAAGCAATCCATCATATTTTGACTTTCAACCCCATTTTAGTTTCCAATGCCACAAAATTAGCACACAAATATCTGATAAACGACCCGAAAATTGCGATTCTTATAAAAAGAGGACAACTAAATTCAAAATAAGCCGCGATTTTATTTTTGTATACGATTTACCCTCACACCCTCACCCTTTGAACCAAATCCTTTACTCATGGGAGTTACAGGTGTGAGGGTAAAGGTGAGGGCAGAGTGAGGGTGACTTTTACCCTCACCCTGCCCTCACTCTGATTCCGATTGACTATTCCCCTTATCAACTACTCCACCTTCATCAAATGATAAAGCGTTCCCTTACGAGATTTACGGCAAGGAATATTCAGTTTTTGAAGTGCGCGCCCGAACTGTCCCACCTTACTAATAGCCAACTTATCCCGTGTTTTCGTCTGTAAATAGCTCAAAATCTGCATAGCAGTCAGCCATTCGCCTTCCATTTCCTCCTCTACCGGATTAAGATAACAATGAAACAACTGCTCCAACGGACTAGCCTGTTCGAACTCACGGTTGGTCTGTTTCAATATATTTTCATCTTCATCATTCAGCCAATAACGTTCCCCTTTATAAATCGCCTCCATTGCTTGAGCATACAACTGTTTATAATTGATGGTAACGTTCGTTTGAATAGGAGCCGTCACCTCGATACAAATGAAACGGCGGCTACCACTGGGATCGGTAAGCAAATCTTTCTGATTGCTGGTTCCGATAAAAGAAGCATAACGCCTCATTTCCCGAATCGTATTACCGTAAGGCTTACGCAAATTCGCGACAGGCTTCTGCAACAAATGCTTCAGGAATCCCTGCTGACTGACATTAATCTGATCGAACTCATCAATATTAATCAGAAAAAAGCGCCCCAAATAACGTTCCGCCTCCTGCTTACTCTTGAAATCAATACTGTCCGTATAGCCGAAACGAAGTTCCGGCGGCAGGATAATGCGACAAAACGTAGACTTGCGATACCCTTGCGAACCGACTAGCAAAGGCGAAGTACTATTACCATGCTGCCGGTCAACTCCCCTCCAATGCGCCACCATACTAAGAAACCAACGGTAAAACAATTCCTGCCAATGCGGATTATCACAAGGAACCAAACCAGCCAATGCACGAATACGATCCTTCCCGTCCCAACGCCCTGCCTCATAAAGATATTCTTCGACAGGATTGTACAAAGGAACACATTCCGAATTCAGAAAACGATCCACATCACGGTCCCACGCACTGATTCCCTCTTTCAATGCATTGATTGCAATGCTGTTGCGCACCCGTTTATCCACCGGCTTAAAGCAAAAATGAACGGAGTCACGCTGACGATATTCCAAATCATCCAGCACCGTATTGTAACGGAATTCATAACGGCGTTTCATAAACTCTTCCAGCAGAAAAGCCGTCTCCTGCTCTTTGCTGATGCTGCATTTCTTGCCGAATCCCTTACATTCCTGATAAAGATTATGGAGTATCGAACGAATCACCAGTTCTTCCTCCTCACGATAATAATGAATCATCGTCTGCCGTATCGCTTCCTCTTCGGGGATACCCGCCTTGAAACAATGCTCGGCAAGGCGGACCAGCAAAGGTTGCAAGTCGTCCCCACGTTTCCAGTTCTCCATTTCCTGAAGTGCCCTGTTCAATGCCGCTTCATAAATCTTCGTGAACGTTTGCGCCGACTCATATCCCGGTTGCAATCGCAATAAGGGATTCTTCTCGCCCTGCTTCCGCTGGCGGAAAGTCTCTTCTCCCGGCATCGTAAGCGGCTGTTCCAGACAAAACGGCACTGCATCCGGATTATAATAAGGAGCCTCATCCAACGTCATACGACATTTCTGGGTCAACACAGGTTCCTTCAGATCAATATCGAAAGGTAACATCGGCTGATAACATGTCACAGCCAGCCGATAAGCATGGACATGAAACAATTCCGCCTCCGCCTCTTCAGATGGCAACCCTCCATCATCCGGCAAAGCAAAACGCACCCATATCTTCACACTACGGCCGCTGGAACCACAAAAAGCGGCAAAAGTCTGTGGCAGAAGTGCCGCTTGCCGTTTCACAAATTCCGCTTCCGACCCACCGGCCAGCCGGCTCACTTCCAACTGTACCAATCCGTTATACTGCTTCATCTTCCGTTCACCCTCTTTGGTCCGGGTATATTCCACAGCAGAATAAATGTATGGCAACTTATCTATATGTTCGTACCGGGCATATGTACCTTCCAATAACGGTATAATTTCCCGCAAAGCCGTGATATGCCCCGCTTTCGTTTCCGTTTTCATTTTGTCGAATAATGTGCCTGCCTCGCAAATGCTAAGAGCTTCTTTTCCGCTCCCGTTGTCTTGTCTGATTAAAGTAATTTTCATCCTATTTTTGTCTATTTTTTCTACAATCAAATATAAATGTTTAATTCCTGTAAAGATACGCTTTTATCTTCCGGAAAACAAGCATTTCATCTGATAAATACCCGTATTTCATTTGCATTTTCCTTATTATTTATGTATCTTTGCTTAGTAGTTGCCAAGGGCTCACCCGTGTGAACAAACAGGCTATCAATTGTAAATAAAAACGTCCACAGACGTAAACAGTCTTGTTCACATGAGTAAGCCCTTGCAAAACATTAGAGCTTAACAAAAGAAACATTAAGCGCTAACGTATTACTACTTAAGAGAATACATAACAAGAACCGTTACTTTAAAAACAAACAAAAGCTATGGCAATATTATTCGATTGGTATGAAGACCCGAAACCTTCAGACAAACAGCAGGGAGAAAACAAAAAGACCCTGCATCCGCGCATCAAATACAACGGTTCCACAGGGACCGACGTACTGCGGCGGCGTATTCAGGAACGTTGCTCACTGACGGAGACGGACGTCTCTGCCGTGCTCGACGCTCTTTCGCACATCATGGGACAGGAATTGGCGGAGGGACGCCAGGTACATCTGGACGGCATCGGTTATTTCCATCCCTGCCTGACCACCACGGAACCTGTGACGATAGGCACTAAACGGAAAGCAACTAAAGTGAAACTGAAAGCCATCCAGTTTCGTGCCGATCAAACATTGAAAAACGAATTTGGCGTGCTTAAAGTGAAAAGCCTCAAAGGAGGACTGGATTTCACCCAACTAACGAATGAGGAAATTGACCTGCAACTGACAAAGTACTTCCAAACCCACCCATTCATGCGAAGATATGATTTTCAATACCTTTGCGGAATGGCAAGAAGTACAGCTATGCGACATATCCGGCGTCTGCGCGATGAAGGTAAATTGAACAATATGGGTGGAGCCATGCAGCCGATTTATGTGCCGGGAAATGGATATTATGGTAATAATGAAGCAATTAGTGTAAAAACGGAATAAGATTAGCCAACCCAAATCAGGACGAATCAGGGTGAGGGTAAAAAGTTACCCTCACCTACTCTCACCTTTACCCTCACACCTGTAACCCCGATGAATAAATGGATTAAGCATAGGGTGAGGGTGTGAGGGTAAAAACGTCACCAACATTTATTTGAGAACATTCTTAATGCAAGCAACTATTGCACAAGAGTACCTCCATACTGTTCCATCTTTTACCGGGGAATCTTAACCATTTCAACCGGCTGCTCCTGTATCTTATCCAACGGGTGTGACTGATATCTTACCTTTGAGAAATCAATAGCCTTTAAATCGATGCAACGTATCGAATTGTTATAGGCCGTTTCATAATAAATCTTCCGGTTCGTCAGGTCGATAGCCGAGGTCCATTGCGTAGCACTTGGAATATCAGGAATATCCCCCTGCGAATGTTCTATACCGATAGGAACATCAAAATTGTTAAGCAAGTGGAAACATTGCTGCACGGTATCAAAGCCTGTAGCACGTTGAGGAGCTGTCCCCCGATAAAAGGCAGCACGTACAAACCGAGAAGGAGGCGTGGCATCGCCCGGAATGCCGAGAAAACCGGAGTTACCACCAGTCGGCTGCAACGTAATACCGCTCAATTTTTGCACGGAAGCGTCACCCGGATGAAGATTGACGTAGTTGTTCAAATTAGTAAGTTGCCATTCAAAGCCGGGGGCATTCGTCAATACCCCTACTTCATTCTCATAAAAATGCGGCACACCACCTACAATTTCCAACACAACCTGACGTCCCGACGGTTCACCGATACGCCAGTGTACTACCGCTGTCTTTTCCAGCCCTACGACACGTACAGAAGAAAGGGCTGCCTTCACCTCGTCAATAGTGGAAAACTGCGACAACAGCCACCCCGCCACTTGAAGGTCTGCCAGTGTCCGCTGGTTCTGTGCAGCATCATACGTCTCATAACCACCATAGTGAGGAAAGAAAAATAGTCCGGCTGAAAGTCCTGCCTCATTGATTCCTTCGGCAATAAACTCTTTTTGCACAACAGCCAGACCGACCACCCCATATTTTGCCGTAAACGTCAGTCCATTGACACCTGTAGGAGTGAATGACGTGAGCTGTTGGCCACGTGGAATAATCACATATTCGCTTTGCAACACACCGCGCGCCCATTCAATCGTACGGGCTTGCACATAACTGCCGTCACGGGATGTCAGCGAGATTCCCGTACAAGCTACAGCCTGAAAAGTGCTGCCACATACGGCGGCAGCAATCCCTAACAATAAGTTCTTTGTCATCTTCATCATTATTTATATATTTATCGCTAAAAACTCAATACTGTATAAAGACAACAAAATATGGGTTATTTTAGTTTGCAGATAAATGCGGCATATTGAAACGTTTTTGATCGCCATACTCTGGATGGTGTACCAACGTTCGGTTTTAGAATTATAGTCTTCCCAAAGATGAACACCCGTGAGCTTACGGTCGACATCGAGCAATCGCGGTTTCGGGACTACATCAGTTTCAATCCTATGATTGAAAGAATCAAAGTCGTCATAAAAAACAAACGCCCCAAAGTGACCGGTTCATGGAAAAACAGAATACCGACCAATACGGTTCCCACTGCCCCTATTCCCGTCCAAACAGGATATGCAGTGCCGATGGGTAATGTTTGCGCAGCCTTTGCCAACAGGTACATACTTAAGGTTACAGAGATTACAAACCCCGCTCCCCATAAATAAAAGTCAGCACCCGTTGCTCCTTTTATCTTACCCAGACAAAAAGTGAAGCCGACTTCAAAGAGTCCGGCAATAATCAATATTATCCAATTCATATCTTTCTATTTTAAAATCAGACTGCAAAATTAGGCAGACAGCTGGAGCTTTCACTTTACATTTGATAAGAAATGACTGCATAAGAGTATGAACAATTCCTCTTTCCTAATCTAACTTTTTGTATTTTTGCAGAAAATGGTGCGACAAGAAGTCGTACAAGTAATTGTTCAGCATAATGTCTGAACCTGTTGT
>ERZ507559.19-NODE-19-length-59821-cov-5.81056_pt1 | contig 59821 bp, 42 predicted proteins | sample MGYA00248640_ERZ507559 | MGnify/ENA primary metagenome ERZ507559 (study PRJEB26165, sample SAMN02676194) | human gut metagenome | isolation source: stool | host: Homo sapiens | place: USA | study: EMG produced TPA metagenomics assembly of the C.diff FMT (human gut... | reverse complement strand
GGAGTTCAGACGTGTGCTCTTCCGATCTAAAAGGTATCTATGGTGAATACCTGATCAACGCTCAGGGTGAAGACGTTGTTGCCGGTGTTCGTACACCGCAGCCAATCAGCAAACTGGCAGAAGACCTGCCGAAATGCTACAAACAGTTCATGGAACTGGCTATGAAACTGGAAAACCATTACCGCGATATGCAGGATATGGAATTCACAATTCAGGAAGGAAAACTGTACTTCCTGCAGACACGTAACGGTAAGAGAACTGCTCCGGCAGCTATCCAGATTGCCTGCGACCTGGTAGACGAAGGCATGATCACACCGGAAGAGGCAGTTTGCCGTATTGAAGCAAAATCCCTGGATCAGTTACTGCATCCTACCTTTAATGCAGATGCATTAAAAGCAGGCGAAGTGATCGGTTCCGCTCTGCCGGCATCTCCTGGTGCTGCAGCAGGTAAAGTTTACTTCACAGCTGACGAAGCAAAAGCTGCTCACGAAGCTGGCGAAAGAGTTATCCTGGTTCGTCTGGAGACATCTCCGGAAGATATCGAGGGTATGCACGCTGCTCAGGGTATCCTGACTGTACGTGGTGGTATGACTTCTCACGCAGCCGTAGTTGCACGTGGTATGGGAACATGCTGTGTATCCGGTTGTGGAGAGATCAAGATCAACGAAGAAGAGAAATGGTTTACATTAGGCGGATATACATTCAAAGAAGGAGATTACATCTCCCTGGATGGAACATCCGGTAAAATCTATAAAGGTGATATCCAGACAGAGGAAGCTTCTGTAGGCGGAAACTTCGGCCGCATCATGAGATGGGCTGACCAGTTCCGTAAACTGCAGGTTCGTACCAATGCAGATACACCGGTTGATACAGAAAATGCTGTAAAACTGGGTGCAGAAGGTATCGGACTTTGCCGTACAGAGCATATGTTCTTTGAGCCGGATCGTATTCCGAAGATTCGTAAGATGATCCTGTCTGACAATGTAGAAGCAAGAGAAGCAGCCCTGAATGAGCTGATTCCTTTCCAGAAAGCAGACTTCAAGGCTATGTACAAAGCTCTGAGAGGACGCCCGATGACTGTTCGTTACTTAGATCCGCCGCTTCATGAGTTCGTTCCGACAGATCCGGAAGACATTAAAGCACTGGCTGACGATATGGGTCTGACAGCAGAAGAAGTACAGGCTAAGTGTGATGAACTGCACGAGTTCAACCCAATGATGGGTCATCGTGGATGCCGTCTGGCTGTTACCTATCCGGAAATTGCCAAGATGCAGACAAGAGCCGTGATCGAAGCTGCTATCGAAGTAAAAGAAGAGATGGGATATGATATCGTTCCGGAGATCATGATTCCATTAGTAGGCGAGAAGAAAGAGCTGAAATTCGTGAAAGATGTTGTTGTTGCAACAGCAGAGGAAGTTATGAAAGAGAAAGGCGAATACATCAACTACCATGTAGGAACCATGATCGAGATTCCTCGTGCAGCTCTGACAGCAGATGAGATTGCTGAGGAAGCAGAATTCTTCTCCTTCGGTACCAACGACTTAACTCAGATGACATTCGGTTTCTCCCGTGATGACGCTGGTAAGTTCTTAGGTTCCTACTACAGCAACAAGATTTACGAATCTGACCCATTTGCAAAACTGGATCAGACAGGTGTAGGCCAGTTAGTACAGATGGCTGCAGAAAAAGGACGTAAGACAAACCCGACTCTGAAAATGGGTATCTGCGGCGAGCACGGCGGAGATCCGTCTTCCGTAGAGTTCTGCCATAAAGTGGGTCTGAACTACGTTTCCTGCTCACCGTTCCGTGTGCCAATCGCAAGACTTGCAGCAGCACAGGCAGCGCTGAATAATAAATAATCTATTTTGCCAATAGAATAAATGTACGCGAAAGCGTATTGTGTCCAAGCAGAGGCTCCCCCGTATGAAAATGCGGGGGAGTTATTTCATGTCAGTAAGAGAACAGGAATCACGAAAGGCAGGACTATAAAATGCTGCAGCCATACTTTTTAGAGCATATGGTAAATCTGATCCATACTCCGTTTCATTTATTTAGTACAGATAAAGAAATTATACAGAAATTCGGTGCCAGGGACATAGAAACTTTGATTTTCGAGAAAAATCCGGAATTTGTGGAGAAAGTATTTTCCCAAAAAAGTGAACAGCATCCGGTTATTTTCACGGAGAGCAGCCTGGTCTATGCAATATTTGCCCAAGGGCTGTCAAAGGGAGCGGTAATCATAGCCGGTCCGGTAACGATCGGTCCTCTGAGCCAGGAAATTCTCATTCAAATCCGCAGATACTATAACCTGGGAAGGAAGAGCGGTTACATACCTCCTGTCTGTCCTCTGGACAAGTTCGTTTCCGGAGTTCTGCTTCTGCACTGGCATCTCACCGGTGAAGAGCTGTCGGCGGCCCGGCTGTGGAAAAGAAACCAGCAAAATTATACAGCCACCATGAATTTACAGAACCGCATCTCCCGGGATATTTTTGAACGGCAGGAAAGCGCGGGTCTGCATAACCCTTATGAGCAGGAACTGCGGGAACTGGACAGCATTGAAAAGGGTGATATCCAGGCTCTGACAAAGAGTATATCAGAGACTTATGAGGGAGAAATCGGAGTCCTTGCAAAAGATCCGCTCCGTTCCCATAAAAATGTGGCGGTTGGCAATATCACGCTGGCATCAAGAGCCGCCATCCGGGGAGGGATCAGCGTGGAAAAATCCTTTTCCCTGGCGGACAGCCTCATTCAGCAGGTGGAGGAGATTGATAATGTTCCTGAGGTGGAGGCATTTAAGCGCGAGGCGCAGTTTGTCTATGCTAGGCTTGTGGTTGAAGAGAACACACAGGGAGGAGAGAAGCAGAAGACAAAGACAAATCCTCTGATCGGACAGGTAAAGGATTACATATTCAGTCATCTGCATGATCCCATTCAGGTAGCCGACATTGCGGAACATATGGATATCAATGCAGACTATCTGTCCCATCTTTTCAGCTCTCAGGAAAAGATCACCATCACCAATTACATCCGCAGAGAGAAAGTGCGGAGGGGAGAAAATCTTTTAAAGTATTCGGATTACCGGATACAGGAAATTGCCTTTTATCTTGGATTCTGCTCCCAAAGCCATTTTGCCAGGGCATTTCAGCAGGTGGTGGGTATGAATCCCAATGAGTACAGAAGGAAATTCGGAAATAGGAAAAAATGGAAAATGAAATAAGATATGTGACTTTTGGCTAAGATATGTGATATATTTTAGCCGTTTTTTTATTTATAATTAGAAATGGTAGGCAGCATGACCGGCAGGACATGCAGCCCGGGAAATATCTGGGTGTACCAAAAAGAAAAAAGGAGGAAAGAGAATGAGAAGTTTTAAAAGAGGGATTGCTGCAGCCACTACCGCAGCACTTTGCCTGACATCCATACCGTTAGGCGGACTTCAACTGGTCTCTGCAGCGGACGCGGACAGAGTGATCAAGCTTCAGCCGGGCCTGGCATCTACCTTTCATGACACCAATGAGGATGGACTTGGTGAATTTGAGGGATGGGGTACATCACTTTGCTGGTGGGCAAACCGCCTTGGCTACAGTGATAAGATGACAGAGGAAGCGGCAAGGGTTTTCTTCAGTGATGAGGGCCTGGATATGAACATTGGCCGTTACAATGTGGGCGGTGGTGATCTGGTAGGAGAGCCGACAAAAGTGCCGGTAAACGAAAAAGCAGAATTTTACGACCTGGAGACAGAAGGACGCAAACCAGAGTACAAAGGCAAAAAAATGACTGTCGGAACAAATACAGCAATGAAAAGCCTGAAATACACAGTATCTGACGCGGACTTCGGTATTACAAAAGGCAGTGAGGTTGGTAGCTTTCAGTCGATTGGCTGGATAAACAAACTGGATGACGAGCCAGGCGATGGTGACAATCTGCGTTATACCGTTAAAGCCGAGGAAACAGGAAATTATACGGTTAAACTGCTTCTTACTCTTACCGGAAGCAATAAGCGTGATGTAGCAATACGTGTTAACGATGAAAAGGATTATCTGGTCGATGCAGATACCATTAACAGTCATATCATTGCTTCAGGCAATAATAATATGCTGTTTCTTGTAACAATCTCCGATGTTGCGCTGAATGCAGGAGACAATACGATTAATATCGCCGGTAAAAGTGACTGGACACTTGATTTTGTAAAAATGGCAGTCATCAAATCCGGTGAGGAGGGCAAACTGCCGGAAGGGGAAGAATTCCTTCACAGTGAGCATATCACCCGTTCTGATTCCGCAATTCCGGGATATGCAACGGATGTAACAAAGATAAATGAAAGTGAACATGAGCTTGCATGGTATGAAGAGAATTACGACAGAGCCGACGCAAGCTGCGGCTATGCCTGGAATTATAACTGGAAAGCAGATGAAAATCAGATCAATATTTTGAAAGCAGCAGCTGAGGCCAGCGGTGAAGACTTCATAGCCGAGGCATTTTCCAATTCCCCGCCGTATTTTATGACAAACAGCGGATGCAGTTCAGGGGCAGTAGATTCCAATAAGGATAATCTAAGGACTGACTCTTATCGTGCATTTGCAGTCTATATGGCTGATGTGATCGAGCACTGGAACAAGGAGGGTGTTATCACCTTTCAGAGCACAACACCTATGAATGAGCCGTATACAAGTTACTGGGGAGCTTACAGCAATAAGCAGGAAGGCTGCCATTTTGACCAGGGAGAATCCCAGTCAAAGATTATTGAGATGCTGAATGAAGAGCTGAAGAAGCGGGAAATCAATATCATAATCTGCGGCACAGATGAGACAAGTATTGATACGGCCATTACCTCCTACAATGCTCTTTCTGATGAAGCAAAAGGAATCATCCAGAGAATCGACACACATACATACGGCGGTTCCAGACGTGCTGAGCTGAAAGAACTGGCAGAGAAGGAAAACAAGAATCTGTGGATGTCAGAGGTTGACGGTGCCTATACTGCAGGAACAGATGCAGGAGAGATGAGCGCCGCCCTTGGTCTGGCAAAACAAATGATGACAGATGTAAACGGACTGAAAGCAAATGCATGGATTTTATGGAATGCCATTGATATGCATGTGGATAAAGAGATAAAAACAAGCAGCGATGCGGATTATGCCAGTCTGGAAGAGCTCTATAACCGTGTTAACATGAACAGCGGATACTGGGGAATCGCCATCGGCGATCATGACAATCAGGAAATACTGCTTACAAAGAAATATTATGCATATGGCCAGTTATCCAGATATATTCGTCCCGGATATACAATTATCGGTTCCAGCGATGACACACTGGCAGCATATGATCCGGAAAGCGGAAAAGTTGTCGTTGTGGCAGTGAACACAGCAGGAGAGGACAAAACATGGAAATTTGATCTGTCCAGCTTCAGTACCATGGGCGACAATGTGACTGCTATACGTACAAGCGGAACATTAAAAGACGGTGAAAACTGGGCTGATGTGTCTTCAGAAGATACCATTGCGGCAGACACTGCAAAGAAGAGTATTACTGCAGTACTGAAGGCAAATTCCATCACAACTTATATTGTGGACGGTGTGACTTATGACAGCAGTACAGAAGAAATCGTCAGGATTGATGATGTAAATGTATATACTGTGGAAGGCGTTGCAGCAGAACTGCCGGATACGGTAGAAGTGGTTACAAACAAAAACAATACGCTGGAGAAAAAAGTTACATGGGATCTGGAAGGCGTTGACCTGACAAAAGATACAAAAGTTACAGGTACCGTGGAAGGCACCACAATGACAGCAACCGCTAACGTACAGGTTGTGGCACCAAACATGATTTATTTCATTGACTGTAACAGCCCGGAATCTCCAAAATACGCAGCTATGGACCAGTATGCAGATCTTTTAAATGAAACAGCAGATCAGGCGTATACAGAAGGTTCATGGGGATACCTGGATGAATATGGTAAGTATAACGGAACGGTGACGGATGAATATGATACAGGTTGGTATGCGAATAAAGATCAGGTAATTAAGTATACCATTCCGCTGGAAGCGGGTAATTACAAAGTTAATTTTGGCTTTAAGGAGTGGTGGAATCAGCAGCGAGAAATGGTTATTACTGCAGAACAGGACGGAAAAACTGTAGAGATTGGAAAAACCAACACTTGGAATGGAAACAACCCGTGGAACACATACTCACAAGATATTACAATTGAAAATGCCGGGGATGTAACATTCTGTGTGGCAAAGCAGAAAAATAACGATCCTGTACTTTCCTTCATCCAGATTCAAAAGGTTCTGGATTTAAGTGAACTGCAGGATGCCATAACAGCAGCGGGTGAAGTGGACAGAGCCCAGTACCCGGCAGCAAAGCTGGCAGTTCTGGATGCAGCAGTAGCAGCAGGCAGAGAGCTGATGCTGAAATCTGCAACAACACAGGACCAGATCCAAGAAGGCGCAGCGGCAATTCAGGATGCCATTACAGGATTAGGAGAAGGCTATACGGAAGAACAGATCGCAGCCAATGATTATGTTCTCTATCTTGTAAACTGCGGAACCTCTGATGCCTCTGTCGTTCCGGATGGTTACAGACGTGGTTTATATCAGTCAAATGTTGACCAGGAATACAGTGCAGATGCGGAAACAGGCTTAAGCTGGGGATATGAGCCGAATGATGAAAATTCAAAGATCGTTAAAGGCGGCAGCGGTGCAGCGGATATCACAAGCAGTTATATCTATATGGCCGACACAGGCGTAACGTTTATCAAAGATGTCAGTGGATTCAAATATAAATTTGAAGTTCCTCAGAGATCCAATAATGATTATGTTGTAACAGCCGGTTTCAAAAATCCGTGGGATACCAGAAATGTGGATATTAAGCTGGAAGGAGAAACTGTTGAGAGCGATCTGAAACTCACAAAAGGCCAGTTAGTTGAGAAATCCTATAAAGTTGAGGTTCATGACGGAGAACTGAATGTGATGGTTCACAGCCCAAAACGTACGAACCAGTACGGAGACCCGGTTCTCAGTTATCTTATGGTAGAGGCAGTTGCAGCTTATACGGTGGAGGGCCTTGAGGCTAAGATCAATTCCTATGAGGCATCAATGGATGGACACAGCTATTCTGACGCGACAAAAAAAGACTTTGATCTTGCTGTGACAGAGGCAAGAAAATTGATCGAAGAGCAGTCAACAGACCAGAAAGCCATTAAAAATGCGCTGAATGCACTGGAAGAAGCATATAATGCGCTGAAAGAAGTATTCACCTACAGCTCTATCACAGGAACGAACGGAGCACAGCTTTTTGACAACAACGGTAATAAAATACAGGCACACGGCGGACAGATTCAGCAGTTCACCATCGATGGAGAAACCAAATATTACTGGTACGGCGAAGATAAGACAAATGGATACCGTCCGGTAGTAGGTGTTCATCTGTATACCTCTACAGATTTGTATAACTGGACAGATGAAGGTGCCGTTCTCAAGAGTATTCCGGTATCCGAAGAGGATTACGGCAAAGACCAGGAAGAGGGCTATGAGGCCGATCTTTCTATCTTTGAGACAGACGAATATTTCAGCAGCCTGTACGGAGATTATAAAGACCAGGCACCAGATGATACAGAGAATTACAGCAGCAAACTGGAAGAGGTTTACTGGAATCTGGCTGAGGACAGAACCGTTATTGAGCGTCCGAAAGTTCTGTACAATGACGCAACAGGAAAATATGTCATGTGGTTCCATGCAGACGGACGTACACCGACCAACACAGCAGACTACGGCAAAGCAAGAGCTGGTGTTGCCATCAGCGACAGCCCGACAGGTCCATTTAAGCTTTTAGGTACATACAAACTGCATGACAGCGCGGATGCAAACCACAGTTGGGATAATGTGGGCGGAGCCGTGCGTGATATGAATCTGTTCAAAGACGATGACGGACAGGCGTATGTGATCTATTCTTCTGATGGAAACCTGACAACTTATATCGCAAAATTAAACGCAGATTACACAGGACTGATCACAGACCCTGCGGATGCAGTGGAAGGAACAGGCAAAGAGGGAGAGGAACTGACAGCATCGGATTATACAAGAAACTTTATCGATGCTTCCAGGGAAGCTCCGGCTATGTTTAAGTACAAAGACAAATATTATATCATCAACTCCGGCTGTACAGGATGGAGTCCGAATAAAGCACAGTATGCAGTAGCGGATCATCCTCTTGGACCGTGGACCGTTATGGGAGATCCCTGCGTTGGCGATACAAAAGGTACTACCTTTGATACGCAGAGCACCTGTGTATTCCCTGTGGATGCAGCAAACGGCAAATTTATTTACATGGGTGACCGCTGGTTCAATCCGGATTCCGGCGGGGATTTAAGTGATTCCAGATATGTATGGCTGCCGGTAGAATTCCTTCCGGGCAATCAGATTCAGCTGAAAAATTATGCAGACTGGACACTGGACGAACTGGAGAATAAGGCAAGCTTTGAAGTGACCAGTGAACTTCCGACAGTTGTCAGTTCCGTATCCGAGATTGCAGACGTTCTGCCGGGTACTGTTATGGTAGACTTCGGAAGTGGTTCCGTTGAGAAAGAAGTGACATGGGATATCGGCAGTCTTGATGAAAACAAACTGGGTGTTGCCGCAGTGACAGGAATTTTGACTGATGGAAACAGAGAGTTTACACACGAGATCAGCATTGTAAATCCCAAGTTGATCTACTTCTTCGACAGTGGAGCAGATACATCAGAATACTATGACACTGTCAATGCAAATCTGTTGGGAAGACTGAAAAATGCAGTACCGGACGAAGCCTATACGGAAGAAAACGGCGCCGGATATGTCGGTGTTACAAATTTAGTTGACAAAGATAAATTTGATCTGGGACATCATGCTGGTGATACCTACCTGTCTAATGGATGGTGGGCCGCAAGCGGAAAAGATATCGTATATGCCTTTGATCTGGAACCGGGTACCTATACCGTATCGGCCGGTTTCCAGGAATGGTGGAATACAGGTAGACCTTCAAAAATGACGATTACTTCCGGCGATAATTTATTGGCAGAAAAAGCATTTACCGTTTATAACACGAGCACAGACCTTCAGGTAAATCAGACATTTGAAGTGACAGAAGAAACCAAAGGAAAGGTCACAGTTACAATCAGTAAGACCGGAAATCCGGATCCTGTAATCAGCTGGATTGGTGTAACTCATAATGATGCTGCTGTCAATAAAGACAAATTGAATACTCTGATCACTGCCGCAGATGCATTGAAAAAGGACAATTATTCAGAGGAAACCTGGGAAGCGCTGTCCATTATTTTGGAAGAAGCAAGAATAGCTTCCGGAAATGAAGAAGCTGACCAGAAAGCCATTGATGAGGTGACAAAGGCTCTTGCAAAAGCCCTGGAAGATTTGGAAAGCACTGCAAATAAAGATGCGCTGAATAACCTTATCGCTGAAGTAGATGCCATGGATAATTCCATTTATACATCTGCGTCCTGGGCAGAATATCTGTCTGCAGTAGAATCTGCCAGAGCAGAAGCCCAGACAGTGGCAGACAATAAGGCTGCATTAAAAGATGAAATTGATGCAGCAGTGGAAGCACTGCGCGCAGCATTTTACGCAGGCAAGGAAAAATTAGTTACGATCCAGTCCGTTCTGGAAAAAGGCATTGCCGCAAATACAGTTCCGGAGAGCAGTAAAGACAGTTATACGGAAGAGAGCTGGGCTGATTATGCGGCAGCATTGGAAGCTGCGCAGGCATTGATAGGCTCAAATGATGAGCAGGCTGTAAACGATGCAATCGCTGCACTTGAGGCGGCAAAAAATGCTTTGGAACAAAAACCTGAACATGTTGTAGATAAAACAGTTCTTACGGAGGCAATTGAAAATGCGCCTTCAGAAGAAGAGGCAGGATTGTATACAGCAAAATCCTGGGCATTATATGCAGATGTACTTACAAATGCAATCGATGTACGTGACAGTGAACTGGCAACACAGCTCGATGTTGACAATGCAGTGACAGCACTGACCCAGGCTCAGGCTGAACTTGTAACACTGGAAGAGAAACTTGCCGTTATGATAGAAGGCTATGAATCCCATGTTTCTTCTGCAGAAAGTTACACAGAGGAAAGCTGGACAATATATGAAAATGCTCTTGCAGCAGCAAAAGCACTTCAGAATAAACCAGGACTTACAGAGGAAGAAATAGACACAGCAGATCTGGCATTGTCTGAGGCGTATAATGGCCTTACTCCGGTGGAAGTTACCGTAGTGGATAAAGGCGGACTGCAGGCAGTGATCGAGCAGGCAGAACAGCTGAACAAAGAAGATTATACAGAGGAAGCATGGAAGGCTTTTGAAGAATCACTTAACAAGGCAAAAGCTGTTTATGATAACAAAGATGCATCTCAGAAGGATGTAAATAAAGAGATTACTGCACTGGCAGAAGCCATGGCAGAGCTTAAAAAACATCCTGCAAAGACAGAGGAAGAGACAGATAAATCCGCATTAAAAGCCCTGATAGATGAAGCTTCACAGCTGAAAAAAGATGACTATACAGGAACAACATGGAAAAAATTCCAGAAAGCCTTTGATGATGCGGCAAATATCTATGAAAGTGAAACCGCAACACAGGAACAGATTGATGCAGCCACGGCAGCTTTGCAGGCAGCAATGGACCAGCTTGAAAAAGTTACAGCCGGACCAAATCCAAAACCCCAACCGCCGACTGACAACAATAAAGACAAAGGCAAAAATCCAAGCAGACCATCCGGCGGTGGAAGCCAGAAAGGTACCTCTTCTGCAAAAACAGGGGATGAGACACCAATCGGCATGTTTGCAGGTTTGGGCGCCGTTGCACTGATCGCTATATTTGCCTGCACACTCAGTATCTTGAGAAAAAGAAAAAGGTCATAATCAAAAACAGAACAGCATAAAACGCAGTTCTTTTATCCCCCGGAAGATGACAAAAGTTCATCTGCCGGGGCCGGGGGAAATCAGGAAGGAGAAAGTACCCTTTTTAAAAAAGAAAATATAATTTCAATAGGTGCGAATCCCAAGTGAACATAAAATTCCAGGGAGATTCGCACCTATATTTTTATGGAAAAAGGAGGATAATTATGTTAAAATAAAAAATAAGGAATTATATATGTGTAATATTTGTGCAAGATGTTCTAAAACGATGTTGGTATTTTGGGAGATTTTGCTGTCACTCTCCGCGAGGAGGGTGTGGATTGAAATTGCTGTGCGTAAATAAGCGTAGTCTCATCTACTGTCACTCTCCGCGAGGAGGGTGTGGATTGAAATTGGGTATACAGGATGCTGTTGAGGATAGTATGAAAGTCACTCTCCGCGAGGAGGGTGTGGATTGAAATCAGGACTGCCGAGAGAAGACATAGCCTAAAGGGCAGTCACTCTCCGCGAGGAGGGTGTGGATTGAAATCTATGTGCCGATTGATGCCGAAGAGGACCCAGCGCGTCACTCTCCGCGAGGAGGGTGTGGATTGAAATATCCCAGATTGTGTGTTTACTATGGATGAGATAGAGTCACTCTCCGCGAGGAGGGTGTGGATTGAAATTGTGTTCCCTCGGTAAAAGACAAACGACGTGAAGAGGTCACTCTCCGCGAGGAGGGTGTGGATTGAAATCTGGCCTACTGGTTGGGTGGATGGGACGCGCTGCGTCACTCTCCGCGAGGAGGGTGTGGATTGAAATATTTTCCTTTTCTCCTTCTCCCTATCTTTTTTCGTCACTCTCCGCGAGGAGGGTGTGGATTGAAATTCCACGTAAAGCAAAACCATTTGACCGGATTCCTGTCACTCTCCGCGAGGAGGGTGTGGATTGAAATCCAGTACATACAAAATAGAGGCTGAATTATTTCTAGTCACTCTCCGCGAGGAGGGTGTGGATTGAAATTATGGCACACTGAACGCCATGAGCTGTGCCATCCGGTCACTCTCCGCGAGGAGGGTGTGGATTGAAATAACGATGTAAAGCTTGGAATAAGCAGAGTACAGAGTCACTCTCCGCGAGGAGGGTGTGGATTGAAATTGGGGGATGATGTACTGCGTAAGTCGAACATGAGAGTCACTCTCCGCGAGGAGGGTGTGGATTGAAATAATGTATACTCCCCGGAAATCAGGGATGAAAGCTGTCACTCTCCGCGAGGAGGGTGTGGATTGAAATCGTACCCTGCGCCCCCTGTCCTGACCTTTATGAGTCACTCTCCGCGAGGAGGGTGTGGATTGAAATCAATACTCGTTTTTGATGAACTTAAAAAAAGAGTGTCACTCTCCGCGAGGAGGGTGTGGATTGAAATACATGTTCTGTCTGATACATCTGTCAGCATAACGTCACTCTCCGCGAGGAGGGTGTGGATTGAAATAATGATTTTATTGATAATCCATGTCATACCATCACGTCACTCTCCGCGAGGAGGGTGTGGATTGAAATCATGACTGTCCGTGTCTTACCTGCACCCGTCTCACGTCACTCTCCGCGAGGAGGGTGTGGATTGAAATCGCCCAGGGAGCAGGGGAGCGGCGTCCTGCCTCCGTCACTCTCCGCGAGGAGGGTGTGGATTGAAATTGCATATCAGACAAGGTTGACGAGGACGGATGGCGTCACTCTCCGCGAGGAGGGTGTGGATTGAAATCACAAGCATCTCCTTAAACTCCTGCTTGTCCTCGTCACTCTCCGCGAGGAGGGTGTGGATTGAAATCGGCGGAAACGTGTTTGAATACCTTGAGATCCGAGTCACTCTCCGCGAGGAGGGTGTGGATTGAAATGGACAAGTAAGAACGGTAACTATTGAAAACGAACGTCACTCTCCGCGAGGAGGGTGTGGATTGAAATCAGGGCTTTGAGCTGCAGGGTCTGCCACTGTTCCCGTCACTCTCCGCGAGGAGGGTGTGGATTGAAATCCGGTTCTGATACTCGAAATCCGCCTGCTGGCAGCGTCACTCTCCGCGAGGAGGGTGTGGATTGAAATTATATCAACCTGGATACCGGGGAAGCCTCAATGAGTCACTCTCCGCGAGGAGGGTGTGGATTGAAATATGGCATCACCTCCGGGAAATCAAATATGCTCATGTCACTCTCCGCGAGGAGGGTGTGGATTGAAATCGGCGGCTGATTTCAGCCATGAGAAAGTGAATAGTCACTCTCCGCGAGGAGGGTGTGGATTGAAATTACATCTCTATACTGCCTTTTTACAGCAGCCATGTCACTCTCCGCGAGGAGGGTGTGGATTGAAATCCGGTAAAAAGCTATATGTGATAAACCCAGAATCGGTCACTCTCCGCGAGGAGGGTGTGGATTGAAATATGGGATACCAGACCTTTACAGCAGTGAACAGCTGTCACTCTCCGCGAGGAGGGTGTGGATTGAAATGTATCATCTCAGCATACACCTGACCACAACAACGTCACTCTCCGCGAGGAGGGTGTGGATTGAAATATGACACCCAGACAAAGAATACGGCCGGGGAAACGTCCCTCTCCGCAAGAAGGATGTAAACTGAAACAGCAATAAAACCAAATACCCAACAAAGGAAAAATCCACTCTTTACAAATCAAGTGCAGAATAGAGCCATTTATATCAGCGCTGCATTTGGAGATACCGTAGTTGTTCACAAACAACCAATCTCCCGATTACGCACATCCCCTTGACCATCATGACAAAACCCATTGACACCAGCAAAAAATCTAACTATAATAATGGCACAGTAACCCGGTAATTTACCTACAGCGTTGGTCGTTGGGCTGGCGCTGTTTTGTTATGCAGGATTTATTCTTGGATTTGGGAGAATATAACTGTCGGAGGATGAACATGGCAACAATCAAGGAAATTGCAAAGGCATGTAACGTCTCAATCTCAACGGTTTCTAATATACTAAATGGCAAGGAAAAGGCCAGACAGGAGACAAAGGAACTGGTTTTGCAGAAAGCAAAAGAGATGAATTACGTGCCAAATTATATGGCAAAAAATCTGAAACAAAAAAATACCAAAACAATCGGAATCATAGCAGAAGATCTGACTATATTCCATACCCCTGCCATTGTGGACGGCATAAGCGCCTGTCTGGAAAAAAAGGGCTATGCTCTGCTTATGGGCAACATGAGAATGTATCAGAAATACGGCAACGCTTTCTATACGTATAAAGAATACAGCAGCCTGGTTCAGGGCGAAATGCAGGAGATGCTTGCGAAAAGAGTGGAAGGTATCATATATGTGGAAGGCCATTACCATGTGATGAAACAATTTCCGGAACTGTTAGCGGTCCCAACAGTAGCAGTATATGGAAAAGTGGACAGCAGTGAGGTACCTTCGGTTATTTATGATGATGAACAGGGCGGATATGAGGCAGCAAAAACACTTATTTCCATGGGACATAGAAAAATAGGAGTCATCACAGGAAATCATCAAAGCCACCATACAATGGAACGAATGAGAGGATTTATGAAAGCTCTCTTTGACAACGGAATCCCATTCAATCCGTGTTGGGAAATAAGTGGAGAGTGGAATCGTGCGGACGGCTATACAGCTGCGGAACAGTTGATTCAGCAGGGAGTCACTGCGATTTTCGCTATGAATGACATTATGGCAGGCGGCGTATATGACTATGTCAATGAAAAAGGTTTGAAGATAGGAACGGATTTATCAGTTATTGGTTTTGATAACAGAGAAATTAGTGAAGCGTTTTACCCAACGCTGTCTACGGTTGCACTGCCATTGAGCTATATGGGAAATATAGCGGCAGAACTTTTGACCATGAAGTTAGAAAATCAGGCAGGAGAGGCGGAAAAGAGGGAATATAAAATACCCTGCCAGGTAATATACCGCAATTCCATTTGCAGGATTCAGTAATACTATCATCTGTTTCATAAAATCTACAAAGAACAAAAATATCATATCTCGATTCAACAGTCAAAAAACCGGTATATCACACTGACATCAGCCGATATTTTATCCAATTGCAGAAGAGTACGGTACCATCCAGTGATATAAACAGGTGAAACAAGTAAAACGTTATACTAAAATATAAAATTTCATACACAAAGTTCCTTAAATTGTATTGTTATTTAGACAAAATAGTAGCGTAAATAGGAAAAATAATATAAAAGGTACAAGTAGCCTGATGATTGCAGACTTGTACCTTTTTTGTTTCCTATTGCCAAAGTAAAACGAATTAAAATTGTATAAAATGTACAATAATAGGGCGATAAAATTTTCTATTTATCACAAAAACCATATAAAATAAGAAAAAAATGTTGTACACGGTATTGTTATAAAGTATAATTCTTCCATAGTTAGTAAAACGTTTTAAAGAAAGGGAGAATAAGATGAAAAAGAATCAATATGCACTCTCAGGATTGTCTTTAGCCCTGACAGCAGCCATGACTCTTGGAACCTGTCTGCCGTATCTCGGCCCAATAGAGATAAAGGCAGCAGCACGGGAATTCATCGCAGAGAAGACAGATAAGGGATATCATCTCCGCAATGAATATTTTGATGTAGAGACCGGCAGGTACGGGGAAATTACATCCTTGAAAATTGTCGGAGACGAATATGATACCAACTATGTCATGAACGTCAATGACAATCCAAAACAGGACACGCCTGCCCATGAATGGATGGGTGACCTGATGTTCAAGATAAAGAAGAGCGGGGAGGAGAACTGGACAGAAGCGCTGACAAATTCCTCTGATGCGGGAAGAAGCGTGGAGTTAAAAGACAATAAGATTGTTGTAACCTACGACAACACGAAAACGGAAGGGGAGAGAGCCATCAGGGATTTCAGGCTGGTGGAGACCTATTCCCTGGCGGATGACCAGCTTCGCTGGGAAATCACCGTAGAAAATACCACGGACTCAGATCTTATTTTCGGTGACTTTGGTGTGCCTCTGGCATTCCATGAAATATGGGTAAACCAGGGAGAGGCATACGAAACCTGCACTGTGGACCACAGCTTTGTGGGAAAAGACTCTTCCTATGTGTATGCCACAAGACCAAGCGGTGAGGGGCATTTTCTGCTCATGACTCCGGATACGGAGACAGGTGCAGGATTTGAATACCAGGACCACTGGCAGGTGGGACAGAGAAGAGCAGAAGAAAAAGAGTGGTGTATGGATCAGGCTGACTGGGCAAATGGTCTGAATGTATTTTATATTCACGCAGATGCTGTCAGTGCAGATGAGAAATCAGGCAATAAGGGCTATATGGACAGTACCAGTATGACGCTTGAAGCCGGAAAAAGCAAAACCTACGCGTTTGAATTCACAGGTGTGGCGGATGAAAAAGAGATGAAAGATACCCTGTATGAAGAGGGCATCATGGATGCAGTGGCAGTCCCGGGCATGACATTCGCCAGGGATATGCCGGCAAAAATGTATCTGCATACAAAGGTTCCGTCAGAGGATATATCCTTTGAATTCCGTTGTCCTCATACCAATAACCTTCACCGGGGCACCAATACGGTATCCAATAACCTGCCCTGCGAAAAGACAGAGGATAACACCTATGCAGAGTTTACAGAGACAAAAGTGGTTGACGGTGAGCAGTACCATATTTATAATATCGCTTTCGGAGATTTGGGACAGAATGATATCATTGTGAACTATAGACAGAACGGGAAAGAGAAGACAACCATGCTGCAGTTCTATATGATGGATGATTTACAGTCCGCTCTGAATCTGCACTCGGATTTTCTGCTGAAAACACAGTGGGACGCGCCGGGAGCTATCCAGGATAAAGTATTTGATGACTGGATGATGGACAGCAAGTCAAAACGCGGTTCCTTTGACGGATACTGGGGCTGGGGTGATGACTGGGGATATGTCCATGGAGAGTATCTGGCGGAAATGAATTCCTATAATCCTGTGGAAGAGCAGGTACAGGCCCTGGACGAATATCTGGATACAGCTATCTGGGAGAATCTGATGCAGGAACACCAGGAAGATTTCCTGATACACGATTTCCTGATGCCGGAACCGAACGGTACACCGACATACAGAGGATTCGCATACCCCCATATTTATAATACTTACTTTTCCATGTATAAAATCGCAGAGCAGTACCCGGATCTGATCGAGTACAAAGAGGATGCGGACACCTATCTGCTCCGATGTTATCATATTATGGATGCCCTCTATAACGAAGGAAGTGTAGGATACAACTGGAATACAGGACTTATGGGAGAGTCCACTACACCATCTATTATCCAGGCTCTTAAAGAGAGAGGATATGAGGAAGAGGCAGAAAACCTGGAATCTGTCATGGAGAAAAAATTTAATAACTTTGCCAATGACAAATATCCGTACATTTCAGAATACCCATATGACAATACCAGTGAGGAAGCTGTATATACCATGGCAAAAATGTTCGGAAACGAGGAGGTCATGGCAAAAGTAAACGAAAAGACAAGGGCCTGCCGCGGTGTACAGCCAATCTGGTACCATTACGGAAATCCAACTACCATCTGCGGCGAAAACTGGTTCAACTTCCAGTATACAGCCTCCCTGGCAGGATACTGCATGGATGACTGGCTGCGCAGGCAGGATAACGGCATGTCATCTGAGGAGGCAGGACTTGCACAGCGCATTAACTATGCAGGTAAACTGGCTAACTTCACTGTCATCAACTCCGGCCAGATTGACGCGGATGCGGAAAATGTGGGCACGGCTGCCTGGACATATCAGGCAGAGATGGGAAATGATACGGCACTGGGAACCGGAGGCGGAAAACTCCACAATGGATGGAGACAGATGTCAGGAGAGGCAGATCTGGCCCTGTTTGGAGCAATCAGGATCGCTTCCTCTGATGTGGCAGAAGACCCGGTATTCGGACTTCTTGGATATGGCTGTGAAGTCTCTGACAATGGCAGCAGCTATGAGGTGACGCCTCTCGACGGCGTATACCACAGACTGAACCTGATCAATGAGCAGGTTTCCCTGGAACTGTACAGAGATCAGTACAGCAGCGCAGTAGTTTCCAAAGACGGAAGCAGTATTTCTTTGGATATCGTAAATGTGACGGGACAGGAACATGAATCAAATCTGGACATTACCGGTATTCCGGCAGGTACCTATCAGGTTTTTGTCAACGGTCAGACAGCCGGAAGCTTTGAAGCTCAGGATCAGACCACGACCGTGGCTCTGCCTATTCCGGAAGGTGACAGCGCCGGGATCAGGATTCAGCCAGGGGAGCTTCTGAATGATACAACACCTGTTGTGGATGCAGGGGAGGATACCCGGGTTACCATGGAGGAAGAAACGGTTCTCCACGGTATGGCAAGAGATGCCGCATGGCTGCACAGAACCCCTGATGTGACATGGACAGCAGAGGAGGCGCCAGCCGGTGCAAAAGTCACTTTTGCAAACGATAAAGCGGTTTCCACAAAAGTGGAATTTGACAAAGCGGGGGAATACACCCTGAAACTTACAGCAGAAGGCAGAAGCAATACAGCCAGTGATACGGTAAAGATTACAGTGGAAGGCATACCGCAGCTTCCGGAAACCATCGCTTCTTATGATTTTGAGGAGGCAAATGTTGATACAGAGAATAAAACTGTAAAAGATATCAGCGGTTCAGGTATCAATGCTGAACTGAAAGCAAATGTGGAATTTTCCGAAGGAAAAGACGGCAGAGGTGTTTCCATGGATGGAGAGATCGGCGGATACGTAAAGCTGAAAAGCGGCCTTACAAAATATACCAAAGAGGCCACCATATCCATGGATATAAAACTGAACGGCAAACAGACAAACGGGACGAGACTTTTCGAATTCGGCGATATGGATGATAATTTGTTCTACGCTGCCTGCGAAAGCGCCAACGAACTGTCGCTGAATATAACAAACCAGAAGACAAAAGAGGTCATAACAGCAAAATCAGGTGTGCTCCTCAACCCGGATGCATGGCAGAATATTGAAGTCACCCTGAAAGACAACAGGGCAGTGCTGTATATCAACGGGGAAGCATACGCAGAGATAGAGGATGCGGAATTTGATTTCAGCCGATTGGGTACCACCCAGCGCAGCTTCCTGGGACGTTCTTATTCTGAAAGCACTCCATGGCTGAACGGTACCTATGATAACTTTAAAATGCTGTCAAAAGCCATGAGCGCAGAGGAAATCAAGGCGGCGTATGGATCCGATGAGGCAGTTACCGTGACAGAGGTTGTGGTATCACCAGTCATCACCTCTGTAGGCGTAGCACCTGAAATGCCGAAAACAGCCAAGGTGGAGTATTCCAACGGTCTGTGCCAATATGAACAGGTAACATGGAATGAGATTGACAAATCTTCCTACGCAAAGAAAGGGGAATTTGAGGTTTCAGGAAGAATTGATGCCCTGGAACTGGAAATTTCCACAATGGTTCAGGTAGTGGAGGGAAAAGAACAGAATATCGCTCTGCTGGCCGTACCCACAGCTGTTTTTGATAATCCGGATGACCTGGGCGGTGTAGCAGGCTTAAACGATGGATTTGACCCTGCAAACTCCAATGACAAGTCACACGGTGTATGGCACAACTGGCAGGGAGACCAGAAAGGAGAAGCCTGGGTACAGTACACCTGGAACGCAGAGGTTACCATTACAGGCACGGATGCTTATTATTTTACAGACGGCAACTTTGCGCCGGCCTCCGTCAATTTCCAGTATCTTGACCGTGAAGGTAATTGGAGAGATGTGGAGAACGGGGACGGCTTTGATACAAAATTAAATCAGTATAATAAAACCGTCTTTTCACCTGTGACCACCACAGCATTCCGCATGATCATGAACCCGAAGACACTGGGATGCGGTGTGATCGAATGGAAAGTATACGGTTACTCTGATGAATCCGCAGCAGATAAAAAACTTCTGCAGGCAGCTCTGGATAAGGCCAAAGCCCTGAATCTCCATATTTTTGAGGAAGGTGCTGAGGAAATCCTGAATACAGCCATAGCGGAGGCGCAGGCTGTCTTTGACAATACAGAAGCATCCCAGGATGAGGTGGATGCGGCAGCAGCCAGACTGGAGAGAGTGATGATCACCCTTCCTGTAATGGATGCAAATCTGGCGTACAGTGCAACACCGTCAACCAGCTTTATATCCGACTGGGAAAAGTTATCGGCGGTAAATGACGCAGTTGTACCTGAAAGTTCACAGGATCCGGATCCGTCATTGTACGCAAGATACGGTACATGGGGCAATGAAAGTGAATATGAAACGGTTACTTACACATGGGATACAGATGTGACATTAAACGAAAGTGATATTTATTTTTGGTATGACGGAAGCACCACCACAAACGGTGGTATTAATATTCCGGAATCTTATAAATATGAATATCTGGACAAGGAAGGAAATTGGAATGAGGTAACAGAACCGACCGCTTACGCAACAGAAATTGACGGTTTCAACACTACATCCTTTGAGCCTGTGACAACGAAAGCTTTCCGGGTGACCATGGTAAAACAGGATGAAGATAAAAATGGTAAAAATGGTGTTGGCCTGATGGAATGGAAGGTATACGGCACCATAGCAAAAGCAGATAAGACGGCTCTCACAGAAGCTGTGGAGGAGGCTTCAGGCATTGAAACAGAGATTTATACACAGGAGACAAAAACAGCCTTTGAAAAGGCACTGGCAGATGCTAAGGCTATCCTTGCCGATCCGGATGTAAGCAGTGAGGAAGTGAAGTTAGCCCTTTCCAGGCTGGTAAAAGCACAGAATAATCTGGAAGAAAAGGGCGGAGATGGTATCCGTAATCTGGCCTTGGGAGCTAAGACGGACGGCCTGTGCAATTATGACGGATTGGACGGACGGCTCAGTGATCTGGGCGGCCTTGCAGCCCTCAATGACGGCGCAGTACCCGAAAATTCTGCAGACCAGAGCAGCCCTGTATGGCACAACTGGCATGACCGTTACGGCAGTGAAAACCAGGTTCTTAACGGATGGGTATCCTACACCTGGGATGAACCGGTGGTTCTTGACAGCACCAACGTTTATTATTTCAGGAACGGAAGCGGAGATTTCCTTCCAAAAGCAGTACAGTTTGAGTATCTGGATGAGGAAGGCATTTGGAACGCGGTTACAGGTGCAGAGGGACTTGGCTGTGAAGCTGACCGATTCAATACCACTACATTTGACAGAATCACCACCACAGCGATTCGTATGAACATGGAACCGGCCCTCAGGGAAGAGAATCAGGAAGATCCTTCCAGAGGAACCGGAGTCCTTGAATGGCAGGTAATGGGCATTTACGCAAAAGAACTGCCAAACAAAGATACGCTCAGGAAAGCTGTAGAGGCGGCAGAGGAGAAACAGGAGACAGATTATACAGAGGACTCCTGGAAAATATTCGACCGGGCGCTGAAAAATGCAAAAGAAGTTCTGAATGACATATATACGGATCAGGAGCAGGTTGACAACGCTCTTGACAGCCTTATGGAGGCCATGGAAAACCTTACAGAAGCCAGCACTGAATCAGGGGTCAGAAATATGGCGGCCTGTGCGGCGGCAGAGGGATTATGCAGCTATGACGGACAGGACGGCAGACCATACGATCTGGGCGGACTTGCAGCTTTAAATGACGGCGCAGTACCCGAGAATTCTGCGGATACAGCAAACGGTGCATGGCACAACTGGTTAGACCGCTACGATGAGAACGGCAGCATACAAGACGGCTGGGTATCCTATACCTGGGAGAAACCGGTGGTTCTGGAAGGCAGCAGTGTATACTTCTTCCAAAATGGAAACGGGGATTTCCTTCCTGCATCCGCACAGATTGAGTATCTCAGTGAGGAGGGTACATGGCTTCCTGTTTCTGAAAATCGTATGGGATGCGATGCGGATACATTTAACACGATAACATTTGACAAGATTACCACAACCTCCATCCGGATGATTATGAAACCGGCTCTGCGGGAGGGCAGTGAGGAAGACCCGTCAAGGGGAACCGGAGTCCTTGAATGGCAGGCAATGGGCCGGTACGCAGATGAAATCAAGGAAAACGCGGATAAAACACTGCTGAAGGAAGCACTGGCTGAGGCGGCAGGAAAACAGCAGGCAGATTACACAGGAGCAAGCTGGGAAGCGTTCCGAAAAGCTTATGAAAAGGCAAAAGATATTTATGCCGATACAGATGCGGACCAGACACTTGTGAATGCTGTACTGGCAGAACTGAACGATGCCATATCAGGCCTGACCGAAAAAGCAGATCTGACAGAGCTTAACAGTATGATCGCCCGGGCTGAGAAGAAGACAGAGGATGCTTACACAGAGGAAACCTGGAATCTGTTTGCAGAGGCTCTGACAGCAGCGAAAGCTGCGGCGGAAAAAGAAGATATCACACAGGAGGAAGCCGACAACGCAAGAGATGCCCTGCGGTCTGCTATGGAGAACCTGGAGAAAAAAGATGCAGATGTGGTAAATAAAGAAGCTTTGAAAGCAGCGATTGAGGAGGCAGAGAAAAAAGAGGAATCCAAATATACAAAAGAGAGCTGGGAAGGATTTGCCCGGGCCTGGAAGGCAGCAAAAGAAGTCTTTGAGAATGAGGCCGCCACTGCGGAGCAGGTGGAGGAGCAGACAGCTCTTCTGAATGCAGCCATGGCAGCCCTGGTATTAAGGGAAAAAGATCCGGAAGACCCGGAGCAGGAGGCAGACAAGGCAGCACTTGCAAAGCTTGTGGAGAAGGCCAATGGTTTTACAAGAGCTGACTATACGGAAGATACATGGGCAGTCTTTGACCTGGCACTGGTAAACGCCCAGAAAGTTCTGGCTGACAAAGCAGCGGACCAGGAGACTGTGGACAAGGCAGGTAAAGAACTGCAGGCAGCAATGAATCAGCTTGTGAAGGTAAACAACGAAAGCAGCCTGGATCTGAGCCGCATCAAAGCCCTGATCCAAAAGGCGGAAAAGCTGGAAAAAGAAGATTACACAGCAGCAAGCTTTCAAACCTTCAGCCAGGCATTAAAGGAGGCAAAGGCAATCCTGGACGCTGACGGCGCGTCACAGAGTGATGTAGACAAAAAAGCGCAGGCACTTGAAAAAGCCATGAAGAATCTGAAGAAAAAATCAGGTTCCGGACCCAAGGCGCCCGGAAACACTGGAGGAAAAGGCAGTTCAGGCAAAGGAAGCGGTTCCGGTTCCGGAAATGGTGCCAAAAGTGTGAAAACAGGAGATGAAACACCAATCCTTCCGTTTGCAGGCGTTGCTGTGCTCTCCCTTGCAGGAATCGTGTGTCTTCTCAAGAGAAGACGGACAGAATAAGAAATAACAAAATAAAATAAGAATTTTTTACAGAGCATCTGCGGCGACTGAGCCGGCAGATGCTCTTTTGCATTAACCTGCGCAAAACAGTAAAATATTGTTATTAAGATAATTTTATTAGACTATTTGCTGAAATCTGTTATAATACCTTTTAGATGTATTAAGGAGACAGACTATGCAGAACAAACAGAAAAAGAATGCATGGATTCCCTCATACGCAGTATTTCCGCTGCTTTCCTGTGTGACAGTGAACTGTATTGTGTATTTTGGGATTGCCAAGCTTGCCGGCGAATGGAAGCATTATGACCTGACGCTGCCCTTTGACAGGGCGGTACCTCTGGTTCCCGGATTTGTATCCGTCTATCTGGGTTGCTATCTGTTCTGGATTATAAATTACATACTGATCGCAAGGCAGGGCGAGGAACATTGTATCCGTTTTGCCACGGCAGACATGATGTCAAGGCTGGTCTGCTGTGTGTTTTTTTTATTGCTGCCAACAACGAATGTCAGGCCTGCGCTTGAAGGGGAGGGCATCTGGGTGACTCTGCTGCAGGCTGTATATAACATGGATGCGCCGGTGAATCTCTTCCCCTCCATCCACTGCCTGGTAAGCTGGTTTTGTTTTATCGGCATTCGGGGAAGAAAATCGGTTCCGAAGGCGTACCGGGTATTTTCCTGCCTGTTTGCCCTGCTGGTATGTGTGTCCACGCAGGTGACAAAACAGCATTACATAGTGGATGTGTTCGGCGGGATCGCCATAGCGGAAATTACTTATTATATTGCATTCCATACGAATATTTACAGGCTGTCTAAAAAAGTATTTGACAGATTATATGAAATGTTTTTTAGCAGGAGAAAAAGTGCCTGCGGGAAAGAGAGTGAAGTTTGACAAGTAAAAAGAAAAAAATAGGAAACGGACTGTTTCTTGCAGCGGTTTTCATTTTGACCATATACAGTGTTTTCCACGGGGAGGATCTCCATGCTGTGCTGAAGGCCATCGTCAGGGTGAACCCCTGGTATCTTCTTCCGGCGGTGCTGGGCGTGATCATTTTTATCTGGGGAGAATCCATCATTATCCATTACATGCTGGGAACACTGAGTATCAGGACAAAGAAAAGGACCTGCTTCCAGTATTCCTGTATCGGGTTCTTCTTCAGCTGTATCACGCCGTCCGCAAGCGGCGGGCAGCCTATGCAGATTTATTATATGAGGAAAAACAAGATTCCCGTTCCGGTGGCTACACTGGTGCTTATGATCGTTACCATCACGTACAAATCGGTGCTGGTGTTTATCGGCCTTTTTGTTGCATTTTTCCAGAGAGGGTTTGTACATAAATATCTGGAAGGAATTCTTCCGGTCTTTTATCTGGGAGTGGCTTTAAATGTATTCTGCTGCATTGCCATGTCTGTCCTGGTGCTGTGTCCCTCACTGGCAAAGTTCATTATGATGAAGGGACTTGCGATTCTGGAACATGTGCGGATTTTCAGGAAAAAAGAGGAGAGGACCAGGAAACTGGAAGAGTCCATGAATCACTATACGGTTACTTCGGATTACCTGAAAGGACATGGGAAAGTGATCGTAAATGTGCTGCTGATCACATTTCTGCAGAGATTTGCCCTGTTTTTTGTGACATGGTTTGTTTACCGGGCCTTCGGTCTGCACGGGGCAAGTGTCTATGATGTGGTCATGCTTCAGGCGGTAGTGTCTGTGTCTGTGGATATGCTGCCTCTGCCGGGAGGAATGGGAATCAGTGAGAATCTGTTTTTGATCATATTCAAGACGATTTTTGTGGGCAGCCTGCTGCTGCCCGGCATGGTTTTAAGCAGAGGGATCGCTTTTTACGTGCAGCTGCTTTTCAGCGCGGGTATGACTGCAGTTGCGCATTTTACAATAGGACGTAAAGTCCAGGACAGTGCCGCGTAGGGTTTTGAGAACCGGCGCCTTATGTACCGGGAAGGATAAAGAAAAGAGGGACAGAAAAAAGATGATAGGATTTTATAATTATTCAGTGATATTGACTTATATAAGCCTGATTTCTTCCGTATTCGGAATGTCGCAGGCAATACACGGCAGATTTAAGGTGGCAGTGTTCTGCCTGGCTTTGTCAGGACTGTGTGATATGTTTGACGGAAAAATCGCCCGCTCCATGAAAAACAGGACAGAGGATGAGAAATCATTTGGCATCCAGATCGATTCCCTGTGTGACGTGGTCTGTTTCGGTATATTTCCGGCTATGATATGTTACCTTTTAGGCGTGAGGGGGCCTGTGGGGCTGGTGATCATAGCGCTGTACTGTGTCAACTCTGTCATACGGCTCGCTTACTTTAACGTGATGGAAATGAAAGGCGCACTGGTCAGCGAGGAGGGGGAGAAATACTACAAGGGCCTTCCCATCACCTCCATGGCTGTGGTGCTTCCGCTGGTGTTCATGATACAGTTTTTTGTACCGGATTTTGTATTCATCATATGCCTGCACCTGGCGCTTCTGGTGGTAGGGACACTGTTCGTGGTGAATTTCCGGTTTAGAAAGCCAAAGAACTCCACGCTGGCAGTTCTGGTGGCAGTGGTGGCTGTGGCTCTCTGCATTATGATTCTCAGGACCAGATACCGCATAGAATTCAGACACGGCTGGCCATGGCTTCCCTGGCTGCGAAAGCTGTAAGATACAGGAGGATAACGGGATGAAATACATAGACAGAGAAGGAAAGATCACAACAGAGGATTCCGGGCAGGACAGACTCCTTCGGTGGATGTATACCCACAGGGCAGGACGTCTGGCTTTAAAGGTCCTGGTTTTGCCCGGAGTTTCCAAAGCAGGTGGATGGTTTCTGGACAGCAGGTGTTCCAGAGTGCTCATCAAACCCTTTGTGAAACGGCAGGGCATCGACCTTGACTTGTATGAGGGGCGGGAATATGCCTCCTACAATGATTTTTTTACAAGACAGATCAAGAAGGAACACCGGCCCATAGAGGGGGATGCAGGCACTTTGATCAGTCCCTGTGATGGAAAGCTGAGCGTCTATCCCATTGACGGGAAAAGACGCTTTTCTATTAAAGGGACAGAGTATACCGTGGATTCCCTGCTGCGTTCCGGACGTATTGCCGGGAGATACCGGGGAGGATACGCGTGCATTTTCCGTCTGACCGTAGATGACTATCACCGCTACTGCTATGTGGATGACGGCGTCAAATCCGTCAATATCAGGATACCGGGTGTATTTCATACGGTGAATCCGGCGGCAAATGAGGTCTGTCCCATCTATAAGGAAAATACAAGAGAATTCTCTCTGCTGCAGAGTGAGCATTTTAAGGTGGTGCTCATGATGGAAGTAGGTGCACTCATGGTGGGGCGTATCACCAATTATCATGAGGAGGGCAGCGTGAGAAGGGGAGAGGAAAAGGGACGCTTTGAGTTCGGCGGTTCCACTGTGATCCTGCTCTTTCAGAAGGATGCGGTGAAGTTTGACCGGCGTTTTTTGGAAAATACAGAGAACGGTTATGAGACCATTGTGAAAATGGGAGAGAGACTGGGGGAGGAAACGGAAAGGGAATGACAGAGAGAAAAATAGCAGATTTGGATCTGCGGCAGATCGCAGAGTCCGGGCAGTGCTTCCGAATGGTCCGGAAAAGGGAAAATGTGTATGCCCTTACCGCTTTTGGAAAGTATCTGGAAATAGAACAGAACGGAGACATGTTTTCTTTTTCCTGCACAGAGGAAGCGTTTGGAGAAATCTGGGAGGATTATCTGGACCTGCATACAGATTACGGCGCGATCAAAAGATTGGTAGATGCGGAGGATACCTATCTTCTGGAAGCGGTGCGGGAAGGATGGGGTATACGGATCCTGCGTCAGGATTTATGGGAAATGATAGTGACCTTTTTAGTATCCCAGAACAACAATATCTCCCGCATCAGAAAAAGCGTTGAACTGCTGTGCAGTACCGTAGGAACAGAACAGTATACAGAGGAAGGGCTGCGGTATGATACATTTCCGGAACCGGAAGCAATCGCGCATGCAGGTATGGAAGTCCTTTCCACCTTGGGACTGGGATACAGGGATAAGTACATTTTAGGTGCAGCGCAGGCTGTCCTGGACGGCAGTCTGGACCTGGAAATGCTGCGTTTGGCAGATTATGAGACTGCCCACAAAGAGCTGGTAAAACAGTATGGGATCGGAAAAAAGGTGGCAGACTGTATCTGCCTTTTCGGACTTTACCATATAGAGGCATTTCCGGTGGATACTCATGTGAAAAAGATTCTGGAGGCTCATTATCCGGGAGGATTTCCCCATGAAAGGTATAAGGGATATGCGGGAATCCTGCAGCAGTACATGTTTTATCACGATTTAAATGCCGCGGCATAGAAAGGCAGCAGGCCTTATACATAGCCTGCTGTCAGATAACAGCTATAGATCGATGGAAGTGATTTTGGGATTTTTCCTGAGAAGCTCCAGGGTATGGAAGATATCATAGCTGTCCGGGAACTTTACGAAAAGCTTCACTTCCACCTGATTGTCTTTCAGGCGTTTTACCTTCATGCTGGTGATCTTGATCTCATCCAGGTGAAAGGTATTCTCCAGGATGCTGCGCAGATCATCCTCCTGCTCCATGATAAGGGTCACCTGCTCAATGCTGGAGGATTTCAGCCAGCGGAAATTTCGGTGGAAGAAAAACTGCAGAAGCAGTATCAGGACAGTGGCAGTGATGCCGGGAACATACATACCTGCGCCCAGTGCCATGCCCACGCCGACCGTTGCCCACAGCCCTGCTGAGGTGGTCAGGCCGCTGATATTCATCTTGTGGGTGAAGATGACCCCTGCGCCCAGAAAACCGATAGCAGTGACCACACCCGCGGCGATACGGGATGGGTCCAGGTTTACGTGGGAGGACAGGACATCGAAAAATCCGTATTTTAATACGATCATCATGAGTGCGGAGGCAAGGGACACAATGGAATGTGTGCGGATGCCGGCCATTTTCATTTGATTTTCCCGCTCGTATCCGATGAGGGCACCACAGAGAATGGCGCCCAGCATGCGGAGCGGATACTTCAAATAAAGCAGAATAAGTTCCATATAAATCCCTCCGTTTCTATTTCCATCTATTATAACAGAATATGATTTCAATAGCCAGCAAAGGAGGATTTTGCCATGATAGTGATCAATCAGGAAACTTGTGTGGGATGCGGGGCATGTGTGAAGGACTGCCCGGGCAGTGCCATTCATCTGGATGAGGGAATAGCTGCGGCCATTCGTCCGTGCATCCAGTGCGGCCACTGCGTTGCGGTCTGTCCGGTCAATGCGGTGTCCATCCCGGAATTTGATATGGAAGATGTGGAGGAGTATCGGGAGGGTGAGTTTTCCGTTTCCGGTGAACATTTTTTAAGAGCTGTAAAGTACCGCAGAAGCATCCGCAGTTTTAAGAAGGAGATTCCGGACAGAGAAACCATAGGAAAGATCCTGGAGGCGGGCCGCTATACAGCCACAGCCAAAAATATGCAGGACTGTACTTTCGTGGTGGTCCGAGAGCGGCTGGCAGAGTTTAAAAGCCTTGTCTGGCAGGAAATGCCGGGGATCATCCGGTCCTTAAAAGAGACAGGGCCGGATTATGCCCGGGCATTTTCCTTATTCTATAAATTATGGGAGCGGGACAGGGAGAAGGATACATTCTTTTTCAATACACCTGTATTTCTGGTCATTGCTTCGGAAAATCCTCTGGATGGAGGCCTTGCAGCCGCCAATATCGAGAATATGGCCGTTACACAGGGCCTGGGAGCGCTCTACAGCGGCTATATGATGCGTGTTATTAAGGAAAGCCCTGTTCTGCGGGAGTGGCTGGGAATCGGGGAAAAGATGGTTTCCTGCTGTATGCTGCTGGGATATCCGGATGTGAAATACAGACGCACCGCGCCCAGGAAAAAAGCGGATATTCTGTGGAAATAGTAAGGAAAACTGAGGTAAAGAGATGAAAATAGACAGGCTGATCGGCATACTCTCTATATTGCTGCAGCAGGATAAGGTGACAGCCCCTTATCTGGCAGAAAAATTTGAGGTTTCCAGACGAACCATTAACCGGGATGTGGAGGATATCTGCAAGGCGGGGATTCCGCTGGTCACGACCCAGGGGCAGAACGGCGGCATTTCCATTATGGAGGGATACCGGCTGGATAAGACGCTTCTGACTTCCGGGGACATGCAGTCCATTCTGGCAGGGCTCAGGAGCCTGGACAGTGTGGCGGGAACTAACCGGTATCAGCTTCTAATGGAGAAGCTGTCCGTGGGAAGCCGGGACGTGCTCACCAGCAATGACCATATCAGAATTGATCTGTCCTCCTGGTATAAATCCGCCCTTGCGCCAAAGATAGAACGGATACAAAATGCCATTGAAGCCTGCCGCCTCATAAGCTTCCGGTATTATTCCCCAAGGGGAGAGGGGGAGCGGGAGATTGAGCCGTATCTTCTGATTTTTCAGTGGTCTTCCTGGTATGTGTGGGGATACTGCAGGCAGAGAAACGATTACCGGATGTTCAAATTAAACCGTATGGACAGTCTTCGGGATACAGGCGGGAAGTTTGAAAAAAGGCAGCTCCCTGACTGTGACTGGTCCCCCAGGCGTATCTATCCCGCTTCCATCCATGTGAAGGTACGGTGTGCATCCGGTATGAAATGGCGTCTCATTGAAGAGTACGGGGTGGAGTGTTTTACAGAACAGGAGGATGGATTCCTGCTGTTTGAATCAGATTTTGTGGACAGGAACAGTCTTTATGGATGGCTTTTAAGTTTTGGGGAACAGATAGAGCTTCTGGAACCGGAAGAGCTGCGGAAGGAACTGGCGGACATGTTCGGCAGAATGCAGAGACGTTATCAAAAAGAAACGGAATAACCCCGGCAATGATGACAGACAGTTGTCATGGTTCATCTGTTATAGTAGCCTTATCCCGTATCCGGCGGTTCCTGTGGGTTCTGTCCGGGCCGGAAAATCAGAAGAGATGAGGCTGTTATAAATGGAATATGAAATTGTGGAATTAGAAGAGAAAAAGGTTTTTGGCCTGAGAGCACGTACGAATAACCAGGCACCTGATGTGGGAGCCGTGATCGGCGGACTCTGGGATAGATTTTTTGTGCAGGGAATCCACGATACGATACCGGATAAGTGCAGCGGAATGCCGCTGGGGATTTATTCCGGATATGCCGGAGGGATTCTGGACGATTATGATTTTACCGTGGGGTGCGAGACAGATGCAGAAGGGGAGGCACCGGAAGGTATGGTGAGCCTGCGGATTCCTGCGGGCAGATATGCCAGATTTACAGTAAAAGGCCATATGCAGCGTGCAGTGGCGGCATTCTGGCAGGAGCTGTGGAAGATGGATCTGGACAGGGCATTCGGCGCAGATTTTGAAGAATACCGGAATCAGGATGTGGAGAACGCAGTCATTTATATTTATATAGGTCTGAAATAAAAATAAGAAGCTCAGTCTTTTCCGAGGACGAAAAATATGGTATACTGGCGTTGTTGTCCGCAGATGCATTTTGCGGCCAAAATATAGACCATAATATAAGACAATATGGCCGGAGAACGTGATATTCCGGTCAAAACAGGAAGGGCATGAGATATGAAAAAATGGAACTGTTTACTTGCGGCAGTGACTCTGGCACTGTCTGTTCTGCTGACAGGATGCGGCGGACAGCAGGAGGAGCCGGTCAGCCAGGCATCACCTGAAGACCTGCATCATGTGAAAATCCATATAAAGGATTACGGCACCATCTCTGTGGAGCTGGACAGCTCGGCGGCGCCTGTGACCGTGGAAAATTTTATGAATCTGGCCGGGGAGGGTTTCTACGATGGCCTGACTTTTCACAGGATCATCAAGGGATTCATGATCCAGGGCGGTGACCCGAAGGGAGACGGCACCGGCGGTGCGGATCAGACCATCAAAGGTGAGTTTTCCAAAAACGGAGTCAACAATCCTCTGAAGCATACGAGAGGAACCATCTCCATGGCACGTTCCAGCGATATGGACAGCGCCAGTTCCCAGTTTTTTATTGTACAGGAGACATCCTCACATCTGGACAAGGAATATGCCGCTTTCGGTCATGTGACAGAAGGCATGGATGTTGTGGACAAAATCTGTGATGAGGTGAAAACAACGGACAGTAACGGAAGTGTGGCGCCGGAGGACCAGCCGGTCATAGAGAGCGTAGAAGTGGTGGACTAGATTGTATTGAAAAGTAAAAACTGCCGCATCGGCGGACGGGAAGAATATTTCCCGGCAGCCGGTACGGCAGTTTTTTACTGCATGATATTGGAACGGAACAGATACGTGTCACCGCTTCTCTCCAGCGTCAGCGCAGTGTGAATGTCGCCGCTCTCAGTCTGGCAGTCAAGATAGTACATGCCGTCCTCTGTCCATCCGCTGGTGCAGAGAAAGGTCACACGGTTGGTGTCTCCGTGCTGGACATAATAACTGTCAAACTGTTCCAGATAAGTCCAGCTAAAGCGGCTGACTTCGCTCAGGCTGATTCCCATCTTGCGCTGAAGAAAGTCCTCGATCTGCTGTGAGGTCAGATGTGTCACATCTGTAAAGACCGGTTCCCCCTCCGCTGCCTGCAGTGCGGCGCTTTCCTCAAAAGTAAGCGGTTCAGAACTCATACCTGCGCCGGTGTATAAAACCTGATCCAGGTCAACCTCCTGAGGAACGCTGTAGGTAGAGCACAGAAAACCGTAATTCTCCATGTCACTGACAAAGGCGGAGAAAGCGTCCAGTTCCTCTGCAGTCAGATCACGGCGTTCTTCCGTACCTGCCAAAGGGTCCGGAATCTCCTGAGGGCCGGTCTGGGTGCTGCCCGGAACTTCTGTCTCCGCTGACTCTGCAGGGACTTCTGTCTCCTGGGAAGGTTCCCCGTATGACTGCGGCGTACCGGCATTGTTCTCCCCGTTATTCAGTGTAATGCCCTTTCCGTCCAGTATTTTTACGGTGCTTTTCGGAGCTTCCGTATTCTCTTCCTTCGTATCTTTGTCAGAAGGAGAATCCTTTTTCGTCTCTGCGGCCGCCTCCGTCTTCTTGGATGCTTCTTCTGCCTGACGGCTGCCGCAGCCGCTTACTGAAAAAAGCATGGCGGAAACCAGGATGGCCGAGAGCATCCGTGCTGCAATTTTTTTCTTCATTGGTATACCCCCTTTTGCCGGCAGCATGTAAATGCTGTATTTCGGCATAAAAATAATGTCTGTATCCCCTTATTTTATCAGGATACAGACATTTTAACATACGATCGGATGATTGTACACCCTTTCGGGTGTTATGCAAATCACGGCAGATGTTTTTCTTATCTTTGATTTGCAGGTTCAATGGCTATGGTATTTCCTTTGATCTTGGCGGTCTTCATGGCATTCAGCACATCTTTGGCATACTCTCTGGGAACCTCCACAAAGGTGTATTTGTCAAACATATCAATGCTACCGATAAGTTTGCCGGGCATTCCGCTTTCCCCTGCAATGGCGCCCAGGATATCTCCGGGACGGACACGCTGTTTTTTACCGATATTGATGAAGAGGCGGACCATGCCGGGCTCCTCAGCTCCGGTGTCACCGAAATCCACAACTTCCTCGTCCGGCTCCTCCTGCACCATGCCCATGTACATTTTCAGCAGGGCAGCAGCCAGGTCCAGAGTTGTGTAGTCAGAGTTGTTGACTTTCTCATCAATGGCATCGATCATGAGAGAAAGATTTTCTCTTTCAATGACAGAGTCCACATTTTCCAGAATGTTTTCCATTTTGGTGTTGGCAACATCGTTTAAGGAAGGTACCTTCTGCGCATAGATTTTTGTCTTGCAGTAGCGCTGGATCTCTTTTAATTTGTAGAGCTCCCTTCCGCTGGCGAAGGTAAAGGCACGGCCTTCTCTTCCTGCACGTCCGGTACGTCCGATACGGTGAACATAGTATTCATCGTCCTGGGGGAGATCATAATTAAATACAGCTTCAATGTCATCCACATCAATGCCGCGGGCAGCTACATCTGTGGCAACCAGAATGTCGGTTCTTCCTTTTCGGAAGCTCTGCATCACGCGGTCACGCTGGGCCTGTTTCATATCTCCGTGCAGGCCGGCAGCGAAGTAGCCCCTGCCGATCAGGGCATTGACCAGGAGGTCCACCTGCTTCTTTGTATTGCAGAACACTACGGAGAGTCTTGGGGAATAGAGGTCCAGAAGACGGGAGAGCACTTCTTCCTTGTTCTTTGGCTTTACATCATAGTAGAACTGTTCAATATTGGGAACGGTCAGTTCTTTTTTCGTCACCTTAATGACCTCAGCGTCCTTCTGGAACTTCTTGGTGATCTCCAGGATGGGTTTGGGCATGGTGGCGGAGAAGAGTACCGTCTGGCGTTCTTCCGGAACTCCGCTTAAAATGGTCTCGATGTCTTCGCGGAATCCCATGTTGAGCATCTCGTCCGCCTCGTCCAGGACAACGGTGTGCACATCTTCCATTTTCAGGGTTTTTCTGCGCATGTGGTCCATGACACGGCCCGGGGTACCGATGATAAGCTGTGTTCCGCTTTTCAGGGAACGGATCTGTTTTACGATGTCCTGGCCGCCGTAGATGGGGAGCACTTTAATGCCGTGCAGGTATTTTGCCAGATTACGGATTTCATCCGCCACCTGAATGGCAAGCTCTCTTGTGGGACAGAGTACAATGGCCTGGAGTTTCTTGTTTTTAATATCTATCTTCTGCAAAAGAGGGATACCAAAGGCTGCGGTTTTTCCTGTTCCGGTCTGTGCCTGGCCGATAATATCACGGCCGCTTATCATTGCAGGAATCGCTTTGGCCTGAATGGGGGAGGCCTCCTCAAAACCCATGTATCTCACTGCTTTTTCAATTTCCGGGAATAAATCCAATTCTTCAAATTTCGTTGTTTCCATATAAAATAAATAATCCTTTCTATCGGGGGACTGCCCCGAATCCTTCATTATATAAAGGTTCGTCACGCTGAAATGTGCTGCTGCATGAAAAAGGGGTGTCGCATAAGCGCAGTAAATGCTTATCGCGGCACCCTCTTATACACAATCAGCAGCTTACATCATACCAGAATCAGAAACCAATGTCAATTAGAAGATATCGACAGGATAAAGAGGCAAAAATGACGATATTGCATAAAAACAGCAGGTTTTCTTAAAAAACCTTTGCGGGTATTATACAAAACAATTACAATAAAGGAAAACGGAGAGAGAACTCCGGAAGAAAAAAAATTTTACAGGAGAGGATCAGACATGAGCGGAATCAATGAAAAGCTGGAGGCAAGGCCGATGGCCAGAAAAGAAAGCATTATTCAGGGGGAAAACTACAGAATCACAGTTCTGACGGAATCTCTTCTGCGTCTGGAATACAGCAGAGACGGAAGTTTTGAGGACAGGGCAACCCAGACAGTTCTCAACCGGGATTTTCCGGTGCCTGTATTCAAGGTGTCAGAGACAGAGGGGGAACTGAAAATCTTTACCAGTGCCCTGGAGCTTACCTACAACAAACAGGAATTTGCCCCAAACGGTCTTTTTATCAAAGTGACAGGCGGAAAATCCAATGAGACGAACTGGCATTATAAGGACCCTGTAAAAGATCTGGGAGGAACAGCACGCACTCTGGACGAGGCGGACGGGGCTATTCCTCTGGAAAGCGGTGTGGTGTCGAGAAACGGATTTTCCATTGTGGATGACAGCCGCAGTATGGCAGTTACAGAGGATGGATGGGTGGACTTGCGTCCGGAGGGAAGTATTGATCTCTATTTCTTCGGCTATGGCCACAGGTATCAGGAGGCAGTAAAGGACCTCTACTATCTCTGCGGCAGAACACCACTGCTGCCCCGATGGGTGTTCGGAAACTGGTGGAGCCGCTATCACAGATACACAGAGCAGGAATACAAGGAGCTGATGGAGCGTTTTGAGCGGGAGCGGATTCCCTTCTCGGTGGCCGTTGTGGATATGGACTGGCATCTGGTGGATATTGATCCGAAATACGGAAGCGGCTGGACCGGATATACCTGGAACCGTGAGTTTTTCCCGGACCCAAAAGAGTTTATGGACTGGCTTCACAGCAGAAATATGAAGATCACACTGAATGTACATCCTGCGGACGGGGTACGTGCCTATGAGGAGGCCTACGAGCGGGTGGCGAAACGTATGGGAATAGATCCAAAAAGCGGGGAGCCGGTGCCGTTTGATGTGACGGACAGGCATTTTCTGGAGGTGTACTTTGAGGAGCTGCATCATCCTCTGGAGGACGAGGGCGTTGATTTCTGGTGGCTGGACTGGCAGCAGGGAACCGTCACAAAGATTCCGGGACTGGATCCGCTTTGGATGCTGAACCATTTTCATTATCTGGACAGTGCCAGGAGAGGAAAACGGCGTCTCACCTTTTCCAGATATGCCGGAATCGGAAGCCACAGATACCCCATCGGATTTTCCGGTGATACGGTTATTTCCTGGGAGAGCCTGAGATTCCAGCCCTACTTTACCGCAACTGCCAGCAATGCAGGATATGGGTGGTGGAGCCACGACATCGGAGGCCATATGCACGGGGTTCGCGATGATGAGATGACTGCCCGATGGGTGCAGTTAGGTGTATTTTCACCGCTGAACCGCCTGCACAGCACGGATAATCCTTTCAATGGCAAGGAACCATGGAAATATAACAAGATTACGCAGAGCGTCATGGAAGAATTTCTTCGCCTGCGCCATAAATTAGTGCCGTATCTGTACACCATGAACCGTTACGCCAGCAGGGACGGCCAGCCTTTGGTGCGGCCTATGTACTGGCTGGAGCCGGAGAGGGAGGAGACTTACCATGTGCCGAATGAATATTATTTCGGAACAGAGCTGATCGCAGCACCTATCACAGATCCGGCAGATACCTGCACCTGTATGGGATGCGCGAAGGCATGGCTTCCAAAAGGCACCTGGTTTGATTTCTTTAACGGGCGCCGATATGAAGGCGGACGTCTGCTTTCTGTCTATAGATGTGTGGAGGAGATGCCGGTATTTGTCCGTGCCGGAGGCATTGTGCCCATGCAGGAGCTTCCGGAGCAGATGAATGATCTGAGTAATCCGCAGAATCTGGAAATCTGTATCTTCCCGGGAGCTGACGGCAGCTTTTCCCTCTGGGAGGATGAGGGGGATTCACCGGAGGATGCAGATGAAAACTGGGTCTGCACAGAGCTGACACAGAAAAACGGGGAGAGTTTCCTGATCTCTGCCGCGAAAGGAAATATTTCCGTGCTGCCTGAGAGAAGGACATGGACACTGTGCTTTAAAGGCGTGGAAAATGCTGCTGCAGAGGTGCTGGCAGACGGACAGGCCATGGAAGCAGTGCAGTCCTATGATGCCGATACACGAACCCTTACGGTCAGGGCAGAGGAAGTACCGGTGACAAGTGAGATTAAAGTTCGGTTTATAAAAGGGCTCATGATGGCTGAAAAGGATATGACAGGAAGTGTATATGAGATCCTGGAGCGTGCGCAGATTGCCTATGATGTAAAAGAGGCTGTGCTGAAAACTGTGGAGGAGCTGGGTGAGAGAGCAGTTCCGGCCCTTTTTGCCATGGAGCTGGAGGAACCGCTGCTGTGTGCGGTTACAGAAGTGCTGACCGCCTGCTGAGAAGAAATTTTTTAAAAAGACAGAAGAGCTGCTGTGCAGGAATTTATCCTGTACGGCAGCTCTTCTTTATATGATATATTTGTCCAGAAATCTGTCTACGGTACGGAAATACAGTTTGGGGTCAGTGGCACAGGACAGCGCATGTCCGGCACCGTCCACAACCAGCTTTTCCTTTTCGCATTTGGCCGCGTGGTACAGCTTGTTCAGCATGTAGAAGGGAACAAAGGTGTCCTTTGAGCCGTGAATGAAGAGGATGGGGCGGTTGCATTTTGCCACCTGCCGTATGGCACTGGCTTCCTTGAAGGAAAAACCGTAACGAATTCTGGAGGCCAGGGAGGACAGGTACAAAAAGGGGAAGGGCGGCAGGTGGAAATAATTGTGGATCTGCACGCTGAATTCTTCCCAGACACTGGTGTATCCGCAGTCCTCGATCACAGCCTTTACATTGGACGGAAGATTTTCGCCGGAAGTCATCATTACTGTTGCTGCGCCCATGGAAATGCCCATCAGGACTATCTGGGCCTTGGGGTCCTTTTGGCGGAGAAAGTCAATCCACTCCAGCACATCTTTTCTCTCCTGCCATCCCATACCGATGTATTTGCCTTCGCTGTCCCCGTGTCCTCTGGCATCGGGAAGAAGCACGGAATATCCTCTGTGCCAGAAGTGTCTGGCATACATGCCCAGCTCACAGCAGTTGTTGCGGTAGCCGTGGCATAGAATCACATAGCGTGTGCTTCCCGCCTGGATGGAGGGGAGAAATAGCCCGTTCAGCTTCATGCCGTCCCGGTTGATCAGAGTGACTGAGGAAGCTTCTTTCCGGATCCATTCCTTGCCTGGACGCAGGAAATCGCCCAGCGGATCAGGCTTGTCTGTATTTTTCCGCTCCGTCCGGTACATGGGAAATGTGCGGGAGAGGGCAAAACGCCTCAGAAAACTGGTGAGCACATAGGAGGCCCCTATACAGACACCTGCCCCTGCGACCGCGGCATGTTTTAAAGTTTTGGAAGATAATTTTTCCTTCATAGTATTATCAATACTCCTTTTCTCTTTCCGGCGTTTACAGTATATGAAAATCAGGAGGTGATTATTCGGTCAGGTCTGTGCATTGACTGTATAAAAAATCAAAGATTCTCCATGGCTTCCTTAACGCGCTCCAGATCGTCGCGGATGGACATGGCCTGGGGACAGACTTCCTCACATTTGCCGCATTTCTGGCAGTGGTCAGCCCGGGCATCTTCTTCCAGGTCATTAAAGTAGGCACGTTTGGCCTGTTCTTTATTTTCATACATGGACAAATCATTCCAGATGCGGAAATTCTGGGGGATGTTCACGCCAAAGGGACATGGCATACAGTATGCACATCCGGTACAGCCGTTTTTGGTGCGCTGTTTGATAGCAGTGGCAACATCAGCTACGATTTCCTTTTCCTGCAGGGAAAGCGGCGTAAAGTTCTCAAATGTGCTCAGGTTGTCCTCCACCTGTTCCATAGTGGTCATACCGCTTAAAACTACTTTTACATTGGGTTTGCTTGCCACCCAGCGAAGCGCCCAGGAGGAAATGCTGGCATTTGGTTTGTAATCCTTGAATGGTTCTGTGACGGAATCCGGCAGAGTGGCGAGAGAGCCGCCCTTGACAGGCTCCATGATCACCAGAGGGATACCCAGCTCCTGTGTCAGCTCGTAGCCTTTGTCACCGGCCTGTATGTCTGTGTCCACGTAGTTGTACTGGATCTGACAGAAGTCCCATTTGCGGTAAGTGGCTATGGTTTTAAAGGTTTCAAAATCATCGTGGAAGGAGAAGCCGAAAAACTTGATCTTTCCTTCTTTTTTCAGCTCTTCCATATAAGGGATGATACCCAGATTCAGGACATTCTGCCATTTTTCTTTGTCCAGGCAGTGAAGCAGGTAGAAGTCCACATAATCCACATCCAGACGGTCAAGCTGTTCCTGGAAAATACGTTTTGCGTCATCCAGGGTTTTTACATTCCATACGGGCAGTTTGGTTGCCAGATAGAAGCTTTTGCGGTCGTATTTTTTCAGGACTTTTCCTACAAAGGGTTCGCTGTCGCCGTTGTGGTATGGATAGGCTGTGTCTATGTAGGTGACTCCGGCCTTAAGTGCGCGGTCCAGCATTCTCTCAGCTTCCGCCTCGTCGATATTTCCGTCAGGTGTCTGCGGAAAGCGCATGCAGCCAAAGCCCAGAAGGGACGGAGATACGCCCAGATTTTCAAATTTACGGTATTCCATAGTGTAAAACCTCCTCGTTTCAGTCAAAATGGTTTCATTAGTAGCTGATATCTATTTTATCATTCTATGCAGGGGAATGACAAGAGATTTCCTGAATTATTAGGGGTTTTTCGTGGAAATGTGTGAAAAAATAAAGTATACTGAACTTAATGGCCAGAATGCGCAGGAATGTCCCAAAAAGGAGGGGCAGCCCAGGCACGTACCGCCTGGGAAAGCGCATGGAAGAACAGGAATTACGGGAGAAAAGGAGAGAAATTATGCAGGAATTTATTTATTACGCACCTACAGAAGTAGTGTTTGGAAAAGACGCGGAGAAGAAAACAGCAGAGGAAGTAAAAAAATGGGGCGGGAACAGGGTACTCCTTGTCTATGGCGGAGGCAGTGTGAAAAGAAGCGGGCTGCTTGACAGGATCGAAGCGGAACTTGAGAGGGCGGGGATCGCCTTCAAAGAGTGGGGCGGGGTGAAACCAAACCCGCGGCTGTCCTTTGCACAGGCAGGTGTGGAGGCTGCGGTTTCCTTTGGAGCAGACTTTATTCTGGCTGTGGGCGGGGGAAGCTCCATTGACACGGCAAAAGGGATCGCACACGGGACGGCGAATCCGGGAACTGCGCTCTGGGATATCTGGACACAGAAAGTGCCTCTGACAAAGAGCCTTCCTGTGGGAGTGGTTCTGACCATTGCGGCAGCGGGAAGTGAGATGAGTGATTCCGCGGTGCTGACAAATGAGGCCATTGGAAGGAAGCAGGGACTGAGCACGGATTTTAACCGGGTGAAATTTGCCATTATGAATCCGGAGCTTACCTACACGCTGCCAAAATATCAGGTGACATGCGGAATCGTGGATATTATGATGCATACCCTGGACCGGTATTTTACCCATACAAAGGGAAATCAGATGACAGACGAGATTGCGGAGGCGCTGTTGCGGACTGTCATTGAAAACGGGAGAAAGGCGTGGAAGGACCAGACGGATTACGAGGCCATGAGTGAGCTGATGTGGTGCAGCAGTCTGTCCCATAATGGAATTACGGGGCTTGGAGCGGAAAAAGATTTTGCACCCCATAAGATCGGACATGAGCTCAGCGCAAAATACGATGTGGCACACGGAGCTAGCCTGTCTGCTGTCTGGGAGTCCTGGGCACTGTATGTGTATATGGAGGAGCCGGGGCGGTTTGCGCAGTATGGAAGAAAGGTGTGGGGTGTGCAGGCGGAAGATGATGTGGCTGCTGCGAGAGAAGGGATAAGAAAAACGGTGGAATATTTCAGGGAACTGGGAATGCCGGTTTGTTTGGGAAAACTGGAGGCCGGGGTGCTGACGGAAGAAGAACTGGTGGATATGGCTGAGAGGGCAACGGGGAAGGATACGTTTACGGTGGCGAAGTTTAGGGAGCTGCATCAGAGGGATGTGTATGAAATATTGAAAGGGGCAAATCATTTGTGAGTTGAAAATGCGGACGGGCCGGGAGAAAAAACTTTTGAATACATAGTTGACATATGCTAATAACATGAGTATAATAAGCATATGTTAATAATGAATGCATGAGAAGTGAGAGGCTGCGGGAGGTGGAGAGATGCCGAGGCCGAGTAAGGAAAAGAGGATATGCAGGCTGCCGGGGTGCGGTTTTTTTGTGCCGGGTGAGGGCGGTCAGCCTACGCATCGGATACGGATGACAGTCGAGGAGTATGAGACGATTCGGCTGATTGATTATATGGGATATACCCAGGAAGAGTGTGCGGTGCAGATGGAAGTGGGAAGAGCCACTGTCCAGGCGGTCTATACGGAAGCCAGGAAGAAGCTGGCGCGTTTTCTGGTGGAGGCGTCATCTCTGGAAATCAGCGGCGGGAGCTACAGAATCTGCGGGCAGAGAGAACACCGGCAGAATGCGTGCGTTCAATCATTCAGGAGAGGAGATTCAAACATGAAGATTGCAGTGACATATGACAATGGAGAGGTATTTCAGCATTTTGGACACACAGAACAGTTCAAGGTATATGAGGTGGAGGACGGTAAGATCGTATCCTCTGAAGTGATAGATACCAATGGCAGCGGACATGGTGCCCTGGCCGGATTTCTGAATCAGTGCGGTGCTCAGGTGCTGATCTGCGGAGGTATCGGCGGCGGTGCAAGGAATGCGCTGGCAGAGGCAGGGATCCAGCTTTATCCCGGAGCATGCGGAGATGCGGATGCCCAGGTGGAGGCATTTCTGGCAGGAAGCCTGAATTATGATCCGGATACAGTCTGTGCACATCATGAGCATGAGCACGGAAGCGGCAGCTGCGGTGAGCATTCCCATGAGTGCGGCCATCACTGCGGAAATTAATTTTATACTCAAAGTCAGGAAAAAGGCATCGGCAGGTGAAGGTTCATCTGCGGATGCCTATTTTCATGGAATGAAATGCGGTGCTTTAATCTTCCAGATTGCTTTTTATTTCCCCGCACGCTATTTTGCTGCCGGAATCCCCTGAGGGCTGGGTTTTGAAGTCGTCAGGGTTTTCGTGGATCACAACCGTCCGGCCAATGATTTCCTCCGGGACGAACCGGTTGGTATAAAACATGGAAAGGGCATAGCCGTCATTTTCAAAGAGCGGAGGCAGATCTCCGGCGTGTTCCGGGTGCGGACAATCCTTTGGATTTAAATGGCTGCCGGTCAGTGGGAAATCCCCTTCTGCATTTTCTTCGCAGGAAGAACCTTCATGAATGTGAAAGGCGAAGATTTTTTCCCGGCAGGCAGCTTCCGATGTGGGAAGTCCGGCAACATCAGCAAGGACAACCGTACCTCCCCACAGCGGGAAAAAGTATACGAAACCTTTGATATGAGGATATTTTTTTCCACCGTAAACAAAGGCGTAAGCTTCCGGTGCAGTGGTGATCACCTTTTGCATGGCTTCCAATAATTCCCGGCGCATGAATGTCATTTGCTGCAGCCTGAATCGCAGCTGCATTTGGCAGGCATGTCAAAGCTGGGATTGAATGCATAGAAGTTTTTGAAATCCAGTTCTTCCTGAACGGAACGGAGGGTTTCACCGAAACGCTGGAAATGCACAACTTCTCTTTCACGCAGGAAACGGATGGGGTCCACAACATCCGGATCTCTGATGACACGCAGAATGTTGTCATAAGTGGTGCGCGCTTTCTGTTCTGGTGCAACTTTGTAAGAACAACAATAAGAATAAAAATTAGAAGTTCCAATGAATTTCGATAGGTACTTCCTTAGTTACAGGGTCTTTTTTGCCAACAAGAATATAGTCAATCAGTTTTTCTACAATTTCCCTGTCTAAGTGTTCAAGATTTGTATATTGCTCAATTAACTGGCGACGATTATCGCCGTTTTCCATTTTTCTTTCAAGCGTATCAAGCTGTTTTTGCGTATCAGCCACCAGTTTTTCAAGCCTTTCTTTTTGAGTAACGAAGTCCTTTGATAAATCTAAATAATCTTGTTCTGAAAGAATACCTTTTACCTTATCTAAATATAGTTCACGAATACCTTTTGTATATTCGGCAATTTTCTTTTCATAAGTAGAAATAGTAGATTTTAGGGCTTCTTGCTTTTCTTTTAAATTATTATTAAAAGTGACATTTTGTTCCAGTTCATCCTTATCAAGATATGCCATTGACATACGGTTCAATTCTGTAATTACAGCCTGTTCCAGTTTGGGAACAGATATAAAAGAACCGATACAAGCGTCTTTTGATACGTGGCGATTAGAACATTGCAGATACCGTCTGCCATCTGTCTGCTTATTAGAACGCATTGTATAACCACAATACATACAACGAGTTTTTTTAGCAAATAACCCGATAGTACCGACGGAAAAAGGTTTTGCCTTTTGCTCAATCAGCGATTGTACTTTATCCCAAAGTTCTCGGTCAATGATAGCTTCATGTGTCCCCTCAACCCTATACCACTCATCTTTTGGTCTGGGTTTGTTCTGTTTGGTTTTGTAAGAAACACTACCGTATTTTCCTTGTACCATATTTCCGATATACATTTCGTTGCACAACATATCAGAAATAGCAAAATATTTCCAAAGTGTGCTGTTTTTTCTTGTGGGTTGCTTATAACGTAACCCATGAAGTCGTTTGTATTCTGTCGGGTTCGGTACACCACGGTCATTCAGCATACGAGCAATAGCTGTTTTACCATATCCCTGTGAAAAGAGGGTAAAAACTTCTCTAACGATTTGTGCCGCTTCTTCATCAATAATCAGATGTCCCTTTATGTCAGGGTCTTTTTTGTAACCATATAAGGCAAATGCACCAATATGGAAACCATTTTTTCTTCTGTCCGTAAGCACGCTTTTGATATTATCAGACATATCTTCCAAATACCATTCATTTACCAAACCGTTAATCTGGCGTGATTTTTTGTTTCCCTTATTCGCAGTATCAGCATTATCAACAATACTAACAAAACGAATACCCCAAACTGGAAAAAGTCCATGTATATATCTTTCTACTAATTCCAGTTCTCTAGTAAATCGGGATTGTGTTTTACAAAGAATAATATTGAATTTTCGTTTTTCAGCGTCTTCTAACAACTGATTAAAAGCTGGTCTGCGTCTGTCTGCACCTGTATAATCGTCATCACTATAAATATTGTAAACTTCCCACCCTTGCTCTAATGCATATTGAAGCAACATAGATTTTTGATTTTGAATACTGTTACTATCGTCACTTTCTGATTGTTTGTTTCTGTCTTCCTCTGATAAACGGCAATATAAAGCAACTTTTATTTGATTTGTCATAATTTGTTTTCCCCTTTTAAGAGAAGACAAAACAAACTATCTCTGCAATATTATTATAACATTTAGCAGGATAATTTGTCTATCATCTAGCAGGAGTAACCTGCCCCTTATTTTTTTCAAGTTCACTTATCAATTCTATCCATATAGAAGTGTATGCTTTCTTAAACATCCGTTTATCATTGTTTTTAAAAACATTTTTACAGATTATCTTCACATCATTTTTCATTCGACCACCTCACAACAATATATTAAGAAGATATGCAAAAATGCTTGTACTTTATGAAAGATTTTGTCAATTTCAGAAGCAGGCAGACGGCTTTGGAAAGCTCCGTTAGTATCTCAACTATTCCCATTCCTGTGGGCAGAACCGCACCATGCGGACGTATCATTATTCTGTGAGGATAGGTCGTGGCAAAACGACTTTTCCAACAGTCGCTCTCGGATCACTGCGTGGGTCGCTCGCTTTCTTTTGAAAAGGTCGTGGCGTACAGTCCCCGTGGCTCGCTATCTCACAAACGTATCTGTCTGCTTTATTCAGTTGTCAAAGAGCTGTGGCGAAAGCCTGTTGCTTTCATGTAAAAGCAGGGGCAGAGCAGGAAAGAGGGGATTGAACAAATCATGCTCTGCGGTTACTGCGTGTTATTCTTCGGTTTCTAAAGGAATATCAAAGTCCAAAATCATTTTGATAAGTGCTTCTCTGATACGTCCCTTTAATTCCATGTCTACGACTATGCAGACATTACCATATCTGTCATAGAATGGACGTAAACAACATTTTGATATGTACGGGTCATAAAATGCCAGTATCTTTTCAATCGAATTTACGTTCCCGTCCACAGCCGACGAGATAAGGTAAAATGACGGGCGTGTGTTATTCATCATTCATGGTCTCCTTTAACTTTTTCTTGATTTCTTCAAGTGAGTTCTTCCTACTGCGAAACGACGTTGAACGGTTAATCTTTAATCTGTCGCCGATTTCTGTATCGCTCATGCCTAAGAAGAAGTACATCAACAAGATTTCCCTGTCCTTTTCAGACAGATACTTAATCGCTTCTGCTAAATCATCATCAAGAACACGAACCTCAATACCGCATACATCAAAGGCGGTATAATCGCTTTCGTATTCGTCCCAGACAGCCAGCTTTTCCACGACGATTTCTGGAAGTTCACAATAGGAAATTTCCTTATTTCTTCGTCGCTTTAATTCTTTGCGGTAATTACGGACAATGCCTTTTACTACACGTTTGAGCTTGCAGTCGAATTGACATTGTATCGTTCTTTGGAAGTCCGACGGTTTCATATCATCACACCCCCTTTCCGTTATGACGTGAAAAGTGTTTATCCCTCTTTCCGCACCATATCTGTACGGCAAGGTGTGATTTGTTGCAGGAATTTGAAAAAAATTGAAAAATTTTTTCGAGTACAAAAAAAGCCCGCACAAAACATATAGTCTGTACGAGCTATTAAAGCTGTGAGATATTCAGTTGTCGATAAAATGCTGTTAGGTAGTGTATGAGTGTATAAACTTATGCTTAAAACTTTCCATAATACAAGCCCCCTTACAGCACTTGATTTGTATTAAACTTTTATTTTCTTTCTTCAATTATGTGAAAGGGCGTTAGCACTTTTGGCTGTCGTTCCTTGATTACCTATCGCAAAGACATTCGAGTCTGTCACAATAGACAAATTCCATTTACTTGCCGTTAACTGACTCATTTGTCTTTGTTACTTTTTCGATTTAATTTCAAAACTTCCCGTATGATTATTAGCTTGTATAGTTACTGTATAAGTCCCAACTTCTTCAATATTAACCTCAAATGTTCCTGTTTCTATATTTGTTTCATCAAAAAGTTTATTTCCTCGTTCATCTGTAATTTCCATGCTTATTTTTCCCTCTTCGGTAACAAAGGATAGTATAATGGTCATAGGATTATCAATCTGAATATTGAATGATAAATTTTTTGCTGTGGTTTCACTCGTTACTCGACTAATACTTGTAGGCCAATTATCTTCAACTACTAGTTCTATTTCTTCTAAATCGGAAAAGCCATTTTTTATGCTATCTCTTGAAGTATTAGAGCTTTCATAATTACTTTGTTTTTCAGACACGTTTTCTATGTTTTCAACTACATTATCAGGGGAATTAGTTAAAAAACATACGGCAACTATTATACAAATAATGACAGCAACAATGCCAATCCAGAAAGCAGGCTTTTTATAATTTAACACGTTGCGTATCCTCCCTTTTACTCCGATTTCACCAAATCCTAAAGGATAGGCTATTATATTTGTTTTTTGCAGGCTACAAAAAAGAAGTGCCTCTGAATAGTTTTTTCGCTCTGAAAAATTTAGTGCTTTAATAACTTTTTCATCACAAGCCAATTCAATATCTTTGCAAAACAAACTATATGCTATCCAAATAAGAGGATTAAGCCAATAGACAGATAATAATAAAAAACCAAACGGCTTCCATAAATGGTCTTTTCTCCTCAAATGTGCCTTTTCGTGTGCTATAACATACGCCATTTCTTTTTCTCCTAAACTGGAAGAAAGATAAATCTTAGGTTTTACAATGCCTAATATAAACGGAGATTTTACACTATCACAAATAAAGATATTTTCTTTTAGAAGAACCGCTTCGTGCATACGCTTCTTGATACGCCAATAACTAATAATTGCGTAGCACAATATTGCAATAACACCAATTAGCCAAATAACACTTACTAAAGTTACAAGTATAAAAATAGGAAATTCTTGGTTGGTTGTTAAATCACTACTGTGTGCTATCGTCCCTTGCGATAGCTGAAATGTAGCAGGATTAATTGGCTCTGGATTTGATACAACACTTAATGTACTTTGGAAAGATATAGGGAAAACAAGGCGGATTGCAACTATTCCCCATAACAAACAAAATATCCACTTAGGAGCTTTCTGCAAAACTATACGTAACATAATTATTATAATAATAAGCCAACTTGCTATGATACTCATATTAGTAATTTTCAAGAAAAGTGTTGTCATGACTTAACCTCCTCGGCGTTGTCAATCATTCTTCGGATTTCCGCTACTTCTTCGCTTGTTAAAGTCTTATTTTGTGTAAAAGCAGCTATAAAAGCAGGCAAAGAACCATTAAATGTATCGTCAACATATTTTTTGCTTTGCATACCATAAAAATCTTGTTTTGTAATTAAAGATGTTACATTTCCTTTAATGTTTTGAAAAAGACCCTTATCACAAAGTCTTCTTAAAACTGTGTGGGTAGTAGTACGCTTCCAGTTAAACTCTTGCTGACAAAGTTTTACTAACTCGGTAGAAGTCGTTGGTTCATTAGCCCAAATCATATCAGCGAAACGAGCTTCAATAACACCTAATTGAATTTCAACCATGTAATGTCCTCCTTTCGAGACTACAAATAGTAGTCTTATGTATAACAGTCTACTCTTTGTAGTCTTATATGTCAAGAGTTTTCCATAATTCTTTAAGATACAAGATAATAATTTTTATATCATTTATCCTACAATCTTCCAGTTGCTATCCTTATGTAGTACAAGCTCATACTGCGATACCTGCGTCGCTTTTGTCTGATTATCAATGAATTTTACCGCTACCTTGACTTTCACATTGTCCCCGTCCTTTGTAAAGATAGGGTTTACCAGTTCAGAATAAAGGTAGTCCCCGCCAATAGGTTCAAGCACATTCCCAGATACATAATAAGCCAGCTCTTTTTCTGTGGCTGTCGGGTACAGCTTAAAGAATGTTTCCAGAAATGCGGTAGCGTCGTTTACGGTATCAGCGTCCACGCTTGCGTCTGTTTCTGGTGTCTTAGGCTCATAGTCTGATTTTTCGATTGCTGGTGCAAGAGTAGGGTTCTGAATGATTACCATATCCCCGTCAGCGTCTACATGGACTTTTACAGTATAAGTCGCTTTCGCATTGCTTGTCTGTTCTCCCTCTTTTATCTGCTGATCTACTTCGTAGGTAGCAGAAAAAGTGTCCGTTCCCGACTGTTCAATACTCCATACAATCACATCTGTAACTGTGGAGCTGGTCGGTATATCCGTTCTGATTGTATCTATATTCAAGTCCTGCAATTCCTTTGTCAGATAACCGTTGATTGTCTGCGTCCTTGCTTCAATCGCTTCTTTGCTGTTATTCCATGTGTAGTAGGACTTCGCAAAGTTCTTCACGAAATTTTCTATCCCGTTGGTGTCCTGCAAGCGAAGCTCAATGATTTCTTTTTCATGGGTCGTGTGCTGGTCGATAGCCGTAAAATTCTTATATACCCCAAAACTCACGCTTGCGATAAGCACCGCCCACAACGCAATCACGGTTTTCTTATGTGTGCCTACCTTGACAGTACGCACCTTTTTTTCTTTTGGTTCTTTGATAGTTTCTGTCTGTTTCTTATTCTTCTTAAACATATTTTTCAAGTCCTTTCTATTGTTTTACTCGTCCTGCACCGATTAAGTGCTGTTGCCAGTAACTACTACTTAGGTCTGCATATCCTATCGGGTCACCTGCATGGTACATCTGGTTATTTCCTACATAAATGCCGACGTGGGTTACATACGAACCAGCGTTATAGGTAGAATGGAAAAACACCAAGTCCCCAGCCTTTGCCTGCGAGAGTGGAAGATGTTGGGTTGCGTCATACTGGGCTTGTGCTGTTCTCGGTAAGGAGATACCAGCTTTTCCATAGCACCATTGCACAAGTCCGCTACAATCAAAGGAAGTGTTCGGGTTACTGCCACCATACACATACTTCCAGCCTTGATATTTCAACGCTTCATTCATAATCGCTTGTGCCGTCGCATTATCAAAGTGTGTCACGGTCAGATATTGATTGACTAATTCCACATAGAACATATTTCCATAGCCATACCGCCAACCCCCGTTCTTTGCAACAGCTATCGGGTTGGTGTAGGTTACTTTCTTTCCACCCGATTTTTCACGGGCAAAATTTTCCGCAAGGTTAAAGGTGTGCTTTTTTCCTTTTCCTACCACATATCCCACATAACCACCGCCATAGTTATAGGACTGTATCGCTACATTCAAATCGTCGATACCTTGATTTTTGCAGGAAGAAAGCAGGGACGCAAAATATTTACACCCCTGCTTGATTGAGCTTTCCGTATCTAAGGAATTAGGCGGTAGTCCCAGACTTTCCGAACTCTGCATAACATCTTCTGCCGTACCGCCACTTTCTACTTGAATGATAGCCAATAGCACATTGACATACTCGGAGATATCGTATTCTCTGGCGTATTTTTCCACCATAGGCTGATGTTTCAAGACTTCTGCGGATAAATTCATACCTGTAATGCCAGAAGAAAAATTGCTGTTCTCGTCGTCGCTGTCCGCACTAATCAACACACCAAAGAAAAGCACCAGAGAAAAGAGGATAGGAAACAGACTGCCGATAATAGCGATATGTTTCAGTTTCATTTTTTCTTCTGTCCTTTCTTCGTTACAAGGTTACGGGTTTTCTCTGTGGTCTGCTGGTTCTTCTGGACACTCTGGGTCTGCTGAACCTTTGTCCTGCGGTCTTTCATGTAATTCTGGCGTGTTTCCTGCGATACCACTTTTTCTACATTCTGCCTATGTACTGGCTGTGCAGACTGGGTCGCTTTCCTATCAGAAGCACCAGAAGATAACGGACGCTCTTTGATAACATTTGTCTTGACTGGCTCACTTGCTTTTGAAGTGGTCGCTGTGGCAGGGCGTTTGACTTCCTGCGTTTTTTCCGTACTCGGCTTTGGAATGGTTGAAGCTGTGGCTGGTCGCTCATGGGGACGGGTAGCTCCCGTTGTCGCTGATCCGTCAGCCTTTCGCTGTGCCTGCCTTGCTTCTTGTGCCTTTTGAAGTTCCATACGCTTATCAGCGATATTCTGTCTATGCTGTTCCCGTTTTTCCATACGTCCCGACTGTCTGGACTGCTGTTCCTGCACCATGCCACGCTTGAAGTCGGACACGCTGGACTTTGCCTTTTCCTTTGCGGAATACACCGCATAAGCGGTCTGGGTCGGCATATCTTTGAGATTTTCTTTCAACGCACCAGCCTTATCTTTGAGCTTGTTTTTCGTATCTAAGACAGCACCCACCTTTGAGCCTGCCTTACTTCCCATAGAAGTATTGTTACGCTTTGGCTGTGTGTTGGTACGGTTTCGCTTATTTTCTGTATTAGAAGATAAAAGAGAACCTGCGACAGACCCCGTTCCAGCTCCAACCATACTTCCATGACTAACAGCTCTAGCCATACGTCGTTCCATTCGTCTAGCCCTGTGTGCCATGAACAGATACGGTCTGCGGAAAATTCTTCGTCCCATGCTTTGACTGTCGCTGGCATTTAAAGAGAACATACTCATTAAATCGCCCAGCTTCATATAGATACCAGCGAAACATACTATCTGTAAGAACGCCACCATAAAGAACGGGTAGTCCGTGGAAATGTTATAAAACATACTGGAAATGCTGAACGCCACCGTTACAATGAGCGTTATTCCTGCCCGTGTCATTATGGTATTAAATACCCTCACGATTGCCTGCTTTGCCATGCTTTCATAACTCGGTATCATAGAGAGCAGGAAACTAATAGGCAAGAACATAGCGAAGATAATAAAAAGTATCTGGCTAAACAACATCATACCCGTAAGCAAGAATACAAATATTGTGATACCTAAGTTAAAGAACAAGAGAAAGAACACCATACCTAAACGGTTTACCACCTGCGGTATCGTCAGATTGTTGTTGTCGTTGTCCTCGATTTCTGTTTTCACGACTTTCTCTCTGGTCTTTCCGTCCTCGTCCTCTGGGCTTGCTGATACCAGAGCTTCTACACGGTCTGCCCCGATTTCTTCTGCGTTGCTGTTGCCAAATTGTAAAAGTAGCCACGGCTGTTCCACTTGAATAGAAAATAAGCTGTCCCGTATCAAGTCCACGCTGTCCTTGCCCTCGCTGTCAGAGTTGGGGAGCATGATTTTTGTTCCCAAATCAAGTGAAGCGGTACTAATATCTGATGAAAATTCATTTATCTTTTTGATGTAGTCGGGAGCGTAGGCAATAAACGAAGCGGACAGCACGAACACCACCACAAAGTTGATAACAGCGTGAAGTGCCTTGCTGGTTTCTCTTTTTATCAGTCCCGTATAGGCAACATAAAGTCCCACCACCAAGATAATGAGAAGCAGGAAACCAACATAGAAGCCAGAGCTGGAAAAACCGTTCTGTGTTACGCCTGCAAGGGTCTGTATGCTCTTTCCGATACTGTCTGCCACATCGTTGATGAAGTCCAGCTTATAGGCTTCCTGTACCACATACCCCGTAGCATTGCTTAAATATAAACTGATAGTCCAGACAAAGTTGGTAATACAGTAAAGCCCGTACTGTACCGATTTTCCAATACCGTCCAGCCAGTTCCACGGAAGCCACGACCAGCTATTATCCACATAAAAATCAAGCTGGTAGTTGGAAAGGGGATATTTTGAGTAAAGATTTTCTGCGTTTATGGTATCGTCCACAAGCCCCGTCGCATGAGCCACCGTCCCCAAAAGTGAAAACAGGATAAGGGAAAGTGCCACCACGAACAGAGCCATTTTGAGAAAGTGGAACATCTTCTTTTTTGTGAACGCACCTTTTATCCTTTCTTTCATCACTCCACCTCATTTCTCTGTACGGGTGGTCTGGTATCAAAGGCGTGTAGCAGTTCTTCAAAGACTGGGTGTATCTGCACCACACCGACACGCCCGTATAAGTCCTGCAATAAGCATTGTCCGTTCTCCAAATCACGCAAGCGTTTCTGGTTGTTCTCGTCGTCCTTGTCAATGCCGAAAAATTCTAAGGTCTGCTTTATCTCGTTGATGTCAGTAGAACGAAAGGCAAACTTCAAACCGATGTTGTTTTTCAGACTTTCCTTTGACACGTCCCCAGAAGATTGTGTAACGAAATAAACGCCTGCCTGCATAGCTCGTCCAGCACGAACCAGCTTGTTAGAGAGTGTTTCTCCTTGTGCCACATTTAAGAACGCCCACGCTTCGTCCAAATCGACAATCTTAAAAATGCTTCTGTCCGAATGGATAAAATCAAGGGCAAAGGTACTAATCACAATCAGCATAGACACCGACAATAATTCAATGGTCGTGTATTCCTCAAAGGCTGTGTCCTTATCTGGCAGTACAAGGTCTGCTACTTGAATGATGTTGAGCTGGTTATCCAGACTGATTGCATTTTCTACCGTCCCGTCTGAAAACAGCAGGTGTGCAAAATCATAGTCCGTGAAGCTGTCGATATGGTCTGCGATATTGCGTGAGATTGCGGTATCTTCCTTTCTCAATTCCTCAATAACGTGCAACAGCCCTCTATTTTCACTCTGGGTAACGGAGCGTACCGCCTTACGAAGTACGGGGAATTTTTCGCCGTCCCTAGAGGAAATACCCGTAAGGAATGTCAAAATGTCGATTGCCAGACTTTCAGCGTCTTTTACATTCTTCATAATCACAAACGGGTCAAGAAGTCCTGGATTTCCTTTATCGCTGGTTAAGTTTACGATATTGATTTCATGGGCTATCTCTGGGAGCGTTTCTTTCCAGTTGCCACGCTCTGATTTTGGGTCTAAGATAACCGCTTGTCCCCCAAAGAGAACCGAATAATACACAAGAAGATTATTGCAGAACGACTTCCCACCGCCAAGCGAACCGACAAAAGCAGACGCAAGGGCATTTGTAACTGTGCCTTTTACGCCCTGCGAAGCTAAAGACGGTTGCAGGTACACATTTCTTCCCGTATCAACGGAATAGCCCATATAGATACCCGTGTTTTCTCCTAACTGCTGTGTCGCACCGAAGCCCAGCCCAGCTAGAAAATCTGATTTTACATACTGCACATAATCATTGATATATCGCTTGCTGGCAGGAAGAAATTCAGAATGAAGCCCCAGCATATCCCCAACAGGACGCACCAGCTTGACATTGAGGTCGTCGTAAAAGTCCTTGACTTCATCACAACGGCGTTTCAGCTCGTCAAGATCGGGTGCAGACACCCGTATCACGTAGCTTAACTTATACATACTTTCTTTGCTCTGGTCTAAGTCTGTTTCCAGCTCGTCCACGCTGTCTAATGCGTCCACCACATTTGAGCTGGTTTCACTTCCTGCTTGATAAGCGTGATTGTCAAGGTCTTTCAATTCCTTTTTCTTATTGCGGACGGTTGTTAATGCTTTGCGGTTCTCCACGATTTCTACATTCATAGAAGTATCAACGGGGAATGTGAATTGCTGTTGCTGGAAATAGAAGATTTCAGACGACGGAAAATCAAGCTCGCCGACAATCGCATTGACGGTAAAATAGGACACATAGCTTTCCTTGTCCTCATGCTCCAAGCGTAAATACCGCTGGCTTTCTTCAATTACACACCTTGTCGGACGGATAAGGTCATAGTATTTTATCAGCGTTTCTTTTTTATAATTCTTCTTTGGTAGCTGGTACTCATAATCTTCATAGGCGATACCGTCCCTGCCGTAAAGATGTTCCATGAGATACCCAAAATCGTTGATTTCCAAGCGTCGCACCTTGAAACGCCTTGATATTTTGTTTTCTAACAGTTTTTCCATTTTCATGTAACGGTTGATTTCATCATTCGGCATGGAAACAAAGTCATTCATCAGCGTGTGGTTCACTTCATGGAGAAATTCCGTGAACGTCAGCCACGCCGATTTTTTGATGTTCTTCAGATTGAGTTGTTCTTCCGTAACCATGAGCTTAAAGCCAAGAAAAAAGCGGTAGTCCACTTGATTGTCCCCAATCATAGATACTAACGCTTCGGTCTGTTCGTCTATCTTCTGATAGGCAACTTCCTTTAATTTTCCCGTTACCAGTTTCTTTGACTGTTCCTGCTGACTTCGGATTGAGCTTTCTGTGGCAATCTGCAACGCATGAATTTTACCCTCACGGGACTGTGCGATAAGCTGTCGGAAACTGTCATGCACGATAAATTTCTGCTCTGCGGATAAGAAAGAATAGTTGTACGGTATCAGCTCATAGTAAGCGAACACCTCATTGTCCTTGTTCCAGACAAGGTTATTGTCAATATATTTTATCGGGAACATCGTTCACACTCCTTACTGCCGTGATTGTTTCATTCAAGGTCTGCTTATGCAGTTTTACGGCTTTTCCTGCATAAGTGATTTTAGGTCGCAGGGCATAGGTTATCTGTGATTTCAAAAAGCTGTACGGCTTCTTTCCGTCAAAAGTTTTCTGCGACATAAACCAAGTGAGAGCAACGGGAATACCAAAATATTTGAGAAATGCTCCCTCAATCATGGAAAGTGGGGGAATATCCCCAAACAGAATGATGATAAATTCTGTAATCACAAACCATGTAATCTGTGTAAAGGTAACGGGAAAGGGTAAGTTAAAGTCATTGATTGCATACAAGACTTTTTCTACGTTCCAGATACCCGTATAAGATTTAATCTTTTTCAAGTTCTTTCAGCTCCTTTCAAAATAGAAAAGGACAGCCATTTTCAGACTGTCCCTTAAAAGAGAAATACGCTGTCAGTAGCAACAATGCTTGTCGCTGATCTTCCAGCGTTAATATGGTATCTCGCACATACCTCGGCTTGTTTCAATGAAGCAACCGCCCATATCCAAATCTCGCCCGTAGGCTTCATAGTCAATGTAGTTCTGTAAGCTGGGTGGAATATCGCCAAGTGCCTGCAATTCGTCTATGTAGTAGTAGGCAACATCTGTCATGCTTTCACAGTCGGGATAATAATAAATATCGTCCTTATGTTCCACGACTTCTTCCAGCGTCCCGTAGTGGCTGATAAATTCGTCCAGACATTCTACGATATAGTCGGGAAGTTCCTCTATCATTTCATACATCTCATTGAGTTCTTCAATGGAAACATACTCGCCAATCGCAATAGGGAAGTTGTCGGTATCATGGATAGCGTATTCCTCATACTGTTCATTTAAGCCGATTTTTTCTTTTACATCTTCCTCATCAATGGGAAACGTGAACCAAGCCCCGACTAAATAGCCCTCATTGTATTTGCCGAGATTAGCAATGTAAACCGCCATATCATCAATCATAAGCACCACCTCATTTCTTACTCTGGCAGTTCAAAGATACCGTGTTCTGTTACTAAAAATTTCCCTTGTTCCTGCAAGTGAGAAGCGTAGGCTTCAAAATCGAAATAGTATTCTTGACAGTCCTCGGATAAATGTTTAAACGTCGGGTCATTCATCAGCTTTTGCCTTGCAACATCTATCATGCTTTTGCAGTCGGGATAAACCGTAATCACGTTTCTGCAAATATAAAGTGCTTCTAAATTCTCAAACACCGTAAGTAGTGATACATATTCTTCCTGCATATCACTTGAAAGCTGGCGGTACATAAAATCTAATTCGTTGAGCTGGTACACGCTGGTATGTTCGTGGACTTCATCAGCATAAGGCAACACCTTTTCGATAATACGGTAATCCCCACTTTCTGCACCGATACCTAACTTTTCTTCAAACTCGGCAACATCTATCGGCAGGTCAAACCAGTATGATATTGTTTCTTCGCCAGTTGTTCCTTTCGTTTCCACCAGCACCCTTGTTTCCTGCATTGTTCCTCACGTCCTTTCTGTTGTTTCATCACATCTTTTAAGGTCTGGTACGACATACCAAACACATATTTTGAAAAATCTTCTAACTGTCTTTCTTCATAGTCGGCAGGGTTCAGCCGTTTCATTTCCTGCCACACCTTACGCTTGTAAGAGGGCAGGTCGGAAATGTATTCACAGCTGACGTTTGCCTGCATATCCTTAAAAATATCGCTCATTTCATCACTCCAATCTGAAATTTTGGTAAGAAAAAAGCAGTCAATCCTAAGATTAACTGCTTTAAAAGTTATTAAACTGTATTGCATAGAAAATTATTTTTTTGACGTTCCCCAGTCAACCAGCATAAACAAAGCGATACCCATACCTGCAATCAAAAAGAAAATACTTATACTTTTCTTTTTTACTAATCCAACAATACCTATGATTATTAGAAGGATAGAAACTATTAACGACATATAGAAACAGAATTTCGCCCATTTTCCACCTTTATTACTAAAATATTCTTGTCTTTTGTCGCTAACTCTACATTCTAAGAAATATTCTACTAATCCACTACTTAAATATTTTACAATATCTTTAATAAGTTCCACAATATCACTTCCCATATAAAATTATAATATCTGCTATTTGTGGGGTATTATAGCACTTCTATGTATGCTTTACAACAATTTATGCACCGATAATCTTATTGAACAGCTCTAACAGTACATCTTTCACACCGCCAGCATTGAATACCAAGCCGACAGCAATCAAGGCAACTACCAAGAAGCCGATAAGTTTGGAAAACTCACGCTTGAAACCTAAGTAGATACCGATAACCACAATCGCCATAAGCACTAAGCTCTGTGCGTTTGATAAAAACCATTGATATAAATTTTGTCCGAAATTCATTTAATTGTCCTCGCTTTCTTCTAATTGTTTCATTTTATAGTCAGCTTCTTTGCCAACATTCAAAATACACATCAAGACTACGCCAATACCCATTCCCATAGATACCAGCAGGAAATCTTTCAATAATACCCACATTTTTCATCACTCCTAACTTTCTACTAAATCTTTTGCAGGGGTCGTCTGCTGTTTGATTATCATTTCATGCTTTTCTGTGAGCTTTGCCTGCTGTTCGATTGTATCCATGTAGTCTGTACCGTTTCCTTTATCAATCTTTTTCAGCATTTTCAAGGTCGGTGCTACCTGCCTTTGTACCCAACGCAATGTGCGGTCTAAGGTGTAAGGCTCTGGCTTTGTCGTCAGCTTCAAACTCTGTCTGTTATCGCCGATAAACCAAGCCCAGCGGTCATTGAGTTTCCAGTCATTTTTTCGCTTGTCTGGTTCTTCATCAACAAACCGCACATACTGATTGATAATAGAAAAGGCGGTCTGCTCTGCGTCATAATAGGTCAGCAAATCTCGTACTGCATAATAGGCACGTTCATTGCGAAGCCGTATCTCGAAACGGTTGATAATGTCGGCTTCTTCCAGAGGTGTCCCCAGCTTGACGTACTGCTCATAATCCTTTTCATAGATACAGAAATATACATCAGATTTCAGCGAACCAAGATAAAGGGTACGCCCCATATATTCTCTGTCGTCCTCTCTGTGCTTGATAAGCTCGCCCGACTGGTAGAACTTATAACTTCTGGACTTCCCGATATATTCCCGTTTCCTGCATTTTTCCGCAAGCTCTGGAATATCCAAAATGCCCGTATGGTCGTTGATAGCAAGGTCGATACGCTTCATCACGCCACCGTCTATGAGTGCGTCCATGAGGAAGTCATACCAGCTTCTTTGCTGTGCCAGCAGGTAACTTTCAAACTGTCGGCAACCCCGACCCTTTAACTCTAAAAGGACACCTTTTTCTTCGTCAGACGACGTATAGATAAAGATGTCCCCTAAAGAGTAATGCTCCGTATAACTGTAATGTCCGTAATCTTCATGGAGCATATAATTGATATTCAGTTTTAATATATCTTTGATGATGTGCTGTATATCCAGCGTGGAAAAACGAATTTTCACATAATCAAACAGCATGGTAAGCGGTGCTTCTGGATTGAACCTTGCCAGTTCCTCATGCAGAATATTAAGAAGTTCCTTTGACGGCTTCATTTTTCCGCTTTCTATCTTGTTGAGGTATTCTCTTGTAATGCCAGAAGCTAACGCCAACCTGCCTTGTGAGATACCGTAAGCAATCCGTTTCTCCCGTAATTCTTTTATCCATTGTTCTTCATTCAGAACCATACCCCCAATCTGTAACGTGTGAAGTTTTTTAAGGCGACTTCACAGCCGATTTTTGCTAGGAAACCATGTCAGAAGCCTTATGTTTCCTATGTTTTTTGTCTATTGTCTATTTGCAAACGTACCCCTCTGTTAGATACCGAGGGGTTTTACCTGCTGGCGTGGCTTACGCCACACCAGCAACGGCTAGTCCGTGCCGTCGCCTTTCGCTTCGCACGTCGCCGTCCCGTCCTGCCTTGTGTTATGAACCTACATAATAGTATTCATACCAAGATACAGCACGATACAGTCTATATCTTCATTCCTACATACTTCTAAGGCTTCGATATCAAGTTCAAATTCATGTTGTGTATGCTGAAACAAATTCTTATCCACCACAATAAAGTTATAGCAATAGGTACATTCCAAGAATGACATTTCTTCGTCCAGCGGAATGGAAAATAACAGCGGTAATTCCTGCTGTTTGTGTTCGACTTCTTCTAAAATTCTGCTCATTTTTTCATGGAAACGCTCAAAAGGATATTCGTCCCACTTTTCAAAATCACTGTTTGCCGTAAAGTCCAAATCAGCAAAAAATCTATCAATATTCAAGCAGATACCTTTAGTATTTTTTTCTGTTGTTTCATTCATTAGTTGCATTTGTAAATAACCCATAGTTATTCTTTCACTCCTTTTCTTGTTGTTCTGGCATGACTTGTCTTTCTTGTGCAAGCCTGCCGATTGTTTGTAAAAAATCATGTCCTTTCGGGACTAAAGGCGTGTAAAACTCACTGATAACGCTTATTCCCACATCACAATAGCCACGCCCCTTGATACGCTTCTGAAAAAACTGCTTTTTCACATCTGAACCGAACAGCATACCGTAACCTAATTCGCTGATACGCCCCAAGCCCACACGGAAATTGAAGTTATCTCTGATACCGTCTGAAAAATACTTTGCGTCTGGACGCTGGCAGGCGACGATAAGGAAATAACCTGCTTGTCGCCCTAACATAACGATTTTCTTTAACTGGCTAAGTAAGCTCACGCTTTCCTTTGTCCCCAGCATTTCAAAAAACGCCACATATTCATCAAAGATAAGAAAGCAGGGTGGCAGTCCCAGATAGGCATAGTTTTTGCCCGTCTTATAGTTCGGGTGTTGCTTCATTTCCTCGCTTCGCTGTACCATGCCCTCATAAAAGGCATTGACGCAATCTATCATTTCTTCTTTGGTATGATATACATTTCCCATAACTGTCCCTAAGTCTGCAAGGTCAGCGTTCTTCGGGTCTAAGATGTAAAGGACAGCGTCGGTATGCAGTAAGGCTTCAATGAGCGTCAGCAAAAAATAGGTTTTACCGCCACCCGTACCACCAGCAATCAGAGCGTGAGGGAGTGCGTCATATTCCCAGACAAGATTTTTCATCAGTCTAAGACAGCCGTTTTCTGCCCGTACTTCATCAATGGTAATGCGGTTCGCTATCATATCATAAAGCAGGGTATATTCGATATAGCCGTCATGCAGGGTCTTTTCGGTTAGCTCACAATACAAGCCACTTTCCAATTTATCCTCTAACCGTAAAAGCTGGTCTTGATATTTTCCCAGCGTGATTTCACAGCGGATATGAAGCAGTCCCTTTTCCATTTGATAATAAATCTTTGGAAACCAGACGATTTTTTCCCTTGATCTGCTTTGCAGGTCAGTAAAAAAACCGCTGTCTTGTATGGTATCTGCTTCATACCACTTATTTTCCAGTATCATTCGTGCCAGCTTTTGACGGTGCAGGAGCTTCTTGAAACTGTCGTAACAGAAGCGGTAATACAGAAAAGCGACCAATGCACAAACACCAGTCGCTATCAGTATAGTTATGAAGTTGTAAGGGGAAAGCGTCAAGCCGTTTTCTAACAAGCTGAAATGTTCCCAATCGGTACGCATGAACTGTTTGATATTGAGTAGCAAAAGAACCGCCACGAACACAAACAAAAGCGTCCCTATGGAAAAATGATAGACAAGGTGCTTGTCGCTGGCTCTGATACGGTGTCCTCTATTCCAAATCTTTTGCATAAATCAATCACTCCTTTCTGGGTACGAAAAAAGCAAGATCGGAAGAGCACACGTCTGAACTCC
>ERZ507559.18-NODE-18-length-59973-cov-5.29657_pt1 | contig 59973 bp, 62 predicted proteins | sample MGYA00248640_ERZ507559 | MGnify/ENA primary metagenome ERZ507559 (study PRJEB26165, sample SAMN02676194) | human gut metagenome | isolation source: stool | host: Homo sapiens | place: USA | study: EMG produced TPA metagenomics assembly of the C.diff FMT (human gut... | reverse complement strand
CAATCTCTGCCTCTGTTTCCTTTACCTTCCTGTAATTTAAGCGTGTACTGTTCGCTTCCTGTTTAAAATTACTGTCCAGGTCTTCTATCTTCAAAGCTTCATCCTCCTGCTCTGTCTGTTATTTCATCCCACGACAGACATTTTTGAAGAGTGCGGTCATATCGTGGGGTATCCTCGCTTATTTTCGCTTATTCTTTTAAATAGCGCTTTCTTTTTCTCATGTATTTGCTATAATATTAGTATAGGCGCGTAAAAATGTCAAATTTACAAAGGAGGTCTGTTTTATGCAGGAAATCTATGATTTTCTAAAGAAATGCGGGACTTATTATCTGGCAACCACAGAGGGCAGTCAACCAAGAGTCCGTCCCTTTGGAACCGTGGACATCTTTGAAGACAAACTCTATATCCAGACCGGTAAAGTAAAAAATGTTTCCCGACAGATTCTGGCTAATCCCCAAATAGAGATCTGCGCATTCGACGGCGGTCACTGGCTGCGGATCGAGGCCACTGCCGTGCTGGATGACAGGGTAGAGGCACAAAAGCACATGCTGGACGGCTACCCGAACCTGCAGGCCATGTATCAGCCCGGCGATGGCAATACACAAGTATTTTACCTGAAAGATGCCACGGCTACCTTTGCATCATTTACGGATGAACCAAGGGTGATTCATTTCTAATAGGAATCCCAGCGTTTTTGATCATTCAAATGGGGGACTGCCGATGGAAACAACTGCGGTCCTCCGTACAGAAAACAGCCATTATATCTGTACTTTTATCATGCGGCAGTCCGGTCAAAATGCGCGTTTTTTTCCTTAAAAATATTTTAATAAAAAAAATTAAACTTTTTTTCGATTTTTTCTTGCATTTTCCAAAAATTCTGTTATAATAAATAATCGTTACGGGGTATGGCGTAGCTTGGTAGCGCGCACGGCTGGGGGCCGTGAGGTCGCAGGTTCAAATCCTGTTGCCCCGATTAATAATTAAGATACTGGAGGCTGCTGTTTATGCGGTTCTCCAGTATTTTTTATTTTTAAAATGAATCATTATTTTGAAGACAGTTTTTATTATTTTGTAATATGGATGTTTTTTTTCGCTTCTCCTTCATCTCGTCTTGTCGATAGGGATTAAAAATATATTTTAATGTTGTTTCTTTACTTGTATGTCCTAGCCATCTTCTGATCTCTTCTAGTGACCATCCATCTACATTCATTCGCGATGCCACAGTACGCCGTATACAATGAGAATATTTTAACTTTCCTGTTTTCCATCCTAATGCCAGTTCAGCTTTTGTTAACCTATGTTCAAATTGATCTTTAACCGCTCTACTACCATCTGGATTTGAAAATAAAAACTCAGATAAAACTTTTTATTCATTTTTTATCCTTTTAAAGATCTGCATAACGCCATCCGTCAAATACAGCTCTCTATAGCCAGCCGAGCTATCAGATTTCACATAATCAACCACTTCACCAGTAGTACATTCTTGCCTTTGAACAAAAAGCGTCTCATTTATCCAATTAATATCTAGCCATTTTAAGGCACATAGCTCACCTCCCCTTAATCCCAAATCAAAGTTGCATATTAATCCCAAATTAACGATATTACCATTTGATTGATATCCCTTTTCTAATACTTCAAAAAGTTCTTCTATTTCATCAGCATAAAATATCATTTCTGCTGATGCTCTCATTCTCTCACTTCTCCTCAAGGTTTATGATGCCGTCAGTGGCAGGGATATACCGGCATATATATTTGCTGCCGTTCTTCCATGCAGTTTGTACGGATGCGCAGAGGCTTTTCCGGATATGAAATCCAATCACTGGATAGAAGCACATTCCTCAAGGTATTCTGTCCATAGGAGCTTTTTGTTCACGCCGTTTCGTAGCAGTTCCTTGCGGATGTGAGCGTAATCCGGAATCCGGCATCCGTTTGTTGGTATGAGCCTGCTTACCATTCTGTTTGGGGAACAACAGCTGCTCGATTACCGAATCAATCTGGTTTGCATCAAGCGGCCATGAGATATTTTGCTCCCGTGCCGCCTTCAGAACCTTATTGTCCGTTTTCTTGGAGACACCGCAACTGAGTGCGATATTGGTTTGGCTGAGATTCAGGCTGGCAAGCCTGATAATCTCTCGATAACTCGATAATTAGTCATAAAAGATGACCTCCTTTAAATGTATTTACGTCAAAGACGTATGAATACATTATAAGACTTCAATTTTACCCAAACTATAAGTATTTGCTTTTTTATGTACAAAACTTTTTCATTATGATACAGAAAACTCAAATGAAATAATACTTAATATAATTAAATGAAGTGGATAATAGAGATAAAAAAAATACCTCATCCCAATACCCCTTTTTCCATTATATGAAAGAATGAATGGAATAGACAATAACATCATCCAGACATAATTATCATATAATAGAGAATGTTCATAAATATTCATTGGTGCAATATTTAATATGGTAACAGATATAAAAAAAAATATTTCACCAAGAATATGCCCTGATATGCGGTCCAAATAATTTCTTGTTCTTTCTAATATGTTAAATTGAAACAATGCTGTATATGTTACTGCAAATCCAGTGAATGATAAAGATAATAGTAGTTTGCGATTATGAAAAATATAAAATAATAAAGACAGAATTATAAATAACAATCCACCTTCGACATAAAATACACTTCCCAGTAATGGTGCTACAACACGTACGATAAATTCTTCGTTAAACTTGGAAATTTGTAATATGCAAACCATAAATATGTATGCAAATAGCTGCCAAATGGTATAGACATAAAAATATTTGTACTTTTTTTCTTTTATCTTATCATAGATATAATATGATAAAACAGCTATTAATAATGTTCTAAAAATATTATTAGGTATATCTTTATATTTAGAAAGGCTCCAAAAGTTAATAATCCCCATTAATAAACTTGATATGTAAAGCCTAATCATGTATTTTATTTTTTTACTAGTGTGGCGATAACTTTCACATGATAAAAACAAAAAAATAGGTGCTGATATCCTTCCTATCCACTTAAAAAAAAGAGGAGAGCCAGGAAAATAATCATATATATGGTCTAATGTCATAAAAAATAATGCGAAGAATTTCAAAAGAGTCGCTGACATAAAATACCTCCACGCCTTGAAAGATTCTTTTTTCCCATATAACACCTTCCTAATATTGCTTAAGAGTATAGAGTGAAAATGATCTGATTAATGGCCTTTCCAAAAAATATATATTTCTAACGGTACTAATCCCCAGACATGCTGGGGATTAGATTTTCATTGTAACGGGCCGCATAGAGTGATATATGAGCAATAAGCCTTTAATCTAATGCTTTAATCCACCCTGAGAAATCTGAAGGAGCTTCAAATAAAATATATACATTGCTACTTGTAGAAAATCCACTCACTTCTGCATAAATTGTATTTCCTGGTTTTACAGTCAATGTCTTCTTTGTGCTAAAAAATGTTTTTACTTTTGCTGTTAATGTTGTGTCTGAATAGTTTTTAATTTGAACATAATACTTCTCATATCCAGAAAAATAGTAGTTTGTATATAAGTTGCCGCTTGTTGAGCTACCAGCAAAATTGTAGGCAGTTGTAGTGGATATGTTATACTTCGTAGTTGGTATGCCTATCCCATAAGGAACAATACCCGTTGAGTTTTGTTCTGTTAATCCAATATTTACGTGTTCTTTCGCATTGTATTCCTGAATCTCTTCATCAGACATTTTTTCTTCGCTTATTATACGAATATTAATATCCTCATTATTTTCTGGTGAGGATGCATCTGCAGCGACAGACATGGGTGTGCAAAGCATTGAGAATATGGCTAAGGTGCTTATTATTTTCATTTTTAACTTCATATATTCATTCTCCTTTTTAGAAAACGTATTTTCAAGTTACAAGATTCATGTAAATAATATAAATCCACTCTTTTCTCTTTTTATCTATTCGCAATATTTTTTATTACTTACCTCTCCATTGGAATCACCTGCTTTCAATTTTATAGTACATCTCAAAACACATTAATCTCTTTTAACACTATTCTCTTTTAATATTATTATTTTTTAATACTATTATTATTTTTATATGTATATATTACCATTAATCCCATATTTTTACAAGTTATTTTTGTAAATATTGTACATATTTTGCAAGTAAAAGCCGATGTAGCTATTCTTTCAACCACATCGGATTCATTAGTCCCTTTATTTATTTGAATTTATAATACTATCTACCCGCAAAAATGTTATTTCGTCCATCGTCAGACATGTCAAGCCATTCTGTAAACACCCTGGATTTCTTCTCACACAGAATACCTTTGTCATATTCTTCAATCATTTCATTTGTTTTTGCCAGAATAAAACAATCAGAAGGTCTCCAGTTATAGACTAATCTTTTTGCTTCTTCTAAAGATTTTGTGGGAATATTTTTGGAACTTGATACTTTAAAGTGTTTTTTTAACATACCGTAAATCGCCGGATAGAAATATCTGCTCCATATAGTGCGCAATACTATATCTGACGTTAAGGTATATACCTGAAAGGATACTGCTGCTTAATGAAGGTGGACATACATGGGCACGAACTAATAAAGACATGGATTCTGCTTCCAAGCGCTATTTTACTACAGTAGAGCATGGTAAGGCTACATTACAAGGCTTAAATCAAACTCTCCACCCTGTTAAATCCGGCTTAGCATCATTTGGTAAAAACATACTCGCAACCGCTGGGAATATGGCTATTGGAATCGGTATATCGGCTGCTATAAACGGAGTAATTGCTCTTTATCAAAAACTTGCCAATGCACAAGAAGACGCAATTAATAAAGCTAAAGAAGCTTCCTCCGAAATACAACAAAGTCATTCTAACATATATTCCGGTAAACAATGGAAAGCTGATAATGAAAAACGATTTCTCCAATTACAAGAAGGCGTAGATTCTACGGGACACAATCTTTCCTTGTCTGCTCAGGAATTTGCCGAATACCAATCACTTGCACCCAGTTTAGCTTCTACTCTTCCGTCTCTTGTAAAAGGATATAATGATCTTGGTCAGCCTATTCTGACAGTTGCGTCAAATACCGCTTCTTTAAATGACGCATTTCGATCTGCCGAATTACAGGAATATCAAAGGAACATCAAAAAGACAGGTATTTTACTGCGAGTTTTCAAAGCTCAGACTGACCAATCTAGAAAATACCTTTGGCAAGAATCTGGAACAAAGCAACAAAATCAAATCAAAGGCATACGTGATGCTTACGAAAAGAATGGGGATAAAGAAAAAAAATATCCATGATTACTTGGATACTGTTGCAATTGATGAAGGGTTAACAAATCTGAACTGGAAGTACACTTTAAAACAGGCAGGTCTGAAAAAATACGACTCAAAATCTGTTGTCAAGAATATTAATTTAATTATTGCTAAAACAGACGAATCAGAAGCCAAATAAACAGAAATGGCGAATACTGTCAGTCAGGTACTGCTGATTTTCTAAATGCTAATGATGATTATTATAAAATGATCATCAATACCACTGATAAGAAGGCTGCTAATATAGATACATTAATGTAATCCACCATCGGCTCTTTTAGCACTGAGACTATAAGTAAATATCTCGATTCAGAAGAAAAAATCAAAAATTGGACGAAGAATGTTGTCAAAGGTTTAAAAAACTCTGATGTACAGGATGCTATCGGTCAGCTCTTTGAACTTGACACCAAAAATCGCAAATGTCCTTCTGCGAATATGCTACACAAGTAAATTCTTTGACAAAGACAATCGGTTCCAAAATAAAAGGTATCAGCCAAAACAAATCAAAGAAGGTATGGACTTCAATGATGTTCTTGATGAATTGGGAACCAATTATGCCAATTTTGTTGCCAAATTTGGTGAAGACGCAGGAATTGAAAATGGCTCTCTATGAAGCCAAACAAGCTGCTGTTGATTTAAATGCTACTCCTCTGTTAGACGAAGCAACAAAAGCCGCTGAAACACCGAATGCAGGTAGCAATTATGAGAAAATGGTTTCTCAAATAAAAACAGCTCAGGAACTTTACGCCAAAGGACTTGTCGGCACTGATGATTTCAAATCCATAGCAAAATGGCTTTCTTCTTCTGGAGCAGACAATCCTGTCAACTTCATAGAAAATTATGAAAAAGCAGTTCGCTATTTAACAGATGATGCATCTGGATGTAAAAACTTCTTGGAAGATCTCCGAACGAAAGGATTTTCTGAATAAGTTCCTGCAGTTGATGCAAGCGGTCAATCATTTGAAAAATGGCAGTACAATATAGCCGACCTTGAAGATGCTGCGCAACGGATGGGTATTGGTTTTGAACCATTTATGGCTATGTTTGGTCGTTTGGAGGATTATGGTTTTTCCAATAACTTTGTTGCTACGGTTGACCAAGTAAAAGAGCATATCAAAGATTTGGCTGGAGAGTTAGCCGAGGCTGAAGCACATTATGCGGAACCGACCAAAGCTGGTCAATACGAGACTTCTGAAGGAATGACTTTTGGGAATCAGACCGCTATTGACGCACAAAAAGATAAGATTGCCGGACTCAAACAAGATATACAAGAAACTGCGGATGTTATGCAGTTATTGGCCGAAAGAGAAGCTGACACCTATAATAACGAAATAGAAGGTGCAAGAAGTACAGTAAATACTCTTGCAATTGAACGTAAACAAATCCTCAAAGAGAATACCTATGGCAAGAATACTACTCTTGTTGCCGACAAACTTGCAGAACAAATCAAAGAAACTGCAGGTGAATATAATATTGAACTCAAAGCTGACCTGTCTGTTAAAGACGATGCTGTCGATAAGGTTGCAGATTCATATCGAAAGGCACTAGAAACTCCTACAAACAGAGATTTTAACGGAAACAAAGAGGCTGCAGCTCAATATGCCGAAATATCTGAAAAAGTACAGTCTGCATATGAAGGTCAAGATGTTGCATTAAAATCAGCAACCACTTCATTATCAGGATACACATCTGAACAATTAAAATCCATAGATTTATCCGATGGGCAGTATGCGCAAGGTAAAGAAATGGAACAAGCATTGGAAAACACCATGGATGTACTTGGTGTCAGTGCTGACCAAGCAGAACAATTCAATAATGTCCTGTCTGACCTCGGCCTGATTGACATTGCTCCTGAAGTGGATACAAATGGATTAGACAATTTATCTAATTCAGCTAAAGAAGGAATTGAACTTCTTAAACATCTACAAGAAAATAAGGAGATCAACCCTAACTTTGATTTCGACGCTGACATTAGTACAATGTCTGCTGAAAAATTGTCATGGCGCGTCGATGAACTCAAAGGGATGCGGGTACAGATTACTCCTGAAGTGAATCCTACTGGCGCACAAGCTCTTGATGAACTGATTGCAAAGACTCATCTACCAGGCAGCTGATGAAAAAAAGGCGCTGGCAGCACTTGACCGGGTAACAGAAAAATGGACGCCCAAATATCCGAATCCCATGAAGCTCTGGAAGGATAACTGGGATGCCATATCCCCAATTTGAGGCCACAAAGAAATGGACCACAACCATCCGGAACTGGGCTCAGGTGTATGGAGAATTAAGTATCATGTACGAAGGACGGCTTCCAGAGTAATCGAACATGATCTCTTTATTTTTTCAATATTCAGTCATCATAGTGCTTCCAACTTTCAAAGAATCCCTTTTCACTATAACCTTTTTTACCCATATCAGACCTCCTCTTTATACTGCAAATTACACACTGAATATTGCACAGCATATTTTGCAGCATCCACTAAAATTCCATATATCTATTCTTTCAGAACATATTTATCGCCAAATCCCTTCTTCTCGATAACCCCCTTTAACCCTTTGGTACTCTTGATTGAAAAACGTTTTCCTTTTGAAAAGAAACCGGATATATCTTCCAGTTCAAAGTTTTCACCAAATATATTATGCGTTCTCAACTTCCCGGTAAACGTTTCTTCCAGTTCCCCTAAATCATCATCAAAAATGCCGTTTTCCCTGTATAGGTGCATTTTCCCGCCTTTCAATTTAAAATAAAATTCCATATACATTCCTTTGATAAATCTGCTTTTTATCGGTTTCCGTTACTTCTGCACTTTATAACTGTTATCCAATTTTTTACTCATAACAATTGTTTTCCTATGCCGCTCCACCACGAATTCTTTCTCTATACATTATATTTTACCAGCCTGCCGGTTTGAATAAAGCGGAATTTTCCCGAATATATCACTTTACCGCTGTTTCTGCATAATAATAAAGCAGAGATGATAATAATGAATTCCTGTGAACTTGTTACTTTTATATCTACAGCGGCCTGTGCTCTTTCTCAAAACTGCACAGAGGACGAATTAGCGATCTTGGCTGCGGTTTTTCCCAGCTTGGCGACACCTTGAACACCATCCTTGTACACAAAGAAATCTGCGGCGGTGATAAAATAAAGAAAACGGATTAGCTTTCAAATACTTCTCATAAGTAATCAAAAAAACGCATATGTTTTGGTAAATACCCGTACAGGGAGTACATTACAGATATGAGTAAAGAAAACAGAAGCTCTTTTGTTATCTCCATCCTGCTTCCGCTGGCCATTGGTTCTCTGTCTACCCTGATCAGCGGAAACCGTTCTATGTATGACATGATAAACAAGCCAGCCCTCAGTCCGCCGGCTTTTATATTTCCGGTTGTGTGGACAATACTTTACATTTTAATGGGAATTTCTTCCTACCTCATCTATGAATCCAATAATCCGGGCAGGCGCAGGGCGCTTAGGACATACGCTGTTCAATTGCTTTTCAATTTCTTCTGGAGCATTATTTTCTTTGGTTTCTCCCAGTATTTTCTTGCATTTATATGGCTGCTGGCGTTGATTCTTGTTATTATCGTCATGATCTGTCAGTTTTATAAGATCAGCCCCGCTGCCGCTTATTTACAAATTCCTTATCTCATCTGGTGTATATTCGCGGCGTATCTTAATTTTATGATCTATATTATGAATCGGTGAGGTGGTATATATGCAGACAGTCACGACAAATACCTTAACAGATACCATATCATATAAAAACATACCGATCGTAACATATAAAATCAACTACCCTTCCTTTACTACCACATGCAATGTGAAAGCCGCCGAGGCCATAAATGCTTACTATCTCCGACTTGCCCAGAACACCCGGGACTACTGCAGGAATGTGATATTTGCGCAGGCAGCACAGGACCTTGAATACATACAGGGCACGCGCCCGTTTAATGCTTATACTCTGGACGTTGTTTTCCAGATTACCTATAATTCCGGATGCATCACCAGCCTATATACGGATACATATACTTATACAGGCGGAGCCCACGGGCAAACAATACGCACTTCTGATACATGGGATTTCAGCAGCGGAGAAAGGCTGCGGCTCACAGATTTTTATCCTCTTACGCCTTCTTCCCTGCATCAACTGCAGGTATCCATGGAAAGCCAGATTGCCAGAAGATTAAAAGAGAATCCCGGTACTTATTTTGATGACTATAAAACGCTTTTGCATAACACATTTCGTATCAACAATTTTTATTTAGAGCCGGGAAAACTGGTTATTTATTTTCAGCAGTATGACATAGCGCCATATTCTACCGGACTGCCGGAATTTTATTTTCCAATTAATATTTGAGGCCAAACACTGACAGGAGGGCTGATGCAGCCCTCCTGTCAATTTTCCTCCTCATCTGCCGGTGACCCAACAACAAATTCCCCAATCACTGTTTTACCGTCCTGCAGATACATAGGTATACGGAAAGATTTTATTTTATTTAATTCCAAAGCCTCCTCAGGACTTTCCGGCAGGTCTCCAACCAGGTCTGTGCTTTTCACATATCCCTGTACATCATCTTCCCCTATAGCCAGCAGCAGTTCAGAATCTCCATATATAACGCCTCCAATACCATAGGTTTGCCCTTCTTCGTTCTTTGGATACCCTTCTTTTATAATCTCTTCCCGTTTTGGTATGATCAAATCCGGTTTTATGCTGTTATTTACATGTACTCCTACCCCAACCACCATAGAAATGCATAATACAGACAGCACAGAAGCGGCCGCCATTTTCCGTTTTATCACATTCTCCCTCCTTTTCTTATGCAAAATGTAACATATAATATTCAAGAATATCCTTATGCGTCTCTGCAATTGTAAGTCCCGATAATTCATCTGTCTCAAAAAAACGCAGTTCTCTGGATTCCTCACTGCAGCAAAGTCCCTGAAAATCTTTTATAAAGACCTCATAGACCGCAGTTATAATGCGCACGATATTTCCATCCGGGTAAGCAGCTATCCTGTAAGGATAGGAAAATACATTAAGTAATTTTAGACTGTCTGCCCAAAGTCCTGTCTCTTCCCTTACCTCCCTCTGCACACATTCCTCCAGCGATTCTTCCATTTTCAGGCCACCGCCGATAAATGCCCAGCGATCTGCGTCTGTCCTGCGTTCCAGTAATACCCTTCCGTTATTTCTTATAATGCCAACTGCACCCATGTGAATCGGACGGTTGGGTTTTGGAGCATCCGGTGTGTTATAGAATTTTGTCTGCTTTTTCATGTTTTTTATCATACACTTTCCTCTGCTAACTCTGTACAAAAATAATATCATATTTTCATTCCTCTTACAACCTGATTCCGCCCATCCCAAAGCCAATGAATCGCAGCCATCACCTCCCCCCACGCACATAAAAAACGGCCCATCCCGCTTTTCCCGGCGAAATGGACCGTTTTATATCCTGCTGTTTTACTGCTGACTGTTAATGTAATTGATCAGGCCTTCAGCCTTAATGATTTTCTGCATGAACTCAGGGAATGCCTGGCCTTTGAAGCTGGTTCCTTTTGTCTTGTTGGTGATGATCCCGCTGTCGAAATCCACTTCCACCTCATCTCCCGCTTCGATGTTCTGTGCCGCTTCCGGACACTCAATGATAGGCAGGCCGATATTGATAGAATTGCGGTAGAAAATACGGGCAAAGGTCTCGGCAATGACGCAGCTTACCCCTGCTGCCTTGATGGCAATGGGTGCATGCTCACGGGAAGAACCGCAGCCGAAGTTCTTATTTGCCACAATGATATCACCCTTCTGTACCTTCTTCACGAATTCCTTGTCAATGTCCTCCATACAGTGCTGTGCCAGCTCTGCCGGATCAGAAGAATTCAGATATCTTGCCGGGATGATGACATCCGTATCCACATTGTCGCCATATTTAAAAACTGTTCCGTTTGCTTTCATGTCTTCACCCTCCTATAATCCAAGTTCTTCCGGAACGGAAATTTTGCCGGTTACTGCGCTTGCCGCAGCCACAGCCGGGCTTGCCAGATATACTTCAGAGTCCACGTGTCCCATACGTCCCACAAAGTTTCTGTTTGTGGTGGAAATGCAGCGCTCGCCCTCTGCCAGGATACCCATATATCCGCCCAGGCACGGTCCGCAGGTCGGAGTGCTGACAACTGCGCCGGCTTCTATAAAGATCTTCAAAAGTCCTTCATCCATTGCCTGCAGATAGATGTTCTGTGTTGCAGGAATGATAATACAGCGCACGCCCTTTTTCACTTTACGGCCTTTTAATATCTCTGCTGCACAGCGAAGGTCTTCAATTCTGCCGTTGGTACAGGAACCGATCACGGACTGGTCAATCACCACATCCTCTGTGATCTCATCCATTGTCTTTGTATTTTCCGGCAAATGCGGGAATGCGATGGTCGGTTTCAGCTGGCTCAGATCAATGGTATATTCTTCGTCGTAAACCGCATCCGCATCTGCCTCGTAAACTTTATACGGGCGTTTGGAATGTTCTTTCATATATGCTTCCGTCTGCTCGTCAACCGGGAAGATTCCATTCTTTCCGCCTGCCTCAATTGCCATGTTGGCAATGGTGAAGCGGTCATCCATGCTCAGGTTTTTGATGCCTTCACCTACAAATTCCATGGATTTGTAAAGAGCACCGTCCACGCCGATCATGCCGATGATATGTAAGATCACGTCTTTTCCGCTTACCCATTTGGCCGGTTTGCCTACAATATTGAATCTGATGGCAGACGGTACTTTGAACCAGGCTTTTCCCGTAGCCATGCCTGCTGCCATATCGGTACTTCCCACGCCTGTGGAGAAAGCGCCCAGCGCGCCGTAGGTACAGGTATGAGAGTCCGCTCCGATCACCACGTCACCTGCCACGGTAAGGCCTTTTTCCGGAAGCAGCGCATGCTCAATGCCCATCTCTCCCACATCGAAGTAATTGGTAATTTCATTCTTACATGCGAATTCACGCACGCATTTGCAGTGTTCCGCTGATTTGATATCCTTGTTCGGAATAAAGTGGTCCATAACCAACGCGATTTTGTCTTTATCAAATACATTCTTAACGGTCATTTTATCCATCTCGTGAATTGCTACAGGAGATGTAATATCATTACCCAGTACCAAATCCAGGTCTGCCTCGATCAACTGTCCGGCTTCCACTTTGTCAAGACCGGCTGCTGCAGCCAGAATTTTCTGTGTCATTGTCATTCCCATGGGTATTCCTCCTTGTTCTATCGATTTCATCTATTGCTATCATAGCATATCTTTTGTTATAATAGAAATACATATTAAATATATCTGCCATAACTCCTATTTATATGGTGTAAAATAAAATACAGAAGTGAGGTTTTATAAATGGAGCAGAATTTATCCCTGTACCGCGTCTTCTACACTGTAGCCAACGCGGGCAATATTTCCAAAGCCGCAGAGCAGCTCTATATCAGCCAGCCGGCGATCAGCAAATCCATCCGCAAACTGGAGCAGAGTCTGGATGTGACTTTGTTCTCCAGAAATTCCAGAGGCGTCCAGCTCACCGAGGAGGGGGAGATCCTTTACGACTATGTGCAGAAAGCCTTCTATTCCCTGCAAATGGGAGAATCCCGTATTAAGAAGATCAATGACCTGGGAATCGGGCATTTACATATCGGGGTCAGCACTACCCTCTGCAAATACATGCTGCTTCCTTATCTGCAGGAATTCATCAAGCTGCACCCACATGTGAAGATCACTATTGAATGCCAGTCCACCAACCATACCCTGCAGCTTCTGAAGGAAAACAAAATTGATCTGGGGCTTATCGGGGAACCGGAACGGCTTCACCACATACATTTTGATTCTCTCGGGGAAATTGAGGACATTTTCGTCAGCACCAGTTCCTACCTGGACAATCTGTCCCTGCGCACCAACCACAAGGACGATATCTTCCACACAGCCACTTTAATGCTGCTGGACAAGGAAAATATGACCCGCCAGTATATAGATGACTACCTCTCCATGCACCACATTGAGACAAACAACCTGCTGGAAGTGTCCACCATGGACCTGCTCATTGAATTTGCCAAGATCGGCCTGGGCGTGGCCTGTGTCATCCGCCAGTTCGTAGAAAAAGAACTGAGGGATAAGACCCTGGTGGAGATTCCCCTCCCCTTCCCGATCCACAAGCGGAATATCGGCTTCGCTTTCCTGGATAACCTGCAGCAGACCACAGCGGTAAAGGATTTCATTGATTTTTATAACAGTAAACGGCCATAATTACAGGAATAACTGCGGGGCAGCGGCCCCACGGCAAAGCCGCCGGGAAAAGGATACTTCCTTCACCCGGCGGCTGTTTTTATTTATACATTAACATTTAGTTCTCGATCAGTTTGCCTGTGTCGTTCCAGCTGTATAATTTACGCAGCTCTGCTCCGACTTCCTCTAACTGATGCTCTGCTTCTCTTCTTCTCATAGCGCCGAAGTGCATGCAGCCTGTCTGGTTCTCGGAAATCCAGTCTTTTGCAAAAGTACCGTCCTGGATATCGGACAGGATCTTCTTCATAGCTTTCTTGGTATCATCTGTGATGATCTTAGGTCCTGTGATGTAATCACCATACTCAGCAGTATTGGAGATAGAATAACGCATGCCCTGGAATCCGCTTTCGTAGATCAGGTCAACGATCAGTTTCATCTCATGGATACACTCAAAGTAAGCGTTCTCCGGTGCATATCCTGCTTCAACCAATGTCTCGAAGCCGGCTTTCATCAGTGCGCATACACCGCCGCAGAGAACTGCCTGCTCGCCGAACAGGTCCGTCTCAGTCTCAACTTTGAAAGTAGTCTCCAGAACACCTGCTCTTGCTCCGCCCAGTGCTGCAGCGTAAGCCAGTGCTCTGTCTTTTGCTTTTCCTGTGTAATCCTGCTGTACAGCTACCAGACACGGAACACCTTTTCCTACCTGATACTCGCTTCTTACTGTATGACCCGGTCCCTTAGGAGCAATCATGGTAACGTCAATGTTAGCCGGCGGTTTGATCTGTCCGAAATGGATAGCAAAGCCGTGTGCGAACATGAGCATATTACCTTCTTCCAGGTTCGGCTCAACATCTTTTTTGTACATAGCTGCCTGTTTCTCATCGTTGATCAGAATCATGATGACATCAGCCTGTTTTGCAGCTTCTGCTGCTGTATAAACTTTTAATCCCTGTGCCTCTGCTTTTGCCCAGGATTTGCTGCCTTCATAAAGTCCGACAACAACATCCACACCTGATTCTTTTAAGTTCAGAGCATGTGCATGTCCCTGGCTGCCGTAACCGATGATCGCAACTTTCTTGCCCTCTAAAAGTGCCATGTTGCAATCTTCCTGATAATAAATTTTTACTGCCATTTTAATTTCCTCCTAGCATATTGTTTTATCTTAGGGAATAAAAAATCATTCTCTAGCTAACGTATGTAAAATTACTCCTCGTCTTCTTCTAAATAGAAGACATCATCAACACCTCTGGAAAGTCCGGTGATACCCGTTCTTGCCAGTTCCAGAATCTCATAGCCTTCCAGCAGGTCAATAAACGCTTCCAGCTTTGACTTGGTACCGGTAAGCTCTATGATCATGGATTCCTTGCCCACATCAATAATATTGGCACGGAAAATATCCACGATTGAAGAGATACTCGGTCGCTGCTCGGGCTCCACACGGACCTTCACCAGAATCAATTCTCTGTTGACACTCTGCCCGTCCTTCAGCACCTTCACGGTAAGTACGTCTTCAAGCTTTTCCACCTGCTTGGTGATCTGTTCCAGAATCAGTTCATCCCCTCTGCAGACAACTGTCATACGGGAATAATTCGGATCCGTTGTGATACCCACGGAAAGACTGTCGATATTATAACCGCGTCGGCTGAACAAACCGGAGACCCGGCTCAGAACACCGGCCGTATTTTCAACCAGAATAGATAAAATTCTTTTGTTCATACAGCACCTTCTCCCATGCTCTCCCGTTTTCACGGAACAGCTTAACTTTTCTTGTAATTCTATCAACTATTCAAAATTTTGTCAATGCATTTAAAGCGTTATAACTAATTAGTATGTAAATCATAACTGAAAGCTATACCGGCGAAAGCCCTGTATTTTTGCCCCTCTCCCTCTCAGCTTTCCCTCAGAACCATCTGCAGGGATGTGTCTGAAAAGAAAGTATTGGCATTATACAGATATAAAACCTCCTGTATCTCCTCCACCTGCATCAGCTCTTCCAAATCCCCGTAATAATACCTGGGGTCTACTGCCACGATCTTCCGGTACTGGGTCGCCAGAAACGGCAGGTAACAGTTGGCATAGGAATCCTTCAGCACCAAAAGTGTCTTATCTGACTGCACTGGTGTCTCGATACGGATAAGCGGGTGGTTGCCGCCCAAAAAACAGGCGTATCCGTCTCTGGTATCCAGTTTTCCCGTATCGTAAAAACTGGCTGTCTTTTTCTGCTCATCCACATAATTGACCACCGAAGAAGGGGAACCGTCCTTTGGCAGATATACTTCCAGCTCCTCCTTCTCCCCTGAACGAAAACCGCTCTTTGCAGACAGTGTACCCTGGAATCCGCCTGTGACAGGCAGCGCGTCAAATGTGATCTCTGATCCATTGTATCCCATGGTCTTCCCTGCCTCCAGAAACGCCAGATACGCCGCCTCTGTGGTCCAGTGATGGTCTGTCTTATAATACAGTTTCTTGTCCCGGTTCTTTTTCAGGACGCCGCGCATATCCAGAACCGTGATCCCCTGCTCCTCCAGCTCTTTTCCGAGGGTGTCAAGATACCTCCCCTGATCTGCTGCCGGTGCGAAGGCAGGCAGCTTGTCAGAGAGGATTTCCACTGCATTAGGCACTATCATGGCGTACTGCTTCACTTCCCCATATCTCTTAGCGAAGTCTCCCATGGCGCTGCAGGTCTCCTTCAGGTTTTTCCCGTCGGGTTCTGTGAACTTCTCTATCAGGTATCCGTCTTTTCCCAGATAGACGCCGTTTGACTCCACTCTGCCGATCAGCCGGTCGAATCCGGCCTTCATCTCAATCCACATATCCCGCAGCAGGAACTGATCAGTGAAATACGTCTCGAACTTCTCCTCATATCTGCCGGATATGATCTGTCCCCCATTGATACCGGGTGCCTGTTCCAGCATTCTGTTCTCCTTGTCAGAAAAAGTCCTGTCTCTGGCGATCAGGCTGCCAAGAAAGAAAAAGGCTGTGACTGCGATAAATACCCAGCCTGTAATGATCGCTGCCCTCCTGTGCAGGTTTTTATTTTTTTCATTCATGAACCTCTCCGTTCCGGTGGGGAATCCCCGCCTGTTTTATTAAAAACGCAGGTATAAAAAAGGATGGTAAGAGCTGTAGACCAGGCAGGCTGTCCCCAGAAGAAACAGCACGCCGTACAGCACTGCGGAGCCAACTATAGAATCGTGGAACCGGCTCTCCACCCATCGGTAAAATCCCTGCCTGCAGGCAAGTATGCACAGCAGGAAGACCACGAGGTTTGTCTTCAGATAATACAGCGCTTCCGTATCCGCAAGTCCCACGGCCCCGATTCCCACCAAATGCCCCAGATAACCGGCTGCCTCCCCCAGGGAATTGTGGGAAAACAGCATCCAGCCTATCATTACCAGCAGCATCGTATAAGTCCCTGATACCCAGCCCGGCAGTTTTTTCAGCCTGCTGCCAAGAATATATTTTTCTGCTATCAGAAGTACTCCGTAATATAACCCCCACACAGGAAAATTCAGCGCTGCCCCATGCCACATTCCGGTAAGGCACCACACGATCAGGATATTGCGGATATGCTTTCCTGTTCCCACGCGGTTGCCGCCCAGAGGTATGTAGATATAATCCCTGAACCAGCTTCCGAGAGAGATGTGCCATCTCCGCCAGAACTCAGTGACGCTTTTTGACATATACGGATAGTCAAAGTTTTCTTTTACCGTAAATCCCAGCATTCTGCTGATTCCAATGGCCATATCGGAATATCCTGAAAAATCAAAATAGATTTCCATGGTAAAGGCAAACATACCGATCCAGGCAGTGAGCACAGATATATTTCCTGCCCCTGCGCTGATCTCCCCATAAAGGGAGGCCAGTGTGTCGGCCAGCAGCACCTTTTTTGCAAGACCCAGAATAAACCTTCTGGCTCCGTAGCCAAGCTGCAGTGCATTCACCCTGCGCTTCTTCATCTGCTCCTTCATGTCCTTGTACCGCACAATAGGCCCTGCGGTCATGGCAGGAAAAAATACCGCGTAGGCGGCAAAATCCGTAAATTTCTTCTCCGCCTCTGTTCTGCCATAGTAAATATCAAAGAGATAGGACAGATTCTTAAAAGTATAAAAGGACAGTCCTATGGGAAGCGCCAGCTCCCTGACTGCAATCTGTGTATGAAAAAAGCTGCCGATCAGATTCGCTGCCGCCCCGAAATATTTAAAGAAACAGAGCAGAAATACATCCACTCCCACGGCAAAGATCAGATCCTGTTTCTTCCGTCTTCCGTCATTCTCCTCTCCTCCGATCTGCAGACCCATAATATAATGAAATACCGCAGAAAATATCAGCAGAATAAGATAGACCGGGTCTCCCCAGGCATAAAACACAAGGCTGGCTGCCAGAAGGAACCAATTCCTCCCCGCGGCAGGCAGCAGGTAGTATATCAGCAGCACTGCCGGTAAAAATGCAAAGATAAAAAACAAACTGTTCAGCAACATATATATTCTCCCCTGAATCCGGACGCAGTCCGGAAATCATCCTCCCTGCTATTTGATCAATTCCAGAAATTCTTTCCTCCACTGCTGCGCATGACTTCCGGATGCGTACAGCACATAACTTCCCCTCGATTCCACCGCTGCCTCTGTAAGAAGCGCCGTCTGGGACACGCCGTATCCCTCAAAACTTTTCTTCTGCTCCTCCAGATGCTTTTCCGCACTGTCCAGCACATCCTCTGCCTCCTTCGGACTTTCCGCCTTTACGACCAGAAACTCATCCACAGACATGGGGGACTCTGCTTTATAAAAAACATATCCTTCAAGATTCCCTGCTTCCAGCCCGTAGAACCTGCGAAGCTGTCTTGCACCGCATTTTTCCAGGGAAGTTATTGTCTTATCCTGCTCCATTTTGGAAGCTATTTCCTCTATGGGAACATCCTTTGCCCAGCCTCTTGTGCATAAAAAAACAAGGTAGGCTGCCAAAAACATAAGGGTTCCCGCTTTTACCCATTTTATTTTCATCTTATAATCCCGCCGTATCCGCCAGATAGGACAGCCATGCCGGATAATAACTCTTGATCACATGGATGCCGTCCGGCTCATAAATTCCATCTTTTCCTTCTATTAAAAAAGTACAGTCCACAAAGGTATATCCATCTTCTTCACACATGGCCTGAAGTGCCTCGTTAAACGCTTCACAGTACGCATAACTCGGCGTCTCCTTCACAGCCTCTTTGGTTGCAGGCAGAATGCTGTTGATATAAACTGCAGCATCCGGAAGCCCTTCTTTCAGCCGCCCGATCTGGCGCCTGTATGCCTCAATAAACTTTTTGCTGTCCCCTTCACAGATTTCCATGTCGTTTGTTCCGAAAACAAAAAACACTGCCGAGGGACGCAGTGAGATGGCATTGTCCACCAGGTCATCTGCCTGGCTTACGCTGAGCCCTCTTTTATAGAGCACCACATCCGTGTCCAAAAAGCCGTACTCCACGATGGATTCTGAAAAAGAATCCCCCAGTATCACAGCATTCTGGAATGCCCTTTTTAATTCCACCGTATCCCGCTCTTCCCCTTGACTGCCTTCGGAACCGTCCCGGCTTTCCAGGTCTTTCAGAGCATTTTCCGTATGGGAAATATCCGCCTTTTCCAGGGCGGCTACGGTCTTTCTGTTTTTTTCATAAGGAGTTTCTTCGGCGTTTTCCGCCTTTTTAAAGATAACAACAACAGCAATGATGACCATCAGCACCACTGCCACAAGAACCCAAAAACGGGTTTTAGATATGTACGCTTTGATTTTTTCCATTTTTCCCTTCAATTCCTATGTCCTTTTCCCCTATTCGACAGATTCCCCGATTCCTGTCGTTTAATAAATTATAGACGTTAAAAACTGAAAGTTCAAGGTGAATATTCCAACTTTTATATATTTAAAAAAGCTGTTACAAAATCGCCTGATTTTTGTAACAGCTTCACAATGATTTATTTTTCCTGCCCCATCATGATGATTCTGTCACTGACGTGCATGACCATGGGCAGGTCATGGGCAATGAGCATAATAGTCAGATGATGCTCCTCCTGCAGCTTTTTAAACAGATGCATGATCTGTGCCTGAATGGAGATATCCAACGAGGAAATGGGCTCATCCGCCACAATAAACTCCGGTTCCACGGACAGCGCCCTGGCAATGGCTGCCCTCTGCCGCTGTCCTCCTGACACGTCATAGGGATGGCGGAGGGCAAGGGCCGGATCAAGTTCCACCTGCTCCATTAAGGAGCGCACCCGCTCCCGCAGTTCCTGCCTGCCTCTGCACAGCTTCTGGATCCTGAGCGGTTCCCCTATGATCTCCTCCAGGGACATGTGAGGATTAAATGCTGAGGAGCTGTCCTGGAAGATCATCTGTCTTCTGTAAATGCGGGCAGTGTCCCCGTGATAGAGAATCTTTCCGCCATCCGGTTCGTAAAGCCCTACGATACACCTGGCAAGGGTGGATTTCCCGCAGCCGGAGGGACCGGCCACTCCCAGGATTTCCCCTCTGTAGACATCCAGAGAAAAATCCTCCAGGACACGGGAAACCGTATGCCTGTCCAGACGGAAATTTTTAGACAGATGCCGAATCTCGATGAGCTTTTCCGGTTCCGGCTCTTTAAGAAGAACCACCTGATCACCGGGTGTTATCTTTTCCTCTACCTGTACAGCCGGATGAGAGACATCCCCCTCCACATGGGGGTGCATATGGTTGTGCGTGCCGCCGTGGGTATGGGGCATGCCGTTGTGGAAATGTATCTTACCGTGTGTATGCCCAATGCCTTTTCCGTAATTCCGGTATCCCAGCAGTTTTATGGTATAGGGATTCTGCGCGTGATCAAAAATATCATGGACACTGCCGCTCTCCACAATCTCTCCCCGGTACATGACATATACGCTGTCCGCCACATCTTCCACCAGACCCAGGTCATGGGTGATGAAGAGAATGGCAACCCCGGTCTCTTTTCTTATCTTTGCCAAAAGCTCCATGATCTGCTGCTGGGTGTCCACATCCAGCGCAGTAGTAGGCTCATCTGCCAGCAAAAGGCCCGGGCTGCAGGCAAGGGCTATGGCGATTGCCGCCCTCTGCCGCATGCCCCCGGAAAACTGGTGAGGATACTGGAAAAAACGCTTTTCACATTGGTCAAATCCGGTGAGTTCCAATAGTTCCAGTGTTCTGGCCTTTGCCTCTTTTTTTGATATTTTCTCATGGAGAAGGATGGTCTCCATGATCTGCTTCCCGATGGAAATCGTTGGGTTCAATGACAGATAAGGGTCCTGAAACACCATGGAAATCTCCCTGCCGCGGAATTTCTGCATCTGCTTTTCCGTATATTCCAATATGTTGCTGCCCTGATATAGAATCTCGCCGCTTTCCACCCGGGTCTTATTTCCGAGAAGTTGTAAAATGGTTTTGCACAGCACGGTTTTCCCGGAGCCGGATTCCCCCACAAGGGCAGCCAGCTCCCCTCTTTTAAGCTCCAGACTTACGTGTCTTGCGGCGCGGGTCTGCTCCTCATCCTGAAAGGTCACGGACAGATCGCGAATCTCCAATAATGTCTCCATAAGTGTTCTCTCTTTTCTATAATGAAGTGTTACATATCCCAGTCGTAAATATTCCAGAAGATACCCACACCGTGATGTCCGAGAACCGTGTCCTTCGTCAGTCCGGTGATGTTGTCTTTTGATACATACATGGCGTCAATATATGCGATAAAGGTATAAGGAAGGTCTTTTGACAGCTCCGCCTGGAATTCCTTATACAGCGGAAGTCTCTCCTCCTGTGTCTCCAGTTCTCTTGCCTGCTGAAGAAGTTCGTCTACTTTTGCATTGGAGTAGCTGCTGTAGTTGGCTCCTTTGTCTGTGCCGAATACTTTGTAGGTATGGTCATCCGGGTCAAAAGGACTTCCCCACCCGATCAGGTATGCATCCTGGTTTGCCCAGTCTGTCTCTGCTGTCACTTCCACTTTACAGTTCACGCCGATATCCTGCAGGTTCTGCGCGCAGATATTTGACATATCAATACGCACCTGGTCTGCCTGACCGTTGGAAATGGTGAAGGCAAGCTGTTCTCCGTCTTTTTCATAATACCCGTCATCGCCCATTTTCCAGCCGTTTTCTTCCAGAAGCTGTTTCGCTTTCTCCGGATCAAACTCATATTTTTCAATGTCCGGGTTGTTATAAGCTCCCATCTGCAGAGGAGAGTACGCTGCCTCCCCGTGGCCTAACAGCACGCTGTCCACAATAGACTGGCGGTCAATGGCATAGCTTAAGATATTTGGCAGTTCCCTGTGTCTGCCAAAGAACTCACTTCCGAAGTTATAAAGGATTCCTCTGTAATCTGCTGTTTTCATAACATCCACAACAAATCCGTCTTCCCCCTCAAACTGCTTGGCATCTTTCGGTGTCACCTGCGCCAGATCCAGTTCCCCTGATTTTAACTGAAGGGCCCTTGCCTGGGTATCCTCCACAATCTTAAAGACTACCTTGTCAATCTTAGGTGCTCCCAGATAGAAGTCATCAAACTTTTCAAGGGTGATGCTCTGTCCCTCGTCCCAGGAAACCAGCTTGTATGGGCCGCAGCCCACAGGATTTCTGTTGAAATCATCGGTCACGATGTCTTTTCCCTCCAGCAGGTGCTTGGGCAGGATTCCGATAGTCAGGTAATCCAGCATGGCAACATTTGGTGCTTTCAGAGTAATCTTCACCGTGCTGTCATCCGGAGTCTCAATCCCTGTGATATCCTCATAGTTGGAAGCAATCTCAGAGGCATTGTCCGGGTTCATTATAGTATCCAGCGTAAACTTCACATCCGCGGAGGTAAAGGTCTCGCCGTCATGGAATTTCACGTCTTTTCTCAAATGAAAGGTATAGGTTTTGGACGCCTCATCCCACTCCCAGCTCTCTGCAAGAGCAGGTACCACTTTGTCCTCTGCATCATGGGCTGTCATACCTGCAAATATAAGGGAATTGATCTCCCCATGCTCATAGAGCGCAGGGTTAATATTGGTGTAATCACCGCTTCCGTAAACCAGCGTTTTTTCTTCCCCGCTCTTATCCGCGGCCTCTGTTTTTGTGTCTGTATCTCCTTTTGCCTTATCGTCTTTGCTCCCGCAGCCTGCAAGCAGTGAGGCTGCCATGGATGCTGCCAGCAGTAATGTCAGTATTTTCTTCTTCATGTCTGTTCTCCTTTTGCGTTTATTGCCGGTTTGCCGGAATGCCCGGCAGCGGCTGTAATCGGTTGCCGTTTTATAGGTTGCTGTGTTCTCTGTTGTTTCTCAGGCGGATGTACTCTCCCACATTGGTGATACACACCAGAGTGGTTACCAGGAACAGCCCGGGGATCAGAATGATCCACCAGGAGTTGGACAACAGGGCTTTCTGTGAAAGGGACATCATGCTGCCCCAGGAAATGATCTCCATGGGAAGGCCGATTCCCAGAAAACTTAAGGTGGCCTCCGTGCCGATCGCCGCGCTTACATTTGTGACGATCATGAACATGGTGGAGGATATAAAATTGGGAAACAGATGTTTCCGCAGTATGTAGAAAAACTTTCCGCCGGCCAGTCTGGACGCCAGAACAAAATCACTGTTCCGTATCTGGCGCACTTCACTTCTGACTACTTTGGAAATGTTCATCCAGCTTGTAAGTCCAATCACCACAGCAATACTGGTAGCTGTAGCTTCCCCCAGAAGTGCCTGCAGAAAGATCACAAGCAGGATGGAGGGAATACTCAAAATGATCTCTGTGAAGCGCATCAGCAGATCGTCCAGCCAGTCCGGCACAAGGCCGCTGACACAGCCGTATACAATGGCAGTCACAGAGGATATAGCAGTCGCCAGTATCCCGATATACAGGGATACTCTTCCGCCCTCCCATATCATGGAGTATATATCCCTCCCCATGGTGTCCGTGCCGAAATAATGGGCACTGCCGGGCGGCAGACTGACTTCTGTCAGGTTCATGTAAAAAGGATCTCCTGTCGCTAAAACTTTTCCAAACAGGCATCCTAGGATAATAACTCCCAGTACCAACAGGGAGAAAACGGGAAAATTTTTCTTTTTCATGCTGCTTTTTCCCCTCTTTCCTGTTTCATTCTGGGGTCAATCCATTCGCTGATGATCTGGCCTGCCACATTTGCCACAATGACCGCAAAGCCTGTGATAAGGCTTAATACCATCAGCATATTATAGTCATGGTACTGGGCGCTCTCCATACTGAGCGTCCCCAGACCGGGATAGGAAAAGACACTCTCCGCGATGTAGGTTCCGCCGATGATATGGGGCACGGAAATAGCCATGATACTGATCAGGGAAGGCAGGATTTTCCTCAGGCAGTGGGTGAACATGATGCGGCATTTCCCCATGCCCTTTACCTTGCACAGAAGTACATAGTCCTCGCGGATTTCCTCCAGAAGCTTGTTTCTTACCATATATGTGTAATACCACAGATGGGATAACACCATAACCGTGACCGGCAGGATCAGATGTATCAGCCTGTCACCCAGGGAATGTTCCCCTCCCAGGGCATAGGCGCCGCTTGTGGGCAGTACAGCCAGATTCACGCCGAAGATAAGGATCAGCACAAGCGCAACGAAAAAGGAGGGGATACAGTTGGTCACAGTCCCGATCTTACAGATGCACCTGTCGATCAGGGTATTCTCACGCATCGCACAGAAAATACCCAGCAAAACAGCGAAAAGGAAGGTGAGCACATAGGATAAGCCTCCCAGTATCAAGGTATTGGCATATACCTTCTCTATGACTGCTCCCACATCCTGCTTATATTTATATGAAATCCCGAAATCCCCGTGCAGGGCATTTTCCACCCAGCGCACGTACTGCACGGTCATAGGCTCATTGAGGCCCAGACGCTCCCTGGCCTTCTCCTTCTGGCTCTCATTCATCCGCTCCACGCTCTCCCCGTAATAGGATTTTAAAGGGTCCCCGGGAGAAAGGCGGGCAATAAAAAATACCAGTATGGACAGCACCAGCATGGACAGCAGGATCTGTACCAGTTTCTTCAGCAAAAATTCAAACTTCTGTGGTGTATTCAACGTATTTTCCTCTTCATTCATTCCGGTAAATTGTCAGCAAAAAAGTAACGCCGCATCTGTTATTTTTTTGACTATCCATAGTATAGCAGACAAAAAATCCCCCCACAAGCCACGTGGGGGGATATAAATCTATATTTTTTGTTATGGCTGCCGTACGCTTTGGCAGCACGCTTGTTGATACACCTATCACATATGGTTTGCCACTTCAAATGCATCCCAGATTGCGTACATAATATTGGAAACTTTCTTCGCGTCACCCAGCAGATAGATTTCCGGCACATCAAACTGCAGGTCATTGTAGAGGGAATTCTCCTCCCTGTATCCAACAGATAAAATAACGCTGTCACAGGAAATCTCCTTCTTCTCCTCCTGAACAACACAGGATAACATTCCATCCCGGAATCCGGTCACTTTGGCGCCGGTCACCACCTCAATGCCGTTGTAGGGGATCAGGCGCTCCAGCATATCTTTGTTGGCATGGCAGAGAGGGCCGTTGACTGCCATCAGCTTATCGAGGGCTTCCACAATCGTCACTTTCTTACCCTGCTGCGCAAGCCACAGCGCTGTCTCACAGCCCACCAGACCGCCGCCTACCACAACGGTACTGCCGCCGCAGTCTTTTTCCTTTGTGAGGACCTGTGCCGCAGTGTATACATGGGCATCGTCACCCAGAGGGAACACCTTCGGGACGGAGCCTGTGGCGATGATCACAGCGTCATATCCTGCTTTTTCCACATCTTCTTTTCTGACTTCAGTATGAAGGTGTACCGGAACATCCAGTTTTTTCAGAGTGGTCTCATACCACTTTGCCAGTTCCAGATCATCTTCCTTAAAGTCAGGAGCACCGCCCGGGATCAGATTGCCTCCCAGACACCCGGTCTTCTCAAACACTTCCGGCCTGTGTCCGCGGATTGCCAGCACTCTGGCTGCCTCACAGCCGGCCACACCGCCGCCCACCACCATTACTTTTTTGCTCTTCCGTACAGGTTCATAGGCGGTCACCCGTTCCCGGGCCGCCTGGGGATTCACGGCACAGTTGATCATGGAATATTCCTGTACACGCCCCATACAGCCCTCCTGGCAGGAGATGCAGGGACGGATATCCTCTGTGCGCCCTGCCCGCAGTTTGTTCACATAGTCCGGGTCAGCCAGAAGAGGACGGCCAAGACTTACAATATCACAGGTTCCATCCTCCACAGCCTCAGAAGCCATAGCCGGATCATCCATACGTCCGGCGCAGAGCACAGGTACATCCACCACTTCCTTCACCATTTTACAGTACGGGCGGAACAGTCCTTTTTCCTGATACATGGGGGGATGATTCCACCACCAGGCATCATAGGTACCTACATCTGTATCCAGCGCATCGTATCCATAGCTGACAAGCAGTTTTGCAGCTTCCAGGCCCTCCGGGATATCGCGGCCCTTTTCCTCAAACTCTTCGCCCGGAAGGGCACCCTCTCTCCAGTCCTTGATCATGCTTTTTACGCTGAAACGCAGGACAACCGGGAAATCCTCCCCGCAGCGGGACTTGATCTCCTCCACCACTTCCCTTGCGAAGCGGAGCCTGTTTTCCAGGGAACCGCCGTATTCGTCTGTTCTCTGGTTGAACATGGAAATGGCAAACTGGTCCAGCAGGTATCCCTCATGGACCGCATGGACTTCAATACCGTCAAAACCGCCGCGCTTGGCATTGTATGCGCCGTCGCCGAAAGACTTTACAATGCTGCGTATTTCCTCTTTCGTCAGAGGACGGCATGTCTTATCCAGCCATCTGTGAGGAATGGCGGATGGCGCAACCGGCGGGAACTCTCCCAGGTTGGTGGGTATGGTGACACGGCCGAAGCCCCCTGACATCATGAGAAAAATCTTGCTGCCGTACGCGTGGACACGCTCTGTCATCTCCCTGCTGGTCCGGATAAAATGTACCGGATTGTAAGTGGAATTGGGACAGTTGGGCATACTCTGAGTCTCCACCCGGCAGTCTGAGAACGTGACACCGGTGATGATCAGGCCGGTGCCGCCCTTTGCCCGCTCTGTGTAATAATCAATACCTCTCTGGTTGAACCCGCCCTGGGCGTCCGCCAGTCCCAGAGGGCCCATGGGGGCCAGTGCAAAACGGTTCTTTAGGGTAACCCTGCCGATCTGCACAGGGGTAAATAAATTTTTATATTTCATTGCGTCCTCCTTCGTATTTCTTTTAACAATATAATACAAAAGAACAACGCCTTTCCGCCAGCAACCTTTGCTTGTCAGGTGGAAACTTTTTGTTTTAGAAAGCAGTCAAACTGCTGTATGGTCTCATAATTTTTCGTATCTTCCTTGTAAACGCCGAACACCTCCCAGGTCATATGTTCCTCAAAGGGTATGGCGCGCATATGTTCCATACGGAAATCCTCCAGCATAAATTCCGGTATGACCGCAAGACCGATCTTCTGGCGGCAGAGTTTGTACAGGACAGCACCGTCCGATGTCTTTGCTATGATGTTGGGAGTAAATCCCTTCGCACAGCAGATGGAGGCAAAATCGTGGTACATGTGGAAATGTTCATTCATGAGGATCATGTTCTCCTCCCTCAGCATCTCCACGTTCACACTCTCCTTTTCATACAGGGGATGCCCTTCAAAGACAAGCAGCAGGATCTCCCTTCCGTCCAGTTTCCGCTGTATCATGTCGTCCCCTTCGTGTTTTCCCACAATGAAACCGTATTCCAGTCTGGAGTCCTCCAGCATGGACTTCACTTCCTCGTTGGAATACTCATTCCACTCCACCCGGATATGGGGATTCTCCCTCATAAAATTCAGGATCAGCTCAAAAGGAAGGACATTAAAGACACCGCAGGCGCATCCGATGCGAAGGACTATCTTTCTGTTCTCAAGCTGTCTTACGCCGTTTTCCAGCTCCTCCAGCTCCTGTATGATCTTCTTCGTCCTTCCGTAGAGAAAATCCGCGCTCTGTGTTGGGCGCATACCCTGTTTGGTGCGCTCAAAAAGAACGGTTTCCAGTTCTGCCTCCAGGGTCCTTATATTTTTTCCCAGTCCCTGAGGTGTGATATAAAGGCGTCTGGCAGCCCTGCTGATGCTTTTTTCCTGATAGACGGCCTCAAAACATTTCAAATCTTTTGTGTTCATGTGTTTGCCTGCCTTTTCTCTCGTGATACCCCTATTGTATAGGGAGAGAAAACACTCTGTCAACTGCAGTCTGTGTCAGTTCTGCTGTACCTTTTCCTTTATTTCCTCGTAAAGCTTCCTGGTAGCTGCCTCGTCTTTACCGTTCAGCACCACGGTTCCCTGCTCTGTGTCCAGGACCACAAAGCTGTCACAGGATGTATAGGAATACAGTTTATAATCACCGAACTCTGCGTTCTTAAAATATCCTGCCTGCAGTGTGGGACCTCCAATCCCATTTTTCCGGCTGCCGCGCTGCAGATCATCCGTGTAAGAAACAGATTTAACAGAAGCATACGGCACCTCATGATCCGGCCAGAAGGATACCTGTATCTCCAGGGATGCCTCATGCATAACCGGGGTTACATTTCCTGTAAAAAGCACAAAGGAAACCACTGCCAAAATGACTGCGGTGAAAAGAAAGGACGCGTTTCTGTAAATCTTATCCCTGGCCCTGTCTTTTTCCTGAACGGCTTCCCCTTTTACTACGCACACCGTATTGCTCAGAATCTGTATGGCAGCCACCACAGCAGCAATGCTGATCACAAAGGCTGCCACAGGGAACTGGTCTCCCATTATACTCCAGGCAGCCATAACAAGGGTGATCACACCCAATCCTCCGCCTACGACCCGGCACAGCCTTTTCTCATTGTATTTTTCTTTATTCCGGGACGTATTGTACCCGGCAATGAGAAAGCTCCCTTTTCCCATCAGCAGAATCACTGCTATGATTCCCGTCAGTGCTGTTAATCCCCATAATATCCATTTCATATAAATTCCTCCTTACAATGATTCCAGTTTTTCATAAGTTTTCTTACACACATTATAGCAGGTTCAAAAAAGATTGATATTCATTTGCACAGGATACATCTTTTCAGGTCTGAAGGACAGTATGCTGTGTCGGTTTCCCAACAGTTGATTTTGTATCTCAAAGTATCGCTGCAATCCATTGATAATTTTCAGTTACCTGCTTATAATCAACCATATAAGGAGGATGAAAGGATGAATATACTTAATTTTTCCGAAAACATCATTAAATTGCGCCACAAAAAAGGAATCACCCAGGAAGAGCTGGCTGATTTCGTGGGTGTCACCAAAGCCTCTGTCTCAAAATGGGAGACAAAGCAGAGCCTGCCGGATATTATGCTGCTCCCCCGCCTGGCCGCCTATTTTGATGTCACAGTAGACGAACTTCTGGGATATGAGCCTAATCTCAGCAGGGAACAGATTCAGAAAATATATTTTGATTTCACGAAAGAATTCGCAGAACAGCCCTTTGAGGAGGTGATGGAGAAGAGCCGGCAATTGGTCAAAAAATACTACTCCTGTTCCCCCTTCCTTTTCCAGGTCTGTGTTCTTTGGATGAACCATGCCACCCTTGCCCCAAACCCGCAAATGCAGACAGAGATTCTGGAGGAAGCAGCCAGACTGTGTTCCCACATTATCAATGACTGCAGGGAAATCCCGCTGTGCAACGACGCCCTCCTGTTAAAAGCCAGTATTGATCTGCTCTGCGGCAGGACCCAGGAGGTGATCGACACACTGGAAGAGATACTGAATCCGTATCACTACTCCTTTCAGGGGGAAACGATCCTGGTTCAGGCCTATGCTATTGCCGGTCAGAAGGAAAAGGCCAACCGGTACAGCCAGTTCGGCATGTATACCCATCTCCTTTCCCTTGTGTCGGGAGCTGTGCAGTATCTTTCCCTCCACGCGGAGGATATGGATTCCTGTGAGGAAACCATTCACCGCATTGACTGTCTCATGAAACTCTACAGTCTGGAGAATCTGCACCACAACACAGCCGCCCAGTTCCATTATCAGACTGCTGTCATCTGCTGCATACACGGAAGACTTGAAGAGGCTCTGGACCGCTTGAAAAAGTTTGCATCCATAACCGATTCCCTGCTGGAATGTGACAAGGTTTTCCTGCACGGAGATCAGTATTTCGATGCCATTGATCCTTATTTTGAACAGTCGGATCTGGGAGGGAACCTGGTCCGTGCTAAAAAAGTCATTGCGGACAGCGTGGTGCAGGCACTGGAAAACCCTGTGTTTCAGCCGCTTGAGAGCAGTGAAGATTACCGGAAGATCAAACAAATATTTTTAGTGAGAGGAGAATCCCTATGACAGTTTCAGAACTTTTACCATTTCTCATTCCTTTAGCCATTGCGGAACTGCTTCTGCTTTTCATCACCCTGCGCCATATTCTCACCCATAAGAATTATAAGAGGGGTTCACGTGCCCTGTGGCTGGTTGTCACGATCGTGGGGCTGGAATTTATCGGGCCGGTCCTGTACCTTCTGCTCGGAAAGGAGGACAATTAAATGGATATGCTGACCCTTTCCCATGTATCAAAATCTTTCGGGAGTAAAAAAATCATTGACGACCTGAGCTTTACCGTACCGGAACACTGTGTCTACGGATTTATCGGACAGAACGGAGCAGGTAAGACCACCACCATGAAAATGATCCTGGGACTTCTGCAGACAGACAGCGGCACGATCAAAGTAAACGGGGAAACGGTCCGCTACGGGCAGAATCGTACCAACCGCTATATGGGCTACCTGCCGGATGTCCCGGAATTTTACGGATACATGACACCCTCGGAATATCTCAGACTGTGCGGAGAGATCACAGGAATGTCATCCGCCGGAATCCGCAAAAAATCAGACGAACTGCTGCACCTGGTGGGACTGGATAAGGAAAATAAACGCATTCACGGGTTTTCCAGAGGAATGAAGCAGCGCTTAGGAATCGCCCAGGCTCTTCTAAACGAACCAAAACTGCTGATCTGCGACGAACCCACTTCTGCCCTGGACCCCCTTGGCAGAAAAGAGATCCTGGATATTCTTCTGTCCGTCAAAGACCATACCACGGTTGTCTTCTCCACACATATCCTCTCGGATGTGGAACGCATCTGTGATGAGATCGCTCTTCTCCACAACGGCCGCACCGCGCTTAAGGGGACTCTGGAGGAAATAAAGAGCAGACGAAAAGGCAACGGATTTGACATAGAATTTTACACGCCGCAGGACGCCGACGCCTTCGCAGCATCCATGTCCGGCAGCGAGAGAATAAGCGCAGTCCGCCTGTTCTTCCCGGGAAAAGATGAAAAAGACATGACACATGCCATGAAGATTCTGGCAGACAATGCGCTCTGTGTCCAGAAGGTAGAGATGCGAGAGGCCACACTGGAAAACCTGTTTATGGAGGTGATTGGGATATGAGACAACTCACAGCTTTTACTAAAAAAGAACTGCGGGAATCTCTGCGCACCGGCAGAATGCCCCTGCTTGTGATTCTCTCTGTTTTATTCGGGATCATGAATCCCCTTGTTGCCAAGCTGACGCCCTGGATGATGGAGAACTTTGCCGGTTCCCTGGAGGAAAGCGGTATGGTCCTGACAGAGATCAAGGTGGACGTATTTACATCCTGGACGCAGTTTTATAAGAATACCCCCATATATCTGATTGTTTTTATTGTCATTGCAAGCGGTATTCTGACCACGGAATATCAGAAAGGCACCCTGATCATTATCCTGACAAAAGGCATGAACCGGTGGAAACTGATCCTGTCCAAAGCCTTTTCCGCACTTCTTCTCTGGACTGTGTGTTACTGGATCTCTTTCGGGATCACCTATGCCTATAATATGTATTTCTGGGATAACAGCATGGCATCCCATATATTTTTCGGAGCCTTCTGCCTCTATATGACAGGGCTGTGGCTGATCACTCTTATTATGCTTATGTCCTCCCTGTGCAGCACCAATTATATGGTACTGGCCGGAACCGGAGGTGTGTTTTTCGTATTCTACCTGCTGGCATGGATACCTGATATGAAAAAGTATATTCCCACACAACTGATGTCCTCTTACAGCCTGCTTCCCCAGGCAGCAGATGTGTCTGATTTCATGTGTGCTGTGGTGATCACCGGCGTTTTATCGGTGGTGAATCTGCTTCTTTCCGCACTGATTTTTAATAAAAAGCTTTTATAAGACCACCGGATCATCCATAAAAAAAGAGACGAGGAATGTTCTCCTCATCTCCTGTATAAACGTCTTATACGTCATGCTTCTTTGCTGCTTTCATACGGGCCATGGCTCTTGCAAGGGATGCCTTGGATATATAATATTCCTGCAGACTCTGCTGCTGCCTGAGCTGTTCTTCCGCGCGCTCCAGGGCATCTTTTGCACGCTTCAGGTCAATATTCTCGGGGTACTCACAGCTGTCTACCAGAACAGTCACACGGTTATTGATGATCTGCGCAAACCCGTTTCCCACAATCGCTGTCTTCCACTCTTCACTGTCAGCAGGCTTAAAACGCATCTCACCGGGTACAATGGCAACCATCATATCCGCATGGTGGGCCAGAATGGAAATCTGGCCGTCCTTTGCAGGAAGCATGATACTGGTTCCTCTGCCGTGATAAAAATCTTTATCACTGGCAACGATATTCAGTCCGAATGTATTCATATACATGCACTCCTTTTCCGCCCTGCATTACTGCTCAGCTTTTGCTTTCTCCACCACCTCGTCAATGGTTCCCACATTAAAGAATGCATTCTCCGGATATTCGTCCATCTCGCCGTCCACGATCATCTTAAAGCCGCGGATTGTCTCTTTGAGAGGTACATATTTACCGGCAATTCCGGTGAACACCTCAGCCACATGGAAGGGCTGGGACAGGAATTTTTGGATCTTTCTGGCACGGGCAACTACTTTTTTGTCTTCCTCGGAAAGCTCTTCCATACCAAGGATAGCAATGATGTCCTGCAGCTCTTTGTACTTCTGCAGATACTCCTGCACCCTTCTGGCCACATCATAGTGCTCTTCCCCGACCACATCAGCCTCCAGAATACGGGAGGTGGATTCCAGCGGGTCAACCGCCGGGTAGATACCCTGCTCCACGATCTTTCTGGACAGAACCGTAGTGGCATCCAGATGGGCAAATGTGGTGGCCGGAGCCGGGTCCGTCAAGTCATCGGCAGGCACATAGACAGCCTGCACACTTGTAACGGAACCGTTCTTTGTGGAGGCGATCCTCTCCTGCAGCTCACCCATCTCAGTAGCCAGGGTGGGCTGGTAGCCAACGGCTGACGGCATACGTCCCAGAAGCGCTGAAACCTCAGAACCTGCCTGGGTAAAACGGAAGATATTGTCAATGAACAGCAGCACGTTCTGGTGCTCCTGGTCACGGAAATACTCTGCCATGGTAAGTCCGGTCTCCGCCACACGCATACGCGCTCCCGACGGCTCATTCATCTGCCCGAATACCAGGGCTGTCTTCTCCAGTACGCCGGATTCCTTCATCTCTGTCCAAAGGTCATTTCCCTCACGGGAACGCTCACCAACACCGGTGAAAATGGAGTATCCGCCGTGCTCTGTGGCAATATTGCTGATCAACTCCTGGATCAGAACGGTCTTACCAACCCCGGCACCGCCGAACAGACCGATCTTACCGCCTTTTGCGTAAGGCGCCAACAGGTCGATTACCTTTATACCAGTCTCCAGAATCTCGACTACTGGGCTCTGCTCCTCGAAGCTTGGTGGATCTCTGTGGATGACCCAGTGCTCCGCATTTTCAAGCTGTTCTCCGTTGTCAATGGTTTCGCCCAGCACGTTGAACAGACGTCCCAGTGTCTCTTTTCCCACCGGTACGGAAATACCTGCTCCTGTTGCCGTGACCTCCATATCTTTACAGAGGCCGTCGCTGGAAGCCAGCATGATACAGCGCACCGTATTGTTTCCGATGTGCTGTGCCACTTCCATCACAAGCTTCTTTCCATTGTTCTCCACGGTAAGGGCATCTTTGATATACGGAAGGTTCTGGTCTTCAAATTCTACGTCTACAACAGGTCCCATGGCCTGTACGATTTTTCCTTTTTCCATAACGATTGCATCTCACAGTCGTGAGGAAACCTCCTTCCTGCTCGCTAGTTTTTATTCTTCTGTGCCTTGGCTCCGCTGATGACCTCAGTGATTTCCTGGGTGATCGCAGCCTGACGCACACGGTTATATTTTATTGATAAATCTTTCAGCATGTCTTTTGCACTGCTGGTAGCTGCATCCATGGCCATCATACGGGAATTATGCTCACTGGCATAGGATTCCACAAGACAGCCGTAAATGATACCGTGCAGGTAATTGGGAACAATGCTGTTCAGGACTTCTTCTGCGGAGGGAACCATCTCGATCTCCTCCTGATGAATATCTACCATCACCTGTGCCGGTGTACGGAAACTTGCTTTTTTAAGGGGAAGAAGCTGTTCCATCTCTGCCACCATATTGGCGGCATTGGCCATTCTCGTGTAAATGATATACACTTCATCCAGCTCCCCGGTCAGGTAATTGGCGATCATCTTCTCTGAGATCACCCTGGCCCGGTGCATGGTCGGCTTCTGTACTGTGAACCGGAAGTTCGTGTCAATATCCACGTTCTTCTTGTAGAAATACTGTCTTCCCACCTCTCCCAGCACAAAGAGCTGGGGATGCGCGTCATTTTCCATACATTCTTCTGCTATCTTAAACACATTGTGATTGTAAGCACCGGCAAGACCCTTGTCTGCGGAAACGACGATGTAGCCCGTTCTGCGTTTGTCTTCCGGAACATCAGCCCGCTCGTCAAAGAAACGGTTTCCTTCCGTATCCGGAGGCATATGACGGAGAACACGGCCGATCGCAGACTGCAGGGAATAAAAATACGGCTCCGTATCCGCCAGCACTTTCCTTGCTCTCTTTAACTTGGAGGAGGAAATCATGTACATGGCGTTGGTGATCTTCATCGTATCCTGGATACTGTTTATACGGCTTTGTATCTCTTTTGCACTTGCCATCTCATCACCTGCTCTTATTCTTAAATTCCTCTGCCACCTTTAAAATCTTCTCGCCCAGTTCGTCGGAGATGACTTTTTTCGTCTCAATCTCCTGTCCGATCTCCGGATAGTTTTTCTCAAAGTAAGCCAGCATATCTGTCTGGAACGGCTTCACATCCTTAATCTCCACACCGGAAAATACCTTATGTGTTGCTGTCCAGAGGGTGATAACCTGCTCATGGTTGGACAAGGGATGGCACAGAGGCTGTTTCAAAAGCTCCATCAGCGTCTTTCCGTAGGAAAGCTGTTCTTTTGTGGCATCATCCAGGTCAGACGCGAACTGTGTAAACACTTCCATCTCCCTGTACTGTGCCAGGTCAATCCTCATGCTGCCTGATGCCTTTTTCATGGCCTTTGTCTGGGCCGCGCCGCCCACACGGGATACGGAAAGACCCACATTGACAGCCGGACGGTTGCCGGCGAAAAACAGGTCACTTTCCAGGAAAATCTGTCCGTCTGTGATAGAAATAACATTGGTCGGAATATAAGCGGAAACGTCGCCTGCCTGTGTCTCAATGATAGGCAGTGCCGTGATGGAACCGCCGCCCGCTGCGTCGCTCAAACGGCTGGAACGCTCCAGCAGTCTGGAATGCAGGTAGAATACGTCGCCCGGGTAAGCCTCACGTCCCGGAGAACGCTCCAGAAGCAGGGAAAGGGCACGGTAAGCCACCGCATGCTTTGACAGGTCATCATAGACGATCAGCACATCCTTGCCCTGGTACATAAAGTACTCTGCCAGAGCGGTTCCCGAATAGGGAACAATATACTGAAGGGGCGCACAGTCGCTTGCTGTCGCCGCAAAGACTGTGGTGTAATCCATGGCGCCGTATTTTTCCAGAGTTCCGGTCAGTTTTGCAACTGTGGAGGCCTTCTGTCCGATTGCCACGTAGATACACATGACGTCCTTGCCTTTCTGGTTCAGGATAGCGTCAATGGCAATGGAGGTCTTACCTGTCTGACGGTCGCCGATGATCAGCTCACGCTGTCCGCGGCCGATGGGGAACATGGAGTCAATGGCCAGAATACCTGTTTCCATGGGAACAGATACGGATTTACGGTCAATGATACCAGGTGCTTCCTGCTCGATGGGACGGTAATCCTCTGCCTTGATCTCTCCTTTTCCGTCAATGGGTGCGCCGAGGGCATCCACGATTCTTCCGATATAGCCTTCACCAACCGGGATACCTGCTCTTTTCTTTGTGCGGACAACTTTTGTGCCCTCTTTGATTCCCATGTCCTTGCCGAATATGATGACACCGATCTCATTTCTCTTGATATCCTGCACCATACCCTTGACACCGTTCTCAAAGGTCACGATCTCTCCGTACATCGCATGGTCTATTCCATAAACAGTCGCAATTCCGTCACCGACCCAGATTACGTTTCCCACTTCACGGACACCCGTTGTCATATCGAAATTTTCTATTTCTTCTTTCAGAATGGAGATAATCTCCTCTGAATTGATTGAACTCAAAGCGTTCACCTCCAGGTCAATTTTTGTTGTAGTGCATTGATTCTGCCCTTCAGGCTGTAATCAATCTCCCGGTCTCCTACGCGGAGGGTAAATCCGCCGACCAGGTCTTTTTCTTCCTGTAACTGAAATGCTACATCCTTTACGTGGTATTGCCTGCAGAGAAATCTTCTGATTCCTTCAAGCTGCTCCTCTGTAGGAAGTACCACATAAGACAGAGTGGCATTTAAAATATTGTTTTGCTCGTTGTAATACTCCTGATATGCCTTAAAAATTTCCTGTGCCTCGCCTGCTTTGTGGTATCTGCACAGTATTTTCATAAAATTATGTATCTCTTTCGGAAAAATCCGGTCTACAACTCTCTGCTTCGCCGCCAGGGATACAACAGGGCTTGAAAGCACTTCCGACACCTGGGGAACTTTCTCTAAAAGTTCTCTTGCGCCGGCTGCAGATTCCGGTGAAATGTTCAGCTCATACAGCACTTTCCCGTAATTATTCAGACTCTCTGTCATCTGCATCACCCGCTTCTGCTAAAAATGTGTCGTAGAGCATGCTGTTTCCCGCCTGGCTTCCGCCTGCAAGCATTTTTCTGGCTGCTTCCACGGCAAGGCCCGCGATTTCGGATTTTGCTCCTGCCAGGGCATTTTCCTTTTCCTGTTCTGCCGTTTTTCTGGCACTTTCCAGGATTCTGGCAGCCTGCTCATTCGCTTCCCGAACGGTACGCTCTGTCAGGGTCCTCGCATCCGCTTTCGCTTCCTCGATAATCTGTAAGGACTCGGCTTTTGCACCGCTTATTGCCATTTCATACTGGCCTTTCAGCTCATTCGCCTTTCCTTCTGTTGTCCTGGCATTTTCAAGCTGCTGTGCGATGAGTGTCTTTCTTTTTTCCATGATTCCCAGTATCGGTCCGATCAGGAATTTTTTCAGTAAGAGATAAAGAACTATCAGGTTAATTATGGTCCAGATAAGGCCCCAGCCTAAACTCAGCACCTGTCTTCACCTGCCTTCCTTATTTTACGAATAACAGTAATAAAGCGATAACGAAACCGTAAATAGCAGTTGCCTCTGCAAGTGCACATCCGAGTAACAGCGCTTTACTGATCTTTCCCTCTGCCTCCGGCTGTCTTGCGATCGCTTCTGTTGCTTTAGATGTTGCAAGACCGATACCTAAACCTGCTCCTAAACCTGTTAAAACTGCCATACCTGCACCAATTGCTGTTAACATATCTCTGTTCTCCTTTTCCAAATTTATTTTTAATGATTACTCTTCTATCTGCTCCTTGATAAAGAGCGAAGTTAAAAAAACAAATACATAGGCCTGAATCAGACCATCAAAAATGTCAAAATAAAAGCTGAATGGAATGGGTAAAACAACCGGTAAGATCATTTTGATCAGTTCCATTACAACAAATGATCCGATAACATTGCCGAACAACCGCATACAAAGCGATACCGGGCGGATAAATATCTCCATAATGTTAATCGGCGTAACAATGGCCATGGGTTCTGCAAAACTGTGCATGAACCGCTTAAACCCTTTCTGCTTCCATCCTGAATATTCAATCAGGAAGATGCTTATGATTGCCAGCCCTGCTGTCACGTTTAAGTCCTTTGTGGGCGGCTTAAAGCCCAGAAGACCAATTAAGTTAGCCACGCCAATATAGATGGCAGCGGTAATCAAGTAAGGAATATACTGCTTTCCTCTCTCGCCCAGAATATCCGCGAAAAAGTCATGCAGAAATCCAATAGATGATTCCAGAGCCAACTGTTTCTTACCGGGATTTTCCACCTTCAGATTTCTGACAAGAACGATGGATAATATCGTCAATGCTGCCATAATGATCCAGGTGACCACCACGGACTCCGTGACTGGTATCCCGCCAAAAATTGGGATGGTAAATACGGTCTCGCAGTTCAGCTCTTCCGTAATCCTATCCGCTATAGTTCCCGTAGGACATCCTCCCTTTCTATTTTATGATTTTTTAACTTCTCCTTTCTTATTTATTTATGATTCCAGAAAACATTACAGCTAATTTTTTCATTTGTCAATCTTTCTTTATATTTTTTTCGATGTGGCTTTCCTGTGATTTTACGGACAATTTTTCAGACATTTTTTCAATTTCTTTTATGGTTTTCTCCCTGTTTTTGGAGGGTTTTCGTGTACCAATTGGTATATGGAAAAATACAACTGATTTTTTTCATAAATACAAGTTGTTTTTTTGATTAATTTTTGTGAAATATGTTAGTGTTTTTCTAAATCCCTCATATAAAAAGCGCCTCATTCACGAAAAACGGGGCGCTTTTTTGTTAGGTTTTCACATTAATAACCTAGTTTCGTAAAAACATTTCTCGGCTCATCCCAGATGACAAGGTCTGCTCTGCTGTCTGAGTGATGATGCTCTTTATGAATGATGACCAGATTCGTTCCCTCAAAGTATTTGATATACTTGGAAAACACCTCGGAATCCAGTGTCGTTCCAAGAAGGATCAGGGTATCCGCGTTCTCAATCTCCCAGGTTGCCCTTGTCATGAGCTGGCTGTCCATCATTTCGCCAAAGAGAGCCACCTGCGGGCGGATGACACGGCTGCAGTCCTCACACAGCGGTACTTTTTTGGACGCTCTTATATATTCCAGCGGATATTTCCTTCCGCAGTGAGGGCAGATATTCTCATGGATGCTTCCGTGCAGGTTGATCACATTGCGGCAGCCTGCCTTCTGGGGATATCCGTAAATATTCCCGGTAATGATACACTTCAGCTTTCCCTTCTGCTCCATCCTGGCTGCCACACGGAACGTGTCGCTGGTGTCCACATCCCCCTGGAGAACTTCGTCGCGGTAAAATTTGAAAAACTCCGCCGGCCTGTTGTTGTAGTACACACTGGTAAATATATCCTCCGGTGACACACCGTATGTCTTCTCGATCTCATACGCTTTCTCCGGTGTCTTCATTCCCATGTATCCGCACTCTGCCATCATGCCGGAACCGCTTAAAATGACTGTATAGGCGCTGGCATCAAGGATTGCCCTCAGCCTTTCAATCTTTTTTTCCTCTTCCATAAATCTTTCCTCCTCCCGGCCATTTCTTATGTTTATATTTTACCATTTTTCTCTGTTTTTATAAAGGCTTTTTTCTTATGTAACCAGGTCACCAACAAAACCTGTGTCTTTTGGTAAAATTTATGATAAGATAAGAGTAGAAAGAAAGGAAGTGCCTGAATATATGGAAAAACTGATTATCGCCGGCGCAGGACCTGCCGGAATCTCCGCTGCTCTGTACGCAGTCCGCTCCGGCATCACGCCGCTTATCATACACAAAGGTATCGGTGCTCTGGAAAAGGCAGCGAAGATTGAAAATTATTACGGACTGCCTGACCCAGTTTCCGGACAGGAGCTGTATGAGAACGGTCTGAAGCAGATCAAAGCCCTGGGAGTCCCTGTCGTGGAGGATGAAATGCTGTCTGTGGAATACGACGGTGATTACACGATTCACACCATCACGTCCACCTATCAGACCAAGGCATTGATACTGGCAACGGGAACCAAAAGGAACACGCTTGCCCTTAAGGAAGCCCGCAGATATGAAGGCAGCGGTATCAGTTACTGTGCCATCTGCGACGGTTTTTTCTACCGCCAGAAGGATGTGGCAGTAATCGGCAACGGAGAATACGCCCTGCATGAGGCAAAGGTGCTGGAACCCATGGCCGCCAAAGTCACGATCCTCACCAACGGCATGGAGCCCACTTTTGAAAAAGAAGCGCTGGGAACCATCCAGGTTGAGACAAGGAAGATCATTTCCGCCGGAGGAGAGCCCACCTTAAAATGGCTGGAACTGGAGGATAACGAAAAATTTCCGCTGGACGGACTTTTCGTGGCGCTCGGAACCGCAGGAAGCACAGATATTGCAAGAAAACTGGGCTTGATGATAGAAAACAATCATATCATGATAGAGACAGACACCAGCACTGCCCTTCCCGGACTTTTTGCAGCAGGAGACTGCACAGGCGGCCTTCTTCAGGTATCAAAAGCCGTCTATGAAGGAGCCCTTGCGGGAACAAAAGCTGTGAAGTATTTAAAAAAGCTTCCGGAAGCAGTGTGACACGGTCACAGAAAACTGAGCCTGCATCTGATAGAATAGGCTCATAAAGATGAGAAACCAAAAATTTATGATAAAAATAAGGAGTGTATAATTATGGCAATGGTATTTGATGAGAAAAACTTTAAAAGTGAGGTATTGGATTCTGTTGTTCCTGTAATGGTAGATTTCTGGGCAACCTGGTGTATGCCCTGCCGCATGCTGGGGCCGGTTATTGAGGAGATTGCCGAGGAATCCAAAGGCGCGTATAAAGTAGGCAAAGTAAATGTGGATGAGAATCCGGGTCTGGCTTCCTCCTACGGCGTTATGAACATTCCCACGGTTCTGGTGTTCAAGAATGGAAAGGTTGTGGAAAAATCTGTGGGAGTTGTTCCAAAAGGGCAGCTTTTGAATCTTCTGAAATAAAAACAGAGATGGATGGATAAAAGGGTGCGGCTTCCTGCCGCACCCTTTTTCGTCATGCCTGCCTTACGGCAGCAGCTCATAAAGGCTGCTTTTATTTTCAATCTTGATTCCGCCGCGGAACAGGGATATATCCCCCTTTTTTACCATCTGTTTCAGGGTTCTGCTCACCGCTTCCCTGGCACTGCCGATGGCTTTTGCGATTTCCTCATGGGTCATACGGATGCTGTCATCCTTCCTCTGTGCGGATTCGTCGATGAGAAAAGCGGCGATCCTCTGAGTCAGACTTAAAAACAGCATCTGCTGCAGAGCCTCCACAACGCTTGAAAAACGCTCCGTTGCGATCTTGTAGGCATAATTCTCCACATAGATATTGTCCACCGCAAGAGCTGAAAATACAGGTGCCGGTATCAGCAGAACATCACAGTCCGCCTCTGCCTCTATCTCCACATCAAAGGTGATGGCCGACAGGGCACAGGAGGCTGTGAGCACACAGGTATCCCCTTCCCTGATCCGGTATATGGTCACCTCTTTGCCCTCGTCAGACAGGAGATACGCACGGATAACGCCCTTTAAAATAAATACGGTTCCCAGGCATTCCCTGGTGGGTGAATAGATCAGGCTTCCCGCCGGATAGTGCACTTCTCTGGAATCCCGGCACACCCTCTCCTGCTGCTCTTTTGTCAAATGTTCCCAGAAAGGTGTCTGCACCAGAACTTCTTTTATTCTATCTTCCATTTTTGTATCCTTCCCTTGCAATTCCATTTTTTAGCCCTTACAATAAGATATGCATGTGAAATATGAAAAAAGGAGAAAATTCCTTTATGAGACAAAAGAAACTTTCTGATTACCTGCTGCGCTTTGCCGTTCTTCTGGCCGTCATACTCCTCGTCCTCCGGTTGACCTGCCCTTCCCAAACGCGGATCGCCTGTGTGGGGGACAGCATAACCTACGGCGCCACGATCCGGGACAAAAGCCACGACAGTTATCCCGCACAGCTTGGAACTATGCTCGGCCGGAAATATTCCGTAAAAAATTTCGGTGCCAGCGGATACACACTTCAGGAAAGCTGTGACAGACCTTATACGAGCCACAAGCGGTACAAAAAAAGCCTGGACTTCAAACCGGATGTGGTGCTGATCATGCTGGGGACCAACGATACAAAGCCCTATAACTGGATCAGCACAGAGGCATTCCAGGATGATTACCGACAGTTGATCCTCTCCTACCAGGAGCTGCCATCCAGACCGGATGTCATTCTCATGACGCCTGCCTCTGTATTCCCGGAGAATTTCAATCCTGCAAAGCCCTATAAGATACGGGCCGGCGTAGCCGGCGAAGCAGCAAAAGCAGTCCGTGAGCTCGCCAAGGAACTGGGACTGCCTTTTATCGATATTCATGAGGTGACTGCCAGTCACCCCGAATTTTTCCTCCAGGACGGTGTCCATCCCAACGAACTGGGAGCCAAAGCCATTGCCCGGACTGTCTATGAGGCCCTGAAGGATTGGGGGTACTAAGCTTTCCCTCTCTTTTCATCAATATACCACATATCAGGAAGTTATTCCAGTACAGAATATTTTAACCGGTCTGCCGGCACTACTTTTTCATACGGTCAGCGCAGTCAATACGCAGACCTGTCTGAACTGTTACGTTTTGCCATCTCTGTGCGGATCACCGGCAATTCTTTGTCCAGGCGGTAAAACAGCATAAGTACAGAGCACAGGGCCACACAGATAACGGGAATCCAGTTGTAGCAAAAGCTGATCGCGCTCTGTGCACCTGCTGACTGCACGGCTTTTGCCGCATCGAATCCGCCTGCCGCAAGAATCCAACCCATAACTGCCTGTCCAAGACCGAGTCCCAGCTTCTGGGCTGTGCTGACGCCTGCATTGCCCATTCCCACAGCCACAACACCGGTCTTCCACTCTCCGTATTCAATCGTATCTGACACCATTCCAAAGGCCATACCGCCGGCAGCCCCTAACCCCACGCCTTTTACTGCGTTAAAGAAAATAAGTAACGGAAGGTTTGTACCGCACAGGCCTGTGCCTGCGAATCCCGCCATCATAGCAATAAGACCGACCTGATAGGTTCTGTGTTTTCCGAATTTCTTCATGAATGCCGGTGTGAGGAACATGATGCCAAACTGTGCGATGGACAGCGCGTTGTTGATCGGGGTGTAGAAGCCTATATCCCCGAGAACATACTGCGCATAGTAGGCTGCCGCCACTGCGTACATGACAATGACAAAGAAAATCAGGAACATACAGACTGTCATCAGAACCCAGTATTTATTTTGGAACAGGGATTTTACGGCTTTCCTTGCAGGTACGGATTTTTCTTCTTTTTCTCCTCCTGACTGTTTTTCCATGTTTTTTACGCGTTCCTTTGTTCCGAAGAAATAGAGGATACTGGCAGCAATGACAATTATGCCTACAATCATAAAGGCTTTTGTCCATGCTTTCTGTGTGTAGATATCACCGTCTCCGAATTTGTTCAGCCAAGTGAGGAAGAAGGTGTTCATGGTGATGTTCGCCAGTGTCTGGAAAATCATGTTCATGTTGCCCAGCAGACCACGGTCAAAGTCATTCTGGGTCATAAGGTAATTCATGGAAGTATACGGTACATACATAGCTGTGTAGAATACGGCGTTTACCAGGTTATACATGATAAATATGTAGACGTATTTTATAAATCCGGTCATGGATGCCGGAATACAGAACAGTAGCAGTGTGGAAACTGCCAGCGGAATACACATGCGCACCAGCCAGATCCTGGCCTTGCCGTGTTTGGATTTGGTGTGGTCCACGATTCCGCCCATGATCAGATCGCTGATACCGTCAAATACTTTTGACAGGGCAATGATCGTGCCTGCCACACCTGCATCCACGAAGGATACATTGGTCAGATAGATCATAAAGAAGGCTGACATGATGCCGTTTACCCACGCCATACCATAGTTGCCGATACCGTAGCCGATGCGTTCGCTCCAGCCTAATTTTGCTTTGGGGTCATTATGTTTTGATGCATAACTAAACATTTTCTTCTCTCCTTTTCAGGGCAGTGTTTGGTCTTTACTGCCTCAGTTGTAACGCTTCAGCCACGTTACCCTCAGTTTTCATAAAACCGCATGTCCTTCCAGAGTTCCATAAGCTTACTGAAATCCCGTATTTCTGTCCTGCTCACTCTGTCAAAGACACGGACCGGGGTGTGATATCCCGTGTATTTTGGCCAGTTCTCTTTATCGGGTTCCCCTGTTTTTATAAATCGGACCCAGGAACTGTGCATAGCTTCTATCAGCGTGTCTGCGGTTTCCTCCGTTTCCCCGTCAAAGATAAATCTGCTGAAAGCAAATTCTTTGTCGGCGAACATACAGGGAAGTTCATAAGCGTGGGAGGCTCCCATCCCTGTACTTTTCCCGGATTTTGAAACAAATTCAAAGCTATACAGCCACACATCCCCGTATGCTTTCTGGGCCTGCGCTGCCTTCAGGGAAGGCATACGAAAAGCGTAGTCTGTGGCGAAATTTATAAATGGTTTTAACTGTTCCGCCGGGACTTCTCTTTGTCTGTCTGATACTTCTTTCAGCTTCTGTTCTTCCGGGGAAGGCTGGTAATAACGGATCATTTCCGGAAGCGCGGCGGCATGTCCGTTCTTCTCAAACATAGCAGCAGTCATGGCCCAGTTGTTTGGAAACCCCGTCTTTTCCGGATGGACGAACAGGGATCCCTCATGCTTGTTGGTACCGATGAGAAGCTTTACGCCCTCTGCGCTGCCGCTGCGGATGGCATCAATGGGGCGTACGGGAAGCAGATCGTCCTGTATGGGGCCGGGAAGAAAGATTCCCGGGTTTTTGTACTGGTGCTTTTCTGCCACATAAGTATTGCCTTTCTGCAATTCAAAGGGATTTATCGTTCTGAGCTTCTGCAGATCCCCCACGTTCCACCCCATGCCTTCCAGAAACAGATCTATATTCTCTCCGGCTGTCCTGTGGGTGGCAATACAGTTCGGCAGGGGGCTTTGTGCGATTGCCTGGCTGAACATACCTTTTACGGCGGGAGCTGCCAGCATATTGACCACAGAGGCTCCGCCGGCTGATTCTCCGGCTATGGTGATGCGGCCGGGGTCGCCGCCGAAGGCTTTTATATTTTCATGGATCCAGGTTATGGCAAGGATCTGGTCAGATACACCGCAGTTACTCTCAAAATCTTCGCAGCCGGGGTATGTGGTAAAGTCATAAAATCCCAGTACATTTAAACGATACTGAACGGAGACAAAGACAATACCTTTTTCCGCAAATGAGACACCGCTGTAAAGGGGAACGGACGCTGATCCCGTATTGTATCCGCCGCCGTGTATCCACACAAGAACCGGCAGATCCTTTCCCTCCATGGGGCGTCTTATGTTCAGGGTAAGGCAGTCTTCGCTGCCTTTTAACTGTCCTTCGTCCAGTTGGACAGCTTCTTTTCCATAGTCTCCGGCATCATAAATCCCTTTCCATGGAGCCACAGGCTGTGCTCTTTTAAAGCGCAGGCTGCCAACGGGAGGCTGTGCAAATGGGATGCCCAGATATTCCACCAGATTGTTTCTCAGATAGCCTTTTACTTTCCCGGATGTTGTATTTACCATGTATTCTTTCATTGCGGTTTCCTCATGATTTCTTCCTTAAAAGTGCCACTTTTTTCCCTGCTGCAGCCAAGTCTTCGTGACCGTCCGCTGCCTCCTGTAAGACATATGCCTTTAATCTTGGTCTGCAGTTCTTATGGGGTTCCTCGAAAAATCCGAAGTACACTTCTGCCCGGCCGCCAATCTGGTTTTTCTCTATGCCCTGCTTTTCCAGCATTCCTGTCTCGGTCAGCAGCCGGAAATTATAGATTGTCCGGACATAAGGGAGTTCTCCCGCAAGCTGCAGCAATTTACGTGTATATTCAGCCTGCATTTTTTCAAGCTTGGGATCTCCGCAGTCTGTAAAACCCGTTTCTGTTAGGATGACCTGTTTCTCTGCATCACCGTATTTGCACATGACACGGTATGCTGCGTCGTTATAATCCTTCCACAAATGGTCCGGTTCCTCAATGTGCAGGAACAGATCCGCATCTCTTTTGTCCTGACAGGTACTCATCTGATAGGGGTGCCATGCCACCAGGTCAAAGTAATCATCCGGGTCTGTGGACCAGAATTTTCCTGACCGGATGCGGCTATAAATCTTGTCCAGAGTCCACGCGATTCCATACATGGGCGGCAGGAAGTCCGGCAGATTTCCTCCCAGCCAGGGCGTGCTCAGCGCCGGGGAAAAGGAAACAACTTTTGCATTGGGGTTCGCTCTTCTGATGCCCTTTGCAGCAAAATACATGAGGTCAACCGCTATATCCAGCTTCTCCTCCGGGCTAAACGGCTTTGACATATCGCTGTCAAGAAATCCGTCAGGCTGCAGAAATGCATTGATGTTCCACTCGTTCCCCACCTCCCACTGGGACACCTGTGGAAACAGGGATACCATGGTAAACCAGGACTGCTCCAGCATCTCAAGTGTCTGACGGTAAAGACTGCCTTCTGTCAAATCCCGCCTTGGAACTGCATGCCCTGTATGCTGAATACATCCCTCCGGCAGAAACCACTCGTGGCTCATGCCCGTCACTTCCAGATCCAGCTCCACTGCCCTGTCCAAAAGCTCTGTATGAGCGGAAACAGCCTCCTCATCAGGTGTAAGAGGGTCCTTCAGAATCTCTGTCAGATGCATCCAGGAACGGTATGCCATACATCCCAATGCCTTTACCAAATCCAGATATTCTGCTGCCGGTACATGGGTATCCCGCTCCCGCTGGATCAGCGGTTCCCCGATTCCGTAAAAACGTTCTGAAATCATGTGCTTTCTCCTTTAATTGTCTTGTGTTTTGATGTATTTATAATAGCAGTGGACGGGAAATTGATATACTGTTATTTTGTTGTTTTTGTAATTATTTTGTTGTAATAATGGTGTTGTGTGGGGATGGGAAAGGAGGGAGGGAGCGTTTGGGGATGGGCGGAAAATATATAATTATCTGGTAAAATAATAAAAACCCTTTTGCATACAGACTGCTGCTCTGGTGTTACAGCCTGTATGTAAAAGGGGTTATGTAATAATGTTATTTTTTGTTTCAATCTACATTCGGTTATTTCATAGAGTATGATTACGTCATATATGGATGCGAGGCTTGCTCTCATGTCCGTGGAGGATACGGTTTCTCCCTGTCCGTCACTGCCGCTGAGTTTGTTTTGGCGATTTATGCCTCCGCCTATAAAGGTGAGGAAATTTTCACACAGGCGCAGGCAGCACCTCTATATCTTCCGGTACCGTATACTCCACTTTACAGTTCCCATGTTCCAATTTCCATGACACCTGTATATCACCCACCGGTGTTTTTACTTTCCCTGATGCATGTGTCAGATATCCCGCTGTGGGAGCAATGCGGACTTTTCGAAATCCGGGTTTTGCGGGGCGTACCCCAAGCGTAACGCAGGGCAGTTCATATAAAATAAGAGCACCCCATCCGTGGCATTCACTCCTGGCATATGCCTCTGCTTCCACACAGGTCGTGCAATGATTTTTCACCATGTTTCTCCATATCTCCCAATACTGGTTTGTATATTGATACAGTCCTGTCTTTTCCAGAGCTCGGAAGAGATAAAAACACATGGCAACGGTACACTGGGTATACTTCTTATTTTTTATGGTTTCCAACAGATTCCCGGTCCCGGTAAGTGTATCTACAGTATCTGTCAGAACCGCAAACACCTGGCAGTGCTGACTGTATTCCTCGACTCCGGGGCCGTCCTGAAGCATACTATTTTTCCCTGTACAATAGGTTCTGACAGCATTCCTGACTTTTTCCGCCTTTTCCGAAAATCTATGCGCCTCTTCCCTTCGGTCCAAAAATAACGCCAGTTTTGCAGCGTGCTGAAGGCCGTAAATATATAATAGACTTTCCATTGTGATTGGTCCATTCACCCCGGCCGGAGGCATTCCTGTGGTGTCGTTCCACTCCTCTGCCCAATCAATAAAAGACCAGAAGGGAGTCTCCATATTCATTCCGCCGATTTTCCCCACATATCCCTGCGGGGTCAGATTTCTATCAAAAAAGTTTAAAATCTGATGAATTGCCGGCATGTGTTCCTCTATCAACTTTTTGTCACCGAAATACATCATGTGGTCATAGACCATCAATATATAATAAACGGAAAATCCCGGAATCACATTGGGATTGCAGTTCGGATAGCAGCAGTTCAGCAGACCGTCATACCGCTGGGAACGTTTTAAATCGTCCAGACATTTCCTGGCCAGTCTGTCATCCGCACTGACTGCATATGTGTAGAGAATCTGCTGCCTTGCATCCATTATATACTGGAGCTGCTCATAAAAAGGACAATCCTCGTAGCTTTCATGCATACACCGTCTCAGAGTTCTTTCGCTGATATCCCAAATGTCTGCTAAAGTGTTATCGGAGGTTGTAACCTCTGTCTGCACCTGCAGAGGGTATCCTGTTTCTTCGTAATGCATGCTGCAGAGTGTAAGCGGTTCCTGTCTTGTAATGATGTGCAGACGTATAAAACGGAAGGTACGGAACCAATAAGGTTCATAGGTTTCCGGCATATCCGGACTGCCAAATCCCCCCACAGAATATGTGTCTTCATAGCCCTGCAGATGGCCGTTCATGTTATCTGCTCGGTCTCTTTTTACCGGGATTTTTTCCGGCCCTGTAAAACCATTTTGAACGTAAGCTTCCGAATAGAGGAATTGTACTTTGGATCCTTTTCCGTGACAAAATTCTGTTTTCAGATATCCTGTCATTTCTTCTCCTGCGTCAAGTTCTATAATTTCTTCGGTTTCTGCAGGGAATTTTAAAGTTTTTTTCCCATTTATAAAATCTGCCCAATCCTGACCGGTATATCCGGATTTTTTAACATCCATAACACCGGAAAACTGACGCTCTTTCCGGTACATAAAAGGGATAGTCCGGGGATATAAATTACCCGGGCTGATGGCTTTTGAAATCTGTTTATTGATATACGGTCTTGCCGCATCCCATAGGCTGTCATCATAGGTATCTGTCTTCCAGCCGAAGAGTTCCGGATTTCCTATGGCATTTTCATGTATGATCAGGGGAGCAAAACGTTCCTCTTCCCGAATAAATAAGACGGAATCATCTTTTTTGCATTTCCAGGATGCGTCGGCGGACAACACATATTGTTTTCCGCTGACAGTCCGTATTTCCCCCTTCACGTACAGGCCCGGTACCGGTGTACGGAACATTCCGTGATTTCCTTTTTCCGGGTCCTGGGGATAGCGGAGAACAGAGACTGCGATTACATTTATACCATCTTTCAGATATGGCATTATGTCAATGGTATCATAAAACCATATCTGCAGATCGCCTCTGGAAGGTCCTGCCTCTATGAATTTCCCATTGATATATAGTTTATAGCGGGTGTCTGCGGATATGTGCAGAGCTGCTTCCTTTATTTTTCCGTCTATGTCTATTGATTTGCGGAAAAACACGATTCGCGGCTTTTCCTTGTCTTCCGGATTCCAAGACGGGCTCCAGATCCAGTTTGAATCTTTCAGATATTCCATGGCAAACTCCTTTAGATAGTGCGATCGTTGGCAGTTTGATCAATGTCGTTCTGCCTGTGATTTTTCCTGTTTTGTTGATGGGAATGGGTCTGTAATATTGGGGAATATAGGTATGTATGGATTGCCGTTCCCACCACTGCTGTTCCGTTTTTGAAGATTCGTCGCTCCACTCGTGGTTGTCATTCCACTTATAGTGACAGAGAATCTTCAGTTATTTTGTTGAAGATATCTTAACAGGAATCTACAAATGGATATATCTGTATTTTGATCTTTTTGATTTTATTTTGTTCTTATTTTATTGGTGCTGTCTTTCTTTTGTTACTTTTTGCTATTCCTACGTTCTTTCGTCATTCCTCATATTTTATACATTTTTGTTTTGTCTATTTTTCTTCCAGAAATTCCGTTGGTTTATAGGATTCCCGGTACTGTCTTGGTGTCATGTTCTTTTTCGCTTTGAAAATTTTTCCAAAGTAACTTTGTGACGGAAAATTGACGTACTCTGCTATTCTCGGAATCGATTCCTCTGAATAAATCAAAAGGTTTGCAGCACGTTCAATTCTTATATCGTTCACATAGTCCTGGATACATATGCCTGTCTCTCTTTTGAAAATTCGTGATAAATAACTGCTGCTGATTCCCAGCTTACCTGCAATATCATCCAGATATACTTTTTCTTTGAAATGCTTCTTTACATAATCCTTACACTGCTCTGTATAACTGGAAGTATGGCGCTTAGTCTTCAGCTCACAGACACGTTTTGTAAGTTCCTCTATGGCATGATTCCGATAGGCAAGAATCTGCATTATATCTTTACATTCTGACCCTTTATTAATGTAATACCCGCTCATGCGATAAGCCGCATATGGCATTAATCCGCCCTCAATCGCCGCGCGAGCACACAAAGTCACACCTACAACCAGCATATTCCGCCAATGGGTCAGCTCACTGGCTCCCAGTTTTCCGACTTCCGCATCCATATCTTTTGACAAACGGACTGCCTCTTCCACATTCCCCTCACGCACCATATCCAGAAGTTTCCTCTCTTCCTGATAGGAATGGCGGTAAAAGTCTTCTTCCTCAGACTTTAAGGTAAACAAAATCTGCTCTTCCGTTTCTTGTTCTTTCGTGACCGGAACCAGATGATTGGCATCCAACAGCTGCTGATCCGTGTATTCTGCATCGCACACAATTTTTGCAAGTATGCAGACTGTCTGAAGTATTTCAGTAACCGTAAACTGGCGAAGGTTCTTCTCTGCATCTTCCGGGATACCATATGCGCGATAGAACTTGTGTCTTTCGATTTTATTAAAGAAAACCGTGCACATTGGGCCAGCCAGATAGTACGCATCTGGTGCCTTGATACAAACAAAATAGGCCTGGTAATCGTCTTTACAGATGTATGGAACTGTTTGTTTTTCTGCATTTTCTACCAGGTAACACTGCAGTTCTGCGCAATGGTGTAAAGGATTGTGAGCAGAATTTTTCTGATATGAAATGACGTTGTTATCTTTTAAAGAAAATATACCAACGCTCTGCAGCTCTGACAGGTGCGTTAACAGGTATCGGGATTGTGGCGTTTGGCTCTTCTGCATTGTTTCAAACCTTCTTTGCTGTTTTTTGGCTGATGGCTTTTTCTGCTGCCTGCAGCCGGATCAGATTTTCTTCTGACGACGCAAAGTCTCCAGAAAGGCCCGGCAGCCTTCTACAATGTCGGAATATGTTGTCTCGAAATTTCCTGTATACCATGGATCTGCGATGTCTCTGGGATGCTCGGAAAAATCCAGCAGGCGGCAGATCTTATGTTCCGGATCGTGGCCTGCAATGCGGTTCATGTTACGGATATTCCACGCATCCATGCCTATGAGGTAATCATATTTTGCGTAATCTGATTTTTTCATCTGCACCGCGTATTTGCCCGCTGTGGAAATGCCTACTTCACGAAGTTTGTTCCTGGTTCCGTGGTGTACGGGATTGCCGATTTCTTCTGTGCTGGTGGCAGCGGATGCGATGTAGAAACTGTTGGATAGGTTTTCTTTTTGGGTTATGTCTTTTAGGACAAATTCGGCCATGGGGGAACGGCAGATGTTGCCGTGGCAGATAAATAGTATCTTAATCATAATTTTATATCCCTTCATAAGCCTTCAAATGCCTGTAGTTACTGGCTTTCTGGCGTTTTCTTGATTTTCTGTTTTTGCCTCTCTCTACGCATATCTACATAAATCTGCATAAATTACCGGGCAAATGGTGTAGTAATTGGTGTAGTAAACTGGTATACAATCAACCCGATTTTCTTCTCTGTTCCTGCTTGTCAACCTGCTTGAAGTCTACGATTTTCGCCATCTGCTCGGCGGCTCGGTCATAGCTTGCATGAGTATAAATGTTCAGTGTAACTCCCACATCTGAATGTCCCATCAGATATTGCAGTGTTTTCACATCCATACCGGCATTCGCCATATTCGTACAGAACGTATGTCGGAAAACATGAGGTGTTATTTTAGGTAACTCTTCTTTGTATGTCTTGTTATATTTCTCGCAAATATGTTGGAAACGGATCCATATTGTTGGCTTCGCAGATAAAGCGTAGTCCACCGGGGTGAGGAGTCTACCGTGATCTCGCTCATTGCAGAGCTTCTTGTAATCTTCGATTTGTTTCTTAGTTAGTTCTTCCATACACTTCTATCCTTAGGAATACTTACTGCATTATGTAGGGTGAAATCATCCGTTGAGGCGCTCCATATATCTCTGCAGAATATGAAACATTAAATCGAATTCACCTATTTTCATTTAGCCCATATTAGCTCGGATTTTCTCAATCAAAGTGATATCTGCTGGTAACCAAGCAACGCTATCAAGCTGTTCTTTGGTCAGCCACTTTGCTGCCGCTGCTTCCTTTAGTTCCAGCTGTCCAGAAGTCACTTCTGCCCAGAAGCAGTCCATAGAAAGATGGAAAGTCGGATAATCATACTCAATGGTATCAATGCAATCACCGACCTTAATCTCTGTGTTCAGCTCCTCCATAATTTCTCTGACAAGAGCCTGCTGCGGAGTTTCACCTGGTTCAACTTTGCCTCCAGGGAATTCCCAACCGCCTTTTAAATCACCATAGCCTCTGGCAGTTGCAAAAACCTTAGTCTTTTTCTGCATATTATTACAGATAATCGCTGCAACAACTTTAATTGTTTTCATGTCGAAAAGCACCTCGCTTATTGTATTATGCTATGATATTTGACTGTAAGTATCTGAGAAGATCATCTCTAACCGCATGATGCATCTTCATCGTCACCTTCGTGATTGGCTGCATGCGACCGTGATTGTCTTCCTTCTCAGCACCTCTGGCCTCGACCACATCAAACTGACCCATGTAGTAGAAGTTCACTTCCGCATCACTCTTTTTTACAAACAGATGCTTTCTGACAGCCCCCATCACATCCTGCATATAAGAGCTATCCGGACCTTTGCCAATCTGTGAATCCCATTTGAAAATCAGGTTATCTTCAAATGCATCTGCATAGTCCGGCTTGCCTTCTACGTAGTTCTTCTCGTCCTGAGCTTCTTCCTTATGATAAGTGATGAAGATGAATACATCTTCATCAATACGCTTCATACCATACATTACAGAAGATAAATCCTTACCGCAGTTCATGAGAAGACTAACATCCTTTCTGGAATATTTCTCATAAAGCACAAAAGGCGTATCCAATTTTTTGCCAGGCAGATATTTTTCCTTGTATCTGGCAACACCAACCTTGATAATATCCTCCAGTTGCATATAGAATTGCGCATGCGCCAATCTCTCTGCATAGCTGGACAGTCTTCTTATCCTGCCAGATCTATCTGCTTCCAGGATGTCAATATGGCAGAATTTCTGATACTCAGATTCCTTGCTGACAAAACACCCCTGCAATACCTGAACAGCTTCTTGCAACTGAGGCAGTTGAATCTCATATCCATAGGTCTGCTTGTATTCCTTAGCAAAATCAGCAAATTCTATAATGTCGCAGGCAAGGAGTTGCTTCAAAATTGCAAGTTCGTCCGGACGAACCCCGGAGAGAATTGTCTTAGACAGATATTCCAGTGTGAGTTTTTCCTGCTCATTTAATTCATTACGGTACTTATCCTTTTCCATTGCCTCCATAAAGGCATAATAGGTTTTGTATGTTTTAATAATAACCAACGGATCAATTTCCTGATTTTCATAAAAATCATAAAGAAGCGGAACACGACCCAATCGTCTCTTAAGAGTAATATAACTCTCCTTGATCAGAGACTTCATTCCTCTGATCTTATCAATGGACTTGAATATCTTATCCTTGGAAATCTCATCAAAATGTACAGTGGATGTACCTGGAATGGTGCTGTTTCCGCTGATAACATATTTACGAATGGTATCTGCATTGTAAGTACGATCTCCTGAAAGGGCTACCGGGATCATAAAGTTATTATTATAATTCCCGATAAAGTCCAGTATAACAACATACTCCTTACCTGCAGCCTTACGAAGTCCACGTCCCAACTGCTGGATAAAGACAATCGGTGACTGAGTAGGTCGAAGCATAATAACCTGATTTACCTCGACGATATCAACACCTTCATTCAGAATTTCCACAGAGAAGATATAGTCAAGAGGAGTCTTCCCATTCTTTGTTTCGCCTTCATCCATAGCAAGGCGTTCAAATGCTTCTTCTCTTTCAGTTTCACTGGCAGATCCATTTAATGCAATGGTACGGAATCCTTTTTCATTAAATTTCGCAGAAAGTCGGATAGTTTCTTCAATTCGGCTGCAGAAGATTAATCCCTTTACGCGATCTCCACTATATCCAAAGTAATTCGCCTGCTCGATGATATGATTCACACGTTCATCGCAAGTGATACGGTTGAAATCCTGTGGTGCAAGATTTCTTGACTTAATTGCATTATCATCAAGGCTATAAAAATCACTTATACCGAAGTAATGGAACGGGCACAACAGCTGGTCTTCCATAGCTTGTTGCAAACGGATCTCATGAGCAATCTGATAATTGAAAAGCTCATAAATATTTCGTCCTTCGATATTGTCATCTCGTTTATCTGGGGTCGCGGTCATTCCTAAGAAAAGCTTTGGCTCAAAGTATGACATTACCTTCTGATAGGTATCTGCACTACTGTGATGTGCCTCATCCAGAATAATGCAATCGAACGCATTCTTCTGATACTGGAAAAGATGTTTATCACGATTCAAAGTCTGTACCGTTGCAAAGATATAGTCTTTATCATATTCATGATAGCCTGCACCAACTAATCCCATGCTGAACTTACGATCAAAAACTCTCTCATAGGACTTTTTCGTCTGACGCGCAAGTTGTCCTCTATGCAGCAAAAATAGAACTCGTTTAAATCCCAACTCACGCATGGCAAATGCAGAAGCATAGGTCTTTCCGGTTCCCGTGGCAGATATCAAAAGCGCTCGCTTTTCTCCCGCTGCCAAGATTTTTCTGAGATTTACAATAAACTGCTCCTGCATGGAGTTCGGTTTTAATCTGTATTTCTCAAGAGATGGGATCTCATCTCTTTTTGCTATCTCTCTCTGATGCTTTATGATGTTATATCGTTCCTGATAAACCTCATAAAACTCATCATAGGTAAGCGCATACTCGCTGTCCCAGAGGCTCTTGAACTCTTTCACGATCTCCTGGGCCACTTCTCCATTCTCAGTAGAAATTAACTTGGTATTCCATTCTTTATTTACTGTCAGCGCAGCTGAAGTCATATTAGAACTACCAAGGATAATTCGATAAATTTCTTCCTTTTTGAAAATATAGCCCTTTGTATGGAATCCTTGCTGGGCAGCTTCCACGTCATACATCTTGAGAGTGATGTTCTTAAGCCCATTCAGTTTCTCAAGAGCCCTCGGTTCACTGAAGTTCAGGTAATTCGTAGTCAAGATCTGACCTGGAATCCCTTTTTCTTCCAGCTCTTTTAATGTCTGAAGAAGTGGTGTCACACCGCCCATGGTAATAAAAGCAACACTGATTTGGAACTGTTCACAACGGAGTAATTCTTCCTCGATAGATGAGATTACCTTCTTACCTTCCTCCGGATTATTAGATACAAAACCAGGTTTGTATGCTAGGTTCGCAGCAACACCACCATCTATATATGCAGCATGGAGGCCATTTTGTATTTCCGTAATTTTCAAAATATCCATAGGCGCACCTCGTTTCTGTCTTCATATACGTGAAAAATCCACGTATTTGTACAGATTATCCTCTATTATTTCTTCCTTGCAAATGCATTCATCCAGACTTCATTTTCTCTTCCAGGACGAACATCTATACTTTCTCTAATTTCCAGAATATCAAATCGGTCTTCAAGAATACTTCGCAGATAAGCTTCATCTGCATCCGTGAATCTTCTTTCTCCACGGTAACGCTCTCCGATCCCCTTCTTGAAAGATGCGTAGAGAACACCATTTGCTTTCAAGGACTTATTAAGACGGTCAATTACATCCGGCATTGCTTCCCATGTTACATGTAAAAGAGAAGCGCATGCCCAGATACCATCAAACAGATCGATATAATTTAGTTCTTCAAATCGAAATAATTTTACTTGCTGTCCAAGAAGTTCCGAAGCTCGCCTACACATCTCTTTAGAAGCGTCAAAGGCCTCTATTTTGAATCCTCTGTTTTTCAGTTCAAGGCTATCACGTCCGCTTCCACAACCAGCGTCCAGAATATATCCTCCCGCAGGCAGTAACTTTATGAAATCTTCTAACTGCAATGACATATCTGCATTCACCGTTGTCTCGAAGAAACTTTGGGCATTTTCATTATAATAATCCACTGTTCTGTCTATCATAACTCCACTCCCTGAAACCGCAGTTTGCAGCTGATTCATACACTGGCCTAATCACATGCTCTAATCGTCCTTTGAACTCTGACGCACTAAGCCCCTGAATATACAATTGATTACGTATCTCCTGATTATTCAGATGATACAAAGCACATTTCTTAAATTCTTTTGAAACAATGTCAAACCTGTTCCGCATGATATAGGCTCTATATTCTATTTCACTGAGCTTATCAAAGTATTGATCCCATCTTGGAAGCAGATTACTCTTGCAACTGTTAATAGATCTTGTTGTCGGATGAAGATTCCAAAGTTCATCATGCGCCACGTACTGCCATGGAACAAAATGATCCACAGAAATAACTTCATTGGATAAATCCACATTACCGTAAATATCATGCAGTGAAGGATCTATTTTAATAATCAGTTTCCAGTATTTACGCACTCTCTCGATATCTCGTGCTACTGGAACCTCAATTTTATCTGCGATACCAGGAACACTTGGATTTTTATTCTGCAGATACAGTATTAATTTCAGTTTAGTCCAGCCAAAGAGGATCTCCTTATGTTTCTCCAGATAACTGCTCCAGTGTGGATCTATTTCGATAACAGTATCCAAACCCTGGACTATAATGAAATAATACATCAATCGCTTCTGCTGATTGATTAATGAAGTCAGGTTGTCCTTAGGGCCATACCAGGTTTGACGATCAATTTCAATTGAATCGTAAAATGGAACCTGCAGACGGTACGGTACATTCAATGTCAGATCACGCTTATATTTGAGAATATTCTTATCTTCCGTAGTTCTAAGAAAATCCAGGACCTTCTCGCGTTTTTCGGATGGCATCATCTGGTAGTTCTGATATATGTATTTCACTACCTCTTCCAGGTTGTCTGTAATGCCAAGAGGTCCCAGTCGAAGATGATATTCTGTTACCATATACCATGCATCCGCTATCATCTCATCGATGAGTTCATTGAAGGTAAAACGATTTTTATTTCGATCCACCTTGCGCAGAATTGCCTGAAACCAGAAGAACTTATAACAGTTGGTGGTGTTATCAAACAATCTGCTTAAATATCCAATATTCAGTTCTTCAGAAAATGGTAATTGCATGATGAATGTCCTCTACTCTCATATCCAATGTTTGACAAATTTTTACGAGGATTTCGAATCTGACATCCTCGTTCTTTCCTGTTTTACCATAGCATTATTACTGATCTTTGCAGCATGTACAAGCTTTGTTTTCATCATGTTTCTCTCTTTTAAAATATCCCAAAGTTTATCATACTTAACTGCCATGATCTGTTCTCCTTAATCGTCGCGGCTATAATTACATAATTCCCCTAATATACATAAGATGGTATCATAAAGCATCGAAAATTTCAACTTGCAATCCTCAATATACAAAAGTGATGTCATCTATAGACGACTCATTTGTTTCCTGTATTTCACTATCATCAACTGTCAATAATCGGTGCCTTTTCCCCTTCAAAAATGGAGTACCTACTCCTTTTTCTGAACCTCAATTCAGCCAGGGATATTCTATACCACCCAACCATATTACCCTTCAATTTCTATCCCGCGCCGGCTCATTTCCGAGCCTCAAATCGCACCGAAATTATACAGTGCTGTCGATACTTCCGATATGGTTGCTCGTTTACTTTCGTGCTAATATAGTTGTAAATGCCTTAAAACATGGCGTAGTGCAAGTTAACAATTCTTCTGTTATACTCCTGTTTTTGACAGTTATATAAGAAAGTGCCTTCGGCACCTCAACTCCCCTAGCCCCTCATTCATGAGGGAAATTAGGGCTTGTTTTTTATGTCATCTTGTCACATAATAATTTCATGAATGTGATACAAAAGATTCTTAGGGACTATTACGAAATAATTGAATATGATTTAAAACCTAGGCCTGTTGTTTTGGAAAACATCGAAAAGGTCATCAACTGCGGCGCTCCTTCCTATGGCGGGGCCATGTATGGCTGTCCACATTGCAGTAACCTTAAGTTCGTCCCTTTTCGCTGCCATTCCAGGTTTTGCCCTACCTGTGGAGCTAAATATTCTAATGACAGGTCTACTGCTATGTCCTTCAAATTGATCAACTGCACACATAGGCATCTTGTCTTTACCATTGACGATTTCCTGCGCCATTTTTTCCTTGAGAACCGTGACTTGCTCAACTGCCTCTTCGAGGCTGTTTCTGATGTCATTAAAGAACTCTTCTTCTCCTTGAATCAATCCAAAAACTTTGTCCCTGGATTTATCTGCGTCCTTCATACTTTCGGACGTCCCCTCGAATGGAACCCACACATCCATTGCCTCCTTACTGAAGGCGAGTTTTCTGATGATGGCGTTTAGCGTAATGTCAACTATTTCAGTTATTCCTACCTCCGTAAATCTTTTCAGACCGTTTTATTAAATAGACTGAAAAAACGCATTGGCACCTCCTCGAAAGACAAAAGCAGACATTTACCATAAGGGCAAAAATGGATTTTATGTTTATGTAAAACCCAGTCTCTGCGACCCTAAATCCATTATTAAATATGTCAGCCGCTATCTTGGACGCCCTGTCATTGCACTTTCCAAGATCGATTCCTACGATGGGGAGAAGGTAACTTTCCATTACAATAAGCATGAAGACAACTCTTTCGTTCAAAGGACCCTTCCTGCCATTGATTTCATTAAACTGCTCATTCAGCATATCCCGGAAAAGAATTTCAAGATGACCCGGTACTATGGGCTTTATGCCAGACACCGGGAGATTGATAAGTAGCTTCACAAGGCTGTCCATAGATCGAAACACCGGATAATCCTTGATCTTAATACCTGGCGCAATCGTTTTCTGCTCACCATAGGTTATGCCCCTCTGCAATGTCCAAACTGCAAAAAAGAAATGCTCTTTCTTGAGCTGTATCATAAAAACGAACGGGTTTCTCTGGAGGAATTATACAAAAGGATAATGATAAAGCATGGCCTTTATCCCTGCTCCCGGTCTGCTTGACTTCTCTTCCCATCTGTTCCATACTGTTTTTTCACAGATTGGAGGATGATGCAAAAATTTATAGACGAACTCAGGCAAAAATATATCAAAGATCCACCAGAAGGAATGACACCCAAACTGGTCAGAAGCATAACTGATTCCGATTTATTGGATATGCATTACTTTCTAACTGAAGATGATGACCTTGGCGATGATGAATTTGAAGAAGGCTTCTATATTGAATTCTTTTAACCACCGCTTGTTTTTTATGCATAATTTTAATTTGCATTTTCATTAAAGGGTTCTCCGATAGGAGAACTTTCCTTTAATAAAATAAAGGCCCGAGGAGCATGTCCTCAGACCCTTACGCACGGTCACTCTCTTGTGAGAGGTTCCAGTGCCATTTGTTTTTATTATGAAATTGTCTATGCGACCTGAGCGCCGAAGAAGTCCTCAGCTATCTTATCGCGCTGAGCGGAAATGACCTTAAAGTCGACATTCAGATCCAGCGTCTTAGCACCGATCTGATTACCGCCCATGTTAAACATGCAGTCAGGTGTTATGGCCTCGTCCGTTTTTGCATAGAGAAGCAGCCCGGCCACATTACCGGTGTTGTCCTTATCCTGATTTTTGACGTAGGTAAATATCTGATATACATTTCCGGAGTGGAGCGTGTACTTATCGTACTGCTGCTGCAGGGTCCGACCATAATATTTGGCGTCAATAATCAGCATCTTATCACCCAGACGAAGTGAGATGTCTGTTTGCATTACAGGTAAGAACCGGATCATGGACTCGCTTGTTTCTCCGACAAGATCCCACTTGGCCTGCGCTACCTTGGCCTCCGTAAGATAGGAATATCTCTGACGGTAGTATTCCAGAATAAACTTCTCATACAGCCGCAGA